>ENA-OSAF01000364-OSAF01000364.1-marine-sediment-metagenome-genome-assembly--contig:-NODE-364-length-14569-cov-24.760163_pt1 | contig 14569 bp, 12 predicted proteins | sample MGYA00237872_ERZ529318 | MGnify/ENA primary metagenome ERZ529318 (study PRJEB26369, sample SAMN03142813) | marine sediment metagenome | biome: marine; feature: borehole; material: sediment... | reverse complement strand
ATGGTAACTAAAGCAACTGCGGACGAAGAGTTGGAAAGCTCTTCGTCTTTTTTGTATGTAATAAAGACTTTTACCCCAGTTCCCGGGTCAAAGACGCGAGCGCTTCTTTTGCTTCGGCTGCGCCGATCTCTCCCAGCGCCCAGGCCGCGTGCCCTCGCACCTGGGGATCGGGGCTTGTGAGGAGTGCCGCCAGGTCGGGGGCGGCCTTGGACCAGATCCGGTTTGACCTGACCGACCCGTCCCATTGCCCAGGCTACGCCTGCCTGGAGATAAGGTTCCTCCAGGGCGGGACAGATGATCAGCGCGTATTCGCCGAAGGTATCCGGGGCGCGTGCCACTCCTTCTCCGACCGCCGGTGCTATTCGGCGGCCGCTGGTGCCGGACTCGTCGTTCAGCGCCCAGAAGAGGCGCCGGAACATTTCCCGGTACGTCCCGGTGTCGCTGGTGGCTAGCGCCGCCACTGCACGCCCGAAGCCTTCAACTGCCCGCCACCCCACGAACTCGTCAGGCAGGTACAGAGCCCGGATGAGGTAGCTCCACGCCTTCCTGTCAGTACGGAGAGCGGCGATCAGGCCGTCCCAATCACCTGCTCGCAGTTGGGTTGCCACCCGCTCTTTCAAAATGTTCAAAACCAGTTCACCACCAAATCTCCCCGTCTTTTTGGAAGAGAAGTATTTTATGGGGTTGACCCGGTTATCGCAAGGTAATGACTGAGCATCCGGTTCAGGAATTCGCGGTCCAGCCTGCCCATCAGGGATGGGGTCTGAAAAAACCTGTCCGGGAAGGTGAGCCCGGCCGGGTTAAATCCCAGGTTCTTGCGCACTTCTTGTTTGAGCCTGAAAATTTCATTTCCCAGGCTGTCCAGATCTCCGGCGGCCATACTGATGCCGATGGCTTCCAATGCGGCCAGTACAGTTTCCCGGTTGTAGACTTCCCGGGCGAACAGGCATATGACCAGGCTGTTTAAGACGTTTCGCCACTTCTCTTCGGCCACCATTGCTTCGGTCATTTTATAGGGGTCGGGATGGGGAGCGTTCTTCTGGTCCACTGAGTAGCCGGCGTTGTCCAAATGGGAATGCCGGGCGCCGGTGGCCAATCCCAGGATATTGGTATAACCTGTGTGGTAACCGGCCATTTCAGTTCCAGCCAGGGTCAGTGCAAATTCCTGCCCGCCGTACCGTGCAGCCGCGGCGCGGGTGCCCCGGGCCAGGATCCGGTAAAACTCGTTGGGCTGGGCGACGATGTTTTCGATGACCTTCAGGTAAGCCCCGGTGCTCCCAAATTCAACTGCGGTGCCCAGGTCGGTTTCGGTGACGAGCCCTTTGCCGAAAGCCTCCGTAACCCAGCCCAGGGCCACCCCGGTGCTGATGGCGTCAAGTCCCGGCTGCTCCACGGCGTCGATGAGATCGAGTATGTGGTCCCGGTATTTAATGCCCAGGAATGAACCCAGGGCAAAGATCAGTTCGTGGTCATAAGAAAGCGTTCGGGATTCAAACTCGTAGCCCCTGTCGAATTCCCGCCGCCGCAGCCCGATGTGGATGCAGCCCACGGGACAGCCGGAGCAGGCCAGCTTGCGGACCAAGTTGTGCTCCGCGAAGGCCTCCCCGCTGATTTCAGCCGCCCATTCAAAGCTGCTTTGCTGCAGGTTGCGGGTGGGCAGGGCGGACAACTGGTTCAGCAGGTTGACGTTTATGGCAGTGCCGACACCGTGGTATTTTTCCATGATTTCGGTTTCAACAACCCGGCGGTAAATGTCCTGGTATACCCTGGTGTAGGATTTGGGGTCGGGTATTGGCTCGCTGTTGTCGCCGAAAATTACGACGGCCTTGAGCTGCTTGCTGCCAAACACCGCTCCCAGGCCCAGCCGGCCGAAATGACGGTAGGTATCGACGTTGACGCCGGCAAAGGCCACCTGTTTTTCGCCGGCGGCCCCAATGCGGATGCAACTGCGAAAACCCCGGCCGGGCTCGAATTTTCGGAGCAGGCGCCCGGTTTCCTCCACCGGGAGGCCCGTTAATGCAGAGGCGTCGCGGAAGCGAACGCCGTCCGGACCGATGGAAAGGTAAGTGGGCTTTGATGCCCGGCCCCGGATGATGACAGCATCGTAGCCAGCCAGGCGCATGGCCAGGGCCAGGCGCATTCCGGCGTAGCTTTCCCCCCACTCTCCGGTAAGGGGTGAGCGGAATACCGCCACGACCTTGGTGGCCACCGGGTAGATGGACGAAAGGGGCCCCCTGGCCAGTATCACCGGCTGGGCCGGGTCCAGTGGCGTAAGCTCCGGCTGCACCAGTTCGGAAAACAGTTTGGCCGCCGCGCCGATGCCTCCCAGCAGAGGGGTGAGGTCCTCGCGGCGGTTCACCGCCACTTTCTCCGATGTCAGGTCGATGTCCAGTACTTTTAAGTAATGTCTTTTAACCACGGCCGCTCTCCTCCATGGACAGCACATTGTGCGGACAGAACCTGGTGCAGGTGCCGCACTGGATGCACACGACGGGCAGGCGGCTTTCCTGATCAAACTCGATTGCGTGGGCGATGCAAGCGCCAACGCAGTCGCGGCAGCCCAGGCACTTATCTGGTTTGAAGCGCACCCCGCCTCCGGCTCGCGGCGCCAATGCCCCGCTGCGGCAGGCTGCGGCGCAGGGCGGGTCCGGGCAGCCCCGGCAGATATCAGCCACCAGCCTGCTTTGCAGCCCTCCAGTGGTGCGAATCTGGATGGCGGACAGTTTGGGAGAAAAGCTGCGCCTGTTTACTCTGGCGCAGGCCAGCATGCAGGAATAGCAGGCTATGCACCTGTTCATACAGGCGGCGCGCAGTATTTTGGCCATTTTCAGATCCCTTTCATTCCTTGACAAAAGCTATAAATAAAGTTGGGATTAGCCGTTCCACTTATTACTATAACTTACTACTACCTGCATTGCAAATCCGAGCAAAAGACGGAAAATCATTCAGGTGGTTGTCCAAAACCCCCCGGTCTTTACAATTTCTGGCTTTCGCTATCCTTTGCTTGATTGGCCGTTAAAGGTTAAGGGACAGGAAACGAATACCTGCGGCCGCAGGTGCTGGCGCCGCAAAAAGCGGCCTGACGTATCTACGACGAGTAGTAGACGCCCATGGACCGGGCCTTCCCGGCAAATGCCGGGATGTAGCTCACGAGGAAAGCGTAAGACCTGCCTTTTGGCAGGCAGCTTTCCGATGATATGAGAAACCTTCGGGACGAAGCCCCCGTGCTTGTCCCGGGGGAGGTTCACAAGGTTTACAATAATATGGTATAATATGGTATAATAATAATGGTAGGTGAAATAATTATGGCTATTGAGCGTTTAGTTGAAGAAATAAAAAAACTAACTCCCCAACAAAAAAAAGAATTGTTTCGTAGATAGGGGTTACCCATTCTGAGCCCGAAAAAGAAGAACTACGCGGAGGCCCTGACGATCCTCTGGCAGAGTTAATCGGTATGTTGAAAGGGCCTGGTACCGGTTCCCGTAAGTATAAGGAGGACCTGTATGGGGGGCAAAAATCTTTATAAGCTTTTTTTTATAGATACTGGCGGTTTTATTGCTCTTGTTGATGAAAGGGACACTTATCGCCAAGAGGCTCGATCATTCTATATGTCGTTAGGAACTATATGTCGTTAGGAAAGAATATAGATTTGATAACTAGTTTACTGGTTATTTCAGAAACTTATACTTGGTTACGATATCACGCCAGTCATAATTTGGCTACCCGTTTTCTTACTATTATTGAAAGGGCAGAAAAAGCTGGTGCTTTGAAGATAATACTTCCTGGCAATGATATAAAAAATAAAACCCATATTTGATTCACACTTTTATATCATTAATCGAAACTTGTGGCCTGCTGTAAAAAGGACTTAATTAGAAATATTAACGTTGGAAATTGCTAAGATTCAGGAGATGTCCAAAAGTAATTTGTGATAAGAGGTTCCAAGCGGACCCAGAAGATTAATACTTATGAGGCTTTGGGAGTGCTTTATTTAGCGCGGCGCCTTAAAGGCCAGAGGTAGCGTAATCAAAAAATTGTCTGTGGTTTCTTTGCCCTGCGCCCCGGCTCCACCATTCTAATAAGCACATTGCTGCCGTTGGCGGTTTTTTGCTAACAGAGAACAAATGCGGTCTTCGGCGTGCGTGGTTACCGGAGACCGCTTGTTTGTTATGTTTTGCAGGTTATGGCGCTGAAACCTGCTTTTTTTGTGGTGAAGTAGCGTCTAGTATAATGGTGTAAAAACGGCCCGGTAAAAGCAGGAAGGGCCACCTTCCCTCTGGTAATAGGGTATTGAGCACTACAACCCAACCGGAGGGATCAAGATGGCCCAATACCAGATTACCATTAGTGACGAGGTTTTGCATCAACTTTTTGCTCGCGATGACGCCCCTGCCGGCCTGGTCGAACAAGTCCTTAACCAAGTTCTCCAGGCTCAGGTTGCGGAGCACCTTCAGGCTGGGCGTTACCAGCGCACAGAGACCCGTCAGGGGTATCGTAACGGTTTCCGGCCCCGGACGCTCAAGACGCGCGTCGGGAAGCTCAAGCTGAAGGTCCCAAAGTACGTGCCGGCCACTTTTCTATACAGCTGTTTACACGTTACCAGCGCAGCGAACAAGCCCTTGCAAGAGGCTCGATCCCATCGTGACCGCCTGGAACGAGCGCGAGCTCAACAGCAAGGCATACCCATTTGTAATCGTCGATGCTATCTACATCAAGGTCCGCAAGGATGGTCGCGTGGTGTCCTAGAGTGCCCTCATTGCCGTAGGCATCAATGCTGACGGCTACCGCGAGATGCTTGGAATTAAGCTTGGTGACAGCGAGTCGGAAGACAGTTGGTCAGAGTTTTTCAGGTGCCTCAAGGACATGTAGCCTTGCCGCGAACCCTTAAAGCCCTTGATTTTTGTTTGTAGAAAATTTATAATTTAAACTGGTGAGTATAATATATATACTAATGCGTTTATATTTTAATTGCTTTTACCTAATATGCCTCTTTAGTCAGATTTAAAAATAAAGAGAAAGGCCTTGGGGGTTCAAGCAACATGGGTTTAAAAAGGATATTGATCCTTTCAGAGGCTGTAGGAGCCGGCCATGAGCGGGCTGCCCAAGCTTTAGCCAGGGGACTGCATGAAACATATCCCGCTGTAGAATGCCGGGTCATCAACACCGGTCAATATCTCAATCCCTGGCTTGAAAAACTGTTTGTTAAAGCATACCTTGAGACCCTCCAGCTTACACCGGAACTGTGGGGTTTTTTATATGGACTGACCCAGAAAAATGGTCAACCTGCACGGGTGAAAAACTTCCTTGGCAAGTTATATATGGCCAAGTTAAAAAAGCTGCTTTTTACTTATCGACCTGACTTTGTTATTTGTACCCATCCTTTTCCTTGCAACGCCATGTCCGCCATTAAGGAGCAGGGGCATAATGTACCTACAGCTGCTATAGTTACAGATTTTAATATTCATTCTTTATGGGTCCAACATAATTTAGAAGCTTACCTGGTCGGTAGCCAAGAAATAAAAGACCGGTTGATTGAAAATGGAATTGAACCAATTAGGATTCATGTTACCGGCATCCCAATCAATCCCGCTTTCGCAACACCTAAAAATATTGTCTGCATCAAAAGAACAATTGGGCTCACGGAAAAGCCGGTTCTTTTGGTTATGGGCGGAGGCTTGGGGGTGGGACGTCTTACTGAGATTATCCGGCTTTTAGACCAAGCTCCAATAGATGCACAGGTAGTTGCAATAGCCGGCAAAAATCAAGCTTTGAAAGAAGAACTGGACTACCTGGCCGATCGGTTAACCAAGCCGCTTTGGGTGTTTGGATATGTTTCCAATGTGGAAGAGTTTATGGTTGCTGCTGACTTAATTATTACCAAGCCGGGAGGCTTGACAAGTGCCGAAGCCTTGGCAGTTGGCCTGCCTATGGTTTTGGTGAACCCATTGCCGGGGCAGGAAGAGTATAACTGTAGGTTTTTGGTAGAAAAAGGAGCAGCTGTTATGGCCAGCACCCCGAATTCAGTACCCCGGATAGTAACCACACTCCTCCGGGAACCGGACAAGATGATGCGCATGCGCCAAAATGCCCTTGCCCTGGGGAGGCCGGCAGCTGGCCTGGACGCCGCAAAACTAATCATGAAAATGAGTAGCCGGAAACCCTACCTTTATGCCCGGGAGGCATGCTCAGGTTAAAATAAAAAACCTTGTTCTTACGGGAAGAAGGGTAAAACTTTGTTGCAAAATCTAAAGGTGCGGGATTGATGTGAATAGCTTGTTATACTGGCTCGCCAGGTTATTATGCAAGCTGTTGTTTACCATAGGGTGCGGACTTACTGTTTATGGAGCGGAAAACATTCCGCGAAATAGTCCCATGATTGTTGTGGCAAATCACGCGAGCCTACTGGACGGATTTATACTGGCAGCATGTCTACCGCATAAAATCACTTATTTTTCCTCGGCCTATCTTTTTGACCTGCCGTTGGTAGGCCAGTTCCTATGCATAATAGGAGCTATTCCGGTTGAGAAAAATGAAGGTGGCATAAAAGCCATCAAAAAGGCCCTACGGGTACTTGAAGCGGGGGGAGTTCTAGGAATTTTCCCGGAGGGAGGCGTAGGATCGGAAGGTAAAGTAAGGGATTTCCAACCAGGCTGGTCTTATTTAGCAATAAAATCAGGTGTTCCTGTACTCCCTATTGCGATCCTGGGAAGCAGCACGGTGTTACCTCTCGGTGCTCGTATTCCGCGCAGAGGTAAGATAACGGTAATTATTGGCAAACCGCAAAACTTTCTGAGGGAGTTGCGACCTCGGCGAGAAACAATGGCTGCAGCGAATACCTGCTGCTTAAAGGAACTGGAATACTTGTTGAGTAATAGATCTTCGGGCAATGGAGGCTGTTTACCCAATGCATAGCATTGATAGATTACGGCCACGACCATTCGTAGGATTGGCCCTGGGAGGTGGGGGTGCCCGCGGTTATGCTCACTTAGGTGTGCTGAAGGCTTTGTACCGGGCAGGCATTTCAGTGGATATAATTGCCGGGACCAGCATGGGGGCGGTGGTAGGAGCTGCGTATGCTGCCGGTCACGGAATAGAAGAAATGCAAGCCATTGCCTTAAGTATGCGCTGGCACTACTTGCTGCAACTAGCAGATATTACTGTTCCTCGTCGTGGTATTATAGCTGGTTGCCGCTTAGAACATTTTTTTGCTATGTTAACCGACAATAAGGAATTCCATGAACTGAAAACCACGCTAAAAGTGGTTGCCACTGACATTGTTACTGGCGAAGAAGTACGCCTGACCACCGGTTCGGTGGCCAGGGCGCTGCGGGCAAGTACGGCTCTGCCGGGTATTTTTTGCCCGGTACGTATAGACAACCGCATCTTGGTAGACGGCTCTCTGGTTGCTGCCGTACCTACAGCAGCAGTAATGGAAATGAATCCTCTTGTGTTGATAGTGGTTGATGTCAGTTCGCCGGTGGATAACGCCGGAATACTATTAAAGGCCAGGAAGTGGTTCAAACAAAAATTACCGGTCTTAGCGACCCGAAGCGGGTTGTGGCAGCCATTGAGCCGGGTGGTTCCAGAAAGCTTAATCTTCGTGAACAGGTCGCTGGAGCTTTGTTCCAAAAGCAGTCCCGACCGATATTGGCCGATCCCCACGGGAGGAGTTACCATAGTGGTAAGACCGGCGGTACAAAATATAAAATGGTACGAATTGCACCAGGCCTCAAGATGCATCAAAGCAGGAGAAATTGCAGGCACTGAGGCTGCCAAGTATATTACCTCCCTTTTTGAATCAAATATGTTGAACAGCGAACGGATTTTAAAACCTTTGTTTGGTAATGAGGTATGTTCATCGTGAATTAGTTATCATAGCTTCAAAGTAGCTTATTCAATCTCCAATCGGGTCAGGGGGTTTCAGCAATGGATAGAGAACAACGTAAAAGACTGCCTATTTTCGAAGCAGCCATTAAAGTTTTTTCAGAAAAAGGTTTTGAAAAGGCAACCGTGGACGAGATTGCAGAGCGGGCCGGCATTGCCAAAGGTACAATTTATTATAATTACGGAAGCAAAAAGAATTTATTCCTTTCATTGATAGAAGAAGGGATTGAACGACTGGAAACTGCGGTGAAAAAAGAAATTGCCAGGAGAAATAATGTTCGGACCAAACTGGAAGCATTAATTACCGTACAATTACAATTTTTCGATGATTACAATAGCTTTTGTAAGGTCCTGTTAAGTGAAGTTTGGGGCCGGGATACACGATGGGAAGAAAAAGCCGAACGAATACGGTCAGGCTACTTCTCAATAATTAAGGATTTAATCGATGCCGGAAAGGTGGAGGGAGTGATTAAGAAGGAGTTAGATACGGGTACTACATCCTCCGCATTGTTCGGCATGATAGGTATTGCTGCTCTGGACCGGTTTTTGTTCGAGAAAGAGTATTCATATGAGGATATTTTAAATACCCTGAAAAGCATTTTTTTTAGTGGTATTGAGAAATAAAAAACCATGCTGGCAATTTTGGTAATGCGGCATTGCATTGGTTCCAGTCTGGACAATACTCGGCTGCTTACGCCGTGTTTGTGCAACCACTGTAGCCGCGGCTCATGGATTTATCTTTGCGGGGGATAACATTCGCAAAGTTATTTTCGAGTTTTTGTAAAAAGTAGGGATAAAGAAGTTGAAGAAATGCTCAACCTGGGCAAAAAGTTCCGGGTTCCAGTCCGGGGTATGGAGCATCATGTTCGGCACCCTCCCGGTATGTTTTCCTGCCAAAGTCGGCATCGGTGTCGCGGCGCCCGTCGGGCTTTAGCGGTGTACCATTCTGTTTTTTGCCACGACTCAGACTGTTAATGGCTTTGCTGTCTATGGCAAACTTAGGAGGTTTGTAGCAGGTTACAAGGCCCTGGACTCGCTCCGCATGCCAAACCATGTACTCCCACAGTCAGCCGGACTGCAATCCTGCCAGCGCCTGGCCGAACCTCCCGTCCTCAATTCTGCCCAAGCAACCTGCGCAACATTTCAGCCACTCCTTTTTTACCGGAGTAGCACTGCTCCTTTGATTCCCCGAACCATATATTCGAATGGAAGGCGGATATGTGGTCATTATTTAATCGCTTCGGCGATAAACCAAACCTTCAGCCAAAGCAATAAGAGCACCACTTTCATCCTTTACTTCCATGCGGTATAATCCAGTCTTTCGAGTCAAATTATCCTCCTGGGCGGTAGCGGTTAATATTGCACCCTCTTTTGTGGCTTTTAAAAAATGTATGTTTACATTAAGGGCCAGCGCTACAGGTCCATGAGCGTTGCTTGCAGCAGCAAAAACAACATCTGCGAGGGAAAAAATAGCTCCACCGTGTGTTATACCCGCACCATTAACAAGATTCGGTGTTATCTTCATGCTAGCTTTTGCATAACCGGGTTTTATTTCTGTTAATTGAATCCCTAAATATTTGGCAAGAGCGTCTTTTTCCATGTAAGCTTTATTATGGACCATGTTAGTCAAAAAAACCACACCTTCCTCGTGTTTTAGAAAACATATTTTAGAAAACATAATAGCATAGAATTTACTTACTTGTATAGTTATGAGGGATTTTTTGCCGCTCCGCCATAAGTGATCTAGCAGTATGCAAATGGACAGGATGTAGGAGTAACTAGTCCGGATGTGGTAACTCACCGCCCCGGAGCACGTGGTGGAAAGCCGGCCGGTGCAAACTTTTCTTTTGTTAGTTTTATAATTACCACATTTTGACCTTGGAGTAAAACAGCCATCGGATTAATCGATGGCTGTTGTTTGTTGCCGTATTGGCTATTCTTTTTTTACTTCTTTAGTGAATGGGAAAAACCAGGGGAAAAGGAAGAACAAGAATGGAAACAGGTATAACCAAGGGAAGAAAGGAAACCCTTTGGTTATAGGCTTTTTACCAGGTACAGAACCATAGCCCATAAATACATACCTCCTTAAGTTTATTGTAATAACTGGTATATACTATGTTGTGAAGCAAAAATTGTTACCAATGCTGAAAAACATTTCCTAAATGAACGCATTCTCGGGGAACGGCATGCCTGAGCTGTGTGACATAATAGACATAATTATTTATTGAGATTTGATAAAATTTTTTAGCAAATCTGCTAATATTGCTATTAAATAAATTTTGGAGTCGCGATGGTAGCAACTCCAAAATCAAGCTTTTTACTGCCATTTATTTTTCATAAGAAACGCCGCCGCCTACAAAGCCAATGCCGAACACCAGCAGGATCAGAATCAGGAATAGGATAAAGGCTCCGTCATAAAAGTTTACGGTGCCTCCTGCCGGCGGAACTGGTGCAAATGCCATGTAAAGGCCCCCTTCCGGTGATTTTGTAAATAACGCTTTTTTGCGTTTATATTTTTAAGTTATGTTTGAGCTTTTCAAAGTGTTACTCATTAAGAAACAAAATGCGTTTTTTGGGTAAATTGGCAGTGATAGTTAAAAAACAATTCGGTAATTCGGGTTCAGTTCAGGTCCCGTTTATATACCCGGTGTAGCTTAATCACTTCACCGCCAAACATGGGTCCTATTATTTTATTTTTAATACCATGATTACTTTCAGCCACCTGCGAAACTTCTCCCGTGGTAAAGCCAAACTTTCTGCACTGCTTATAAAATTCTTTTAACATCAACCTGTGAAGACCCTTTTGCCTGTACTCGGGTACAATTCCAGCTAAAGCCAGCCTGATCACCCCGCCCGTACCGCTCCGGTTAGGTTTTTGATGCGGTATTGATAAAAACATCGCCGCCGGCTTTTTGTCAACCTCGGCAATGAGGAAAAAGTTTGCCGGAACGGCCAAGGCCAGGCTCATCAAAAATCCCCGGGATTCACTCAAGGTCATGGGGATAAATCCCCACATTTCCGAAAAGACTTTATTATTAATTTCTTGAAAAATTTTGGCTTCTTTGGCTACTTTACTATAATTCACCGGGCGGATAATTATCCCCGGCAAATCCACCTCTTTTTCAAGGCTTCGAGGGAGCGATTCAGGGAGTTGCCAGTTAAAAGATTCAAGGTCATGAATTTTAGTAAGCCCCGCATCTTCCACTAAATTTTGATAATAGGGAGGGTTGTGCGGTATTTCCCTTTGGGGTTCATATTTAAAGCCTTTAATCATTAATCCGACCTGCTGGTTGGTATTTAAGGTGGCGGGTCCGATCATGATAGTCTTATTTTGATTTTTTAGCCATTGAGCTGCTGCATCTAGAAGCGCCTTAGCCACCTCCGGATTGTCAACACACTCAAAACAACCCCAAAACCCTTCTTCGGGCCGAGGATTTAAGCTATCAATGGAAGCAGTAATTCTCCCTACCGGCACTCCGTCTTCAATAGCCACAAAATTGGCAAACCTTATATGCTGTAATGAAGGGTTTGCCACGGGTACAAAACGCATGCTTGTTGTATAGCTGCCTGCTGTAGGCGGAACGTTTCCCTTGCCGTAAACCAGAGATGGGACTGCCAGAAAAGCCTGCATCTCGGCGTTACTGGTAACCTGTCTAATTTCGGGTTTCATTTTATTCCTCCGGTGCAATTAATTTATAAAAGATTTTAGGAGTTGCTTAGTAACAGCAACCCCTAAAACCTTTATTGGCATTACTTTTCATAAGAAACGCCGCCACCGACGAAGCCAATGCCGAAAACCAGCAAGATCAGAATCAGAAAGAGGATGAAGGCTCCATCAAAAAAGTTTACGCCCGGGTATGCCATTATAACCCTCCTTTTGCAATTTTTTACGTTATCGCACTTCGTGCGCTAACGCCTTTTCATAAAATGCCTCATGAACATTCACTAATCCCTTAGCGACTTTCATTTACATGATATTCACTGGTCTCGCAAAATGTTAATTCAATTAAAAAAACATCCTTTTATGGAAATATATAACAAGAAATAAGCCCAGGTGATTAACCCGGGTTTCTTGACCATGTAAAATACCTTCTGGAGTTTCGATCAATATATATCGCGCAGGGCATTCTGTTGGAGAGATTGGTAACACTTTCCACGGTTGTTGAATAGTATAGAGCATCATATAAAGAAGGGAGGCTATGTATATGGGATATGGTGCTGGGCCGGGAGGAAGGCCTGGCGAAAGGCCTAGCGGGAAGCCTGCAAAAACCCAATGGGCTTTTTCATTACCTCTGTTCCCTTTTCTTTTTCCATTTTTGTTATTCCCCTTTTTCTTCGGTTTCCCCTTTTTTGGAACCAAGCAGCAAACCAAGAAAGAGTAGCCGGTACAACCTGTTTAAACCAATTAAGACTCCCCTCCGGGGACGTCTTTTTTTAGCACTTTTCTTTTCCGTTGTATCTTAATCCTGTTTAATAAGGTCACATGGAGATTATATTAATTGTTAAAATCTACCAGCAGAAGTATTATGAACTATTTTAAACAAACGTGAGCGGTGTAGTTACGTCCACGACCTCAACCTGCTGTGACAAGCTTGGAAAACACTCGTTAAGCTACTCAATCACTTGATGCTCGGATATGCCCTCCCGTATTACCCATTTGGCGGCTTTATTGGAAGAATTAATTTATATACTATAGGTGTTATTTCTGATATACTAACATATTGCAAACTTATATAATTTGATCTATACTCTGAAAACATCTTAGCATAGATATTTTATATATATTTCTTCTTACGATATCTATATACTTATTTGCGGTGAGAGGTGATTTCGTGTGCATATTATAGTTTGCGTAAAACAAGTTCCCGATACGGCTGAAGTAAAGATTGACCCGGAAACAAATACACTGGACCGTTCCAGCGCACCGGCTATTATAAACCCGTATGACAGCCATGCTGTGGAGGAGGCTGTGCGGCTAAAGGAGCAGTTTGGGGGAAAGGTCAGCGTGATCTCCATGGGTCCCTTGAACGCGGTGGAGGTTGTTAAAAAATGCATCGCGCTGGGGGCGGATGAAGGATATTTATTGAGTGATAAAGCATTTGCCGGTTCGGATACTCTGGCGACCAGCTATATACTGGCCCAGGGGATCCGGAAAATTTGTCGGCGAGAAGCTTATGACCTTATCTTCTGTGGTAAACAGGCCATTGACGGTGACACTGCACAGGTGGGGCCGGGGATTGCCAGAAGATTAGGTATTCCCCAGCTAACCTATGTAAAAGCCGTGGCGGCGGTTGATCCGGAACAAAGGGAGATTAAAGTTCACCGTAAACTGGATAATGCCTATGAGATTATAGCAGCTAAAATGCCCTGTCTTGTTACGGTTGAGAAGGAAATAAATCAGTTAAGATATTCATCTCTGCCCAACATGCTGCGGGCCGCCCGGTATCAACCCGCGGTTTTAAAGGCTGCCGACCTGGACGTGGATCCGTCGATGATAGGATTAAAGGGCTCGCCCACCTCGGTGGTAAAAATTTTTGCTCCCATTCAACGCAGCCGGGGCGAAATATTGAGCGGGGATGAGCATTTTGTGGTTAAACAATTGATCGACAAGTTGTCAACAAGAATTGCTTAAAATGCTTAAAACAGGAGTGATGAAAAAGTGGCGGTAAAAGTTACAGCTATGTGTGTTGGCTGCCAGGCGTGTATAGCAACTTGCCCTTACGGGGCGCTTTATATAGATGACGGGCTGTGCCGGGTGATTGCTGACAAATGCATGGAATGCGGTGAATGTGTTGCCAGCTGTCCCGCGAGCGCCTTGGAACTGCCGGTTACAACGGCCGCTGGGGAGCCGGCGGCGGAAAATGCCGGGCCTCCGAGCAGCGGAGGTCCGGTGGACAGGCCTGCCGGAGGGAAAGCCTCATTGCCGGGCGACCTGGACCGTTACTGTGGAGTGTGGGTGTTTATTGAACAAAGGGAAGGGCAAATAGTGCCGGTATCCCTTGAATTACTTGGTGCCGGGCGTCTGCTGGCGGACAAACTTGGTGTTGAAGTGGCCGGTGTGCTGCTGGGACACCACGTCTCCGATCTGGTGGGCGATCTTTATGCATACGGCGCCGATAAAGTTTACCTGGTGGATAATCCGGTCCTCCGGTACTACCGGACGGAAACTTATATGAAGGTTATTGTGAAACTAGTCAGGGAATACCTGCCGGAAATAGTCTTAATGGGTGCTACCACCACCGGCCGGGATTTGGCCGGGGCAGTGGCGACCGAGTTAAATACAGGATTAACTGCCGATTGTACCGGCCTGGAAATTGATCCCCGGCAGCGCCTTTTGCTGGCTACCCGGCCGGCTTTCGGCGGCAATATTATGGCCACTATTGTGGCTAAAAAACACCGGCCGCAAATGGCCACGGTGCGTCCTAAAGTGATGAAGATGGCCAGGCCGGTACCGGGGCGGCAGGGTGTGCTTGTACGGCCGCAGGTAGAGCTGCAGGAATCTGAAGCGTTAACCAAAGTTATAGAAATAGTTAAAGAACAGGATGAGCAATATAATCTACAGGATGCCGAGATTATTGTGGCCGGGGGCCGGGGTTTGGGAGACCGGGACAGTTTCAGGAAGATTTGCTTCGGCCTGGCCAATGCCATTGGAGCCCGGGTGGGGGCATCACGGGCCGCGGTAGAG
>ENA-OSAF01000363-OSAF01000363.1-marine-sediment-metagenome-genome-assembly--contig:-NODE-363-length-14589-cov-21.370923_pt1 | contig 14589 bp, 11 predicted proteins | sample MGYA00237872_ERZ529318 | MGnify/ENA primary metagenome ERZ529318 (study PRJEB26369, sample SAMN03142813) | marine sediment metagenome | biome: marine; feature: borehole; material: sediment... | reverse complement strand
CGTGGCCCATCTTGCGCCCCGCTCGGGCCTCCGCCTTGCCGTAAAGGTGCAGACGGGCGTTTTCCCGCGAGAGCACGGCACCCCAAGGAGGGGCGCCCTCCAGCCAGAGGTCTCCGAGCAGGTTCACCATGACCGCGGGTGTCAGCAGTGACGGGTCACCCAGCGGCAGGCCGCAGACGGCCCGCAGGTGCTGCTCGAACTGGGAGGTCACACAGGCGCCGAAGGTGTAGTGCCCGCTGTTGTGCGTCCTCGGGGCGATCTCGTTGACCAGCACGCTCCCGTCGTCCAGGACGAACATCTCCACCGCCATCACGCCGACGTGCCCGAGGGCCTCGGCGATGCCGCAGGCTATGCGTTCGGCTTCCCGTCGCACCCGCTCGGGCACCCGGGCCGGCACCATGGTGGTGTGGAGGATGTGTTCTCTGTGCACGTTCTCGGCCACAGGGTAGACCCGCGTCTCTCCCTTCACCCCGCGGGCCAGGATAACGGAGATTTCCATCTTGAAAGGGACGAAGGCTTCCAGCACCGCCGGTCGACAGCCGATGGCCTGCCGGGCGTCCTGCAGGTCGTCAGGCCCGGCCACGAGGACCTGGTTCCTTCCGTCGTAGCCACCGCGCCGGCCCTTGAGGACGGCGGGAAAGCCGACCAGGTCGGAAGCGTCACGGAACTCGTCGGGTTCACGGACCGAGGCGAAGGAGGGCTGCGGGAAGCCGTGCCTCTTGAGGAACTCCTTCTGGACCAGGCGGTCCTGGATGGTGCGCAGGACGCTCGCACTCGGGCGGACGGAAGTTTGGGCCTCGAGCTGGGCGAGGATCTCGGAAGGGATGAGCTCGATCTCGAAGGTGACGACGTCGGCGCGGGAGGCCAGTTCCCGTGCGGCCTCAAGGTCGTCGAACGGAGCCTCGTAGTGGAAGTCCGCCACCTGGGCCGCCGGGCAGTCCGGCGTCGGGTCAAGCACGCCTATTCTGTATCCCATGCGCCGGGCCTCGAGGGCCAGCATCCGCCCCAGCTGGCCGCCGCCCAAGACCCCGAGGGTGCCTCCCGGGAGGACCGCCTTCACGGTCGTTCCTCCAGCCGTTCCTCCAGGACGCGTCTTGTCTGCCGCTCTCGGTAGGACTTCAGCCTTTCCCTCAAGGCAGGGTCTGACAAGGCCAGGATGGAGGCGGCCAGCAGAGCCGCGTTGACCGCTCCGGCTTCCCCGATGGCCAGAGTCCCCACCGGGACGCCCCTCGGCATCTGGACGATGGACATGAGCGAGTCGAGTCCCTGCAGGGCCCGGGACCGGACCGGAACTCCCAGGACCGGGAGGGTGGTCTTGCTGGCCGTCATGCCCGGCAGGTGGGCGGCTCCTCCCGCTCCCGCGATGATGACCCGCAGGCCCCGGCTCTCGGCGGTGCTCGCGTACTCGAAGAGGAGGTCGGGGGTACGGTGGGCCGACACGACGCGGCATTCGTGAGCCACTCCCAGCTCGGTCAGGACGGCGGAGGCGTGCTGCATGGTCTCCCAGTCGCTCCGGCTCCCCATTATCACGCCGACCTTAGGGGCTTCATGCCGCGCGGCTTCCATGTGGATTTCCCTGCCTCCTCGGAAGCGTCCGTTGACTGACTGTGCTGTATTGTAGCAATCCCGTTCCGTGGGGGTCAATTCATGGACTCCGACGAGAACGCCCGCCGACGTGGTCCACCAACCTGGAGTCGGTCTTGGCGTCCTCGTTCATGAAGCGCACGAGCTGCCGCCGCGGGTCGCACGCTATCCACGCCCACTGACCGACACCCTTCAGCTCGACCACCCAGCAGCGGTAGGCGCCTGCTGGGACCACCAGGTCCTCCATCTTCACGACGTGGATGCTTACAGGCATCTTGCTGCCGATCTTGGTGACGACGGTGTTCAGTGTTGTCGTGAAGCCCACCGCGAGAGGGAGCGCCCGGAGGACCATCACGAACTGCTCGTTGTCGAAGTAGGGAGGGTCGGGCAGGACGACCTCGGCTGTACGCCTCTCACCCCTTATGTCCGCTCGGATGCGTGCCTTCCCCTCACCGTACACGGCCTCGTAGGTGGCCTGCCCGGAACCGTGCCGAAGGAGATACTTCACCCGGAGAGGGGCCAATGTCGTCTTGTGGGCCTCGACCGTGCAGGTCTCTTCGGAGGGAGGTTCCGAGGGGGCTCCCGCCGGAGCATGGGCCACAACGCGGCTCGTCAGGAGCCAGCTCTCCTGGCCTCCGCGGGCAACCTCCAACTCCCACGTTGCGACGAGCTTGGCTTCCGCTCCCTGGGCTACCTCGAGGCGGCACCTGTCACCAGCGGTCCAGGGAACCTGCAGGACCGGAAAAGCGTCTTGTTTCATCCGCAGTCGACCTACCTCCCGGAGGGTTCCGAGATCCGCGGCTGAGAGTCGCCGACCGGATGGAGACATTTTCAAATCAGCCGGCCGCATTCCTTCCCGCCACGGAAAGCAACTTGCGCCTCCCGGCAGGGTCGACGACGTGGCTGGCGTAGAGTGGACCCATGACGTCTGCACGCTCTACGAGCCGCTCGACGAGGCCGGCCGGTGGCGGAAGGCGCTTCGGCGCTCAGTCGGCCGTCGGCCCCCTTCGCCGTGCCCTCGTCCGGCCGCCCTGCTGGTCGCCGGAGGCCGCCGCGTGCGAGGACCCTGCCGTCTGGAAGACGCGCTGGGGCTACGCCACACCCCCGGACCTCGGCCGGGCCTGCGAGGAGCACGCCGCCCTAGTGGATATCCTGGTCCGGGCCGGCGTGGAGGTCGAAGAGTGCCGGAGTCCGCGCGACGCCCTCTACGATTCCGTCTTCGCCTGCGACTGGGGCGTCGTCACCGACGCCGGGGCCGTCGTCTTCGCCCCTGGGAAGGAGGCCCGCCACCCCGAGGCCGACCTGGCGGAGGAGGCCTTCCGCGACGCCGGGGTCCCCGTTCTCCACCGGATGAGGAGGCCGGCGACGGCCGAAGGAGGCGACCTCCTCTGGCTGGCGCCAGACCTTCTCCTGGTGGGTCGTTCATACCGGACCAACGCTTCGGGTCTTGACGAACTCCGCGCGCTACTTGGGCCGCTGGGGGTGACGGTCGTCCCCGCACCGGTGGTCCATGGCCGGGGGCCGGGGTCGGTGATGCACCTTCTGTCCGCGATCAGCCTTATTGACGTGGATTTAGCCGTGGCGTATCTGCCCGTCCTGGCGGTCGAGACGGTCGAGTTCCTGCGCGCACGGGGCATCGAGTTCATCGAGGTGCCCGATGAGGAGTACCCCACGCTGGGATGCAACGTGCTGGCCCTGGCTCCCCGCCACTGTGTGGTCGTGGCCGGTAACCCCCGGGTCCGTGCCGAGCTCGAACGTCGGGGCGTGACCGTCGAGGAGTTTCCCGCCCGGGAACTCGGCCTCAACATGGGCGGTGGGCCGACGTGCCTGGTGCAGGCGCTTCTCAGGGACTACCCGTAGACCTCTTCGGAAGCCGTCGTCGGGAGGACGGCACCAGCTCCCTCCTGGTCTTGCACTGCTGGAGGCGCCAATGTTAAGCTGACGGCGGCAAAACCATGTCGGACCTGCGGCGGAGGCCGGACTAGAGGAGCCGGCTGACGTCAAGGGGAGGGCCGGCGGACGGTCTGAGTGAGCGGTCGCCCCGGCGGCGGTCACGAGGACCTGCGCCGAACTGGCGTTCGACCGTCGAACATTTTTCGCCGTAAGGGCGTTGCCGGGTCAACGGGCGACGCGTTCAGGTGACGACATGAGTATCGGGGCCCTCCCGCACGGGAGGGCCTCATCTGTTGATGACGCTCCCGCGGCAGGGCCGGCATGGCCGGAGAGGCCCGAAGGGGGCGGTATGACGAGATGTCCACAGAAATCGCTGGCGGTGGGGGCGGTGGTGTGCCCTTCAGGCCCGACCACTTCCGTGCTCTGTTGCGGGCCGGCGGACCCCAGCGGGCCGAGCTGCGGCGGCGGGCCGACGCCGTCCGGGAGCAGGCCAAGGGCTCCGTGGTCCGCCTGCGGGCCCTGATCGAGTTCTCCAACCGTTGCGTGCGGAACTGCCTTTACTGCGGTCTCCGACGGGACAACCGTTCCCTGGAGCGCTACGCGCTGGACCCGGAGGAGGTCGTCCGGCTCGCCGTCCGGGCCGCCCGTGCCGGCTACGCCACGGTCGTCCTGCAGTCGGGCGAGGACCCGGCCTACGACCGGGAGACGCTGGCCCGCATGGTCGGCGCCATCAAGGACCGCGCGCCCGGGGTGGCCGTGACCCTCTCGGTGGGTGAGCACAGCCGCGCCGACTACCGGGCCTGGCGGGCGGCCGGGGCCGACCGGTACCTGCTCAAGCACGAGACCTCGGACCCGACCCTCTACGCCCGGCTCAGGCCGGGTCGGCGCCTGGAGCAGCGGCTCCGCTGCGCGGAGTGGCTCAAGGAGCTGGGCTACGAGCTGGGACTGGGCAACATCGTGGGCCTGCCCGATCAGACCGAAGAGAGCCTCCTCGGCGACCTCGAACTCCTGGCCAGGTTGGAGCCCGAGATGGTCGGTGTGGGGCCCTTCATCCCGCACCCGGCCACGCCGCTCGCCGCCGAACCCCCCGGGGACGTGGACCTTACCTTGAACATCGTGGCCCTGACGCGTCTGGTCCTGCCTCTGGCCCATATCCCGGCCACGACGGCTCTGGCCACCCTGGACCGGCGGGCGCGCGGGGAAGCCCTCCGGAGCGGAGCCGACGTCCTCATGGTGAGCATCGGGCCGGCCGAGCGGCGGCGGCTCTACGAGATCTACCCGGACCGGGACGACGGCGCGTTGGGTGCCGAGTTCCCGGCACCACGGGGCGGACAGGCCACGAACTCGGACGAGGGGCCCGAGGGACCCCGCGTGGCCCGGACCCCCTGCGTGGCGGAGGACCCGCTTGCCGAGCAGCGCCGCCGCATCACGGCGTGGCTGGCCGGGCTCGGCCGGACCACGGACGGCCTGGACGGCCGACCGGAGGCGCAGGCCGCGGCCACGCCGAACGGGACCGCCTTCGTCGGGGAGGCCCGGCTCGGAATCGAGGAGAGGAGTGTGCTGAAGTGAAAAGCAGCAACGGAACAGCCTTCATCGACCACGGGGCCATAACCGGGTGGCTCGAGGCGCCCCCGCCCGACCGGGCCCGCCTCCGGGAGATCCTGGACCGGGCCCGGGAGGCACGCGGGCTGGAACCTGATGAGGTGGCCGCCCTCCTCGCCAGTGACGACCCGGACCTCTGGGCCGAGGTCTTCGCGGCGGCGCGGGAGGTCAAGGAGGCCATCTACGGGCGGCGTCTTGTCCTCTTCGCGCCCCTTTACATCTCCAACCACTGTGTCAACGACTGCCGCTACTGCGGTTACCGGGTCTCTAACCGCACGCTCCCCCGGCGGAAGCTGACCCGGGACGAGATCCGCGAGGAGGTCCTGGTCCTCGAGGCCATGGGCCACAAGCGCCTGGCTCTTGAGACCGGGGAGCACCCGACGGAATGCCCGACGACCTACGTCGTCGATGCCATCCGGACCATCTACGAGACCAGTTCGCGTGACGGCCGCGGCGAGATCCGGCGCGTGAACGTCAACGTGGCCGCGACGACGGTCGAGGACTACCGGCTCCTCCGCGAGGTGGGCATCGGCACCTACGTCCTCTTCCAGGAGACCTACCACCGCCCGACCTACGAGGCCATGCACCCCGCGGGGCCGAAGGCGGACTACCTCTGGCACCTGGAGGCCATGGACCGGGCCATGGAGGCCGGCATCGACGACGTCGGCGTCGGAGTCCTTTTCGGCCTTCACGACTGGCGGTTCGAGGTGCTCGCCCTTCTCCTTCACGCGCGGCATCTCGACCGCGTGTGGGGGGTGGGGCCCCACACCATCTCGGTCCCGCGGCTCCGCCCGGCTCCAGGGGTCGACCTCCGTGACTTCCCCCACGTCGTCTCTGACGACGACTTCCGCAGGATCGTGGCCGTCCTGCGCCTGGCCGTCCCGTACACGGGAATGATCCTTTCCACCCGTGAGAGGCCCGGCTTCCGCGACGAGGTCTTCGGCCTGGGCATCTCGCAGATCAGCGCGGGGTCGTGCACCGGGGTCGGCGGCTACCGCGAGGAGGCCATGCGCTCGGCCCGCGACGGCGCGGAGGCCGAGGGCGGCGCCGGACGTCAACCTGGCGTCGCGGACGGACTCGGTGGTGGAGGCGAAGCCAGCGCCGGGCAGTTCGCGGTGGAGGACCACCGGAGCCCGGACGAGATCATCCGCAGCCTGGCCGAATCGGGCTACATCCCGAGCTACTGCACGGCCTGCTACCGGCGTGGGCGGACCGGCGAGCGGTTCATGGGGCTGGCCAAGACGGGCCGCATCCGCGAGCTGTGCCTGCCCAACGCCATCCTGACCTTCAAGGAGTACCTCCTGGACTACGCTTCCCCGGCCACGCGCGCGGCCGGGGAGCGGGCCATCGCCGAACACCTCCGCGATATTCCGGACGAGGCCGTCCGGGCGGAGACGGTCCGGCGGCTGGCCCGCCTGGAGACCGGAGAGAGGGACCTGTACCTATGAGCCTTCACGCGACGCCGACATCCGGCCGCCTGCACATCGCCTTCTTCGGGCGGCGCAACGCAGGCAAGTCCAGCCTTTTGAACGCCCTGACCGGGCAGAGCGTGGCCCTGGTCTCGGACGTGCCGGGCACGACCACCGACCCGGTGTGGAAGTCCATGGAGATCCTGCCCCTGGGGCCCTGTGTGGTCATCGATACGGCAGGCATAGACGACATCGGTGAGCTCGGCCGCCTGAGGGTCGAGAGGACGCGGCGCGTCCTGCGGCGGACCGACCTCGCCGTTCTGGTCCTGGACCCCACGCGTCCGCCCGGACGTGAAGAGGACCGGCTGGCCGACGAACTCGCGGCCCGGAAGCTGCCGGTCGTGGTGGCCGTCAACAAGACCGACCTCGGGGCCGACCCGGAGCCGTGCCTTGAGTGGGCCCGCCGGCGCGGTCTTGCCGCCGTGGCCGTGTCGGCGCTGACGCGCGAGGGAGTGGGCGCCCTGCGGCAGGCCCTGGTCTCCGCCGCCCCGTCGGACTGGGAGGGGCCGCCCATCATCGGGGACCTGGTCCGCCCGGGCGACCTGGTCGTCCTCGTCGTGCCGGTCGACCTCGAAGCTCCCAAGGGCAGGCTCATCCTGCCCCAGGTGCAGACCTTGCGCGACCTCCTCGACCACGACGCCATGGGCCTCGTGGTCAAGGAGACGGGGCTCGAGGCGGCTCTGGGCCACCTCGCCCCGACCCGGCCCCGCCTGGTGGTCACCGACTCCCAGGCTTTCGGCTACGTGTCGGGTGTGGTCCCCCGCGACGTTCCCCTGACGTCGTTCTCCATCCTCTTCGCCCGCCACCGCGGCGACCTGTCGACCCTCGTGGCGGGGGCGCGGGCGGTCGACAGCCTCCGACCGGGGGACCCTGTGGTGGTGGCGGAGGCCTGCACCCACCATCCCATCGGAGACGACATCGGGCGGGTGAAGATTCCCCGCTGGCTCGAGAAGCGCGTGGGCGGGCCGCTCGAGTGGAGGTACGCCGTTGGCGGCGATTTCCCGGCCGACCCGGAGCGGTACAAGCTGGTCATCCACTGCGGGGGGTGCATGATAAACCGCCGGGAGATGCTCCAGCGCCTGGCGGCGGCCTCGGCGGCCGGTGTCCCGGTCGTGAACTACGGGGTCCTCATCGCCCACCTCCACGGCGTCCTGCCGCGGGCCCTGGAGCCGTTCGGGCTGACCGGCCGCGAGGCCGGGCCCTCGCCCCGGGAGCGGCTCTCGGCGTCCGTGGACTGAATGTAGCCCGAGCGGCGGGAGCGGAAGAAGGGGAGGGGCTCGCCCGGATGGGAGGAGAGGGCTTTGCCGGTTCCCAGCGAGCACACTCCCGGTAAGGAAGAGGACAGCTTCTATGGATATGTCGGCTACTGGCACGGCGAGGGCTCTCACGTCTGGGTGGAGGCGGACGGCGTCGTCCAGACCGCCCGGAGCCGGTACGGTGCTCGAGAGGGGTACAGGGTCGATTCTCGGACGATCAGCACCTTCTTCGCCGAGATGCAAAGTGACCACGGGTCGAATGCCTTCCCACCGGACTGGGAGCGCATAGCGGCCTTGGTGGAGGAGCTGACAGGGCGGCCATTTCGCAGCCCGGAGGTGTAAAGAACAAACGCGGGGACCCATTTCACACCGGCAGCTAGCGCCATGTCGCAAAGGTGGTGCCCGGCGTCAGGGCTGAGCATTTGCTGGGCGGGGCGCGAGGAACGTTCGTATCTCTCGCTTGACCCCTCCCTGAGGGGGTTGCTATCATCCAGGTATTAACTGGCCCGGCAGCGGACGGCTGAAGGCACACCTACGGGGAGTGGGTGCATTCACCGCTGCTGGTGCGCGAGATGCTGGCGGGGGGTCACCGTGACGAACAGCCGCAGGAAGGTCCACGAGGGCAAGGCCAAGGTCGTCTGGGAGGTCCCGGAGACCCCGGAGGCACCCGGTGCGGACGGGGTCGGTGAGCCCACCTTCGTCATCGAGTTCAAGGACGACGCGACGGCCTTCGACGGGAGGAAGCGCGGCCTCATCGAGGGGAAGGGGCGGGTCAACAACCTCCTGTCGGCGCTGTTCTTCGAGCTCCTCGAGCGGGAGGGCGTGCCGACCCACTACCTTGAGACCCTGAGCGACCGCGAGATGCTCGTCAGACGGGTCCGAATCGTGCCGGTCGAGGTCGTCGTGAGGAACGTCGCCGCCGGGAGCTTGGCCAAGAGGCTCGGCCTTGCGGAGGGGACGCCCCTTGAGCGCACCGTCGTCGAGCTCTACTACAAGAGCGACGAGCTGGGCGACCCCCTCATCAACCGCTACCACATCCGGGCCCTGGGCCTGGCCACCGACGAGGAGCTCGACCGGATGGAGGCGCTCGCCCTGCGGGTCAACGACATCCTCGGAAAGGCCCTCGCCGAGTGCGGCCTCCGCCTCATAGACTTCAAGCTGGAGTTCGGCCGGACCGACTCGGGCGAGATTGTCCTCGCCGACGAGATATCACCGGACACCTGCCGCTTCTGGGACGTCGAGTCCGGCGAGCGTCTGGACAAGGACCGCTTCCGCCGCGACCTCGGCGAGGTCGAGGAGGCCTACGAGGAGGTCCTCCGCCGCGTGCGGGAGGCGGCCGCCAAGTGGCAGGGTCTCAGGCTTGGCGGCCGCGGGGACGCGGCACCCGCGGCTCCCGCTCTGTCGGCCTCGGCGGACGCCGCAGGCGGCCGGCCGAGGGCCCGCGTCTTCGTCACCCTGAAGTCGACCGTCCTCGACCCCCAGGGTGCGGCCGTCCGGAAGGCCCTCCAGACCCTGGGGTACACGGAGGTCACGGACGTCCGCGTCGGCAAGTTCATCGTCCTGGAGCTCGAGGAGGCCGACCCCGAGCGGGTGGACGAGATGTGCCGGCGGCTCCTGGCCAACCCGGTGATCGAGGACTACCGGTTCGAACTGGGCGAGTAGAACGGACGTTGGCCGCTGGCGGAGCTTTCAGCGTCCGGTTTTCTGCGTTGACCGGCCGCGCGGGCCCCTGCTATCATCCAGTCATGGGTGGACTCGAAGACGGGACCAGAGCCCTTGCCCGGACCACTGGCGGCGGCCGCCGGCCTCGGCCGGTCCGCTTCGCCGTCGTCGTCTTCCCGGGGTCCAACTGTGACGCCGACTGCTACCACGCCGTCGGGAACGTCCTGGGCCAGCCGGTGGAGTACGTCTGGCACGAGACGACGGACCTCTCGGACTTCGACTGTGTCATCCTTCCCGGAGGCTTCTCCTATGGCGACTACCTCCGGACCGGGGCCATCGCCCGCTTCTCGCCGGTCATGGAGGAGGTCGCCCGGTTCGCCGGACGCGGGGGCCTGGTCATTGGCATCTGCAACGGCTTCCAAATCCTCCTGGAGGCGGGCCTCCTCCCGGGGGCCATGTTGCGCAACGACAGCCTCCAGTTCCGTTGCCTTTACACGAACGTTCGCGTCGAGACCGCCCGGACGCCCTTCACCGGTCTCTGCCGTCCGGGGCAGGTCCTCCGCATCCCCGTCGCCCATGCCGAGGGCAACTACACGGCTCCGCCGGACGTGCTGGACGAACTTGAGCGGAGCGGTCGGGTCGTCTTCCGGTACGTCGACGAGCGCGGTGAGCCCACGCCCGAGGCCAATCCAAACGGTTCGGACAGGAACATCGCTGGCATCGTGAACAAGGCCGGGAACGTCCTCGGCCTCATGCCGCACCCCGAACGCTGCTGCGAGGAGATGCTCGGTTCGGCCGACGGCCGCCTCATCTTCGAGTCCATCGTGGCCCACGTGAGGTCACACTCCGGCGGCCGGCCGGTCCTGAAGGGAGACTCCTCCCGATGAGCCGCGAGTCCCGTCCGTCCGTCCCGGTCTGGGAGGAAGTGGGCCTGACCGAAGAGGAGTACCGGATGGTCTCAGGCATCCTCGGCCGCGAGCCCAACCACACCGAGCTCGGGATGTTCGGGCTCATGTGGTCGGAGCACTGCTCCTACAAGACCTCAAAGGTCCACCTGCGCCTCCTGCCCCAGACCGGGCGGCGCGTCCTCGTCGGCCCGGGCGAGAACGCCGGGGTGGCCGACCTCGGCGACGGCTTCGTGGTGGTCTGGAAGATAGAGAGTCACAACCACCCCTCGGCCATCGAGCCCTACCAGGGCGCGGCCACCGGGGTGGGAGGAATCCTCCGCGACATCTTCACCATGGGCGCCCGGCCCATAGCCTGCCTCGACTCCCTGCGCTTCGGGCCGCTCGACGACGGCCGGGTCCGCTACCTCGTCGGCGGCGTGGTCGCGGGCATAGCCGGCTACGGGAACACCACCGGCATCCCGACCGTCGGGGGCGAGATATACTTCGACGACTGCTACCGGGACAACTGTCTGGTCAACGTCATGTGCGTCGGGCTCCTTCAGGGCGGGCGCATCATCCGGGGCCGTGCCGAGGGCCCGGGCAACCCGGTCATCCTGGCCGGCAACCGGACCGGCCGTGACGGCATCCACGGAGCCAGCCTCCTGGCCTCGCGCGAGTTCGACGAGAAGGCCGAGGAGATGCGCCCCGCCGTCCAGGTCGCCGACCCCTTTGTCGAGAAGCTCCTCATCGAGGCCTGCCTCGAGCTGGCGCAGACCGACTACCTGGTCGGCCTGAACGACCTCGGCGCCGCCGGCCTCACCTCGGCTTCGAGCGAGATGGCCTCGCGGGCCGGGACGGGCCTCGACATCGACATCAGTCGTGTGCCCCGCCGCGAGCCGGGTATGACCCCCTACGAGGTCATGCTCTCCGAGTCCCAGGAGCGCATGCTGGTCGTGGTCCAAAAGGGCCGAGAGAACGACGCCCTCGAGCTCTTCGCGAAATGGGGGGTCGAGGCTCGGGTCATCGGCCGGGTCACGGACGACGGCGTCCTGCGGGTGCGGGAAGGCGGGAAGGTCGTGGCCGAGGTGCCGGCGCGGGCCCTGGCCCACGAGGCCCCGACTTACGAGCGTCCCATGCGGCGGCCCGCCTACCTCGACGAGGTCGTCCGCTTCGACCCCCGGGAGCTGCCCCTGCCGGGCGAGTCCGGCCACCCTGACCGGGACTGGGCCGGCGCCTTCCGGCGTCTCCTCGCCTCGCCCAACATCGCCTGCAAGGAGTGGGTCTGGCGGCAGTACGACCACATGGTCAGGACCAACACCGTGGTCCTGCCGGGCTCGGACGCGGCCGTCCTGCGCCTGAAGCGTGAGGAGGACCCCGAGACCAGGGAGATGACGGCTGCGGTGGGCGGACCGCCGGGTGGCGTGCCGGCGAAGTCCGGCGGGCCTGCGGACGGCGGGGCGGCAGAATCCAGCCCTACCACCAAGCGCTTCAAGGGCATCGCCCTCTCCACCGACGGAAACGGCCGCTACGCCTATCTCGACCCCTTCACCGGCGGAACTCAGGCCGTGGCCGAGGCGGCCCGCAACGTCGTCTGCGCGGGGGCGGAGCCGGTCGGACTGACCAACTGCCTCAACTTCGCCAACCCTGAGGACCCGGAAATCATGTGGCAGTTCCGCAAGGTCATCGAGGGCATGGCCGAGGCCTGCCGGGTGCTCGGCGTCCCGGTGACCGGCGGCAACGTGAGCTTCTACAACGAGACCATGGGCGCGCCCATCTTCCCGACGCCCGTCGTGGGGATGCTGGGCTATCTCGATGACGTCGGGCGGCGCGTCACGGCCGGCTTCAAGAAGGCCGGCGACATCGTCCTCCTGGCCGGGGAGACCCTCGAGGAGCTCGGGGGCTCCGAGTACCTGCGTCTGATCACCGGGCAGGTGCGGGGGGCGCCGCCGGCCGTCGACCTCGCGCGGGAGAAGGCCCTCCAGGCCTTCGTCCTCGAGGCGGCGCGGGCCGGTCTCCTCCGTTCGGCGCACGACTGCGCGGAGGGCGGCCTGGCCGTGGCCCTGGCCGAGAGCTCCTTCCTGGCCGACCCCGGGGCCGACGGGGTCGAGGCGGAAGTGACGGTGAACTTGGCCGCGGCGGCGGGCGGCGGCGCCCGCGGCACCCGCCCGCCGAGGCTTGACGCCGTCCTTTTCGGTGAGACTCAATCGAGGGTCGTCATCAGCTGTGACGCCTCGAGAGTGGACGAGCTGGCCGGGATGGCCCGCCGGCACGGCGTACCCCTGGCCCGCCTCGGCCGGGTCCGGGACGGATTCATCCGCCTGACGGCAGGGGGCGACGTGGTCCTGGAGGAGAGGACGGAGGACCTCAAGGCCCTCTGGCGCCGGGCCCTGCCCGAAGCCTTGGGCGGCTGAGGGGCGGCCCGGCGGGAAGAGGCGGCGAAAAAGACAAGCGCGGAGGGAGGGAGCGACGGTGCTCCGAAGCCCACGCGGCGGAGCCGTTCTGAGCGGCGACGCCCCGCGCGAAGCCTGCGGGGTCTTCGGCGTCTGGGGTCACCCCGACGCGGCCCGCCTCACCTACTACGGCCTTTACGCCCTCCAGCACCGGGGCCAGGAATCGGCCGGCATCGTCGCCTCCGATGGCGAGAGGGTGTCCTTCCACAGGGGGATGGGTCTAGTCTCCGAGGTCTTCGACGACGAGAGGATCGCCGCCTTGCCGGGGAGCATCGCCATCGGACACGTCCGGTACTCAACGACAGGCGCGAGCAGGCTCGTCAACGCCCAGCCCATCGTTGTCCGCTACCGCGGCGGCACACTGGCTCTGGTGCACAACGGGAACCTGGTGAACGCCGCCGCCCTCCGCTCGGCCCTGGAGGACGAGGGCTCCATCTTCCAGACGACGGTCGACTCCGAGGTCATCGCCCACATCGTGGCCAGGAGCCGCCATGACCGCCTTGAGGAGGCCCTCCCGGAGGCCTTGCGGCAGATAAGGGGCGGGTACGCCCTCGTGGTCATGAACAAGGACACCCTCCTCGCGGCCCGCGATCCCAACGGGTTCCGTCCGCTGTCGCTGGGCCTCTACCCGGACGGCGCCTGGGTCGTCGCCTCGGAGACGTGCGCCTTCGACACCACGGGGGCCGAGTTCGTCCGGGAGGTCCAGCCCGGGGAGATGGTGGTCGTTGACGCCGCCGGTCTGCGCTCGACGCAGGCCGTCCCCCCGGGGAAGCCGGCCCTCTGCGTCTTCGAGTACATCTATTTCGCCCGCCCCGACTCCAACCTCGAGGGCCGCAACGTGCACGCCGTGCGCAAGGCCCTCGGGGCGCGGCTGGCCCGGGACTTCCCGGTGGAGGCCGACATCGTCACCGGGGTCCCGGACTCGAGCGTCTCGGCGGCCTCCGGCTACGCCGAGGCGGCCGGCATCCCGTTGGAGATGGGTCTCGTCAAGAACCGCTACATCGGGCGGACGTTCATCCAGCCGTCGGCGAGCGCACGGGACTTCGGAGTCCGGGTCAAGCTGAACGCGCTGAGGAAGGTCATCGAAGGCAAAAGGGTCGTCCTTGTCGACGATTCCATCGTCCGGGGCACGACCTCGAAGAGGATAGTGAACCTCCTCCGCGAGGCGGGCTCGGCAGAGGTCCACATGCGGATAAGCTCGCCGCCCTACCGGCACCCGTGCTACTACGGTATCGACACCTCGGCCGAGGGCGAGCTCATCGCCGCCCGGATGAGCGTGGAGGAGATACGGGAGGCGGTCGGGGCCGACAGTCTGGCCTACCTCTCGACCCGGGCCCTGCACGAGACGGTGACCGGGCTCCCCGACTGGCCCGTGGCCGAGCGATGCTGTATGGCCTGTTTCACTGGCCACTACTACGTCCCGGTGGACGGGGCGCGGGGGAAGTACGCGCTCGAGGAGACGCCGCCGCCGGACCGGGCCGGTCCCGCCGACGGTCCGCGAAGGGCCGCCGGCCGTGGAGGACGGTGCAGGTGGTGACGACGCCGGGGCGGTGGTGCCCGGCAAGGGTGGAGGATAGACCTACGAGACCCCCTCGGGCGATATGGAGGGTCAGCCGGTGAGAAAGCCCCTCACCTACCACGACTCGGGTGTCGACATCGACGCCGGGAACCGGGTCGTCGAGCTCATCCGGGGCTACGCCGCGGCCACGGCCCGTCCCGAGAGCCTCGGCGGTCTCGGCGGGTTCGGCGGGCTGCTGGCGCTCCGGGTCGCCGGGCAGGGCCGGCC
>ENA-OSAF01000358-OSAF01000358.1-marine-sediment-metagenome-genome-assembly--contig:-NODE-358-length-14748-cov-19.927517_pt1 | contig 14748 bp, 14 predicted proteins | sample MGYA00237872_ERZ529318 | MGnify/ENA primary metagenome ERZ529318 (study PRJEB26369, sample SAMN03142813) | marine sediment metagenome | biome: marine; feature: borehole; material: sediment... | reverse complement strand
GTCTGGCCTTCCGGGGGACGGACGGAGGGACGCCCGCGGTTCCGGAGAGCCCGGCGGCCCGGGCCGGGTCCGGCCCCGCCGGGCGGAGTCCCGCGGGAGCCGCCGTTCACGCCGGGCCGAGCCTGCCCGGAGTGCGCTCGACCACACCCTCGGCCCTCAAGGCCTATGTCAACTGCCCTCGCCGGTACTTCTACCGGTACGTCCAGAGGCGTCCGGAGAGCGTGAAGCCCCACCTCTTCGTCGGCAACGTGGTCCACGAGGCCCTGAAGGCCTTCTTCGAGGTGGAGCCCCACCGGCGCAGTGCCAAGGGCCTGGAGGAGCGCCTCCGTGACGCCTGGCGCCGCTCCCCCGACCGGGCCGCGGCTTTCCCGCCCGACATGCGGGAGGCCGAGGCCGCCGCGGGGAAGGCCGCCCTCGAGGACCTGCGCCTCTTCGTGCGCCGGGCCGACCTCAGGGCCGTCCCTTTCGCCCTCGAGGAGTTCCTCATGACAGAGGTCGGCGACGGGGTGGTCGTCAGGGGGAAGATCGACCGCATCGACCCTTCTCCCAAGGGCGACGCCCTCGTGGTCATCGACTACAAGACCGGAAGACCCCCCGACACCCCGCCGAACCTCGTGGACGAGTTCCAGCTCCCCCTCTACTGCGCCATGGTCGAGGAAGGACACGCGCGGCCCGTGGAGAGAGTCCGCCTCCTCTACCTGAAGGGTCATGTCACCTACGACTTCTCCCCGCGGGAGGTCGACATCGCCCGCGCCAAGCGGCGGGCCCTGCGCCTCTTCGAGGAGATCGAGGCCGACACGGAGTTCAGGCCCAAGGTCAGCCCGCTGTGCGGTCACTGCGACTTCCTGCGTGACTGCCCGGCCCGCGAGGAGGCCGAGGCCCTTCTCGCCCGGAGGACGGCGGGGCGAGAAGCGGGGGAGGGGGTGGCCGGGACGGCGGACGACCTTCCGTTCTAGGCCCCTCGGGGGCGTCCCTCCGCGACTCCGCCCTCACCGCCCTCTCCGGGATTGGCCCCGGGGTCCAGTCCACCCTTTCCCTCCGGTCCAGGCGCAGTCTTCCCGCCGGTACGCTGCCCGTCCGCGTCGCCCGCTCTATTCTTGACGTGGTCCCGGCGCACCCCGAGCCGGAAGTCCGAGGGGTCAGTCGACCTGCTTGGAGTGGCGGATGTCCCCTTGGCTGTCGAAGAGGACGACCGTGACCGGGCCTGTGGCCGGCCAGATGCGGTCACTCGTCCAGGCGAAGACGCACTCGTCCCGGTACGTCTCGCCGGGCGTGTGCGCGGCCGCGGCCTCAGGGTCGCAGGGCAGTGACAGCTCTTCACCGGGGAGGAGGACGAGGTCCCCGGTGAAGTGACACCATGCCCCGGACTCGCGGACCTGAAGGGACCAGCCGGCCAGGCTGACCGGGTGCCGGGAGGCGTTGACGAGGACGATGCGTCCGGCGTCGGGCTCGACAGAGGCGATGGTGACCTCACCGGTCGCGAGGACGACCCGCGGGGGCGTGGGGCCTCGCTCCCGTTCGGCCTGTGCCTCGGCCAGGGCCGCGGCGAGGGTGTCTGGAGGGTCCGGCTGGAGGGTGAACTCCCATTCTTGGCCGCCTGACGCGGCACTGGGCCCGGGGCGTGTCTCTCTGCCGGCCGGAGGCCGGGAAGACGCCTCCTCTGGAGGCGTTTCGTCGGGGACCGTCAGCCGGCCCGGCCGGGGCGCTTCCGCAGGGGGGCCTGCCTGGTCGAGGTGTGCTTGGCCCGAAGGGCGTGCCGGGTCGGGGGGCGTCCCGAGGGTGCCCAAGGGGGGCCAGACACCTGGAAGCGCGGTCCCCGCGCAGCCCAGCACGACGGCGGCCACGGTGAGGAAGGTCGCGACCCGGGTCATGTCCGCAGCACGGCGGAGGCGGCCACGCCCGGGCCGGACGCGGTCCCGGCATGCGGCGAGCCAGGCGAGAGCGGCGGCCGCCCCGGCCGAGAAGGCCAGGATGAGGACGGTGGTCCTGAGCATGCGGGGACACCTCTTCGGCTGTCGAATTCGGGCCTATTATTCCCCTGTTGCCGGCCGGCGCGGGGGAGGTGTGTTGGAAAGGATGTGTGTACGTGGTGAGGTCTCGGCTCAGTCATCTCTCCTTTCTCAGGTTCGGCCGCGACATGCACCTCATCGTCATCTCGGTCATCCTGGCCAACATCGGGACACGTGTCGAGGAGAGGTTCTTCCCCCTTTACGTGCGCGACCTCGGCGGGTCCCCGGCGGACATCGGCCTCCTGGCCTCCATCATGGGCCTGGCCATGGTCCTCCTCGCACCCCTTGGCGGCTGGCTGACAGACCGCTACCGGCGGGTGACCCTCTACGCCCTCGCCCCGCTCATCGGGGCGGCGGGGGCCATGCTGATGCGCCTGGCCCCGAGCTGGGAGTGGCTCATCCCGGGGTCCGTGCTCGGCATGATGCCCGGTCTCCTCGTGGGGCCGGCTCTCTTCGGCCTCATCAGCGACCTGGGGCCGGAGGAGAGCAGGGGGGCGCGTTTCGCCTACGAGATGGCCGCCTTCGGCGTGTGCGGGGCCGTCGGCCCGTTGGTCGGCGGGCTCATCTACGAGCACCTCGGATACAGGACCTTCCTCCTCATACAGGCCTGCATGCTGTGCCTGGCCGCCGCCGTCCGGTCCTTCATCCGCGACCCGAGGGACGCGGCCCGCAGGGCCTCGGGCTACCGGCACCCGGCCTTCCTGCCCGGCCTGAAGGCGGCCCTCGGGTTCATGTTCGCCTCCCGGCAGTTCAGGCTGGTCATCATCATGGCCTGCCTGGTCGGGTTCGGGATGGCGGCCACCATGAACTTCTTCTCCGTGTTCATGAGTGAGGTCGTCGGGGTGGACGAGGCGGACATGGGCCTGGTCTACTCCCTGGCGGGGGTGGCCGGGATAGCGGCGAGCCTGGCGGGAGGCGTGGCGGCGGACCGGTTCGGGCGGAAGCCGGTGCTGGTCTGGAGTCTGGTCGGGATGGCCGCCGTCCTCTTCTGGTTCACCGGAGCCCGGAGCCTGGCCTCCCTCAGCGTGGTCTGGCTCCTGTCGGGGCTGGCCGACAACCTCGGCGGCCCGGCGATGGACGCCTTCCTGGCCGACCTCACCGACACTGACAGCCGGGGCACCGTGATGTCGGTCTTCAACAGCCTCCAGAGCGTGGTCTTGCTTCCCGGGCCCCTTGTCGGCGGGTTCCTCTGGGAGGCCGTGGCCCCCGCGGCCCCGTTCTGGTTCGGCGGGGCGGTCATCCTCGTCGGGGCCGTCATCCTGGCCCTCTGGGTCAGGGAGACCCGGGAGGCCCCAGTCCCAGGAGACGGGCCGCATTGCCCCCCAGTATCTTCTCCTTCGTCTCGTCCTTGAGGGGGAGGTCGCGCAGGGCCTTGATGTTCCCGGAGACGTCGGGCACGCCCGGCCAGTCCGAGCCCCAGATGACCTTGTCCGCCACACGCTCGAGCTCGGGGAAGTACTCGAGGAGGCGCCTCGGCGGAAGGCCGGAGATCTCCATGTAGAGGTTGGGGTGGAGGCGGGTGAGGAAGTAGGCCCGGTCGTACCAGAAGCCGCGGCCGCTGTGGGCCATGATGATGACGAGGTCCGGGAAGTCCACGGCCAGGTCGTCCATGTGGAGGGGGTCGCCGTACTTGATGCGGGAACCCCGGAAGACCGACGAGCCGGTGTGGAACATCACCGGGAGGCCGAGCTCCTCGGCCACGGCGTACACAGGGTAGAGCTCGCGGTCGTTGGGGTAGAACATCTGGTACGTCGGGTACATCTTGAGGCCCCTGAACCCGTGGGTCTCGACGAGGCGGCGCAGCTCCCGCGCCGGACGGTTGACCAGGTGCGGGTTCAGGCTGCAGAACGGGATGAACTGCGGCCGCCCGGCGCAGAGCTCGGCGACCTTCTCGTTGCTGGTCGTCCCCGTCGTCACCGGACTGTCCTCGGCCAGGAGGCACACGTAGTCCACCCCGCAGGACCGGAAGAAGGCGGCTAAGACGTCCGGGTCGGTGAAAGCGGCGAGCCGCTCCTCCAGACCCGGGCCGAACCGCTCCTGCATCCATTCGAGGACCCAGGGCTTCGCGGCGCCTTCGACAAGGGGATGGACATGGAAGTCTACCACCGGGGCTGAGGCCACCGGGGGCTTCGTGTCGGGCATCGACGACGCTCCCTTCGGTTCGCCGGTGTTCGGCGTGACGGTCGCTTGGGGTTGGTTTTGCCGCGGCGGGCCGTTCCCCTGCTCGGGTGGGGCCGGACCCGTTCTCCAGGGTGGTCTGCAGGGCATATCACTACGGAGGAACCTCCGGAGCGGAACCCGGGGGAATGCAGAAGGGGTGCTTCAGGGTGTGGCGGGTCTACAACCTCCGCTGGGTCCCCGGCCTGCTCGTCGCCGTGCTCGTCGGGGTCGTCTATCCGGTCGCCGCGGGCTGGGGGGGGGCTCCGGCCCGGATGGTGGCCGCCGTCTCCGCCACGCCCCGGCTCCTCCCCATCTACGGGGTAGACACGACAGAGCGCAAGGTGGCCATCTCCTTCGACGCCGCCTGGGGGGCGGAGAGGACCCCGGAGATTCTCGACGTCCTGGACCTCTACGGCGTGAAGACGACCTTCTTCCTGGTCGGGTTCTGGATCGACGAGCACCCCGACATGGTGAAGGAGATAGCCGCCCGCGGGCACGAGATCGGGAACCACACGGCCAACCATCCCCACCTGAACTCGCTGGACAAGGAGGCCATAAAGCGGGAGCTGGCCGTGGTCCACGAGCAGATAAAGAGCCTGACCGGCCAGACGGCCGTCCTCTTCCGGCCGCCCTTCGGGGAGTACAGCAACAAGGTCATCGAGGCCGCTCGTGAGCTCGGGTACTATACCATCCAGTGGAGCGTGGACTCGCTGGACTGGCAGGACCTCTCGGCCGACGCTATCCACCGCCGTGTGGTGGGCAGCGTCCACCCCGGCGCCATCGTGCTCTTCCACAACAACGCCACGCACACTCCCGCGGCCCTGCCGGGCATCATCGAGGCCCTCAAGGCCGACGGCTACGAGATAGTCCCCGTCTCGGAGCTCATCTACAAGGACGACTACATCATCGACCACCGGGGCTTCCAGAAGCGTAGGCCCAGAGGCGGGCCCTGAGCTCCCTCTCGAGCGGGCCCGCCTCCAGCAGCCGCCAGAGGTTCTCGCCCATGACCGCCTTCACCGCCCGGCCGACGAGGGGCAGGTTCCTCATGCGGGCCATCAGGTCGCGGTAGCTGTAGTCTCCTTCGGGGGTCCGGAGGCCGGCCGCCCCGCCGCTGGCGAAGATGAGGCGCCCCGGGGGCACCCTGCGGGCGACCAGCTCGAGGAGCCCCTCGTCGACGAAGGGCGGTGCAAGGTCGAAGTACAGGTTCGGACGGGTGCGGGCCGCCCGCCAGATGGAAGGGCCGTAGGGGAGGCCGGCGTGCGCGATGATGAAGTTCGTCCCGGGAAGACGGTCGGCCAGCTCGACGAGGGACCAGCCCGTCCGGCGGGTGCCGCCCAGTTGGATGTGGACCGGGTAGCCCCGTTCGCCGCAGAGCCTCGCCAGAGGGTACAGGTCCTGCGCCACGTCGAACCGGTCCAGCCAGGCGTTGACCTGGACCCCCTTGAAGCCCGCACCCAGGAAGGACAGGGCGGTGTCCAGGTGGTCGGGTTCGGCGGGGTTGACGTAGGCGAAGCCGACGAAGCGGTCGGGGTGGGCGCTCACGGCCGCGGCCACCGGGGCGTTGTCGGGCCCGGAGAGGACCCGATACCACCGCGCTCCGAGTCTCAGCCGCCCCTTCGTCTGCGCCAGGCGCTGGTAGCATCTCCGGGCCAGCCAGTTGACCGAGGTGACGGCCGACGGCCAGAGGGAGGCTGTACGGCTCCATCCGTCCGGCGGCCTTCCCGTCTCTTCGGGGAGAGGCTCGAGGGCCGGGGGGAAGAGGACGGCCCGCTCGACACCGGCCTCGCGCATGAGTCTCAAGAGCCCTTGAAGGCCGGGGCCCTCGAGGGGATGGCAATGGCCGTCAACAATCACAGAAAGGTCCTCCAGGCTATGCGCGCCCGCTCTCCGCGTCACCGGGTCGGCTCATGGCAAATGTTTCTACCTGACGGGTGAAAAACCCTCCCATGATTTACAGCCAGCCGAGTCCGTGCGGTCGTAGGCGGACGGGCAGCCCGGGCGGGAGTCGGCTCAGTCCTCTTCCTCCGGCTCCGCCTGCCCGAGCCTGAGGGCGGTGGCGTCGGCCTGGACCGCCGGGCCTCTGACAGAGGTCAGGTAGTAGGAGAGGATGAGGAGGTGGAGTCCCAGGCTCAGGAGGAAGGAGTAGGCGAGGTTCCAGTCAGGCGAGAAGAAGAAGAGGCCGGCCCGGAAGAAGATGAACTCGATGGCCGTGAACACCGCCGGGAAGAGGAGGAGCCAGCCCAGCCTGGGGAGGGAACCGTCGGGAAGGAAGTAGACGAAGGCGACCGCCGCCGGGACCCAGGCGAGCACGGCCCAGAACGGCACGCCGAGGATGGGCCACACGGCCCCCCGGAAACCCCAGAGCCCGAAGATGGACGACCCGAGGATGTTGACCAGCAGCGCAAGACCGAAGCCGGCGACCACCCCGAAGGGGACAAGACGCCTGAAGTCCCTCTGGGGGATGGCGAGGAAGGCCGCCACCCAGAGGATGACCGCCAACAGGACCCAGCCCATGGTCGAGCCTCACCTCAACGCGTAGTCTCGCCGGATGCGACTGGGCTATACGGGCGGGACGGCGGCTTGCGGACGAGGAGGCCCGGTTTATAATGAGGCCATGGGCGTCTACGCAGGTGTGGACATCGGCTCGGCCACGGCCAAGGCCGTGGTCATCGATGACGGCACCCCGGCCGGGATTCTCGGGACGGCCCTCATCCCTGTCGGCTTCGACAACGAAGCCGCGGGACAGGCGGTCCTCGAGCAGGCCCTTTCCGAGGCCGGGCTCGGCAGGGAGGCTCTGGAGCGGGTCGTGACCACGGGTTACGGGCGCCACGCCATGGCCGCGGAGGCCGCGGTGACGGAGATAACGTGCCACGCCCGCGGCGCGGCCGAACTGGTCCCGGAGGCGGGGTCGGTCATCGACGTGGGCGGCCAGGACTCGAAGGCCATGTCCCTCGGGCCGGGCGGCCGTGTCCTGGATTTCGTGATGAACGACAAGTGCGCCGCCGGGACGGGGCGTTTCCTCGAGGTCATGGCCAGGGCGCTCGAGGTCCGGCTCGACCAGTTCGGCCCTTTGTCCCTCAAGGCCGAGCGGGCCGCCGAGATCAGCAACACCTGCACGGTCTTCGCGGAGTCCGAGGTCATCTCCCAGCGTGCCGCAAGGACGCCCAGGGAGGAGATCATCGCCGGCATCCACAAGGCGATGGCGAGGCGCATCGCGGGCATGGCCCGCCGTACGGACCTCCGGCCGGTGGTGGTCATGTCCGGAGGCGTGGCCCGCAACATCGGGCTGGTCAGGGCGGTAGAGGCTGAGCTGGGCATGAAGGTGGTCGTGCCCGAGCTGGCTCAGTACGCGGGCGCCCTGGGTGCGGCCCTCCTGGCGCGCGAGAGGCCGTGACCTTGCGCGGGAAGCCGCCCGGCCGGAGCCGCCGACCCCGGAAGTCGGGCCGGGGCTTCTGGAACCGGCGGGCTCTCCTCGTCCTCACCCTGGTCAGCGCCTCCTTGGCTGTCGCGGTCGTGGTCGTGGGCTTCGTTGTCCGGGAGCACCGCTTCGTCGCGAGCGCGAGGCGCATATCTGCCGTCGCCTTTCCCGGAGGCACGGTGGCCGTCGAGGTGGCCGTCACCCCATGCGAGCGCCGGCAGGGGCTCGCCGGGCGCGAGGCCCTGCCGACCGGCCGGGGGATGCTCTTCGTCTACCCCGACACCCGGCCCCGGACCTTCACCATGGAAGGCATGAGGTTCGGCCTCGACATCATCACCCTTTCGGCGGAGGGCGTCGTCACGGGGGTGGTGACCAAGGCGCCGGGCGGCGCCGCCTTCGAGACCGCCCCGGCCCGCTACGTCCTCGAGGTCCCCGCGGGGTGGGCGGCGGCCCACGGGGTCGAGGCCGGGACAAGGGCCACGCTGGTCGGGCCCTAGACTGTCGTACCTAGACCCGGCCTCGGGCTCCGCCTGCCGCCGGGAGGAGCGGGGCTCCGCCTGCTACCCGGAGAAGCGGGGCCCGCCGCCGAGAAACGCCGGGTCGAGGGAGGTTGACTTGTGCGACTGCCGAGCCCGAGCCGGGGCCAGGTCCTGGCCTTCATCGCCGCCGTCTGCTACGCCCTGCAGAGCCTCAGCATGCGCGCGGCCGCCCCGTCCGTGGACCCCTTCCTCGTCACCGTGTTCGCCGGACTGCCGACCCTCGTCTTCTCGGTCGCCGCCACCCTGCTGAGTTCCTCCAGGCGCTCCCGTCTGGCCGGGCTCTTCCGCCGCCCGGAGGGGCGCCGGCTCTTCGCCGGGCTCGGCGCTGTCGGCCTGACCATGTACGCCGTGGGGAACCCGCTCTTCGTCAAGGCCCTGGCCCTCGGTGGCGCGGTGGTCGCCACTCCCGCCGGCAACACCGTCGTCATCTGGTCCGCGCTCCTCGGGGCCGCGCTCTTGGGAGAGAGGCTGAACCGGACGGCCTGGGTGGGGGTCGGGGTGTTCATCAGCGGCATCCTCCTCCTCTCATGGGGGCAGGGGGCGGACGTCCCCGTCGGGCCGGGGTGGCTGTGGGCCGTCCCCCTCGGCGTCGCGGCCGGTTTCACGTGGTCCCTGGGCGGTGTCGGCACACGGCTGGCCCACGGGCGGGGGGTCGACTCCTTCGCCATCCTGTCGGCCTTCAGCGTCGCCGGGCTCGGGGCGGTCGGGGCCGTCGTGGTGGCGACGGGTAAGATGGCGGCCTTCATCGGCTGGGCGGGCTCTCACCCCGACGCCCTGCCGACGGTGCTCGCCATGGTCTCCGCCGGCCTCTTCAACGTGGGAGCCCAGGTCTCCCTGACGGCGGCCTTCTACCATGAGACCGTGGCCAGGGCCTCGGTCATAAGCTCCTCTTCGGTGACCATCGTGGCCGTCCTGGCCTGGGCGCTGTTGGGTGACGCCTTGAACCCGACCATGTTCGCCGGAATCCTCGCCGTCTTCGCCGGAGCGGCCATGGTCCAGGCCCAGGCCGGCGGCTCGGCGGTCGCCGGGAAGGGAGCTCCTGCGGGCGGCGCGGCCTTGGCCGCCCCGTGCAGGCCTTCACCTCGGAAACCTACCAAACGGCAGGAAGAGACGCCGGCCGGCTAGAAAGCTACTCCAACCTGCGCGGTTTCTTCCGTGCCGGGGTAGTTCCCGAGGGTGGTGGCCAAGTGAGTTACGACGCCGAGACAATGGAGAGGCTCTTCAACCCCGCATCGGTCGTGGTCGTGGGAGCGTCGCGCAAGACGGGCCCCGGCTCCTTCAACATCGTCGAGAACCTTGTCAACTACGGCTACAAGGGCCGGCTCTACGCCGTCAACCCGAAGGCCTCGGAGATTTTCGGGGTGCCGTGCTTTCCGCGGGCCGCGGACCTGCCGGAAGTGCCTGACCTCGCCATCATCACCGTGCCGCGGGAGATGGTCCCTCAGGTGGTGCGGGACTGCTGTGAGCGCGGCATCAAGTCCTTCATCCTCGTGCCTCAGGGCATGGCCGAGGCCGACGAGACCGGGGCGGAGATCCAGGCCGAGCTCATGGCCGTGCTCCGGGCCCACGGGGCCCGTGCCCTGGGTCCCAACACCCTAGGCACGGTGAACGTCTTCGACGGGTTCATCTCCTCCTTCATGCCCATCACGCGACGGCCCGCCCTGCCCACCGGCCTCGTCTGCCAGACGGGCCTCTTCCTCGCCACCGACCTCGGCCCCAGCACCGGGCTCGGGAAGGGTATCGACATCGGCAACCAGGCCGACGTCGGCTTCCCGGAGGCCCTTCGCCACCTCGCCGACGACCCTCGGGTCAAGGTCGTGGCCATCCACATGGAGGGCCTGAGGCCCGGCGAGGGGCGGCTGTTCCTCGACGTCCTGCGCGAGACCGTGAAGAAGAAGCCGGTCCTCGTCTACAAGACCGGGCGGAGCGCGGCCGGGGCCGAAGCCGCCAGCTCGCACAGCGGCTCCCTGGCGGGCTCTTACGAGGTCTATGAGGCCGCCCTGGAGAGTGCGGGAGCCGTCCTGCTCCGGGACACCGACGACATGGATGACAGCGTGAAGGCCTTCCTGCGCCTGGCGCCGCTCCGCGGGCGCCGTATCGCCGTGGTCACGGCCTCCGGCGGGGGCGGCATAATGGCCGCGGACGCCATCGGGGAGTACGGTCTCGAGCTCGCCCGGCTCACCCCGGAGACGCTGAAGGCCCTCGCCGACATCTACCCGGACTGGATGGAGCCCGGTAACCCGCTCGACGTGTGGCCTGCGGCCATCGGAAAGCTCTACCCAGAAGTCTTCGTGAAGTGCTTCGACCTCGTGGCCGACGACCCGAACGTCGACGGCATCATCTGTGTCGCGGGAGCCTTCGAGCGGGAAGGCTTCAACCTGCCCGAGTTCCTGGCCCTCTCCAGCGAGCGGCGGGACAAGCCCGTCGTCTGGTGGCTTCACGGGCGTCGGGACCCGAGCCTGGCCCAGAGGGCGGAGGGGACGGGTCGCGTGGCCGTCTACCCGTCGCCTGACAGGGCCGTGCGGGCTCTGGCCCGCCTTGCGCGCTACTATATCGACGTGCTGGGGCTGACAGAGGACCGCCCCTCGCGGCCGGCCGGAATCTCGCCGGACAAGGCCGCCGCCGTCCTGCGGGGGCCGGCCCGGTCCCTGGGGGCGGAGGCCTTCGAGGTCCTGGCGGCCTACGGCATACCGGCCGCCCCCTGGCGCGCCGCCGCCTCGCCCGAGGAGGCCGCGCAGGCCGCCGTGGAGCTGGGCTTCCCGGTCGCCCTCAAGGCCGTGGGCCCGGGCATCCTGCACAAGACCGAGCTCGGGGCCGTGCGCCTCGACCTCGGGTCGCCGGAGGAGGTCGCCGGGGCGGCCCGGGAGATGCTGGGGAGGCTGAAGGCCCGGACCGACGCGGCCGGAGCCGGGCCGGCGGGGGAGGGGGCTGCGCGGCCGACATTCCTTGTGCAGCGCTTCCTCCCCGGAGGTCACGAGGTCATCCTCGGGGCCAAGCGTGACCCGCACTTCGGTCCGACGGTCCTCTTCGGCCTCGGAGGAGTCTTCACCGAGATCCTCGAGGACGTGGCCATCGGTCTGGCCCCGCTGTCCGCGGGGGAGGCCGAGAGGCTCATCGCCCGGACGAAGGGCTACCCCGTCCTGCGGGGGGCGCGGGGGCGCAAGCCCGCCGACCTCGAGGCCCTGGTGGACTGCCTGGTGAGACTCTCCTGGCTCGTCGCCGACCACCCGGGCATCGCCGAGCTCGACCTCAACCCGGTCAAGGTCTTCGCCTCCGGCGAAGGGGTGGCCTCCGTGGACGCCAGGATCCTCGTGAAGCCGCTCCAGCCTCCGGCCTAGGCTCTTGAGCCGCGGTCAGCGGCTGGCGCACCCTGAGTTCGAGTTCCCTCCGGTCGGGCGGGTCGCGCGGGGCGCCTCTTCCAGGGCCGCGCCGGGCACCGTCTGGAGAGCGATGACCGCTCCCAGGATGAAGGCCGCACCCGCGACCTGGAGGGGTCCGAGCCTCTCGCCGAGGAGGACGAAGGCGAGCAGGCCGGCCCAGACGGGCTCCAGGGTCGCCGTGATGACAGCCGAGGTCGGGCCGATGTGCCGGAGGCCGGTGAGGAAGAGGCCGAAAGGCACGACACTGGAGAACAGGGCCAGATAGAGGAAGAAGGCCCAGTCACCCAGGCTCCACGGCTGGGCCAGGACCACCCACGGCGGCCTCAGGACGGCCCAGACGAGGCTCCCCATCGCCATCCCCCAGAAGAGCAGGCCCCAAGGGTCGTGTCTCCGGAGGCCGTGCCGGGCCGCGACGGAGTAGAAGGCGAAGGCGGCCGAAGCGGCCAGTCCGGCGGCGATGCCCAGAGGTGACGGTGCCTGGCCCACGCCGCCGTGCCCGAAGAGGAGGAGGGCCGAGCCGCCGAGGGCCAGGGCGATGACGGCGAAGGTCGCCCCTCCGGGCCTCCGGCCAAGGACCAGAATCTCGTACAGGGCGGTGAAGACCGGGGCCAGGTACTGCAGGAAGATGGCCACGGCGACGCTGGCCTCGCGGATGGCGAGGTAATAGAAGAACTGGACGGCGGCGAGCCCCACCGCACCGTAGGCGAACAGGAAGGGGAGGTCGGCCGCCCTCACCTTCAGGGCCTGGGGCCTCCAGACCCGGAGGGCGAGGCCCAGGATGAGGAAGGAGAGGGTCATCCGGAACTGGACGAGGGTGGCCGGGTCGGCCGACCGGTTCACGAAGGCGAACTTGACGGCGACCCCGGCGAGCCCCCACATGGCCGCGGCCGCGACGACGGGGACAAAGCCCTTCCACCGGCTTCCCAGCTCCCAGCCCTCCTCCCCGTGGTGATGCCCCCGCCGAGAACCTGCGGTCGACGCAGCGGTCGGCGGGAAACCTTGCGCGCCGGTCCCGGAACACCGGGTAGCTGGCACGTTTCTTGCTGGCCAGTCATTCCCCTCCCGGCCTCCGGTCCCTTTCAGGGCGGTCGGGTTGTTTCCAAAGCGGCGGCCCGGGAACACTAGGGCCAGAGAGAGAGGTCGGGCGCTCTTGCGCGAACGCGATATAGTGGTTCTTCGGCTACTCCGAGACGAGTTCCCGGTCTGCTCACGGCCCTTCCTCGAGATGGCCTGCCGGGCGAACCGGGGCCTCTGCCGCCCCCGGACGGTCTACTTCGAGGTCATCGGCCCCGGAGGCAGGCGCCGGGCCGTCGTCGCCCGGCACAAGGTGAGGCCGCTCTCCGAGAGGGACGTCATCGCGGCGACGACGGACCTGGTGCGCCGCGGTCAGGTCCGCCGCATCTGCGGCGTCTTCGCCCGGGGCTACGACCATGTCCCGGGTTCCGTCTCCTGGCGCATCGTCCGGGAACTCGAGGCCGGGCTGCCTCTCGTGCCCGAGCCCTACCGCGAGGTGGCCCGGCGCGTGGGCATCACGGAGGAGGAGCTCTTCGAGAGGATAAGGCGCCTGCGGCAGGCGGGCTGCCTCAAGAGGCTGGGGGCGGTCGTCGGGCCCCCTGTGCGCCGGAGCCAGACTCACTGACCGGCGGGTCGGTGGGCGGTCCGGTAGGGAATGCGGCCCCGGCCGAGAACCAAGGTCCGTGTCTCCGGGCTGACCGGCGGCGGGCGGCGCTCCGGAGGACGGTCGGGGAGAGACTGTGGCGGGAAGAGAAACCGTGAAGAAGGAAGAGCACACACTGCTTTTCACGGGCTACGCTCGTCTGCCGGGCAGCATCACGGCCTCGCGCGTCTCCGACATCGTCGGCGTGGCCGTCGAGGTGGAACAAAGCACCGGCCTCATCGTCGACGCCGAGTGTACCCTGGCCACCCGTCTGGCGAGCGGCTTCTTCCGCCGACTGGTCGTGGGACGGAGGCTGGAGGAGGACTTCGCCGCAATCGTCCAGGCCGTCGAGGACCGCTACCACGGAAGCGCTCAGAAGGCCCTCATCACGGCCCTGAAGGCCGTTCTCGAGAAGTACCTCGCCCACCGACGTGCCGGGGGGCGGCCGGCTTCGTCCGCCTGAAGGCCGAGGCAGAGGTCATGACCCGGAAGAGGGGACGAAGAGGGGGCGTGATGGGATGGCCAGGGAGGTCTCCGCCGGAGGCATCGTCTTCAGGCGCGAACCCCGCCTCGAGTTCCTCATGATCCTGGACGGCTACGGGAACTGGACCTTCCCGAAGGGTCTCGTCGAGGAGGGCGAGACGCCCGAGGAGGCGGCCGAGAGGGAGATAGAGGAGGAGACCGGTATCAGGGCGGCCGTCGTCGGCCGGCTCGGTGAGACCCGCTACACCTATCACCATCCCCGCAAGGGCCGCGTCGACAAGACCGTCACCTTCTACCTCCTTGAGGCCCGGGGCGGACGCCTGTCGCCCCGGAGGGGTGAGATAGCGGACGCCGAATGGGTCACCCCCGAGGAGGCCGCCGCCCGCGCCGACTACCAGGGCTACGACCAGCTCGTCGCCAGGGCGGTCGAGGGTGTGGCTGCTCTGGCCTGACCGTCCCGGCGCAGGACTCCCCTTCCCACGCCGCCAATAGTTATGACCGGTCCTTCATGACAGCCAGGAGGGGGATGCCGTGCGGGAGATCGACGTGAAAGAGGTGGCAAGGGCGGTCGAGGAGCTCTGCATCGAGGCCTGCTACGACCTTCCCGAGGATGTGCTGGCGGCCCTGGAGGCGGCCAGGGAGACCGAGGAGTCCGAAGTCGGCCGGGAGATACTCGGCATCTGCATCGAGAACGCCCGGGTGGCCCGCCAGGAGCGTTTGCCCATCTGCCAAGACACCGGTGTCACCGTCGTCTATCTCGAGGTCGGCCAGGACGTCCACCTCACGGGAGGGGACGTCTTCGAGGCCGTCACCGAGGGGGTGCGCCGGGGCTACGACAGGGGCTACCTGAGGAAGTCGGTCGTGGACGACCCGCTCTTCACCAGGAAGAACACCGGGGACAACACGCCGCCCATCGTCTACACGGATGTCGTGCCCGGCGACAGGCTCAAGGTGACCGTCGTGCCGAAGGGCACCGGCAGTGAGAACATGAGCGCCCTGAAGATGCTCACCCCGGCGGCCGGGGTCGAGGGAGTGAAGAGGTTCATCGTCGAGACCGTGGACAGGGCCGGCTCGAACCCCTGTCCGCCCGTCATCGTCGGGG
>ENA-OSAF01000357-OSAF01000357.1-marine-sediment-metagenome-genome-assembly--contig:-NODE-357-length-14801-cov-27.881663_pt1 | contig 14801 bp, 20 predicted proteins | sample MGYA00237872_ERZ529318 | MGnify/ENA primary metagenome ERZ529318 (study PRJEB26369, sample SAMN03142813) | marine sediment metagenome | biome: marine; feature: borehole; material: sediment... | reverse complement strand
ATTCTTTACAGTATACCGACATTGATAACAATTGCTTGTCAAAAAAACTGTAAGGAGGTGGCTTGTCATTGCACCAAATCTTTAATGGTTAGGTTTTCTATGTTTGAAATACGTTTATTACGAGGAGGAAGATATTTTGTTTAAATTAAGTTACCCTAAAAAGGTTAGATTAGGTGAAATTACCGTACGGGATGGTTTCCAGCACGAGGAAAAAACCGTGCCCACCAGGGCCAAACTATGGGTTCTGGAAGAGCTGATTCTGGCCGGCTTCAAGGAAATTGAGGTCACCAACCTGGGCAACCCCAGGGGAATGCCCCAGTTTGCCGACGCCGACGAATTGTTTAAAATGCTGTATAATTCCAAGCGGGTCAAGGATAAATTGCCGGAAATAGAACTAACCGCCATAACCATCAGGGAAAAGGCGGTGGAGCGGGCCATCGAACTAAAAAAGAAGGGCTACGGCCCCACCCGCATTTTACAGATGGTATCCACATCCCCGTCTCATATGTATAAAAATTCCGGCCTGGACCATAAGGGTTACTGGAAAATGACCGAGGAGTGCATCAAAAAAGCCCACGACGCGGGGATCAAAGTCAACGGCACCGTTAGCACCATCTGGGGGTGCCCCATTGAAGGGCCGACCGAGCTGAAAAAAGCGGTGGAGTTCACCAAAAGATACCTTGAACTGGGGGCGGACGACATCGAGCACGCCGACCACGACGGCTCGGCACCGCCCAACAAGGTTTACGAATATTTCTCCATGATCCTGGAAGCCATCCCCAACCCCGACCTGCACGTGGCCCACTTCCATGTGACCCGAGGCTGGGGCCTGGCCAATGTTTTGGCCGCTCTGCAGGCCGGCATTATCCGCTTTGAGAGCACCATGGGCGGCACCGGCGGCCAGCCGGCCAATTTTATAGACGGCTACCCCGTTGCCGGCACGGGTTCCTATTATTACCAGGACCCCAATATTGTGGGCCTGGTATCTACCGAGGACATGGTAGTGATGATGGATGAAATGGGCATTGACACAGGCGTGGATGTAGACCGGGTGCTGGAAATCGGCCGTATGGTAGAGAAGATCCTGGGACGCCGCCTGCGCAGCGAGTGCATCAGAACCGGCCGCATTCCCAAGGAAGCTACGGGATTTTAAGGCGATACCTAACGAACTTTGCCATATATGCATTTGGCCTCGCAAATATATAAAATATTATTGCGAGGCCGTCTTTTTATTATTACCTATTTTTGTAACATCGCACCAATCAGTTTTGCGATTTTTCCTTTTGTTAAGAATGTGAATAATTAATTTAATAATTAACTCAACTTTCGCACCTTGAAAAACAGGAGAATCCCTTGATTTAACTGGGGAATTTGGTCAAAAAAAAGCGAAAAACACCCAATCCTATGGTAAAATGAAGTTGCCGAAAGAAACATTTACCAAGGAAAGGGTGTTTTTCATGTCCATCGTACCAAATTCCTCGGCTTCTGACCAGCAACTTCTTTCAAGAGTCGATCGTTTTTTTAAAGAACAACGGATTGGCTCTCTGCTCAAGAAGTCAAATTTTGTAAAAAAGTGCAGGTTTACTTGCCTTGAACTTTTCAAAATCCTTTTTCTGCTGGTGTTTAGCAAGAAAAATCTGTATCAAACCCTGCAAAAGAAAGATTAATTGGATCTTCCAGGAAAAGATACGGTTTATCGCTTTCTTAATTCCAGCCGCTCTAACTGGCGAAAACTTTTGCTGTTACTGAGTAGCGGTCTGATCCAGGACAAACTGGACCCGTTAACCGGTGAAGATCGTGTGAAGGTGTTTATTGTCGACGATTCGCTATTTTCCCGTGCACGCAGCAAAGCCGTTGAGTTGCTTGCCAAAGTGTATGACCATACGACCGGCAAGTTTGTTCGTGGATTTCGCATGCTTACCTTAGGTTGGTCAGACGGAAATACCTTTGTTCCCCTATGCTTTTCGTTGCTCAGTTCCCATGAGAAAAAGAATCGCCTTGTCGAAATGTCCAATGGCATGGACAAACGGACCGTAGGCTACAAACGGCGCCAGGAAAGCATGCAAAAGTCCTCGGATGTCCTGCTTGATCTACTCAAACAAGCGTTGGATTCCGGCGTTCAGGCTTCTTACGTCTTGTTCGATAGTTGGTTCAGCTTTCCTTCCACGATTTTAAAAGTGCTTGAGCAAGGGATACACGTCATTTGTATGCTCAAAGGGATGCCCAGGATGTACTACGGCTATAACGGGAAAAATTGAACCTGAATGCCCTGTACAAATCAGTTCGCAAAAAACGTGGCAAAGCAAAAATTCTCGCTTCTGTCATCGTCACGTTAGGCTACAATGAACAAGGCGAAGAGGTTCCTGCTAAGATCGTTTTTGTTCGGGACCGTAACCGCCGCCAAAATTGGCTGGCTCTCCTTACCACTGATGTCAGTTTGCCCGATGAAGAGGTAATCCGTATCTACGGAAAACGTTGGGATATCGAGGTATTCTTTAAGATGACCAAATCCTATCTTCGGCTTGCCAAAGAATTTCAGGGCCGTTCCTATGATATGATGTTTGCTCATACCAGCATCGTCTTCGCCCGGTACCTGCTTTTGACTCTTGAATCGAGAGAAAGCCAGGATCCCCGTACCTTGGGAGAGCTCTTTTACATTTGTTGTGACGAATTGGATGATATTCAATTTGCTTCCGCATTGTTGCTTCTTATTGAACTGTTTAAATCCGCGGTTCAGGAGGTTCTTGTCCTCACCGAAGAAAAGTTTCAAGAGCTTTTTGATAAGTTTTTGTCCAGTTTGCCCAAATATATCAAGGGCTTACTAAGTATTTCGCTATGCGAAAGTTGAGTTATCTTATTTATCATATGGTTACCGTGGTTACCGGACTGGCCGAAAACTATATTGATAACGCTGTTTGTGATTTTGGAGTTATATATAGTCATCAGAATGAATGAAGCCGAAAAATAAAAACCCCGTCACACGGGCGGGGGCCGCAAAAAAGCGAATAGTTTAGAGATGTTACAATTGTATCATAAAAAAGCAACCCTATCGGGTAGTTGCATACTAAAACATATTAGCATATTTTCCTAAAAATTATTTAAGCTTATTACCTTGCTTGTTCTCGTACATTCTGATATCGGCAATCCTAAATAAATCCTCTATTTTTTCAGCATCGTATGGGTACCAAGCTGCACCAACACTTAGCCCGATATCCACCGGAAGCTTATTATTCAACTTCTTTAGGTTATTCTTTAGCCGTTCTTCTATTCTCGAAGCATCTTGCTTTTTCAAGTTAGGCAAAAGCACTACAAACTCGTCACCTGCATAACGGAATACTGTATCATAATTACGTACGGTGTTAACCAATGTTTTGGCTATCTCTATTAATACAAAGTCTCCAAACAGGTGTCCATGCGTATCATTTAATACTTTAAAATTATCAATATCAAGAATCATCAAACAGAAAGAACTATTATCTCTTTTACACCTACTTATTTCTTTATGTAAAATCATCTCCATCATTCTTTTGTTCGGCAAGCCGGTCAAGCAGTCAGTCAGTGCGTCTATCTTTTTCTGCTGGTACATTTTTTTAAGATAGATATTCACACTTAGAAATCCGATATAAAAAAACAACATGCCGAAGATTAGATTTAAAAGTCCTAAATTAAGCAGCCAGTATAGTTTAAAATATTTTTGAATTATGATTATGGCACTGCCGACTATCACCAGAAATGATCCAATTATGCTAATAGTCCAGTATGGATTGATTCGGATCTCTTTCGGTATATTAATTAAACAGTATATCCAAACGGGGCCGAAAAAGAAAAAGATGAATTGAAGTACAATTCCGAGTACTGGCAGATTCAATGAAAACATTCCTTTCTGTACTAACAATCATAATTATCATTAGATTATCACTAACCAACTTTATTTTTTAAAGCAGAAGATGTCTTATGAATAAAATATTAACAGAAACTCATCATTTATTCAAAAATTTATTAAGACATATTTCAACAATGAAAGCCACAATTATTTAGTATCGATAAAAAACCCCGCCACACGGGCGAGGCCAGCAAAAAAAGCGAATAGTTTAGAGATTTTACATTGTACCAAAAAGAAAAGCCCCGCACTAGGCGGAGCGTGGTCATTTCATAACGTATTCACTTGTGGATAAGCATATTTCACTGAGCAGCTGCCGCCTAACCCGCGGGTCATCCTGTTGCAAGCCTATCTTGGCAAGATAAATCACCCGTTCAAAAAGCCGGCGCTCTACGCCGACTTTCCCACGGTTTCGGCCCACTCTTCACCAAACTCATCCTTAAATGCTCGGAGGGCTGCTTCAATAAGCCCTTTTATTTCGTCCGGCGTTACATCTAGGCCCAGCTTTTCAGCTTGATTAGCCAACCAATCGGCAGCCTTTTCATACTTTTCTTCGCCATGCAGATCTTTGTAGACCTGCTCCGCAAAGCGGACCGCAAGGGCCGCAAGCTCCTGCTTGGTAGCTAGCTCCGCCTCAATCCGCTTCATACCCTCAACGCCCAGGCGCTTGCGCAGCCAGGCTACCGCATAACCCGCGGCTATGGTTGCCAGCAAAACCAGAAAATCATAAAGCAAATGAACAAATAAATTCTCCATTATTATTCCTCCCTGTCCAACAGTTTTCAACTACCGGTCGGCTAACTTCCTGTTCACCTCCCGCAAAGTCCTCGCAATCAATACAGCGACTTCTGCCCGGGTTATATTTTTATCCGGGTGGAAATTGCCGCTGCCATCGCCTTTCACAATTCCAAGATTGTGCAGGTATTCAATATCGTCCTTGGCCCAATGAGTAGCAATATCTCTAAATGCTGCCATAAGCACCGCCTCCACATCCCTTTTGAATTTTTCCCAGCCTGCAGCTGCGCTCTCAAAACCGAACGCCCTGGCCGTGTCATCTCGGACAAAAAATCTGGGGCAGTCTTTGCCGGTAACATCATGATGCCGCCAGAGGTTATCCGCCCCCCAGCCATATCGATGTAAAATGTTTGCTGCCAACTCCACAGTGTTTTGATATGTTCTGTTAAAGTCACCGTCAGAGTTAACGCACATTTCAACGCCGATAGTGCACCCGTTTGGGTAGCTTGATAGCTCCTCTAATGCCCGCGGGCGATAATGACGGGCTCCCACGTGGTAAGCCATTTCATCTTCGGGCAGACACTGAACGATTGTCTCGTCATCAACAATGTAGTGGGCAGAACAGTAACGATTGGTATTCTGAAAATAGTTGCGGTTGGCTACAGCCCCTGCCCCTTTACCTGTATTGGCGGTCCAGTGAATCACAAGCGCTTTAGGGATAATTTTTCTTCCCGGCCGGTTCTGACAATTAGGCGATAAAAATAGTTTTTTAAATTGTGCCACTGCCGCCGCCTCCCCTCCTATTTCTTACGAAAACATTCCCTACTTTCTGCCCCGCTGCAGCTAGAACAGCCCCGACACAAATATCGGCAAAGTTAGTATCCACAGCGCCATACCGGAAATAGGCAAATATTGCGGCTGCACCAAAGGCCAGAGCAAGGATATCTGTTACCGTTAGGCCGTCTTCGTCGTTCCAAAAGCCGCGCATGGCCCTCACCTACCTCGGAAGTGACTGTACGTACCAAATGAAAAAGCCCCCGGTCGCAGCCAGGATAGCTACAACGAGGGCTTTTATCCAGTTAGTCAACTCCTCAAGCTTCTTGCATAAATTCTCAATTCGCACCGCAAATTCCGCATCCGCCTTCTCAAGGGCCACGATTCGCCGTTCGTGGTCCCGGACAGTGTCGCGAATTTCTTCATGCACATCGCAAACAGACAATACTCCCACCCCCTGCCTTTAGAATACCTCGCTTGCATTTTGTACCAGTGTCTTATCTATCTTTACTAGTCCGTCCGGCATGAAACGAATTATTTTCATGCTGTTGATAGTAACCACAAACTGACTGACCGACGGTCGCACGGCGTAATCAGTAGTCGCCAAATCAAACCGCACCTGCAGCATGTAGCCCGCCAGATTTTCTTTCTGCGACAACCCGGGAATCGCACCGCCGTTGGTCACATTGCGCCAGAGTTGCCATGTTTTGCCCCCGTCTTTAGAAAGCGCGATGCTACAGGTCACGCTTGTCCCTGCTGGCTTGTCCTCGGTCCACTCGATCTTGGCAGAATTCATCCGCACCGGCGGCAAGGCGATTGGGCCGCTCAAGAACGTAGCTGTTCGTTCATAGCTTTTTGTGGAACTGGTGGTGTTCATTATGTAGTTCAAGACGTTTTCCCCACCAGCCGTTTCGTCCCAGGCCGTAGTGTCATCGAGGAGACTCGTATCATCCGCAGAAATTGCATCGTCCCACGCTTGATATTGCGCTAAGGCTATTGCCATACAGATCACCCCCTGCTACAAGAGAATGGACCGGGGAATTTTGCCCCGGTCCTCTTGTCACCCGTTAGTTAAATATAGGTTGCCACTCTGGTTTTGTCAGCTCCTCATGCACCGCCTGCGGCGCAGAGCCATCAGGCTGGAGTTCTCCCAAAAAAGTACCAATGGAGTTCATTGCTTCAACGTCAGTCCAATCAGCCTGAACTATAGCTTTGGTGTTATTTGGAGAAACAATGACCTGAAAAAGTTGATTCGGTAAACCAGTAGTAGGAGCATATTGCTTTGCTTGTTCGATTTTATCAACGTCAGTTAAGTAATAAGCATTCATTTACATCGCCTCCTGGTATTTACGTAAACCAAGACAATAATTATGCAATTTGCCAATCTGCACTGGAGTTAATACAGATTTAGTTAAAATTATTGGCCCTACTGTAATTGGCGTAAACTGAGAAAAAGAAGAAATCATATACCTACCAGCACCTATTACTAAAGGTTGATGCGGTTCATATACACCACTACCAGCACTTCCGCTGTAAGCATCCAGCAAAACAGAATCCATAAATACCTTAAATTTGTCAGTTGAATCTGCTTTAGAAAACGTAGTTGCTAGAGAAGTGAAAGTGTTCAAAGGTAATTTTCTCAATGGCACGCTACCTATACCAGAAGAGTAGCAGTGCATATACCTACTATTTAGATCTAAATTCGCTTGAATCCAGAGAGTACTTCTAACCCTATCATTTTTTTCTTTCAACCCAAAACTCACTATAGCATTATTATTACTTACAGTATTATTTAATCTAAATACTCCAAAGAAACTCAAATCTTCATTCACAAATAGAGCATCGTTATAAACTTCTATATAATGACTTTCCCCGCTTGTTACCGTCCACGTTGCACCATCATAAAAGGCTCTCGGCTGCCCGTAAGCACCAGCGCTATCGTACTGCCAAACAATATAATTTGAAGCATCAACGCCAGTTGCATCAGAATATTTGAGACATATCCAATATTGCTTTGATTCGTTAAGTAGATAAGGAGTAGAAAACACAAAACCATGATATTCATAACCTGTTCTTAAATAACTCAATGCTAAAATATCACTTGTTGCTACCGCAACCCCAGAAGGTTGACCCCCATTGTCTTCTTGAATCTCAAGTTGAATTACAGCACTATCAGGAGAACCTACCTTCCTAAGTTTTAATACAACTAATGCTACTTTGCCTGAAAAAACATTAAACCTCTGAGCCGCTATATGTGTGCTACTCATTAAACCTAAATCAGTATCAGCCACTAAATTTTCTGTTGCTGCTTCCTGTTTAATATAATCATTAACTCCATCACAAGTAACACATTGATTTAACAATCCTGGCTGATTTAGTGTTGCTCCAACAACCTTAAATTTTAAATCTCGCCGTAACAAGTCATATAAAGTATCTCCTTCGGTTTCCCACATTGGCAATAGACACAAGATGTTTTCTGCTCCAATAGTATCAATAATATTTTCATAAGCTCGTGCTGCAATATCCTTCTGTGCCTGCGTCATCGGAATGGCTTGAGAGTCTTGTATTGAATTGCCCGTTAGTTGAAGATTGCCGGTGAACACCGGAAACGGCTCCGCAGAACCGTATACAGTCACGCTCCCGAAAGTATAGCTGGTAATGGCTGCGCGCAACTTCTGCAGACCAAGGCAGTTCACCCGGTAAACGCCCGGAACAGTGATAGTGGTAGACCTTACACCGGTAATAATCTCCTCACACGGACAATCGAAAAAGTTAATCCCATCCACACTACCCCGGACCGTGATGGTTGCCTCAAAAGTTCCAGTGACGTGCAATAATGCCACGCCGTAGCCAGCCACGTCCAAGTCAGTGCCGTTGCCTGTGCCGGTGGCAGCATTTTGCATCGTTGCCGTTACGGGCTTGTTCGCCCAGTAATCCCGCAGTGTTCCTAAAGATACCTGCGCCATTTACATCCCCCCTACACGTATTCGATGTGGTCGAGCGTCCCGGAGAAAGTATTATCCGTCCTGATGTAAGGTATCCCGTCCACCGGACGCTCAAAATCGAGACTGTTATCAACCTCATTGAGAACCAGTTCAAACTCCCCGCCCCAGGTCATCTTGGGCAGAGTTACCGCGCCATCGGCAATGCCGGACGTGCTTATTTGTGGGCCGTCGCCGTCAACGCCAGTGTGTTTATGGCCGGTGGTAGCTTTCATCAGGACATCGATAAAGGCTTTCAGCCAGGCGTCGTTGTTGATGAGCCGGTGAAATAGAACATTGAAAACGTCTGCGTGGGCACGGTCCGCCGTGGTTAGCTTAGGCAAATATTCGCTGTAATCAGGGTAAACTGTGTGCTGGCCTTCCAAACTCCTCACCTCTCCTAGTAAATGTCATCAATCTCAAAGGTCATCTTCATGTCTCCGTCCTTCACTTTGTTCTTGAACGTTTTCTTGCAGACCATTTCCCCCGCCTCATCAAAAAGTGCTATTTCGTTTATTGTTTGATCCACCAGTTCATTTTCCAGCAGGGTGCACGTGTACCTACAAACAGTAGCGGACGGGTAACTGTGCCCGTCCACCGGCTTGCGATATATCTCGTTATAGAGACCCGTCTCATCCGGTTGCGGCGGCTTAGGCTGGCCTTGCTCATCCACCCCCCCGTTACCGAATGCCATGTGCGTGACCTTCGTCACTGTTCCGTCTCCTGCCCGGGCTTTTGCCAGTTGCTGGCGGGCGTAGGTGGTAGTAACCGAATTTGCCACTTTCTAACTTCACCTCCTTAGTTCAGTTGCTCTATTGTTAGCCCTGCGTCCAGCTTCTTCTCGCCGTCCAGGGCGTAGATGCCGTCAAGATACCAGAGAGGACGGTTAATTTTCACCCATTCGGCACTGATGTAGAAGCTATTGGTGTGCTGTGACCTGCAAGTTACTGCAGCTGCTTCCTCCTTTGAAAGTTCATTCCAGAACCACAGCCCTGTTGCCATCCCTTCTGTTTTTTCTGCACCAAGTTGGGAAATAAGAGCTATCTGTCCGTAGTGGGTTATTTCGTTGCTTACATCACCAAGCAGCAGCAGTTCCAGATTAGGTATGTCTGGTTCCCGGACGATGAAGGCAAGCGGATAAGTGCCATCGAGCAAGAAAGTACCGTCTAAGTAAAGCTCCCGATAAGTGAAGATAGTTGCTAATACCGCAAATTGTAGCAGTTGACTTAGCGCCAAATCATGCACATTCTCGAACTCAGCTGTCAGCGTAGGGAAGAACTCCAGATGTGCTGGCTTTGCTTCTTCAACGCTGTGGCATAGGTTCCTGAAGGCGGCTTCGGCATCGATAATACCGTCAACTGGAAGCTTCACCGTGAACTTGTATTCGCTGTAATGCTCTACTATCTCGAATGGCTCAGTCATGTAAGCCGCAATAATCTGCTCGATGTCGTGCCGCCGGGCCGAGGGATACCTACGTAACTTTGCCAGCACCCTTGCCCGCCTGGTTTCTATTGTGTCGGCTTCGTTCACTGGTATTCCGCAAGCTTCTTCCCAGTACCGCAGGCCCCAGGTGGCCGTTTTCACATAAAACTGTCGTGGGATGTCGTCTAGAGCACCATAAATGCCGTCGATCTCCTGCCCCTGCGCTTCCAATACCACTTGCATTACCCTGCTGGCCGCATAGTAGTCGGGCAGGTAGCCCAGCATTCTCTTCCCGTGTTCAGAATTCATGTTAGGGTCACCGCCCCTTTAATGGCTTTTTCTTCATCTGAAACTGCTACATTATCTGTACCGCCGTTCACCAAAAGATCGATGCAGTCCTCGACACCAGGCGTGATGTAGATAGCGTTGGCAATGCCGAAATACTTCACGTCTTCGCCGATTTTGAGGCTGTTGATGTAGCTTTCTACCGCCTCTTCCACAGCAGCTTGCACTGTGGCGGGGTCGTATCCCTGAGTGTAACTCAAGGTAGCCGAGACGTTTATCGGCACGGTTTCCGGGGCGGAGACAGTAACATTTGCCCCTATCGGCGCGCGCCCTTCTCCGGTCTCTGGTGCAGGGGAAATATAATCTTGCACTGCTTCAATTAACTCTTGGCTGGCCGGCGCACCATTGCTGTCTACAATTACAACCTTCACCGTACCCGGCCCGTTCCAGAGTGGAATGCAAATAGCGTCGCCGACACCCGGCACTTCCTTCGCCCAGCGAACATAATCGTATTTGTTGCCAGTATCCGGCGGTCGCTGCATACGTTCTAGCAGTCGCTGCAAAAGTTCCTCATCGCTCTCCTCATCGGTTCCACCGCTAGTAGGTTCTGGATTAGTTACTTCAACCACCCCGGAAAGAGGCTGCGCCAGCAAGCTTATCGCGCCTGCTGCGACATTGCCACTTGTCCCTGCTTTCACCGCCTCGATGTTCGCTGTAGCCGTGCCGTCCTCTCCAATCGTCACTTCTTCAGTTGTCGCGAAAAATATTGCCGGTGTCGCTTCACTTCCTACCGTACTCATTTGGGTTCCGACAGGGATAACCGTGCCAGGAATACCGGTAAAGACTACCTGCCCAGTGGCTTTCACTGCTGGCTTCCGTGTAAGTCCATGCTCGGCGCAACGTAAATCAAGATATTGCCCGAAAGTAGTCTGCGCAAAGCCCCGCCGCAATACTTCCTGCGCCCAAATGGCGGCCTGAGCAAGTTCGGCGGCAACGGAGGCTAAGACATCGTAAATAAAAGAGCCTTCAGACTTATCGATGTCGTCTGGGATTGCATCGAGCATCCGCTGGAGTATGATTTCAAAGGTTTGGTCGTTCAGGTATTCCGGCAGTTCAGCCACCCAGCACCACCTCCATCTGCTCTGGTGGGCCGACAACCGGCACGGCCGTAAATGTCACTTTCACAGTATCCCTTTCCCATTCGAATTCAAAGTCCTTCACCAGCCCAGTTCTCGGGTCCACCAGCAGGGCTTCCGTGATCACCCGCTCCAACTCCGCTTCGACTGCTTTCCTTGACGGTTGCTTTAGCGATTGCTCGATTTCTGCGCCATAATCGCTACTGTAGATTACATGAGCAAACCGTTCCGTGAGTACCGTTTTGACGCACCACTGCACCCAGGCGGTATGCCCGTCAGCTTCGACTAGCCGGCCAGCACCATCCACCACAAAATCTCCTTTTTTAAAATCAAAGAGCCAGCTTTTCCCATACCTGGGCTCTGGCTCTGTTTGCTGCTGCTCTATAATTTCCGGCATGTCGAAAACCGGATACAGGTTTGGCATTAGCTGCTCACCACCACATCAATTACTACAGGGTCGGTACCGTCATTTACCCAGGCAACTAGCACCCGGTCCCCAGGAGCCAATGGTGCAAGTTGAGCAGGACGAACCACATCGTGGATATGCGCCCCTTCGGTGTTCGGGTGGCTATGAACACCATCGCCGCTATACTGCGTGTGGCCGCCGCTCGGACCGTGAGGGTGTGTGCCCTGGCCCTCGACAGTCGCAGTCATGGGGTCGGGAAGCGTTAGGCTCCGGCACATCAAATAATCTCCTTTTGGTATCGGCACCGCAAACCTGTCCAGTTTCAGACTCATATCGTCCTGGATAGTGCCCAGTTCCAGCGCGTCGGGCCACCGGGTCTGGCTGGCTATTCGCTCCGCTATCACCTGGGCCAGCTTGCTTGCGCCGCTGTTAGCCAACGTCCTCCACCTCCAGGGTCATGGTGCGGTTTGTGGCATCGTGTACAACGCTAGAGATAATATAGTACCCGTTCAACGTGCCTGCGACGACCTTCACCTTATCCCCTTTGCGAATAAAAGGAAGATCCGGGGCCTGCACTTTGCGTTTCCGCCTCGGCTGCCCCCGCTCTTTCAAAATATCCTGGGCCGCGCTTTTGGCCGCTGCCAGGTTATCGTACTGCCGCTGGTAGATCACTTCCTGGAGAACGCCAAATTCCGTTCTGCCGTCCAACTGCGCCACCACCGGCGCCCGGCCTTCCTTGTCCTCGGCCCCTATAATCTTAACCCGCGTCACCAATTCCTCTATGTCCTGGTGGTCCTCTATACTGCTCACGTTCGTATCGACGGCAAAACAATAAACCGGGCTGTTCTGCCCCGGCCTGATTACGTCTATTTTGCCCTGTTTACTCCGCACGATCCATTTACCAGCACCGCGTTTCTTTGCCTGCTCCAGCACGGAGAAAATCATGTCCGCAAGGGTGTCCCTCCTGAATACCTGCTTCGCCAGGGCCACATCCGGCCCCTGCACGGTACCCAGGAGAATTCCCCATGCTTTGGCTACGTCCTGGATTATAGCTTTTGCCGTCGTCCCGGTCTTGTAATACCTATCATCCTTGCTTTTGGTCAGGTAGATAAGCTGGTCATAAGCCGTAATCGTAAAATGCCCAAGAGGGTCAGTGCGATAATCCCAGGAAAATACCGTACCCCGGAATACTTCCTGCATGCCACTCCCCCAATCGGAGTACAAGAATACCTGTCCCCCGAGAGATAAAACCTGGTGTAACCACTTACTGCCGGGAAGTTGTATGTTCTGCAGTTCCGCTTCAAGTCTGACAGCCAGCTCACCGTTGTTTTCTTCCCATTCAAGCCCCCGCAAAAAAGGTGAAAAATTCAATCTCTCGCCCGAAGGGGTAAGCAGCAAAGGTAAGTATTCGACTTTGGAAACGTATATCAATGGCACCACCAGCCTTTAGGCAATACGCAACTGCTGGCCGGGCTTAATGAGGTTCGGGTCAGCCCCAATAATGCTCCTGTTTGCATTATAAATATCCTTCCATTTGCTCCCGTCGCCCAACGCCTTCTTCGCTATCGCCCACAACGTGTCGCCCGGCTTAACCGTGTACGTTTTGGGCGGAGGCAGTGCCGGCCTTTTGGGAGCGGTTTTCTGCCCGGCTACGGCAACAGTGGATTGCGCCGCTTGCTTTTCCGTGTCGGTTAGTACGACCATTTCCCGCGCCTGCACCAGTCGAATAGAGTACCAGCAGTCGCCGTAGCCGCCCCGCCATTCGTGCTGGAAGCTGTCCTCGCCGTCAAAATAGACGTCATGGTTAATAGGTGTTTCGGTTACCAGCAGGCGCAGCTTCGCCCCCTGGTTGCGCCATATAGAAATCAACCCAACCAGTTCTTTCGGCGGCCGCCAGTCCTTCACGTAGGAAGCATCCTTCCGTGCCTCCCCGGGGAAGAAACCATCAAAGGTAAATTTTACCGGAACCGTGCCCCGAGGTAAGGCTATCGTACCTAGCGAGATCACGTCGAACGTCTGTATCCTGTTCCCCGTCTGGCAGGTTATTTTCTCAGGGTTTATCGGAAAATGAATACGGTGCCCTGATGGCGCCGTAAGATAAAAATCCATAATAATCGCCCCATTCCCACTAAATATGATAATTTCCATTGAAATTCAACAAAGGAATATTTTTCATTATGCCGAATAAAACCCAATATTACTAAAAAGCTAAAAGGGGGTCATATTTTGAAACCTAAAATTGCCTCAATAATTATCATGATTACTTTATTCCTTTTTGGTTGTGGTCAGGATCCGGTGCAACAAGACTTACTCAATTACCTTAATAACGAAATGCCGGAATTAGCTGATCTAGAGAGCGAGGTTTTAAAGGATTATGAAAGTGTAACAGGGCCCAATTATAAAAACGACCTTGAAACATATAAAGTAATTACTGGAAAAGTCATACCTAAATACAGAAACTTTATCTCAAAACTGGAAGCTATCCAACCTAAGACATCAGAAGTTAGGGAATTACATGAACTCTACATTGGTGCAGTCAATAAACAATATAATGCTATAGTGCAAATATCTGCGGCGATTTTTAATCAAGATGCAAACCTAGTGGTTCAAGCTAATGAAAAGCTAAACGAAGGACGAAAGGAAATTAGAAATTTTCACAATAAACTTCAAGAATTAGCTTCAAAACATAATGTTGAAATTTTGGAAAAATGATAACTGCCCCAGTTAAGGGGCGGTTATTTTGTCATATTTTGAAAAACACTTTTCAGTCCGCTGGCTACCGCATCTGAGATTTCATCTGCTATTACCCTATAGTTTGTCCTGATGACCTGGAGCACATCCTGACCACCGGAAGCAGATACATTTAGCGTTACATTGATTGGCCCGGTAGTTACGGTAGCTGCCGCCCCGAAGCCAGCAACGCCAGCCGTTGCAGGAACCGCTACCGATACAGGCCCGGCAAATCCGCCTTCAGTATTCGGCCTAACCCCCAACCTTCTGCCTGTTTCTTCCCACAGCACCAATGCCCGGCTTCTTAGCCGAGAAGACAGCGGGATAACCGCCTCCGGCCCGGCTTCGGCAACAAGGCCCAGGTGAGGTCTAGTTAAAATGCCGCCGGCAGCATGACGATAAATAAGGTCAATGCCTTTTCTCATTCCCAACTTGCCTAAAAGGTACCCGCC
>ENA-OSAF01000356-OSAF01000356.1-marine-sediment-metagenome-genome-assembly--contig:-NODE-356-length-14802-cov-29.966909_pt1 | contig 14802 bp, 18 predicted proteins | sample MGYA00237872_ERZ529318 | MGnify/ENA primary metagenome ERZ529318 (study PRJEB26369, sample SAMN03142813) | marine sediment metagenome | biome: marine; feature: borehole; material: sediment... | reverse complement strand
TCACAGCTGCCAGGGATGTAGGCAAAAAACTGCTTGCAGCTTTAGGAGAAGAACCTAAATCAGTAACTAAACCGTATATCTAAGCAAAATGATTTTAAGGAGGTGTGATAATTGAAAAGGGCTAAAAGATTTGAAGTTTTAGAAAAAAGACCAGTCAATCAGGATGGATTTGTAGCAGAATGGCCTGAAGTTGGCCTGATTGCCATGAATAGCCCCCATGACCCTAAACCCAGTATAACTGTAAAAGACGGCAAGATAATTGAAATGGATGGCAAAACTCGGGAAGAATTTGATTTCATAGACCAGTTTATAGCCGATTATGCCATAAACATTGAAAAAGCAGAGGAAGTAATGAACATGGATTCTGTTAAACTGGCAAAAATGCTGGTAGATGTAAATGTGCCGAGGGAAGATATTATTCCACTTACTACAGCAATGACCCCTGCTAAAATAGTTGAAGTTGTAGGTCATATGAATGTGGTAGAAATGATGATGGCTGTACAGAAAATGAGGGCCAGGAAAACTCCCGCTAACCAATGTCATGTTACCAATGTGAAGGACCATCCCGTTCAGATAGCTGCAGATGCTGCAGAAGCAGCCCTCAGAGGTTTTGCTGAACAAGAAACTACTATAGGAGTTGTAAGGTACGCTCCATTCAACGCCCTTGCTCTGTTAGTGGGCTCACAGACGGGAAGAGGAGGAGTGCTCACCCAGTGTGCTATAGAAGAAGCAACAGAACTTTTACTGGGAATGAGAGGGCTTACGGCATATGCTGAAACGGTTTCAGTATATGGGACCGAGCAGGTGTTTGTGGATGGTGATGATACACCATGGTCAAAAGCATTTCTAGCGTCTTGTTATGCTTCTAGGGGATTAAAGATGAGGTTCACATCTGGAACAGGTTCCGAGGTCCAAATGGGGTATGCAGAAAACAAATCGATGCTTTACCTAGAAGCCAGATGCGTTATGGTTACAAAAGGTGCAGGAGTTCAAGGATTGCAGAATGGTTCTATCAGCTGCATTGGGGTGCCTGGAGCTGTTCCTTCTGGTATTAGGGCTGTGCTGGCTGAAAACCTTATCACAGCAATGCTGGACTTGGAAAATGCGTCAGGTAATGACCAAACTTTTTCTCACTCAGACATCAGACGGACTGCCAGAATGCTGATGCAGTTTCTGCCGGGAACAGATTTTATATTCTCAGGTTACAGCGCTGTGCCAAACTATGACAACATGTTTGCAGGTTCCAACTTTGATGCTGAAGACTTCGATGATTACAACGTCCTTCAGAGAGATCTCCAGGTCGAAGGTGGAGTAAGGCCTGTTTCTGAAGAAGAAGTAATAGCTATAAGGAATAAAGCTGCGAAAGCTATTCAAGCGGTATTTAAAGGTTTAGGACTACCACCGATAAGTGATGAAGAGGTTGAAGCAGCCACATATGCTCATGGCAGTAAGGATATGCCTGATAGGGATGTGCCTCAAGATCTGAAAGCAGCTGACGAACTTATTAAGCGTGGGGTAACAGGAATAGATGTGGTAAAAGTTCTCGCTGAGGCAGGTTTTGAAGATGTGGCTGAGAACATTTTAAACCTTCTAAAGCAGAGAGTATCAGGAGACTATCTCCATACCTCGGCAATACTGGATAAAGATTTTAATGTGATCAGCGCTGTAAATGATAAGAATGATTATCGAGGTCCTGCAACAGGATTTAGGATAAGCAAAGAGCGCTGGGAAGAGATCAAGAATATCCGCAATGCCTTAAAACCTGAGGATTTTGACTAAAGAAAGGGGTGAGACAACATGCGATTGAGTGAAGAATTAATTCGTGAAATAGCAGCACAGGTAATACAGAGTTTGGAACAATCTAACAAACCGGCTGCTGATATTTCTGCTATGGAACTGATTGAAAAGGGTGAAGCTCAAAAAGGAACAAATACTGATGAAGTTGTGATTGGGGTGAGTGTTGGATTTGGAACACATCAGACCAAAACGATCATTGATATTCCTCACTCAAAAGTTCTGCGTGAGATGTTCGCAGGGATTGAAGAAGAAGGCTTAAAAAGCAGAGTTGTGAAGATAAAGCACTCTGCAGACCTGGGGGTTATTGGAAATACTGCTGCAAAACTGAGCGGTTCCGGGATTGGTATAGGCATCCAATCGCGGGGAACAACACTGATACATCAAAAAGATCTAGTTCCTTTAAACAATTTAGAACTTTTCCCCCAATCTCCTCTTCTTGATCTGGAGACCTACAGAGCCATTGGTAGAAATGCCGCTAAATATGCTAAAGGGGAGAATCCATCACCTGTTCCCGTGAGAAATGACCAGATGGCAAGACCCAAATACCAAGCGAAAGCAGCTGTTCTCCATCTGAAGGAGACACAGCATATAGAGAGAGGGGCTAAACCCGTTGAACTTGAAGTTCGATTTAAGTAGTGACATAGGAGGTGAAAATTTTGAATCAAGAAAAATTAATTGAGGAACTGGTTAACGAAGTGCTGAAAAAAATGCAGCAAGGCGGGACAGCTGCTGCAAGAAAAACAGTTGGAGGAAACTATGGGGAAGACCTTGACCCGGAAAAAGATTACCCCCTTGCTACTAAAAGGCCTGAGCTTCTAAAAACACCAACCGGCAAAAGACTTGCGGATGTAACCCTTGAAAATGTGCTGAAGGGTGAAATAACAGCTGCTGATGTGCGAATAACACCTGAAACCCTTAAAATGCAGGCCAAGATAGCAGAAAAAGTTGGCAGGTACCAATTTGCCCAAAATTTGCTCAGAGCGTCTGAGCTTACACAACTGCCGGATGAAAGGGTGCTGGAAATTTATAATGCCTTGCGGCCTTATAGATCGACGAAAGAGGAGCTTCTGGAAATTGCCGATGAACTAGAAAAAAAATATAATGCTGTGGTTAATGCTAATTTTATTAGAGAAGCGGCAGATGTTTACGAACGAAGGGGCATTTTAAAAGCATAAAACATATAAAAATCCACAGAATTTCTCCCTCCCTGCTCCCTGCATTGAAAAATCCGCATAGCAGGGGAGGGAGTAGAGTTTATCACAGAATGGTTGATGGTCTTAAAGCGAATTGTTTGAACAGTCGAATATTTTACTTGTTGCTGCGAAACCTTTATTATTGCTATAGCATCAGGTGGCATCCTTGTTGTACAAAAAGTGTAACGACTTTGCTTGAAAGCAGTTTTTTTAAAAAAAGGGGAACAGGAGTACGCACCAAGAAAGTGCAAGAGGTGATGACATGAAGGTAATTGCAGGTGTTGATATAGGCAATTCAACGACAGAAACGGCTCTTGTCAGACTAAATGAAGAAGCAGGATGTAATTTTATCGCCAGCAGCATTGTGCAGACTACAGGAATTAAAGGAACTGTGGAAAACATACCGGGAATTATCACTGCTTTAAAAGATGTGACGAAAAAAACAGGGATTTCAGTAAAGGATATAGATCTGATCCTTTTAAATGAGGCAACACCTGTAATAGGAGACGTAGCAATGGAAACCATAACTGAAACTATAATAACAGAATCCACCATGATAGGCCACAACCCTTCTACTCCCGGTGGAGAGGGCTTGGGGACAGGAAAAATTATTGATATCACTGACCTTGACAGCTGCAAAGATGAAAAGGTGATCTGCCTGATTCCAAAGGAAGTCGATTTTGAAACAGCTGCTGGGATGATAAACAAAGCATTGGAAAAAGGCGTAGATGTGCAGGGAGCTGTTGTCCAGAAAGATGATGGAGTTTTAATTTCCAACAGGATTGCAAAGAACATGCCTATAGTTGACGAAGTGAGTGAGATTCACAAAATACCCAAAGGTATGCCTGCAGCAGTAGAGGTGGCCCAACAGGGGAAAACCATCAAAACCCTCTCCAATCCCTATGGAATTGCTATAGTTTTTGGTCTTAGTTCAGAAGAAACAAAGATGATAGTACCCATTGCTAGGGCTTTAATCGGTAACAGATCAGCAGTGGTGATAAAAACACCAAAAGGGGATATCAAAGAGAGAAAAATTCCTGCAGGAAGCCTGACGATATCAGGAGAGAAAAACTCACTCACAGTGGATATTCAGGAAGGTTCGGCAAAAATAATGGAAACTGCTGAGAAGGTGTGGCCTATTGCTGATGTAACGGGAGAAAGCGGAACCAATGTAGGAGGTATGTTGGAAAGGGTTAGATTGTTAATGAGCGAGGTTACGAGCCAGGAAATTTCATCGATAAAAATCCAGGATATTCTCGCGATTGATACTATGCTTCCGCAAAAAGTGAGAGGAGCTTTGGCTGGAGAGTTTTCGATGGAGAATGGAGTAGCTTTAGCAGCCATGGTAAAAACCAGCCGTCTTCCCATGGAACAGATAGCCAGAAAACTAAAAGACGAACTGGGGATAGAGGTCCACATTCAGGGTGTAGAAGCGAACATGGCGGTTCTAGGTGCTCTTACCACACCCGGTAGTGACATTCCCATAGCGATCATTGACATGGGGGGCGGTTCTACCGATGCTGCCTTGATGAACAAAGAAAGAAAAATTACTTCGATTCATCTCGCAGGAGCAGGAGACATGGTTACCATGCTTATAAACTCTGAGCTGGGATTGGATGATATCAAACTGGCGGAAGACATCAAGAGATATCCCTTGGCAAAGGTTGAAACTCTTTACAGCATTCGCCTAGAAGATGGCAGTGTGAAGTTTTTTGACCGTCCCCTGGAACCAGAACTCTTTGCCAGGGTAGTGCTGCTAAAAGAAGATGTGATGGTTCCTCTGCCTACGGACCATTCTATGGAGAAGATTAGAAACGTTAGACGAAGGGCTAAAAGGGAAGTGTTTGTTACCAATGTGCTGCGAGCTTTGAGCAAGATTTCTCCAACAAACAACATCCGGCATATACCATTTGTTGTGATGGTAGGTGGGTCTGCTCTGGACTTTGAGATACCCGATATGATTTCCGATTCCCTTGCAAGATACGGCATAGTGTGTGGTAGAGCTAACATACGGGGGAAAGAAGGTCCGAGAAATGCTGTGGCTACAGGCCTTGTTCTTTCATATATAAGCGGAAGGTGAGCTTATGAACACATACACCCTGAAAACCAAGAAACCTGCAATATATATAGATTTCGTTGAAGAAGTTCCTGGGTGCATTAAATACGTGGAGTACGGAATAGAAGAAGAGGGAGTGCCGTGGGAGAAGAGGAAATCGTCCTGCAGAGATGCTGTTTCTGCAGCATACAAAGCTGCCAGCGATTCACCAATAGGAATAGGGATAGGGATAGGTGAAAACAATCAACTGGTGCTGCATCACCAAAAGCTTCCAGAAAGACAGCCGCTGTTTAATTTGAGAGGTGTTTCAAAAGAAGAAGCACGAACCCTGGGAGCAAATTCTGCACGTTTAGCTAAGAGAATCCCTTTAAAGCTTAAGAAGACTCCTGAGGGAAATGACTGCAATACAAACCCTGATGCAGAAAAAAACTGCATTGACCTATCTGAAAGAGAGTTGATCGATCTGATAACGATTGTAGTTAAAGAGGTATTAAAAAGGCATCCTCAATTTAGAGGGTGGGGAGATTGAGGGGGTGATGAGACACGGTGAAAGCTGCATTAGGATTGATTGAAACTGTTGGGTTATCTGCTGCGATTGAAGCTGCGGACACGGCTGTGAAGTCGGCAAATGTTGTATTAGTAGGGTATGAGCTATCTCGGGGAGGGGGGTTGGTAACAGTAAAGCTTGCTGGTGATGTAGGTGCTGTAAAAGCTGCGGTAGAAGCTGGTTCTGCTGCCGCTCGGAAGGTTAATAAGGTTTGGAGTGTTCAAGTGATCCCTCGACCCGCAGAACATATTGAACAATTAATAAAAAACAGAGAGACCGTGGGCTGTGGGAGCGATGATGTTCAGAAGGAAGATAAATCTGAAAAGATGAAAGAGGCTGTTTCAGATAAAGAAGAGGATAAAGAAGAGGAGAATGAAGAAGAAATTGAGAAAGAATTCGAGGATGAAGCCGATACAAAAAAAGAGTATGCCGAGGGAGAAAGGAATATGGAAGCCGAAGAAAAAGAAGAATTAGAAGCAGGGAAAAAAGAAGAAAAAGAATCAGAGAAAAGTGGAAAAGACGAAAATGAAGAAGACGGGGATAACAAGGGCGAAGTCACTTGTAATCTGTGTGGGGACCCTGCATGTCCCCGAAAAAAGGGAGAACTTAGAACTTATTGTATTCACTATGATGAGCTGAAAAATAAATAGCAGGATAGACAGTTTTATGACTAAAGATAGAAAATGCTATAAATTCCATTTTAACCAGAAATCAGCGAGCTGTTAGGTTGGTGGATGTTTGACGCATAAAATGAGATTGTTTGAAGATTATTTACGAAAATATATGTTTCTGTATTATGCTAAAACAGGCAAATGTTCAATTATCAGTGATGGTGGAGATTCAGCTGCGATTTTCAGTATGCAAAAGGCAAGTAAGATTAAAATGTAAGATTTTTGCCACAGCATATAGGTTAAATTTCTTTTAAAGGTAGTTCTGCATCAAGTTCAGATTAAATTGCTTACTAAAATTGATTAATTAATAAAAACAGAGGAGGTTTTGCTAATGAAAGGTGAAGCTTTAGGAATGATTGAAACAAAAGGTCTTGTGGGGGCAATAGAAGCAGCAGATGCAATGGTTAAAGCGGCCAATGTTGTTTTGGTAGGCTATGAAAAAATCGGTTCTGGATTGGTGACAGTAATGGTTCGGGGTGATGTGGGAGCAGTTAAGGCGGCTACTGATGCAGGAGCGGCCTCTGCCCAGAAAGTTGGAGAACTTGTTGCCGTGCATGTAATCCCAAGACCCCATACTGATGTTGAGAAGATTCTACCCAAAGTTGATTGATAACATTTAAAGAATAAACAAACTGTGGTGGTCATGATGGTTTAAACTCATCCATGACCACCCGGGGTATTTTGGAAGGTGGTGCTTTTGAATACTAGAGAGATAGAACAAATTGTAGAGAAGGTTTTGCGGCAATTAAGCAACAGAAAAGAAATACCTGTTGGAGTTTCTAACCGTCATGTGCACCTATCCAGAGAGCATGAGGAAATTCTGTTTGGCAAAACTCATAGCCTCACAAAAATAAGGGAACTGCAGCAGCCTGGTCAGTTTGCTGCGAAGGAAACAGTAACCCTTGTAGGCCCCAAAGGTGTTCTGGAAAAAGTAAGGATTTTAGGACCTTCCAGGAATCAGACACAGGTGGAAATTTCGGCAACTGATGGCTATAAGCTGGGTTTAAAACCACCCGTCAGGGATTCAGGAGACCTGAAGGATTCGGAAGGAGTAGCCATAGTAGGTCCAGAAGGGGTTGTAAAACTGAAAGAGGGAGTAATATGTGCTGCAAGGCACATCCACATAACACCTCAGGATGCAGCAGCATGGGGTATCAAAGATGGTGATAGAGTTGATGTTGAAGTAAAAGGAGTTCGCGGTTTGGTTTTTAAGAACGTGTTGATTCGGGTAAGCCCCAAGTATCGGCTTGAGATGCATATAGACACTGATGAAGCAAATGCTGCCGGTCTCAAAACTGGAGATACTGTGGAAATTAAGGGGAGGAAACAATGGAGGACCTGACTAGAGGAAATGACCTGATTAGAGATTTTGATAGATTAATAAAAACTCAAAGACCTCCTGATGAATTTAAGGGTTTAAAAGTGGGAGTGGACTTGGGTACAGCAAATGTTGTGGTATCAGTAGTGGATAGCGGCAACAAACCCGTTATGGGAGCGATACAGCCAGCACAGGTGGTCAGAGATGGTGTGGTAGTAGATTATATTGGAGCCATAAGGATAGTAAAAAGATTAAAAGCCCGTATTGAAGAAACGCTGTCCCTTCCATTAAAAAAAGCTGCAACTGCAATCCCCCCCGGTGTTAATCCCGGTGAGGTAAGGGCTATAGGCAATGTTGTGGAAGCCGCGGGTTTCGAACTTGCAGGGATTGTTGATGAACCTACAGCTGCCGCAGAAGTTCTGGGTATTAAAAACGGTGCTGTAGTAGATGTGGGTGGAGGAACAACGGGGATTTCAGTGTTAAAAAATGGAGAAGTTGTGTATGTTGCCGATGAACCCACGGGGGGGACTCATTTTACACTGGTGCTGGCAGGCAATTATGGAGTGAGTTTTGAGGAAGCCGAAAGGATCAAGCTGTCGAAAGAGAAATCAAAGGAAGTCTTCCAGGTTTTGATTCCCGTTATGGAAAAAGTGAGCTCCATCATCAAAAACCATATACAGGATAAGGAAGTTGATACCATTTATTTAGTAGGTGGCACAAGCTGTATTGACGGAATTGAAAGAGTAATAGAAGCCCATACGGGCATAAAAGCCGTCAAACCTGTAAACCCCTTGCTGGTTACTCCTCTGGGTATTGCCATGTTGAGTGAAGAAGAGGGGGGCTAAAATGTATACAGATATTGATAGCCTCATAAAGCTTGTTGTTGAAGAGGTAGTGAGGCGATTAAAATTTTTTGAAGAGAAAGATATGAGCAGTTATGCAATCACAGCAGTATTTACAGGAGGTAGAACAGGTCTGGAGGAAGCTTTTAAACAGCTTAGGCACATGGAAACCAGGGGAGCGCAATTAACGATTATTCCTTCCAGGAATGCTCTAAGGATTATCAGCGAAGAAAGGTTGAAGAAGGAAATTCCTGAAGCAAAACTGATTTGTGAATACACCGAATCAATTCTGCAGGAAATAAAAACCACTGATATTATTTTGTTTCCCGTGCTTACTCAAAATACGCTGGTCAAGATTGCACTGGGTATATGTGACACTTTGCCCCTTCAAATAGCCAGCTGGGGAATTATGATGGGGAAAAAAATGCTGGCTGCTAGAAATGCTGCAGACCCCGGGGATTCCAGAAAGATGGAACTTGGACTTGGCAGAGCCCCGAAGGCTTACTGTGACCAAATAAATGGATATTTTGATAGGCTTAAAGAGTTTGGTATATATTTTTGTGATATAAAGGAAATGGCAGAGAAAACCCAACTGATGCTTAAAAACAAACGAAAAACAACCCTGCACAATGGTCATGTGCTGACTCAAAAAGATGTTATTGTATACAACTCATCGGGTGTGAAAGAAATCCTTGTTAAAAAGGATTCTATAATAACACCCCTTGCTATAGAGACCGCAGAAGAAAATCAGATTATACTAACCAAAAAAGAGGGGTGATTTTGTGCAGATATGCAAGGTGGTAGGAAATGTGGTGGCAACCCAGAAAAACCTGAACCTAGTGGGCTCGAAGCTGCTCTTGGTCCAGCCGATAGATTCTGAGGGTAATGCAAAAGGGGAAGTCTTTGTTGCTGTGGATACGGTTGGTGCTGGGTTTGGCGAGAGAGTGCTTGTATCAAAAGGCAGTTCGGCTAGAAATGCTACGGGAGATGAAGAGAACAGTCCTGTAGATGCAGCCATTGTGGGGATAATTGATTCCATTGAGTATAATGGCCAGGGGTGAGAACATGAAAATCTATACCAAAAGAGGTGACAGAGGAGAGACAACTCTTTTGGGCGGAAAGAAAGTAAAGAAAGATGATTTGCGGGTGGAAACGTACGGGACTCTAGATGAGGCTGTTTCCGTCCTTGGACTGGCAAAAGCCATGACAGACTCGAGTGAGATAAAGGGCATAATTGAGAGGGTGCAGAAGGATATCTATAAGCTGAATGCAGAACTTGCTTCACCCCCTGATAAGCAGAAAAAACTGCCCCAAGGGATAACAAAAGAGAACATAGCCTCTGTAGAAGAGGCTATTGATTCCTTAGATAGGCGTTTTTATATGGAAAAAGAATTTGTAGTGTCTGGATCCACCCCCCTTTCAGCAGTATTGGACATGGCCCGAACAATCGTTCGAAGAGCAGAGAGAAGGGCAGTTACTCTCGATCAAAAAGAAAAGCTGAGGGAAGAAGTGCTTGCATATTTAAACAGGTTGTCAGATCTTCTATACGTTCTGGCACGCTTTGCGGATCAAGAGGAAGTGGTAAAAATAGTCAAAGAAAGGGTATTGAATGAGATTTCAGGGCACAAAGCTGCTTCACGAAATCTGGAACTTGGTCTCAGTGAAGTTAAAGAAATCCTTCAAGCTGCTGAAAATAAAGCAAAGGAAATAGGTGTTCCCATGACTATTTCTGTGGTTGACAAGGGTGGGAATCTCATAGCCCTTCACAGAATGGATGGTTCGCTGCTGGCAAGCATTGATACTTCGATAAATAAAGCCTTTACTGCGGTAAGTGTCAGAATGCCAACCCATGTACTGGCAAAGCTTGCTCAACCTGGGGAACCCCTTTATGGCATAGATTCAACAAACAAAGGAAGATTTGTTGTGTTTGGAGGAGGTATACCCCTTGAAGTGAAAGGGGATGTGGTGGGAGGTATTGGTGCAAGTGGAGGTAGTATTGAAGAGGATATAGCAGTGGCTGAGGCGGGAGTAAAAATCTTTCAGGACATTATTACAGGGAGTTGATGTATATGAGATTTATCAAAAACGCTCCCAGTTATGCCGGGCTCGGCGTAGGCGGTGAAGGCTTCACTAGCTTCACCATTGCAGGTCCTACCGGAGAAGGTCTAACAACGGCTAAAAATTTCGTAAGAATCAGAAGATGTGTGCTAGCAGATGCACTTTCGATCCTATAAAAGCAGTAAGGAGTGTTTACTATGCCCGGAAATTTGATTCAGGCAACAAAGAAGGCTGGAGTGGTAGGGTCAGGGGGAGCCGGTTTTCCCACTCATGTAAAACTGGACAGCAAAGTGGAGTATGTTATAGTTAATGGTGCTGAGTGTGAGCCTCTTCTCCAGGTTGATCAGCAGCTTATGGAAAAATACCCAAAGGTTTTGCTGAATGCATTAAAAGAGGTTGTAAAAGAGGTAGGGGCAGCAACTGGAATAATAGCTCTAAAATCCAAATACAAGAAGGCAATAAAACTCTTAAAGAATATGACAGCCTGCCATAAAAATATAGAAGTATTTGAGCTAGGGAATTTTTATCCTGCGGGGGATGAGCAGGTGCTGGTTTATGAAATTACAGGAAGGATTGTGAATGAAGGGGGTATTCCATTAAACGTTGGCACCGTCGTTATTAATGTAGAAACCCTTCTAAACGTATCTAATGCCCTAAAGGGGCAGCCTGTTACAGAGAAATATGTAACGGTTGCAGGATGGGTTAAAGACCCTTCGACCTTTAAGGTTCCCGTAGGAACGGAGTTTGGCCTTTTAATAGATAGGGCTGGAGGGGCTCTGGGAGAAAACTTTTCAATCATAGATGGAGGCCCTATGATGGGCAAGATAACTGATGACTTAAATCAACCGGTTATTAAAACCACAAAGGGCATAGTTGTGCTGCCTGCCGATCATACTCTCGTTTTAAAGAAAAAGCAAAAAATACAAACCGGCATCAAACTGGCAAAATCTGTGTGCTGCCAGTGCAGACTGTGTACGGATATGTGTCCCAGATACCTTTTGGGCCATTCCATTGAACCTCATAAAATAATGCGTACAGTGGCAAATTCCGTCAATGATGCTGAAAGCCTCACCCAGGCATTTCTGTGTTCTGAATGCGGGTTGTGTGAAGCCTATGCATGTATCATGGATCTTTCTCCTAAAAAAGTAAACCAGATGCTGAAAGAAATTTTTAAGAACAATAATATCAAGAATCCCCACAACAAAAAACCCGAGAAGGTTTATGATGAACGAAGCTTTAGATATGTTCCTACAGATAGACTTACGGCCAGGTTGGGGCTGCCAGAATTTGATATCAAATCTCCCCTGATTGAAGAAGAGATAAAGCCTGATAAAGTAGTGCTGCCCCTTTCCCAGCATTTTGGTGCACCAGCCAAGCCCGTTGTTAGAACAGGAGACCTTGTAAGAAAAGGAGATTTACTGGCTGATATCCCCGAAGGGGTACTGGGAGCAAGGATTCATGCGAGCATCTCCGGCGAAGTCAGGGTTTGTGAGGATTCTATACTGATAAAATCGGTAGGGGAGGCTATATAGATGAAAAGGAGTATTGGCCTGGTAGAATTTAAAAGCATAGCAAAGGGAATTGAAGCTTCAGATGCTATGATGAAGGCAGCCGATGTAAAGCTTATACAATCCCTCCCTTTGTGTCCAGGAAAATACATAACATTGATAGCCGGTGAAGTAGGTGCCGTTGAGAATGCTGTAGCGGCTGGAATAAATGTTGGAAAGGAACAGGTTGTTGATAAACTGATTCTGTCCAACGTTCATTCTCAAGTCTTCCCGGCCCTGACAGGGACAGTGGAGGTAAAGGAATACAAATCTCTTGGAATAATTGAAGTCTTTTCGGTAGCTTCAGCGATTAGAGCCGGGGACGCTGCAGCAAAAGCTTCGAAAGTAGAATTGATAGAAATCAGGCTGGCTAGAGGGATGGGAGGAAAGGCTTTCATATTTATAAATGGAGATGTGAGTGCAGTTAAAATTGCTGTTCAGAAGGGGGTTGATGAAATCAAAGATGAAGGATGGCTTCTTAATTATTCAGTAATTCCATCACCGAACAAGGAACTCTTAACCCAGATAGTATAATTTTAGAAGGAGGGAAAGCAAATGGAAGGTTTACTTGATATTTCTTTAATCCTGGCGGCTTTTGGAGGTGGAGTGTTTGGTGCGGCCCTGGGTGGCTTGCCTGCATTCATTTTTTGCGGTTTTATAGTGCTAATGGGTGAAGCTATTGCCTTGGCAGGAGGTCCGGCTACGGTTACTACTCAAATTGCTTTTGGACCATTTTTTGGGCCCCATATAGGGTTTGCTGGAGGTGTTGCTGCGGCGGCCTATGCAGCAAAAAAAGGCCATACGGCAGGGCGTGATATACTAACACCGTTGTTGAAATTTGGAGAGTGGGATATACTGCTTGTGGGAGGTATTTTTGGCGTCCTTGGGTATTTTATACAGGGATTGCTTGCAGGTATCGGAACGCCGACAGATACTATTGCTTTAACGGTGGTTATTTCAGCAATAATAAAACGCCTGATCTGGAGTGATACCGGAGTTTTTGGAAAATTTGATCCGGAAAAAAGCAATTCCCGCTGGAATGTTCCGGAATCCATTGCATGGCTGCCTTTCCAAATGAAAGCAGGACAACTGGTAATGATTGGTCTTGGAGTTGGACTGGCTTCCAGTTACATTTCTCTGCTAACAGGGAGTGCGGTAATAGGTTTTGGTATTACAGCTGCATCCCTTATTATCCTTCAGGCAATGGGAGCAGGTCCAGTTACTCATCACATCGCACTACCCGCAGCCCTAGCGGCATTGGCTACCAACAGCATTATCGTAGGTGGGATATTTGGTGTGGTAGGAGCCTTTGTTGGAGAGTTTTTTGCTCGTTTGTTTTATGACTGGGGAGATACCCACATCGACCCGCCCGCTGCAGCAATAGCAACTCTGACTACTGTAATAATTTTATTTCTTTAAAAAAGAGGAAAATAAAGCCTCAATTCCAGTTATGGACTTGAGGCTTTTTCATTAATTATCTGTAAAAACTAATAACTAGTCCTCCCTCATCTGCATATGAAGCGATGTATGGGTGCAGCACTGCTGATTGTGGCTTTTATAATGTTTTCCAGCCAGATGGGTTGGATGCCAGTTGGAGGGGAAGCCGTAGGTCTTTCAGGAATCAAACTTGTTATAGCCGTTGTAGTTAATTTTATACTGGGTGCTCTTATGACTATTGGAATAGGACTTTATGCTCCATGTATGGCGCTTGTGTATATGCTTGGGATGAGCCCCAGAGTTGCGTTTCCAATAATGATGGGTTCCTGTGCATTCCTTATGCCCGTTGCATCAGTAAAATTTATTAAAGAGGGAGCATATAATAGAAAGATTTCGCTGGCCATATCATTGGCAGGAGCTCTAGCTGTGCCTATCGCAGCTTTTATAGTAAAGAGTTTACCGCTAAAGACTCTCATATGGTTGGTTATAATTGTAATTCTCTATACTTCTATCAGTTTGTTTAGAGCTGCTATGAAAAATGCAGAAGAAACTAAAACCGAAACTGTACCCACGAAAGCGTAAGCATATTGGCATTGTTTAATTCAATTAATCTATCATGCATTTATAGATTAAATATAATTCATGATGATTATGATTAGAATAATATACAGCTTCTGCATTGTAGGTAAATACGATATTATTTGTATAATATGATGGTGCAGGCAATAGAAACATCAGGTCCCATCATTCATGCGGAATCAATAATTAAAGTTGCTAACAGTAGAAAGATATGCCATGAGGTTTGTTCTTTGGGCTTTTCTTGGTCCATGGTAAGCAGCAGCAGTAGTTATCCTTATACTACTACTGCACAACAAGGCAGGCTTCCTTAGGGAATGATAATAGAATGATGGAACCGCATTTTATTTGACAGAATCAGTTAAATAGCAGGAGGAATAGAAATGGTGGACAAAAAAGTTTTTTTTGTTGGCGGCGGTACAATGGCGGAGGGAATCATAAAAGCTTTAATTCGAGATGGCATTATACAGGCGGAAAAAATAAGCGTATTTGATATTGTTGGTTCAAGGATGGAGCATTTAAAAAAACATACGGAATTAATTACTATGAGGATGTATCATCGGGTATTAAGTCTTCAGAAATTATTATTATTGCGGTTAAACCTCAGAACTAATCCAGTGTATTTAGCACTCTGCCAAGGCAGTCAAAGCAGTTTTTTGTAAATATACTGGGGAAAGCTGATTTTCATGGGTCTATTCAAGGATCAAGCCCGTGATTGGGAATATTTGCAAAATACAAACCCTGTGGCCTTCATGGGCTA
>ENA-OSAF01000355-OSAF01000355.1-marine-sediment-metagenome-genome-assembly--contig:-NODE-355-length-14844-cov-23.196633_pt1 | contig 14844 bp, 17 predicted proteins | sample MGYA00237872_ERZ529318 | MGnify/ENA primary metagenome ERZ529318 (study PRJEB26369, sample SAMN03142813) | marine sediment metagenome | biome: marine; feature: borehole; material: sediment... | reverse complement strand
TACAGAAATGCTTTAAAAAATACTTAAATTAACTAAAAACGGTAATAGTTTCACAATCACCTTCCTTTTTCATTTTTTATGCCAAACCGTCGTTTACGATAGTAGTATCGAACAAGCAATCAATATCTTAATTACTATACTAAATAGTTCCTGTTTCGGGCAAATGTCAAAAACGGTGCGTGAAGCCGAAAGCATGCAAATATAAATGAACTATTGCTCTAAATTTAAATATTTGACATTATTTCATATTTAAATAACACCAAACTTATCCTGTAGCGAAGGTGGTATTCATATCAAATCAGCCCCGGTTTTGAAAGAGGGTTTTAAAGTACTCCGGTTGTTGAACAAAGGCAAAAATGGCATAATGATAATGAAAATCCAATACACGCGCGGGGATCTGCAAAATGCTCCGGTTACCCAGGGGGTGTTCTCCGTTGAATGAAGCCTGGGAACATTGCAAACTGGGAAAATATACATTCAGGATTATCACCTTCGGGTGTCCCGTCAACCAGTGCGAAAGCGCGGCCCTGGAGACGGCCATGCTGCGGGAAGGTTACGTTAAAACAGAAGGCCGCGCGCGCATCAATATAATCAACAGCTGCGTTGTCACCGGCTCCGCTGCCGCCGAGGCCCGCCGGGTGGCAAGGAAAATTAAGCGGGAGGACCCGCAGGCACTGGTGGTGCTGGCGGGCTGCTACCCACAGGTTTACCATTCCGATTTGGCCCGGCAGCTGCCGGAAGCGGATATCATTATCGGTACCAAGGGAAGGGCGGATCTTCCCGGCATTATTCGCCGCCGCGACTGGGAAAAATCAAAGAACCCGGTGGTGCTGGTCAGGGATCACGCCCCCGGCGATGCATTCGAAGACATGCATTTTGCCCCCGGCTACCACCGGGTCAGGCCGGTGATTAAAATCCAGGAAGGCTGCAACGAGTACTGCACCTACTGCATCATTAGGAAGGCCAGGGGCAAATCCAGGAGCCTGCCCCCGGCCAGGGTGCTGGCCCGGGTGCGGGAACTACTGGAAGAGGGCCACCGGGAAATCATCCTGGCCGGCAACCAGCTGGGGCTTTACGGCCAGGACCTGGGCGACGCCGATTTGCCCGCTGTGGTGGAAGAAATCAGCCGGCTTCCTTATGATTTTCGCATCCGGCTGGGGTACGTGGAGCCCATGAATATCAGCGAGCGGCTGCTGGAAACGGTAGCCGCCAACCCAAAGGTGTGCAAGCACCTGTACATTCCCGTGCAAAGCTGCTCCGACCGGGTATTGAAGAAGATGGGCAGGCGCTACCGGGCTGCCGATTTTACCTCTATTGTGCACCGGGCCAGGTCACTGTCGCCGGGCTTATCCATCTGGACAGACCTGATCGTGGGCTTTCCGGGCGAAGAAGAAGAGGACCATGTTGTTACCCGGGAGTTGATCAGGGAACTGGCGCCGGCCCACCTGCATGTCTTTCCTTACTCACCGCGGCCGGGCACGCCTGCGGCCTGTTTTTCCGGTGCTGTCAGGCCGGATGTGAAGCGCAGGCGGGTTGAAGAAATGCGGAACCTTGACCGCCAGCTGGTACACAGTTATAACCTTTCCATGCTGGGCCGGGAATTAAGGGTATTGGTGGAAAGGGTGGCGGCGGACGAACGCGGCGCTGCGGCGGAGGGGTACGCCGACAATTACGTAAAGGTAGTTATACCTTTAAAGGGGCAAGGGCAGGGCTTTAACTTGGCGGTAGGAGAATTTGTCCGGGTCAAGGTGGATGCCGTTTACTCCCGGGAGGTGCACGGGCGGGTAATTTAAAATTGACTTTTACCCCAGTCGGTAATAAAATAATAGTGATAAAAATCACATGCATTGCGGGTGGAAGGCAGTGCTCAGCAAGATATGCATTCTTTACAAGGACCACCTTCGGCTGACCTTGCTGGTTGCCGGCGGCGAGGCCAGAAAAACGTATATTTACTGGCTGAACAAACCGGTTTTCCCCAAGATGAAGCCTTACGAAACCTACGAAGGAAGATGGGTGGAAGGTAGCGTCGACAAACCCGTCATTATGTTTGACAGCGCACCGCGGGGGATGAATAAGGTGGACCTTGCTCCCTATATCAGCGAAATTGAAGTTATTTACCAGCTTATTGGTGTTTCCCATTCGGGGAAAATGAGCTGGAAGACGGTCTCGGAGCAAGAGTTTAATGAATTCATGAAAACCCTTGATTATTAGTTTAACTCTCCCGCCGGGAAGTCCCCGTGTCTTTCGCCTTCCTTGCTCGCGAAGCGAGGGCGAAGGGCGGGGATGGAAGGCGGGCCATGTTTTTCCAGGGAACTATTGTTTTGCATTGACTCCTCCTGTAGAATAAAGCTATGAAATACCAATTGGACAAAGGTTGCCATGCTATATATTCCCTCCGGTTCCACTATATTTGCTGCGTCAAGTATCGACGCAAGGTGCTTACGACAGAAGTATCGGAATACCTGAAGAAAGCAAACAAAAGCGTTGCTGAAAAGTTTGACGTGCAGATAATCGAGCAGGAGACCGACAAGGATCATATTCACATTATTTTTGCTTCCAAACCAAAAATTCGGCTATCCAAGTTTATCAACCCCTTGAAATCAGTAACTGCTAGACTGATTTTCCGGGATTTCCCGGAAGTAAAAAAGCAACTATGGGGCGGCCACTTCTGGTTTCCGAGCTATTTTTTGTCTACTGTAGGTGAGGTGAAACTGGAGGATGTCAAACGATACGTCCAATCCCAGGGTAATCCGTAATTACAAGTTCCGCATCTACCCCAACAAAGAACAGGAGCGCAAACTCCTGCGCTGGCTGGAAACGTGCCGCCGGATATACAATACCGCCCTAGCCCAACGCAAAGAGGCATGGGAAAAGGAAAAGCGTTCCGTCACCCGTACAGAGCAACAGGTTTGGCTAAAAGAAGCCAAGAAGGATAACGACTACTTCAAAGAAGTCCACTCACAGGTGGCCCAGGAAGTGCTGTTCCGGGTGGAAAGGGCCTTCGCCGGGTTCTTCCGCCGGGTAAAAAACGGGGATACTCCCGGCTATCCCAGGTACAAGGGTAAGGGCCGGTACAAATCCCTCACCTTCACCCAGTTTGGCGATGGGCTGGGCGCTTCTTTCCAGAATAACAAGCTCAAACTCTCCAAGATCGGCCTGGTCAAAATAAAGCTGCACCGGGATATACCGGGAACTGTCAAAACCGTCACCATAAAACACGAAGCATCCGGAAAATGGTACGCTATCCTTGCCGCGGAAACTGAACTCAAACAACCCGAAACACACCCCGGTATTGCCGCGGGCCTGGACGTAGGCCTGGAGAAATTCGCAACGCTGTCTGACGGCAGCGCCATCGAAAATCCCGGGTATCTCAGAAAAACCGAAAAGCGGCTCAAACACGCCCAGCGGGCGCTCTCTCGAAAGCAAAAGGGTTCCCGCAACCGAGAAAAAGCCAGGCTAAAAGCGGCTAAACTGCATACTAAAGTTCGCAACCAGCGCACCCAGAGGGGTAGGGAGTGGTAGTTCACCCTACAATGCTCCCAAATACCATGCCCGTTAAAGTGGCCAGCACGACCACCAGCAGTACATAAACGATGGTTCTTTTAGTACCCATTACGTTTCTAACCACCAGCATGTTGGGCAGGCTCAACGAGGGCCCTGCCAGGAGCAGCGCCAGGGCCGGCCCTTTGCCCATGCCCATGTCCAAAAGTGCCTTGACAATGGGCACTTCGGTCAGGGTGGAAAAATACATCAGCGCGCCAATCACCGAGGCCACCAGGTTGGCCGACAGGCCGTTGCCGCCCACCGATACGGAAATCCATTGCTCGGGAATTACCGCTTTCAGCACACCGGCAATGAACACGCCTACCAGCAAGATGGGGAATATCAGCTTGACAAATTTCCACGTCTCCACCAGCCAGTCCTTCACTTCGTCGCCGTCGTACCACTGGGTAAGCACTACGGCCAAAAAGCTGAGCAGCGAGAAAATAATGGCTATTTTGCTCCAGAAAGGAATGGCCGCGGTGCCAAACAACAAAATGGCCACCAGGGTACCAAAGAAAGCCAACAGGTGGCCCACCGGCTTACCCTCTTCCCCGGCAAACATGCCGTCGTCATCGCTGCTGTTGGCTTGTTCTTCTTTTTTAAAGATAAAGGCCATTAACAGGCCGATAACAATGGAAAAAGTAACAGCGCCTATCGCCCTGGCCAAGCCCAGCTCCCAGCCCATTTTCCGGGCGGTGAGCACTATGGCTAGAATATTGACCGCCGGGCCGGAGAAAAGAAATGTAACCGCCGGGCCGAGGCCCGCTCCCTTTTTATGGATACCCGCAAACAGGGGCAGCACCGTACAGGAGCACACGGCCAGGATGGCGCCGGACACCGAAGCTACGCCATAAGCCAGGTGCTTGGGTGCCCTGGGGCCGAAGTATTTTAAAACCGCCCCGGTGGAGACCACCGCCGCAATGCCTCCGGCGATGAAGAAGGCCGGTACCAGGCAGGTGAGCACGTGTGCCGACAGGTACTCCAAAAGCTCGTTAATACCGCTTTGCAGTATGGCTACCAAAGTCATATTTGCCATCCCCCAAAACAAAATTGATATTGTTGATGAGTTAATAGGCATCTATCCATTTTTACCTATATAAGTTAAGGTGTATGCGACCTGTTCAAACCCATGTAAACTCCTCCTTTACATTTCCCCCTTGGTAATTTATCTTTCCAATTTGGCCTTGATTATGTATTACTTATATAATGATATCTTTATTTAAAGATACAACTGTCTCCTTTTGATGTCAATATCTTTTAACAGGTTTTTGCATTATTACCGGCAACTAAAGATACGGCCGCCGGTAAACAATAAAAGCGGGGCAGGTCAAGCTAACCCCCGCTTCACACCGCACTTTAACGTTAAAGCAAGGTGATTTTCCGGCCAACTAGTTGGCTAACCATCGCCCAGGTTAGCCTTAATCTTATCACAAATCTTTTTTACATCATCCGTCTGCAGGTCAAAATCGTGGTTTTTCGTGATGCCTTCCCCGGTCACCAGAATATAGTCGGTGATAGTCAGACCGGCGTGTTCCAGGGTCTTTTTAGCACACTGCACGGGGCAGCCGTCAATAGCCACTATTCGTTTGGCCCCTTTAGCCGATTCAATAAAACTGTCCACATGCCCGCCGATACCGGCCAGGCAAAACATTTTGCCGACCCCGGCTTTGGTCAACTCCACGCCCGCCTGGTTGGCGATCTGTCCCACGTTGGACGACCCCGAGCAGGGGAAAATCAGGATTTCCGAGGCATCGCAATTGCAGGTACAACTGCAAGTTTCCGCCATCATCAACTCCTCCTTTACATTTCTTCCTGGATATAACGGACAATGTCCTTGTGCTTGGGCACCCGCCCGAATACTTTCACCTTGCCGTTCACCACCAGGCCCGGCGTCATCAGCACGTTGTACTCGGTGATTTTGTCCATGTCCTCCACTTTCTCCACTACGGCATCCACGCCAATTTCTTCTACCGCCTTATGCACCGCTTTTTCGAGCTCCTTGCATTTTTTGCAGCCTGGCCCCAAAACCTTGATATCCATTTCTTGTACCTCCTTTAATGTAAGATTTTATCCCACAAAAACCATACCCCGAGCGACAAAAGGCAAGCGTATCAGGCCTTCTGCTTCAAAGACACGAGATCTATTTTTCCTTCTTTGCAAAGCAATATCTCCTTATCACTGTCCAGCTGCTTCAACCGCAAGTATTCCTCTTTAAACTGGGGCAGGTCGGCCAGATCGGCGTGGAAAAAAGCGATTAAATTGTTAAAACTTTCATTAAGGTAATCTATTTGCAAACTGTAAAAGGTACGCTGAGCCTCTTTTTTTTCAGTGACCAGGCCCGCTTCTTTCATGGTCCGCAAATGCTGGGAAATTCTCGGCTGACTCATGTGCAGCACCGACTCCAACTCACAAACGTACATGGGCCTGACGGACAACAGCTTCAATATTTTTAGCCGAGTGGGCTCGCCCAGGGCCTTAAATACTTTAACGTAATTATTAAGGTTCATTTGCAACCTCCATTAACGTTTATTTATATAATGATAGCTTTATTAAAATAATATCTTTATCAATTGGTATTGTCAATATTTAATGAGTTATTTTTCATAATCTATTTACCAGAGAACAAAGGGCTGCTCACCCTGTAAGGGACGGGGTTATGTTGTGATCGAGAATATTATTGACTTGGCCCGATGCGGGTTGGGTCTGTGCATTTCCTGAAATTCCATAATACCGCGGTTGGCTATGTTCAGTTCCCCGTCAAAGCGGTATGCCCTGGGATCCGATTCCGAGCCGTATTCGGCAATGGTGCTGAAATCTATGCTGCCGGTTAGCTCGGCAATATCCTGGGATTTGGGGTCTGACGGGGTGAAGGTGCCTATGCCCACCCGGTTATCTTCGGAAAGAATCACTCTTTCCACCAGCACGTTTTCAATGTTCCCGCCGCACTCGTTTTCCAGCATGGAACGGCAGGACGGGCACAGGTCCCCCTCGATGTAAACGCCGTATTCGCGGGCAAATTCCGGCCGCAGGTCATGGGGTATAAGGTGCAGGGGTTCCTCGTGCATGGGACAATTTTTAATGCCGTACAGGGCACCTCGTTCTGTCCGGCTGTACTTTTCCAGGCCTCTTTTTAACATGTACACCAAAGTGGACTTGCCGCCGCTTACCGGACCCATAAGCAGCAAGATGCGCTTTCTTACGTCCAGGCGGCGGGCTGCCGGGTGAAAGTATTCTTCCACCAGTTTTTCCAGCGTTTTATCCAACCCGAATAGCTCCTCGCTGAAGAACTTGTAGCGCTTACCACCGTCCTCCAGCTCTTCCACTCCCGCATCCTTGATCATGTTGTAAATCCTGGCGTGGGCCAGCTGGGTCACCCACGGTTTTTCCTTGACGATTTGCAGGTATTCCAAAAAAGTACCTTCCCATCTATATTTTTTTTCAAGAGAGCGGAATTCCTCGAGTCGCTTCAGGAAATCCATAATCACACTCCCCTTGGTTCTAAAATAATAAAATAATTAATATGCCGGGCCGGCCATGCCGTAGTTTAGTTAATATTATATTTATATGCAAAAATGTCAAATTGAGTATCCAATTAACCTCCCTTAAGCACTGTTTCAGCCCTTTATCGACATTCCGGGCCCGCGTGCTCCCCCATTGCCGTTCCCGCACAAAAAAACAGCTGCCTGCGGCAACTGTTTTCGTAAAAGATGTTTTTAATACTCAATCCCCTTTTGCGCCGGGATGCCGGCGGCAAACGGGTGCTTTACTTCCCGCATCTCGGTGACCAAGTCGGCCGCCTCCACCACCTCTTGGGCCGCGTTGCGGCCGGTAAGCACCAGGTGCAGGCGGGACGGCTTGCTGCGTATTATTTCCAGCACGTCGGCCAGGTCCACCAGCCCGTAATGCACAGCATAATTAATTTCGTCTAAGATAACCATGTCGTGCTTTCCTTCCAGCACCGCCCGGCGGGCTTCCTCCAGAGCTTTTTGCGCCGCCCGGCGGTGTTCCTCCATCCCTTCTTCACCGGTATCCCGTATAAACCCTTCGCCCAGCTGGCGCATTTCAAAACCCGTACCCAGCCGACCCGCCGCCTTCAGCTCGCCGTACTTCCAGCCGCCCTTGATGAACTGCAGTATCAACACATTCAATCCCTGGCCCCAGGCGCGCAGGGCCATGCCCAGCGCAGCGGTAGTTTTCCCCTTGCCGTTCCCGGTAAACACCAGCGTCAAACCTCTGGTCTCACCAGCCAATTACAATCCCTCCTCGCCAATATCAATCCACGCCGAACAGCCTTTTGGCGTTGGCGGTGGTAACGCGGGCCAGCTCCTCCGCCGGCACGTTCCTCAGCTCTGCTATATGCTCGGCCACGTAACGCACGTAAGCGGGCTCGTTGCGCCGCCCCCTGAACGGCTCCGGGGCCAGGTACGGGCAATCCGTTTCCACCAGCAGGCGCTCCGCCGGCACCCGCGCTGCTATGTCCTTCAGCTTGCTGGCGTTCTTGAAGGTCACCGGCCCGGCCAGGGAGATGTAAAAACCCATGTCCATGCATTCCCGGGCCACTTCCCAGCTGCCGCTGAAGCAGTGCATCACGCCTCCCGCGGAACTTATACCGTCCCGGCGCAATATGTCCAGCAAGTCACCGAAGGCGTTCCTGGCGTGAATGATCACGGGCATCTGCAGCTGACGCACCAGGGCCAGCTGTTCCCGGAACACCCGCTGCTGGACCGGCCGGGGAGACAGGTCCCGGTAATAGTCCAGGCCCATTTCGCCCAGGGCCACCACCCCGGGCCGGCGCGCCAGCTCGGCCAGGCGGTCCAGGTAACCGGGCGGCACGTCCGCGGCGTCGTGCGGGTGCACGCCCACGGAGGCCACTACGCCGGGCCTGCTTGCCGCCATGGCCGCTGTTCCCTCCGACGAAGCCAAGTCGTAGGCCACGCAAACCACCCGGGTGACGCGGGCGGCGGCCATACGCTCAAACACCGCGTCCAGGTCGGGAGCGAACTGCTCGTCGTTGAGGTGCGCGTGGGTATCAAACAGTTCCGGCAGCATGCTATCCTTCCCCCAGGGTGGCCGGATCAATGCGGGGGAACAGCGGCTTGCCCTTTTTCAACACAGTGCCGGCGGGCAGGCCGCCCCAGCGCAGTGACTCCCAGGTGTGCAGGTCCGGCCGTTCCTCCAGGCCCAATAAGGGCCAGGCCCGTTCCGGCAAACCGGGCATAAAGGGAGATATTAACACGGTGGCAAAGCGCAGGGTTTCCGCCACGTTATACAACACCGTGTTCAGCCGACCGCGCTTGGCCGGGTCTTTGGCCAGTGCCCAGGGAGCCGTTTCCTCCAGGTACTTGTTGGCCCGGCCCGCCAGGCGAATTACAGCCGCTACGGCATTGGATATTTCCCGTCGGTTCATCAGCTCCTCCACCTTGCCGGGTGTCGACTGGACCAGCTCCAGCAGCTCGGCGTCCGGCCCTTCGGGCTCGCCGGGCGCTTCCAGGCGCCCGCCGAAATATTTGTTGGCCATGGCGCAGGTACGGTTGAACAAGTTGCCGAAATCGTTGGCCAAATCCTGGTTGATGCGGTGCACCAGCGCCTCCTCCGAATAATAACCGTCAGCACCGAAGGGCAGTTCCCGGAGCAAGTAGTAGCGTATGGCATCGACGCCGTACTTATCGATGAGCACCAGCGGGTCCACCACGTTACCCTTGGATTTACTCATTTTGCCGCTTTCCAGAAGCAACCAGCCGTGTCCAACCACCTGCTTGGGCAGAGGTAAACCCGCAGCCATTAATATGATCGGCCAGATGATGGTGTGGAAACGAACGATGTCCTTGCCTACCAGGTGGACATCCGCCGGCCAGTACTTCCTGTACAAAGAATCGTCTTCCCCGCCGTAACCCAGGGCTGAAATGTAATTGGTCAGGGCGTCCACCCAAACGTAAATGACGTGTTTGGGGTCGAAGGGCACCGGGATGCCCCAGTCGAAAGTGGTACGTGAAATGCAAAGGTCCTCCAGCCCGCTCTTAATGAAGCTCATCATTTCGTTGCGCCGCGATGCGGGCAAGATAAAGTCCGGGTTTTCTTCGATATACTTGAGCATCCTGTCGGCGTACTTGGACATCTTAAAGAAATAACTCTCTTCCCGCAGCAGTTCTACCGGCCTGCCGCAGTCCGGGCAGTTACCATCCACCAGGCGCCCTTCAGTCCAAAATGTCTCACAAGGGGTGCAATACCACCCTTCGTAGCTGGCCTTGTAAATATCGCCCTGGTTATACAGTTTTTGGAATATTTTTTGTACCGCCCGCTTGTGCCTTTCCTCGGTGGTGCGAATGAAATCATCGTTGCTGATATTTAAACTGCGCCATAGGTGCTGAAAACCGGCCACGATCTTGTCCACATAAGCACGGGGAGATTGCCCTTTTTCCTGGGCCGAGCGCTCGATTTTTTGCCCGTGTTCATCGGAACCCGTCAAAAACCAAACGTCGTAACCCGTCATCCGTTTAAACCGGGCCATGGCATCGGCCGCCACGGTGGTGTAGGCGTGGCCGATATGCAAGTTATCGCTGGGATAGTAAATGGGTGTGGTAATGTAAAATGTTTTCTTTTCCTGCATCCTGTCAACTCCTTTCCCTGCATGAAAAGCCGGAAAATGAAAACGCCCCCGGTCTTGCCAGGGGCGGAATCATCCGCGGTACCACCCTTATTTTGCCCTTCCCGCACGGGAAAAGGCCTCGTTAAGGTACGGGGAATTATTTCCCGATACCCCAAGCGTGGTAACGGTGCTTAACCCGGTGCAGCCTAGTAGGAACAAAACGCCCGTTCAGCCCACGGCTCCGGAGCCATCTTCAACCAGCATTTCCCGGCGGGCTTTCACCTTCCCCCGCTCTCTGTACGGTTCCTGCGGGTTTACTCCTCTCCTTCACTGCCTTTGCCGACAATATGATTTTAATTGAAGAATTCCCATCTTGTCAAGTTTTCCCTAAAACCAATAAATTTATTCAAATAACACCAATTTTTTCCCAAAAATATATTGACTTTTAATGCCATGATTGGTACCATTTACTTAAAAATTTTATGTCGAAAGATGTAAAATGGCGGAGGGGAGGGATAGACTTGAAATCCACCGGCATTGTGCGAAAAGTGGACGAGCTGGGGCGTGTAGTGATCCCCATTGAGCTGCGCCGTACGCTGGGTATCGACGAAAAAGACGCGCTGGAAATATACGTAGATAACGAAAAAATCATCTTGAAAAAATATGAGCCGGCCTGCGTGTTCTGCGGCAACGCTGCGGACGTACAGCATTACCGGGGCAAGCTGGTTTGCAAAAACTGCGCCTTGGCCATGTTTGAAAACGTAAAGGCTTTGTAAGAATACATAAAAAAATTGATAACTGCCGCCGGCAAGTTCATTTGCGCAGCTTCACTTTGTTATATAATTCCCGCCGGGGAATCCCCCTCAGGCGGGCTACTTTTTTTATGGCCTCGTTGGGAGCAAGCCCCCTTTCCTGCAGTAAGCGCACGTGCTCCTCGGGCGCAAGCAAAGCCCATTCCTCGCGCCCGGTGCCCGGCTCTTCTTCGCCGCGCCCCTCAATTACCAGCACGAATTCGCCTTGCGGCGTGCGGGACGCAAAATGTTCAGCCAGCCAATCCAGTGTGCCGCGCAGCACCTCCTCATGCTTCTTGGTCAGCTCGCGGGCCGCGCAAGCCCGGCGGTTGCCCAGGTGCGCGCGGAGGTCGTCCAGCGTCTTGCGCAGGCGATGCGGCGCTTCAAACAACACAATGGTCCTGGACTCCCTGGCAAGGTGTTCCAGCAGCTGCTGCCGCTCTTTACCCTTAGCCGGTAAAAACCCCTCAAACGCAAACCTGGCCGCCGGCAGGCCGGAAACCACCAGGGCGGCCAGCAAAGCGCTGGGCCCCGGCAGCGGTACCACCGGAATACCCCTGTCCAGCGCCGCCCGGACCAATTTTTCGCCGGGGTCGGATATGCCCGGCGTACCGGCATCGCTAACCAGGGCAATACTTTGCCCCCCGGCCAGGCGCTCCAGCAGCTGCTCCTCCTTTCGCCGCCCGCTGTGCTCGTGATAACTGGTCAGGGGAGTATGAATGTCATAATGGCTCAGCAGCTTGCGGGTGCGCCGGGTATCCTCCGCCGCCACCAGGTCCACTTCCCGCAGCACCCGCAGTACCCGCAGGGTGACGTCTTCCAGGTTGCCGATGGGCGTCGCGCAGAGGTACAGGACGCCGCTCTTACCCGCCGTCACCGGCTGTCACTCCCGTTCCCGCTGCAAAAAGGCGGCACAAAAAAGGCACTCGCCGGAACGGGTTTGCCCGAAATGAATGTTACAGACATGAAATCCCTGGTTATACAAATTTTCCAGGTTCTGGCGCCCCGTTGTTATCGTCCCGCTGCCGGGTTCACCGGCTTTTTGATCAGCCGGCGGACCGTAGGCCGCGATCAGCTGCTGCCTGAGCTTTTCATTTTCTGTTTCCAGAACTTCTACCAGGCTTTTCACATTTTTTATCTCGGCCAGCAGTTCTTGCGCCCTGGTTTCCAGAGCCTTCATTTTTAGCGTTAGAGGCTTCAATTTGATCACCTTCCGGTGGAATCACCTCGACCTTGTCGCAGGGGTATTCCTTAACCAGCTTGCTTTCCTTCAGTTCCACGTTAACGGTCTCTTTGAAAATGTTCATGCCGCTCACTTTCCCCTCGCCGTCGGGCGTCTTAACCCGCTTTCCTATTTCGGGGAACTTTTCCTTGGCCTGCTCGTAAGCCTCGTTTTCAAACTTAAGACAGCACATTAACCGGCCGCAAATGCCGGATATCTTGGTCGGGTTCAGGGAAAGGTTCTGGTCCTTGGCCATCCTGATGGACACCGACGAAAAGTCCGAGAGCCAAGTGGCGCAGCACAATTCTCTGCCGCAGCAACCCAGCCCCCCCATCATCTTGGCCTCATCCCGCACGCCGATTTGACGCAGCTCAATGCGGGTGCGGAAAACAGCAGCCAAATCCTTGACCAGCTCGCGAAAATCTATTCTCCCGTCGGCGGTAAAGTAAAAAATAATTTTATTGCCGTCGAAAGTCTCCTCTACATCCACCAATTTCATGGGCAAGCCGTGGGCGGCTATTTTCTCCTGGCAAATATTGAAAGCCCGCTTTTCTTTTTCCTTTATTTTCCGTAAATGCCTCAGATCGTTCTCGTCGGCCAGGCGCAGGACATTTTTTAATGTTCCCACTACTTCTTCGTCGGGAACTTCCTTGGGGCCGCTTACAACCGTGCCATACTCTACGCCCCGGGAAGTCTCCACAATTACCCCGTCCCCCACCTGCAAAAACAAGTTGCCGGGATCGAAATAATATATCTTACCCGCTTCCTTGAAGCGAACACCTACTACCAGTTGAGACAATAACGGCACCTCCGTTTACACATCCCTTATGCCGGCAATCTTAAAAAACAGAGCATCCAGCACCAGTCGCTGGTTGGCATTGTTTGCCAGCTGGCGGGCGGCTTTTTCTGCTGTTATCAGTATGTCCAGCACTTCCCGTTGGGAAAAAGCCCCGGCCAGTTCGGCGATTTGCTCCTGATAGTCCGCGTTAACCAGCAGGTCTGCCGCGCCGGTTTGCTGCCACACCATGACATCGCGAAAAAACACGGTCAAAAAGCCGGCCCACTCCTCCACGCCGGACCGGTCGGACAGGCTGTCCGGCGGCCAGCAAAACCCGCCCGGCCGTTCCCGGACCAGCCGCAACAGCATATCCAGCAACTCCGCCCGCCTGTCCCCGGTTTCCAGCAGCTCCATGGCGCGCCCCGGAGAGCCGCCGGACAGGCTGGCCGCCACTCCGGCCCTTTCCCCGCCGGCGTTCAGCCGGGCTGCCAAAACCCGCAACACTTCGTCCCGGGCCAGGGGGTTAAAACGGTAAACATGACAGCGGGATAAGACCGTGGGCAGCATACCGCCCGGGTCATCGGAAACCAGTATAAAAACCACCCGCCCCGGCGGTTCTTCCAAAATGCGCAAAAAACAGTTGGCTGCCTCCAGGGTCATTTTTTCCGCCTGTTCTACCAGGTACACCCGCCGCCCCCCGCTGAAAGAAGAAAAAGCGGCGCTTTCCTGCACGGCCCGCAGCTGGTTGATTTTTATGGAAGACCCGTCGGGACGGATCAACTGCAAATCCGGATGCACGCCTCGCTGTACCCGCCAGCAGTCCCCGCATTCACCGCACGCGTCGCCTGCGCCCTGCCGGCACAACAACGCTGCGGCAAAGGCTTGGGCGGTGGTCTTTTTGCCCACACCCGGCGGTCCCCCGAACAAGTAGGCATGCGCCACCCGGTCTAGGGCCAGAGCATTATGCAGGCTTTGCTTAATCATTTCATGTCCCGCGATATCGCGTAAAGCGGTCATGCTTACACCTCCGGGGGCGGGTTGTCCGGCCAGCGGAAAATATCTCCCGCCCGTTCCCCGGTGAGGGCCTTCACCACCCGCCGGTGTACTTCCCGCACCGGCGCGTCCGCCCGCACCACGCGGAACAATTCGGGCCAGCGGGCAGCCTGTTTCAGGTACCCGTATCGTACCCGCCGGAAAAACTGCAGTTTTTCCCCTTCCAGTCTATCCGGCGGGCGGTTACCCTGTATGCGGTACATACCCTCTTCAGCAGCCACATCCAGTAAAACTACGACATCGGGAACCACCCCTCCCACAGCTAGCTCGTTCAGGCGGGTGAGGAATTCCATGTCCAGGCCCCTGCCCCACCCCTGATAAGCCAGTGTGGAATAAAAAAAACGATCGCTCAGCACGTTGACGCCCTGCTGCAGGGCAGGTGCAATTTTTTCGGCAACATGCTGTGCCCGGTCGGCTGCATATAAAAAGGCCTCCGCACGGTCGGCAAGATCCCGGCAGGCGGGATCCAGCAGCAGCTCCCGCAGCATGCTCCCAATTCTGGTGCCGCCTGGCTCGCGGGTGCACAGTACCGGCACGTTCCGGGCCTTTAGCGCCCGGGCCAGCAATTGCAGCTGGGTGGTTTTACCCGAACCGTCTATTCCCTCAAATACAATAAATTTTCCCGTTGTCACCTAATCAATCACCCTTACGGTGCGCAGCGCCGGGTCAGCCGCACCCTGGCAGTGCAGGCCGGCAGCGCGTACCTGTAATAAATATTCTACAACCTCGGGGGTAATCTCCTCCCCGGGATAAATGGCAGCTATACCCGGCGGGTACACGGCAACCAGCTCCCCGCTCACCAATCCGGCGGCTTCCCGCAGCAGCACGGCCCGCTGGCCGGACAGCCAGGCCCGGCGCGGTGTCATGGCTT
>ENA-OSAF01000354-OSAF01000354.1-marine-sediment-metagenome-genome-assembly--contig:-NODE-354-length-14865-cov-38.203241_pt1 | contig 14865 bp, 10 predicted proteins | sample MGYA00237872_ERZ529318 | MGnify/ENA primary metagenome ERZ529318 (study PRJEB26369, sample SAMN03142813) | marine sediment metagenome | biome: marine; feature: borehole; material: sediment... | reverse complement strand
ATATGGTATAACAGCATAATCCATATAGAGATTAATGCATACAAGAATAACATATCCATCAAAGTAAGATCCATAATTACTCCTTCTCCTCGAATAAACTTTTTTTCTGTCTGTTCCTGACTTTAAAATAGATATAAACAAGCCTCACGACATTAACAGCTACCAAAACAGCTAAAAGAGTAAAAACAACCTCGATTATGCTGTATAAAACAGGCACTCTTTCTTCTTTCTGAACCTCTGATGCTTTTTCTTTTTGCAGCAAAGGTCCCTCATATACAATATTGCCTCCATTGCTTTTTATGCTGTAATTTCCTGCTTTTACCCAGTTATCTTCTCTTCCCAAATCTCCGAAAACATATCCTAAAGATTTAAGGCCTTCTACAATCTGCTTTAGATATTCTATATCCATATAACTGTGAAAGAAAACTCCTGTAGTAGCATCCCTCACCACAAGCAATTTTGTCGCATTGACTAATATCTTTTTCACATCATTACTACCACCCTCACCCACATATCCAAGGGACTCCGGCAGGAGTCGATTAAAGCGTTTGGTATTTTTGATCTCATATGGCGGTGCCTCAGTAGCAAACCACCTGTCAGTAGTTTGTATCTGACCAATTACAGTGGAAAAGTATTTCTTTAGTTCTGCATAACCTTCCTGGGCCATCGCATAGTGGGGTGGTATAAAGGCCAGAGGATACAAGCCGTTCTCCAGGCAAACCTCAATCCCTTTTATTACTCTATCTCTAATATAATCAGCATAATTCACATTAAGGGGTCTGTCTTCAAAAGCATCCCAAAACTCAAACCCCTCCCCTGTTTCACTTTTGTAGTGCTGATGGGTGTATCCATGGAGTGCCACCGTGCCTCCCCGTTCTACCATGTATTTAACCGCTTCAACAAGTTCCGGATAATCTGTAATAGATGCTCCAGCCCCACTGTTGGGATTAATGTAAGCCGGGATCAGAACAATTATAAATGGCACCTTTCTACTATAAAGATAATCCGCTATTTCCCTGAGACGTTTTGGAGACCTTAAAACGCTCACATCTTCTATTCTCAAATACACCTTCCTGACTTCGTTATGTGCTTCCCCAAATATTTCATGTAGCACATCACTAAATATAAGATACTTTATACCAGATGTATCCAATCCGGACATGTACCAATAGTTCTTCCAGTTAACTATCAAAGGATAAACATGTCTGCCGTTGCTGACCTCACCGTATGTAGTTACACCCTCTCTTAAAGGCTCTACCAGCAGGTTTGGTCCACAATCCTTTCCTAAATCGAAAGTAATTCCTTTGTAAGTAACAAGATTGTAGCTTTTTGATATTCCGAGAAATTCTAAGGGAATATTCTTATTAACATTTAACAATTCAGCTATGTCTTTCCCATACCAAACCACTGTTCTGGTAGTATTTGCCATATCCTGCAGCAGTTGTGAATTAACAGAATCCTTTTCCCTCAAAGACAGATAAAAGATAAACTGATAGTTCTCCAGCATCCCTTTTTTGTATTCCTTTTCTTTTATGGTTTCTACCGCTGTGTTAAAATGACCCAGCTGTTCAGATAATAGAACCGAAAAGTCATTATCAAGCCCAAAATAGTCCCTGTTAAGCAGATTAGGATTATCATATACCACCAGCACCGGTTTAGGCTTTTCTTCATATGCACAAGCAAGCTTGGATCCCGTTAGTATCATTACAAATATTAGTAGAAAAGCTGCCCTTTTCATCCCACATCATACTCCAGTTCTCTCTCAGCCCTTTCTTTGAAGGCAATAGCATCTTTTTCTTTATCTTCTAGCTGTGCAATCCCGATTTTAAAACTAAACTTTAGTTGTCTTCTATCTTTCCCATCGCTTATTTCCAAATTTTCCAGAAAGTTTGTCAGCCTCTCCTTAAGAACCAGCGCCCCTTTTTCATCTGTATTTGACAGTATGAGGGCAAATTTATCCTTCTCCAGCCTCGCTTTTTTATCAATATCCCTAGTATGCTCTGCTATCTTTTTACTTATATTGATAATCACATTGCTGCAGACCGTATCTCCATAAATCGACCTGAGTTCGTCAAAGTATTGTATTTTAATCAGCATTATGCTAAGAGGAGTCCCATACCTTTTAGACTTGCTTATTTCTTCAGAAAGGTCAAGGTAAAACTTTTTTGCATTGCTAAAACCGGTTTCCTTGTCTAACAGCACAAGTTCTTCCATATCTTTAATATATTTTTCTGATCTTTCCACCGCTTCCTTTATTGTTTCAGAAAGCTTACCAGAAATGTATGAACTAAAAGGAAAGAGGAACAGCCAAACAATCTGTTGGTAGCTTATCTCCATCATTGGCCCTTTTGTAACTGCACCGTACATAAGATAGGTACCGTAAAAAAAAACTGCAACCATGCCCGCAATAAGTCCTCTCACAAGCCCCAACCAGTATGCCAAAGCAATTAATAGAGTATTTAAAGCAAAAAGGATATATGTATTAATAGGTAATTGTTGGTATGAAATGAATATAACTGTAACTATAATAACAAAAATTGTAAGGGTTAATATTATTCCTCCATCTATTAGCCTTTTGGTATTTCTCATCTCCATTTTCCCCTCCCTATCTATACAATAAAGCCATCGCTATAAGAGCCTGTAGATTATCGAAGGAATGGCCGTTGCCTTTAAGCAAGTCAACAAAACCACCGTAGGCAGGAGTATCCTCCCTCATATCCTGAAGCGTTAAAAGCCTTTCCATAAGCTCGTTTGCCAGTTCTTTATCTCCTTCTCTAAGGCAAAGCTGCACTCCTAAAGCATAAACTGCTGCAGATTCAAAATCTACCACTGGTTGGCCTTTAATCGGATGATATCGCCCGTATATTTTATCCCTTTGGCTGATTTCCTTCCTCATCCAATCCAGCATCTCCTTTTGTTCTATCCCTGCCTCTGACAAATGAATTGAAACATATAATGTATCTATCAGGTTGATGGTAGTTTCATTTTCAAAGGTCTTTTTCTCATAATTATATATTATCTTGCGAAATGGATATCGGGAAGAATAACGTGACTTTTCCAGTAAATCTAATCCCATGTCTGCTACCGTCAGTAATCTCGGTTGATACCGGGCAAGAGCCTTTAATCCTTTAATATCAATATATGAAAGCTTAATAGTGTTGCTCTTTGTCCCATATTCCCAATTATAACAATCAACTAAATTGTTGTTATAAACCTCATATTTCATTATATTGTCAGCAATTTTCCTAGCAGTATATAGGTATTTCCTATCTCTCCACAATTGGTGGGCTCTGATAAGCGAATAAGCTATTCTGATATCATCAATTGTTGCACTGCTATAAGAAGACGGTGTTCCATCTTCCTCAACCTTCCAGGGAATAAACCCCTCTTTCGTCATCATGCCTTCAGTAAGAAATTTATATTGTATATCGAAAATCTCTTTGTTTCCCCTGAGCACAGCATAATACATCATTAAGCCTACCGATTCGGAGAGCACTTCCCGGCCTTTGACACCATATTCAAATACTCCGTTCTTATTATAATTAGTATATATACCACCGTAAGGTGACAACATCTCCCTCATAACAAAACCTAGCAGCAGTTTTTCCCGATATGATAGTCCATTTGTTTCACCTATTTTTTTCTTATGTAAAGGGGGTAACCCCTCTGATATATCTGATTCTTTTGGAGTGCAAGATGTTGCGACCAAAACAGAAAATATTATCGTTAATAAGATAAAGCTTCTTCTGCTCTTCATAGCAATAACCTCACTTTTTCATATTCATTTATATCTTATATTTCGCACCCCATTAACATCTTAAACTATCAGAAAATCTATATCTTCATCTTTTATATAATAGCAAGATGGAGAATGATTAAGGAAGTGTCGGATTACACTGCCTTAGCTAAATCCACAAAAAGATTTGGAGGAGTAACCTTTTGAAAATATTTACACTTTTTTATTATACAATAAAATTCAGATAGTTTCTATATCGTCCAAATCAATACATGCGATTCTTCCTTATCCATAAAGCCTTGTCACAATAAATAGAAACAGGGTAACATTTTCTCAAGTTGTTGACATGGATTTTAGCCGCTTATTGTATCCAAAAAAATCTTTAAAATCCTGGCCGTCAAACCCCATATCGTGTGCCTGCCATATGTGTAGAACAGTACGGGATAACTTCCGGTTTTCCACCTGTAGTTTTTCCCATTCCGAATCAGTGAAAAGGGAAAATCCCGTCTTGGTTCATTCCTAACATCCACAAAATACACCTGGGGTTTATGACGCAAAAGATACTCTAGCGGAACGGTAAAAACCTCTGAAACCTCATCTCTGTTAAAGTTTATTTTGTTTACATCTACATCAATTAATCTGCCAGCAAAGGGATAAATTATTATGTTGTAGGGAGTGATAATGTAATTAAGGGGACCAAAAATCCGAACCTGGTTGTGAGAGATCCTTAATTCCTCAAGCGTTTCTCTTACAGCAGATTCTAAAGGCGTTTCTCCTTTTTCTATTCTGCCGCCGGGAAAACATATTTCCCCCGGTTGTTCATCTAGGTTTTCAGCCCTGACTTCAAACAATACATGAAGTTGTTTGTCAACCTCTACAAGGGGAAGAAACACGGAAAATAAATTATAATGGTCTTCGGGCCCAGGTTTTTTCTGAGAAATCTTTTTTCTTATTATTTCCTCATTATTCACGCTATCACCCGCAGTTTTTGTTTTCGTAAACCTAATTAGGATTGTATCTGAAGTTTGGCAAAAAAATAATAATCTAAACTATAAATATATAATTAACTTTATAGATAAAGATTATCTTGTTTATATAAAAATGAAAATTTCAGATACAATATGTTGAACGAAACCGAATAAATGCTATGGAGTTTCAATACCTTGTTTATTTTCAAAAAATCTATATTTTTATCATATAACATACCTAAGCACATCATAAAATTAATATTTATGATAAATATTAAAACTAGACAGCCTAAAAATGGGCATGGTAACCCCTTGGTCTAACAAATATTTTTTTAGTTATCAAAGAGCGATGTCTAATTAACAAGCCATAGGAGGTGAAGGTCTAATGTAGTTTAATTCATTTTTTCGAATCATTTTTCCTTTACCACATTCAGGACATATACTGAGATCTTTACCAGTTAATCTAAAAAGTATTTCCTGCCATGACTCTTTAGCAGGGGGCTTATCAATATTATTTGTGAACACATTTAGCAAAAATCTAGAAAGCTTTAAGTTTTCTTTTCTAAACCTATTACTCAAAAGACCATAATATCGTATCCTAACGAATCTTTTGGGTAAAACATGTAAAAGGAATCTCCGAATGAATTCAAAAGCATCAAGAGTCATAAATTTAGTTTTATTATTATCAGAGTAATCCTTGTATTTGAATGTTACTTTACCATTTTTCATTTTAATAATCCGATTATTTGATATAGCAACTTTGTTAGTATATCGACCTAAATATTCAATAACAAATTTAGGATTTTTAAAAGAAGGTTTAGAAAATACCACCCAGTTTTTATCATAAAGAATATCAACTAACTTTTGAAAATTGCTTTCTTTTTGTAGTGAGTTTATTTTACCAGGGAAAACAAATTTATTATTATAGTATTTATGTTTTAGATAATACATGAATTTACCTCTAAAAAGAGATGAGATAACTTTTACTGGAATAAAGAAATTCTTTTTAGAAGAGACCCATTTTTTACTATTTAAAGAGAGTCCACCACCAGTAACAATACAGTGGATATGAGGGTGATCCATTAAATTTTGCCCCCAGGTATGTAATACCGAAATAAAGCCAATGTTAGCACCTAAATGTTTTGGATCACTTGCAAGTTCTTTAAGGGTTTCTGCACTTGCTTTAAAAAGTAATGAGTATATTTCATTTTTATTTCTCAAAGCCAGGTCATTTAAATCATTTGGTATTGTAAAGACAATATGGTAATATTGAATAGGGAGTAGATCTTTTTTTCTATCTTCAATCCATTTTTCTTTTAGAAGTCCCTGGCATTTAGGACAATGCCTGTTTCTACAGGAGTTATATGATATCCTTAGATGTCCACAACTATCACAGACATCTACATGTCCTCCTAACTTTGATGTGCGGCAAGAGGAGATGCTATTAATAACTTTAATTTCTTCTTGGGATAAGTTATGTTTATCTATATATGCTTGTCCATATTGATTAAAAACATCAGCTATCTCAGTCATTCAAATCACTGTCCATCATCATATCCAGAGGACTTATTACATCTAAGATATCTTTACGAGTTAAATGGATATATATAGCGGTAGTTTTAGGACTGGCATGTCCCATCAATTTTTGGATATGAAAAATATCTACTCCTGCTTCTAATAGATGAGTAGCAAAACAATGACGAAGTGTATGGACAGTAGCATTTTTATTTATTCTAGCTTTACTTAGGGATTGTTTAAAAACCTGTTGAATAGTTCGGGGTGAGATTGCTTTTGTAGAAGGATTTCCAGGAAACAACCAGTATTTTGGTCTGTAGTTTTTCCAGTATTCCCTTAAGATACTTAAGTTTTTCTGTGATAGTAGAGTATATCTATCTTTTTTACCTTTACCCTGTCGAACTCGTATCTGCATATTATTGCTATCTATATCATCAATAATTAAGCTATTAGCTTCACTTATTCTTAAGCCGGCAGAATATATTGTCATAAAAATTGCTTTATGCTTTAAATTAGATGTCACAGAAAAGATACTTTTAACTTCTTGTTTAGATAATATGACTGGTAACTTTTTATCTTTTTTTAATCGTGGTATTTTATCGACATTCCATTGTTTATTAAGTGTGTTTTTGTAGAGAAATTTCAAGGCACTATAATTAACATTTACATAAGAATTACTACATTTCTTATTTACAATGAGGTAGTGTAAATAATTTCTTATTTCGTCAGTACGTAATTGTTCAATTGGTTCTTGATAATGTTGGATAAATTTTTTGGCATATCTGACGTATGCATCAACTGTCTTGGGACTATAACCTTTTAATTCTAGATCCATCTTCATGCTTTTAAATATGTTTGACATTTAAATCTACTCCTTTTGATATTCTGATATTGACATTATATCAATTTTATATCAAAAGGAGGATGAAATTTTCTTGGACTAAAGCCACCGCCTCCGGCGGTTTAGTTCAACGGGTTATTCCCGAACCATGTTTCGTAAAAACTACTCTCAGGCAGAGTATTCACGAACCTGTTTCATGAATACTCCTCCATAAGTCAGTCTGCATTTGCAAATCCTGATTGTTATCTTATTGCATTAACCGATCCAATGGGCTCTGAATGCGTCTCATTTCTTTTTCACTAACAGGGGTGTAAATCTCTGTTGTTTTAAAATGTTTGTGACCCGGTAATTCTTGAATATACCCTGGTCAGTTCCATTTTCTAATAAATATGCAGCAAAAGAATGTGCAGCGAATGTACTGACTCATCTTTTTTAATACCTGCTTTTTTTAGAGCCCTTTCAAATATCTTCTGAACGGATCTTTCGGTTAGGTGTTTCCACTTCTTTCCTCCTGGAAAAAGCTAGGTTTCAGGACGACTCTCTTAGCAAAATTAATGTTGTTATTCTATATTTTTCTATTATTATCTTCCTTGTATTTTGTAAAAATGAATTGTATTTTCCAATCTATCTCCTCCAAATTACAAAAAAAAGGGCATCACAGCCCATTACTCATATATTTTTTCAACCATCCCTTCAACACTTCTTCTCAATTTAAGAAGTTTCTCTTTTCCATCTTTGATACTGTTACCGTCAACAAAAAAATATAATTTTATCCTGGGTTCTGTAATGGAAATTATAAAAATCATCGGTAAGTAAATTAAGAACCAGGAATTTTCAAACATATCTTCGACACCCCGAGGTAGAAGATTTTAATATTTAATATTTGTACGGCTCAAACCCGGCAAGTTTTAATGGTCTAATGGATATTTTTTGATTAATGGGAAATGCCTTCTATAAGGATTGGAGGTCGTTATAACTTTTATGTTCTGCAAACTCTGTAAAATCTTTTTCCCTGTGGAGTAAAACATAGGCTAAAGCAAACTTCACTCCCTATTTCCATAAAAGCTCTCCTTAAAACAAATTATAGTATATTAAAAACCCAAAAAGCATTATAATCTGTCCAATCTCATTCAATGCTCCAAAGGTATCCCCTGTCATGCCCCCTATTTTGTTTTTAAAAAAGCTTGCTACCCCTAAGGAAACTGCAAAACTCAGCATTACAAAAAAGAAACTGACCCATTTCAAAAAATAAAAGGAGGGTATCAGAGCCAAAATGGTGGCAATAACGGCTTCTTTTATTGTTATGTAACTGATAAAAAGGTTTCCAAGCCCCTGTTTTCTTGCCGGTTTTGAAAAGGCACCACCATACACAATCATTAAGCGGGAAAACATTGGCACACATATTATAACACACATTAATCTGCCACGTATTGAAGCATACAGGGCAATTTTTAAGAGTATATTCAGAATAATTGCCAGCACTCCATGGGTTCCCAGGCGACTGTCCTTCATGACTTCCAGCATACCTTCCCGGGTTTTGCCGCTGTAAAGGGCATCGAAGGTATCTCCCAGCCCATCATAGTGAAGGCCTCCTGTAACGATAATTTCCCCCAATATCAGCATCAATACTGCCAAAAGCCTTGACCCGATAAAATCAAAAAAATAAAACAGGCCAAAAGAAATTACACCTATAATAAGACCCACCAGGGGAAAAAACACCGTGCCTTTGCCGAAATCTTCTTCCTTTATATCCAGCTGTATCGGTATGGGTAACCGTGTTGTAAACTGTAACATTAATATGAAACGTTTCATAATACCTTCCTTCCGTCTTTTTTGAGCCTCATTGGTATTCCTGATACTACAAGGTACACATCATCAGCTTTCCGGGCAATTATCTGGTTGACCCGACCGGCTATATCTCTGAAGATTCGACCCAATCTGTATTCCGGTACAATCCCCATTCCAACCTCATTTGACACAATAATGGTATACACATTTACCTTTTCAGCAGCCTTTAATATTTTACTAATCTCCCCTTCGATTACCGATTCAATTTCATCTATCATATCAAGGGAACATTTTTCAAAGTCTATCCCGGTTTGCAGCAACAGATTTGTTACCATAACAGTAACACAGTCAAGCAGTATAACATCAACATCCGAGCTCACCCGTTGAATAATTTCATCAATATCTTTGAAGGCCTCAAAGGTTTTCCAGTGTTGGGGTCTTCGTGCTCTGTGTTTTGCAATTCTTTGTTTCATTTCATCATCCCAAGGAATGGATGTTGCAATATACACTACTTTTTCTCCTTTTTGTTGAGCTATTCTTTCTGCAAAATTGCTCTTTCCGCTGCGCGCTCCCCCTGTTATAAAAACGATTTTTCCCCTTCTCATTCTCTGCCTCTTTTTATTTTGCCAGTTCATACATCACTATCCCCTTTTTCAAAATTCCTGGCTTGCCAGTTTAAGCTTTTTGGCCTGTTCCAGCATGTATTTTGCAAACCTTTTGAAGTTCTGGGCCAATACCTTATAACCTGCTGAAGTAGATGGTCAGGGAATCACAAAAAATTACATAAATTTTTGGCAGCCTTATAAGCGGCTTCTATGGTTCTGTCAATATCCTCATCGGAATGAGCTGCTGATAAAAAGAAGGTCTCAAACTGGGCGGGCGGAAGGTATACGCCCTGTTTCAGCATTTCCCTGAAGTATGCAGAATACAAATCTGTATCGCATTTTAATACCGTTTCATAATCATTCACCTCTTTAGCGGTAAAGAACATGCACATCATACTGCCTACTCTGTTTGCAGCAACGGGTATGCCGAAATGATCCATGCTCTCCTTTAATCCCCTGCAGAGTTTTTCCGCCTTTCTGTCGAGTTCATCGTATATTCCAGGATCTTCTGATAGGATTTTTAATGTGGTATAGCCGGCTGCCATGGCCATGGGATTACCCGAAAGGGTGCCAGCCTGGTACACAGGCCCATCGGGTGAAACATACCTCATTATTTCCTCCCTTCCCCCGTAGGCTCCCACCGGAAGCCCCCCTCCTATGATCTTTCCCAATGTGGTTATGTCAGGTGTTATACCGTATAACCCTTGGGCACCGGAATAGAAAACCCTAAAGCCTGTGATGACTTCATCGAATATCAGGAGAGCGTCGTATTTTTGAGTGAGTTTCCGCAGTGTCTTTAAAAATCCTTTCTTAGGCGGCACTGTGCCCATGTTTCCCGCTACCGGTTCCACGATGACGGCGGCTATATCCCCGCCGTATTTATCAAAAACCTCCTCTATCATTTCTATATCGTTGTATTTAGAAACAATGGTATCTCTGGCCGTATTTTTCGTAACCCCGCTTGAGTCAGGGGTACCAAAGGTCAACACTCCAGAACCCGCTTTTATGAGGAGGCTGTCCAAATGGCCGTGATAGCAGCCAGCAAATTTCACGACCAGATTCCTGCCGGTATAGCCTCTTGCCAGCCGGATGGCGCTCATGGTGGCTTCTGTGCCAGAATTTACCATCCTTATGACTTCTACGGATGGTAGAGCTTCTTTTATCTTTTCCGCCATCAGCACTTCAAGCTCGGTGCAGGCACCGAAGCTAGTCCCAAGTTCCGCCTGCTCTTTTATAGCAGACACTACCTCGGGATGAGCATGTCCCAGTATGAGCGGCCCCCAGGAAAGCACGTAATCTATATATTCATTACCATCTTTATCCCATATGCGGCTTCCCTTGCCGCTCTTTATAAAGGGAGGAATCATACCCACGGACTTAAAAGCCCTCACAGGGCTGTTGACGCCCCCCGGCATAACCTTTTTCGCTTTTTTATATAATTCTTCCGATCTCATATAATACCCCTCTTTTCTTTTAAATTTTTTGGTTCTTCTCCATTTTAGTTGAGTAAAATGCCATGCAAACCCAATCCGGTCAATAGTTAAATCATTATAGCTTTCTCCTGTGTTCTGTCAAGGGTAAAGGCTGCGCCCCCGGCACTCAATTAACTTTTGAGTGCCGGGCCCTTGACAGAACCCATCCGAAAGCTTTTTAGTTGTTAAGAATTGACCGGATACTTCAACAACAGCGAATGTAGTTCACGAGTGTCCAAGATTTTGATGGGGATGGAAAAGGGAAGAACCGTTTTTTCGATGACCGCAGCACAGGTTTTCGATAAAGCGGAGCAGCGTGTTTTAATCAATTGCAGCCTGACAGCCAAATATACGTGAATTCCTTTGCCCTGTTGGCTTGTATCCACACCGGGCAGTGAGGCAGTCAAGGCCGCCGTAAGGCGCCCCTAGGGGTTGCCTTGACTGCCGAAGCTGGCCGGTGTAAAACTTCTCAAGCCGGGCAAGGCTATCCAACTAACCCATGTATCTCTCTAGTTCTTTTTGCTCGTTGAAGGTCCTATAAAATCAAGGATTTAAGAGTCTAATTTAATTTCGCTACTACTTTTCGTTAACAATCGCTGAAACTCTTGTTTGATAAGGACAGGTAAATTTTTGCTTCAAGCACATAAAAAACTTTCTTCTGACTGTTTATTACCATCCTCTTCCTTGCAAAAATGATTTATACTTAATAGGAGAAAACTCCCTTACCTTCCTATAAATTATTATATACCATAGAATAAACTATAAATGTAACTTATAACTAATTTGTTACAGTAATGAGTTCTTTTATATCCTCAAATCGTTTTTCTCCTATGCCTGGGACCCTTTTAATATCCTGAATGGTCTCAAACAGGCCTTCCCGTGTTCGATAACTTATGATTCTTTCCGCCAGACCGGGCCCTATACCCGGTAACTGTTCCAATTGATTTTTGCTGGCAGTATTTATGTTAATTTTCCCCTTCCCCTGCTGATTTGGGCTGAGCTGCTGGAAAGGAGCTACTGTTTCACCTTTTTGGGGCACATAAATTTTTTGCTCATCCTTTACTTTCAATGCCATGTTTACAGCATCCAGGTCCGCATCATCAAGGGGACCTCCCGCCAGTTGTATAGCATCTACCACTCTGTCTCCCTTTTTTAATCTGTAAACTCCGGGATTTTTTACCCTTCCACTCACATGAACCATAATATCTTCCTGTACGGGTTTTTCCGGTTGGGCAGTTACCTGTACAACCTTGCCCCTCTCAAGTTTAAAAGCCTCTTCATGTTCCTTCTGCTGATGTAACAGATAAAGCACGGTTCCTGTAAGGATTACACTGATTGTGGCTAATACTAGAATCAGCCCTTGCTCTCTTCTGGTGAAATCAAGCATTTACACCACCTTACCTTTCTTACATCCCGCTATTTAAATAAATATTTCTATACTTTAAATATTTTTTCCTTCAAGCAAACAGAAGCACCACTTTTTTTGTGGTGCTTTAGTTTACTTAACAACAATATTTATGAGTTTTTTAGGAACAGTGATGGTTTTTATAATCTCTTTTCCTTCAGTGTATTTTTTCACTTTGGGCCTTCCCAGTGCCTCTGCTTTAAGGGTTTCTTCATCAACATCCACATCAACAACCATTTTATCTCTAACCTTTCCGTTGATCTGAATGACAATTGTTACCTCGTCTCGCTTGAGGGCTTCCGGATCATATTCAGGCCATTTTTGTTCATGGACACTGCCTTTTTTGCCAAGCAACTGCCACATTTCTTCAGTAATGTGTGGTACAAAGGGGGACAACAGCAATACTAGATTTTCAATGCCTTCCTTGACCACCGCCGGATTTGCTTCTGTATTCACATAGGTGTTTAATCCGTTAACGAGTTCCATAATGGCACTGATAGCTGTATTAAAGTTGAACCGCTGTTCAATATCATCTGCAACTTTTTTTATAGTAGCATGTATCAACCTCTTTATCTTCCTGTCTTCACCCTTTAATTCGGTCCCTTCGTTTTCCTCTCCTCTTTTAACTGTATTCCTGCACTCATTAACAAGTCTCCAGACCCTTTTTAAGAATCTGTAAGCTCCTTCAACTCCCTGATCACTCCACTCCAGGTCTTTTTCAGGAGGAGATGCAAACAGGATGAACATCCTGGCAGTATCTGCTCCGTACTTCTCTACTATATCTTCAGGACTTACAACATTTCCTTTGGATTTTGACATCTTGGCTCCATCTTTTAATACCATTCCTTGGGTAAGCAGGTTCTCAAAGGGTTCCTCTACGGATACCAACTTCTGGTCATACAAAACCTTTGTAAAGAAACGTGCATACATCAAGTGGAGGATGGCGTGCTCAACTCCACCAATGTACTGGTCAACATTCATCCAGTAATCCACATCCTCTTTTTTAAATGGCTCTTCTGTGGTAAAGGGACTGGTAAACCTTAAAAAATACCATGAAGAACAGATGAAAGTATCCATTGTATCCGTTTCCCTTGTAGCCTCTCTACCACATTTGGGACATGTAGTCTTTCTAAACTCTTCGCTTTCAAGCAGAGGCGAAACACCCCTGGGATTAAACTCAACATCAAAGGGCAAAATTACCGGTAAATCTTCTTCCGGCACAGCTACCGCCCCGCATTCATTGCAGTAAATAATGGGTATAGGGCAGCCCCAGTAGCGCTGCCTGGATATCAGCCAATCTCGCAACCGGTATGTAACAGTTTTCCTACCTATTCCGTTCTTTTCAAGATGTTCGGCAATTTTATCAAGAGCTTCTTCACTGGTGAGGCCGTTAAAAATACCTGAATTAACCAGAATACCCTTTTCTGTGTATGCTTCCTCCATATCTTCAAGGGTATACCATTTATTTCTATCAACAGGTTGGATCACAATCTTAATGGGCAAATTGTATTTTTTAGCAAATTCAAAATCCCTTTGGTCATGAGCAGGAACACCCATAACAGCTCCTGTGCCGTATTCCATCAAAACATAATTTCCTACCAGGATAGGAATCCTATCCCCATTCAAAGGATTTATGGCATACTGGCCTGTAAATTTTCCTATCTTCTCCACATCTTCTGAAGTCCGGTCCAGTTCACTTTTGTTTTTCATCTCTTCAACAAAATCTTTAATTTCTTTTTCTCTGTCCGTAGCTTTCACCAGCTTCATTACCAGGGGATGTTCCGGGGCCAGCACCATAAAGGTTACGCCAAAAACCGTATCCTGCCTTGTTGTAAAAACACGAATATCATCCCCTGTTTTTTCTGCTTTAAATACAATCTCAGCCCCTTCACTCCTGCCTATCCAGTTCTTCTGCATAATCTTGACTTTTTCCGGCCAGCCGGGCAGTTTTTCGAGATCATTCAACAACCGTTCAGCATAATCAGTTATTTTGAAGAACCATTGACTCAATTCCTTCTTTTCCACGGAAGTATCGCATCTTTCACAGGCACCATTGATAACCTGTTCATTGGCTAAAACTGTTGCACATGAAGGACACCAGTTAACAGGAGCTTTTTTCTTGTAAGCAAGCCCATTTTTATACAGCTGCAAGAACAGCCACTGGGTCCATTTATAGTAATCAGGATTGCATGTGGCAAATTCCCTGTCCCAATCATAACTTATTCCGAGCTGTTTAAGCTGTTTTTTCATGTTCTTGATGTTATCCATGGTCCATTTTGCAGGAGGTATGTTGTGTTTAATTGCAGCATTCTCGGCAGGAAGCCCAAAAGCATCCCATCCCATAGGGTGAAGCACATTATAACCTTTCATCCTCTTGAACCTTGCCACTACATCCCCTATGGAATAGTTTCTCACATGTCCCATGTGGAGTTTTCCTGAAGGATATGGAAACATCTCAAGTATATAATATTTTTGTTTTGCAAAATCTTTTTCGGTCTTATAGAGCTTTCGACCTTCCCAGTAGCTCTGCCATTT
>ENA-OSAF01000353-OSAF01000353.1-marine-sediment-metagenome-genome-assembly--contig:-NODE-353-length-14912-cov-23.615737_pt1 | contig 14912 bp, 12 predicted proteins | sample MGYA00237872_ERZ529318 | MGnify/ENA primary metagenome ERZ529318 (study PRJEB26369, sample SAMN03142813) | marine sediment metagenome | biome: marine; feature: borehole; material: sediment... | reverse complement strand
AGCACCTGGCAGGGGTGCAGCAGGTCGGTGAGTCCGTTGATCACCGGCACCGGCGCGTGCCTGGCCAGCTCCTCCACGTCGCTCTGAGCGAAGGTGCGGATCATGATCCCGTCCACGTACCGGCCCAGCACCCGCCCGGTGTCGGCGATGCTTTCGCCCCGCCCCAGCTGCAGGTCGGCGGCATTCAGATACAGGGCGTGCCCCCCCAGCTGGAACATGCCCACCTCGAAGCTCACCCGGGTGCGGGTGGAGGACTTCTGGAAGATCATGGCCAGGGTCATGCCGCGAAGCAAGTCGTGCCGCTCGCCCATTTTTTGCTTTTGCTTCAGTTCCGCCGCGAAATCCAGGATATAGGCGATTTCCCGCGGCGTGAAATCGTGCAGGGATAACAGGTCCCGGCCCCTTAAGCTTACCCGCTCGGGATTCATTGATCCCCCACCACCTTTATCGCGTTGTCCAAAATGCCTACGGCCCGGTCCACGTCCTGCTCGGTAATCACCAGCGGCGGGGTGAACCGGAGCACGTTGTTGTTGACGCAGTTTATCAAGAGGCCCTGCTCCCGGCAGCGGGCCGCGACGCCCGCACCCGGCACCGCCAGCTCCATGCCCAGCAGCAGGCCCAGGCCGCGCACTTCCTTGACGAAGCTATACTTGCCGGCCAGCTCCAACAGCTTTTGCTTAAAGTAACCGCCTACCCGGGCGCAGTTTTCCAGCACGCCGCCGTGCAGCGTTTCCTGCATGGCCGCCAGGCCCGCGGCGCAGGCCAGCGGGTTGCCGCCGAAGGTGGAAGCGTGGTCGCCCGGCGCAAAGGCCGCCGCCACTTCTTCCTTGGCCAGCATGGCGCCGATGGGGAACCCGCCGCCCAGCGCCTTGGCCAAGGTGATGATGTCCGGCTCCACCCCGTAGTGCTGGTAGGCCAGGAAACGGCCGGTGCGCCCCAAGCCGCACTGCACTTCGTCGAAAATAAGCAGCAGGCCGTTTTGGTCGCACAGCTCCCGCACACCTGCCAAGTACTCCGGCGCGGCTACATTGACGCCTCCCTCGCCCTGTACCGGCTCCAGCATCACGGCGCAGGTGTTGGGGCCGATGGCCCGGCGCAGGGCGTCCAAATCGTTAAAGGGAACGTATTTGAAGCCCGGCGGCAGGGGCTCAAAGCCCTGCTGGTATTTGGGCTGGCCCGTAGCCGTGATGGCGGCCAGGGTGCGCCCGTGGAAAGATTGCTCCGCGGTGATGATCTCGAATTTTTCCGGCCCGTACCGCTTCTTGGCGTACTTGCGGGCCAGCTTGATGGCGCTTTCGTTGGCCTCGGCGCCGCTGTTGCAGAAAAAAGCCCGGTCACAGCAGGAATGCTGCACCAGCAGTTCCGCCAGCCTGGCCTGCTGCTCAATGTAGTAGAGGTTGCTGACATGTATCAGGCGCGCCGCCTGTTCCTGCACCGCCCGTACCACGGCCGGGTGGCAGTGGCCCAGCGAGTTTACGGCGATGCCGCTTACGAAGTCCAGGTACTCCCGGCCGCCGGCGTCCCAGAGGCGCGCCCCTTCCCCCCGCACCGGCACCAGGTCGATACGCCCGTAAGTATGCATCACGTACTGGTCGCTTAATTTTATTATTTCCTCGGTGTTCAACGCCAAGCCCCCTTATAAATTGATAACCATGATAACCATGGGTGTCCTTCAAGCGCCAGCGCATAATTAACGGGTAAAGAGTGGCTTAATTGTCCCTTATTGGTTGATCACTTGATAACCATGGTGCCCACGCCCCGGTCGGTGAACACCTCCAGCAGGATGGAATGCGGCACGCGCCCGTCCAGGATGTGAGTGGTCTCCACCCCCCCCCGCAGGGCAGCCGCGCAGCACTCCACCTTGGGGATCATGCCCCCGTCTATGACGCCCCGCTCCACAAGACCGGGCACCTCGTCCAGGGTAACCGTGGAGATTAAGGAACTCTTGTCGCTGCGGTCTGCCAGGATGCCTTCCACATCGGTGAGGATGATCAGTTTATGGGCATTGAGGGCCACCGCCAGCGCCCCGGCTGCGCTATCGGCGTTGACGTTGTAGCTCTGGCCGCCCTCGCCCACCGCTACCGGCGCCACCACGGGGATGTAACCCTCCCGCAGCACGGTAGAAACTATGCCGGGGTTAACCTGGCGCACCTCCCCCACCTGGCCGATGTCCACCATCTCCTCGTTGCCGTCGGGGGTGCGCACGCGCCCCATTTTCTTCTCAGCCACCAGCAGGTTGCCGTCCTTGCCGGACAGGCCCACGGCGTTGCCGCCAATTTCGTTGATCATGCCCACGATGTCCTTGTTGATCTTGCCCACCAGCACCATCTGGGCAATTTCCATGGTTTCGGCGTCGGTGACCCGCAGGCCGCCCACGAAACTGGTTTCCTTGCCCAGTTTCTTCAACATGCCGGAAATTTCCGGTCCCCCGCCGTGCACGATGACGGGGTGCATGCCCACGTACTTCATCAGCACGGCGTCGGTGAGCACCGCCTTTTTCAGCTCGCAGTTCAGCATGGCGTGGCCGCCGTATTTGATAACCACCGTCTTGCCGTAAAACTTCTTAATGTAAGGCAGGGCCTCCACCAGGATGGCCGCCTTCTCCATCGCACTCAACACAACACATCCCCCCTCTCCCCCGGGGTCAGGCCTCAACTATTTTCCTAACTATATTATCAATATATAGGGAATAGGCAGTTATTACACTTATTCAAGGCCTGACCCCGGGTCAGGTCTCAACTAATTTCCTAACCACATTATCAGTATATTAGGAAGAAATAGTTATTGCACTTATTCAAGGCCTGACCCCCTGGCTTAGGTGCGGTAGGAGCCGTTGATGCGGACGTAGTCGTAGGTGAGGTCGCAGCCCCAGGCGGTGGCGGCGCAGTCCCCGCTTTTGAAATCCAGGGTGATGATTACGTGGTCGCGGGCCAGCACGCCGGCTGCCCGTTCCTCACTGAAGGGCAGCGAGCCGCCGTTTTCCGCCACTTTAACGTCGCCGATGAATATGTCCACCATATCCGGGTTGAACTCGGCGCCCGAGTAGCCCGCGGCGCAGAGCACCCGGCCCCAGTTGGCGTCCTCGCCGAATACCGCCGTTTTGACCAGGTTGGACGCCGCCACCGCCCGGGCGGCCAGCCTGGCGTCCCGCCGGCTGCGGGCGCCCTGCACCCGCACTTCCAGCAGCTTGGTGGCGCCCTCGCCGTCCCGGGCGATATCCACGGCCAGCCTGCGGCATACTTGTTCCAGCGCCGCGCAGAAGGCGGCGAAGTCCGGTCCCTCGGCGTCCACCAGGCGGTTGCCGGCCGCGCCGCCGGCCAGGGCCAGCGCCATGTCGTTGGTGCTGGTGTCGCCGTCCACGGTGATCATGTTAAAGGTACAGTCCACGACCGCCGCCAGCGCCTTTTTCAGCATGGCCGGCGTTATGGCCGCGTCGGTGGTGATGAAGCAGAGCATGGTGGCCATGTTGGGGTGGATCATGCCCGACCCCTTGGCCATGCCCCCTATGGTAACCCCGGCGCCGCCCAGTTCCACCCGCACCGCCGCTTCCTTGGTAAAAGTATCGGTGGTCATAATGGCCGCGGCGGCATCAGCCCCGCCCGCGCGGCTCAGCTCGGCGGCGGCCCGCCGGATGCCGGCCAGCACCCGGTCCATGGGCAGCGGCTGCCCGATCACGCCGGTGGAGGCCACCAAAACCTGCTCGGCCGGCACGTTCAGCAGCTCGCCAACAGCGGCGGCCATGGCCCGGGCGTCCTCCACGCCCCGTATTCCGTTGCAGGCGTTGGCGTTACCGCTGTTCATCACCACGGCCCTGGCCCGGCCGGACCGCAGGTGCTCCATGGTTACCAGCACCGGCGCCGCCTTGACCCGGTTGGTGGTGAACACCCCCGCCGCCGCCGCTTCCCGGTCCGCACACAGCAGGGCCATGTCCTTCTTGCCGTTTTTGATCCCCGCCGCCACCCCGGCGGCGGTAAATCCCCGGGGGGCCGTAACCCCGCCGGGCACGTTGTGTATGGTTGTTACCGACATGTGTCTTTCCTCCTACTGATAATTGGCTAGTTTTTGCGCCGGCACCCCCTACGGGTACGGCCCCGTAAGTGGTGTAGTACCCCCTGCGGTTTTAAGCACCCGCTACTGGCACAGCAGCCCCCTACGGGTACAGCCCCGGCCTGTCGAGACCCGTGGTCTCGGGCAGCCCAAACATCAGGTTCATATTTTGCACGGCCTGCCCCGCCGCTCCCTTCACCAGGTTGTCGATGGCCGACAGCACCACCACGCGGCCGGTGCGCGGGTCCACCACGGGTACAATGTCGCAGTGGTTGGACCCGGCCACCGCTTTGGTTTGGGGCAGTATGCCGGGGGGCAGCAGCCGCACGAAAAATTCGTTGCGATAGTATTCCTCGTACACGGAGCGCACCTGCTCCAGCGTCATTTCCCGCTTCAGCGAAGCGTAAACGGTGCTGAGAATACCCCTATTCATGGGCGTCAGGTGCGGGGTGAAGGATATCACCACCTCTTCCCCCGCCAGCTCGCTCAGCTCCTGCTCGATTTCCGGCGTGTGCCGGTGCACCCCCACGTTATAGGCGCGGAAGTTTTCGTTCACCTCGCTGAAATGAGTGCCCAGAGACAAGCCCCGGCCCGCACCGGAAACGCCGGACTTGCTGTCCGCCACAACCGTCCCGGCATCCACCAAGCCGTGCCGCAGCAGCGGCGCCAGCGCTAAAATGACGCTGGTGGGGTAACAGCCCGGGTTGGCCACCAGAGAGGCCCCGCGTATCTTTTCCCGGTGAATCTCAGGCAGCCCGTATACCGCCTGTTCCAGCAATTCCGGAGCGGTGTGCTCCACCTTATACCACTGCTCGTAAACTTCCCGGCGCCGGAAGCGAAAGTCCGCCCCTAGATCGATGAATTTTTTGCCCCGCCCCAGCACTTCCCGGGCCAGCGGCGCGGCGTGCCCGTGCGGCAGGGCCGTGAAAACCACGTCGGCCTCCTCCGCCAGGGCAGGCAGGTCCAATTCACGGCAGTAGGAAAAAACGTGTTTATATAAATACGGGTAAACCTCGCAGAAAGCCTTGCCCCCGTAGCTCTGCGTGCACAGCGCCACCAGCTCGACCTGCGGGTGGGCGGAAAGAATGCGTACCAGCTCCGCACCCGCATAACCCGTTGCGCCGATTATGCCTGCTTTTATTTTCACCCATCAACCCTCCCGTGTTTCACAATATAATAATTATACATATGGTTGTATAAAAATACAATAGCCTATCATGCACATACCGCAGGTGAATTTCATAAATTACTGTAAAGAAGCAAAAGGAGGCGAGTATGCATAATGCCCGATCAGAATAAACCCGATCAGAATAAATATGTCGCCGATCCACTGGTAACCTTCATGCTGCTGCTGGCCGCCAGCACACCCGACCCGGACGGCAAACTGAATACCCTGAGTCAGGCCATCAATTCCATGCGCGAAGCCGTAAACAGCATCCACGCGGGGCTGGAGACCTTCCATACCCAAGTATTGCCCATGTTCATTCGTAAACCGGAACATAAAAGGTAAATAACACGAAAAACGGCCCGCGGCAACGGTAATTTTCCCCATATAGACGATGCCGGGACGCGCCTTTTACCGCGGCAGGTTACATGCGACCGGTGCAAAGAGCGTCTTCGCCCGCAGCAGATTGCATGCGACCGGTGCAGGGAGCGCCTTCACGCGGTAGATAATTCCGGCGGTTTACTTCCCGCTTTTTTTTTGCCTCGCCAGTGGTTTTCGGTTATGATGTTTGTAACAGTCACGCGCTGCAGCGGCACGCAGCGAGAAGCAAAAAAACGGAGGAACGACCCATGGGCAAGAACGAGCGAAACAACCGGCCGGTGGTGGCGGCCAGCTTCCTGTACCCCAACGAAGCCCATGTTTTCCGGGGGCTGCTGGCCAGCGAGGGCATCGAGTCCTTTATTTTCCACGAGCGTTCCACCATGTACACGCCAGTATCCATCGGCGGGGTACAAGTGGCGGTACGGGAAAGGGACCTGGAAAAAGCCAGGGCGCTGCTGCGGGAGGTAAAAAAAGGAAAATCCGGCTTTTAATGCGCCGGTGGGGCTGTTGGTAAATAAATTATAGGTGCTTCCGTTTCCTGGAGCGAACGACATACGGAGCGCGGGGTAACAACTCTTGCAAAGCTCAGGAGCAAATTTACGGCCCGGCAATTGGCGCCGGGCCGGTTGTTAATCTACCATCACCAGTCAACCAGCTATCTCCTTTATCTCCGAAAGTAAAATGCTTATTCTGCCCCCAGGTGTTCCCGCATCTGCCCGGCCAGCAGGAAGGGGTCGGTGGCCACCACTGAGGCGGCGTATAGCTCCATGCCGCCGAAATCCGCCGTGCGCCCCAGCGCATCGCCCCGGTCCACCACCCGGGCCAGCAGCGGGAACCCCGCCCAGCTTTCGGGGGCAGGCCCCGGTGGGGGCAGGTAAACGGCTACATTGAAGCTGGTGGTGCCAGTTTCCCGCAGGTATACCAGTACCCGGCCCACCGCCCGTCCCAGCAGGGCCAGGTTGTCCAGCTCAGCCGCGCCCGCCGCACCTGGCAGCAGGATCCAGATTTCTTTCTCCTTCACGGGCGTAAGGGAAGCGAATATGCGGGCTTCCTTCTCCTCCGAAACCAGCCCCAGGCTGCGGTGCACCAAAAAAAGGTCCTCGAAATAGTTGGCGGCGTAGCGTTCCCGGTAGGCGGCCGCCGCCCGGCGCAGCTGCTCAATGCGGGGGTAGTGACCGCCTTCGGTGACGGTGACCTGCAGGTGCCCGTGTACCACCGACGAGCCGGCGGGCCACAGGCAGTTCCACAGTAAAAAGGGGTAGTGGAGCCCGGCGTCTCCTTCCCGCGCGGCCTCCTGCAGCACCCGGCGTATCCAGCGGCCCGCCAGGTCGAAGTAATCCGCCACCCGGCCGGCGTCAAAGTGCAGCGGGTCGTGCTCCGCGGGAATGATCAGCCCGTGCCAGCGGTCGTACTTGGCCACGTTGGCCGCGGTAACCACCCCCGGGCCGTGCAGGCGGCCGAAGATGTCGGCGGGGGTTTTTTCTTCGGCGCGGCAAAAGGTGCAGCCCAGGCGGTGCTCTTCAACCAGCTCGGCCAACAGCTTGTTCACCCCCCGGGACATGGGGCGCCTGCCCCGCAAGCTGTTGAACAGGGTGCCCTCCAGGGTCACCCGGTTGGTGACCTTGACGATGCGCTGGCTTTCCACCGCCGCCCGGTCCCCAAACTTCTGCTCCACCCAGCCGCGCATCTCCTCGGGCAGCACCAGCCGGCCCGTGTATTCCCTTATCTCGAACAGGCGATCAAAAACAATGCGGGGATGACCGGACATGCCCCGCACCAGTGAGCTTATTTCGTTTATTGTCGACAAACTATTTACCCCTCTCCTCCAGCAGCATTTCCAGCCAGCGCTTCAAGTAAACCGGCAGGATAAAGTTTTGCCGCACGTGTTCCCGCCCGGCCCGGCCCAGCCTGCCCGCCAGCTCGGGGTCCTGCAGCAGGCGCACCACGGCACCGGCCACGGCTTGGTCGCCCTGTGCCGCCAGGCCCGTTTGGCCGTCCAGTACCTGGATGCGTATCCCCCCCACCGGAGAGGCGACCACGGGCCGTCCCTTCCATAACCCCTCGGTGACGGTGAGGCCAAACCCCTCCCGCACCGATTTTTGGATCACCACGGCAGCGGAACGCTGCAGCACGTTTATCTCCAGATCGGCGGTGGGGGGCAGTTCCAGCACGAATATATCGGGATCATCCCCGGCTTCCCGGCGTACCTCCTCCAGCACCGCCATGCCCTCGGGGTCGTCGCCGGCACCGCCGCCGGCCAGTACCAGGCGACACGGCACCCGCTCCCGGATCAGCCGGAAAGACCTGATAACGCCCAGCGGGTCTTTCAACCGGTCGTAGCGGGAAACCTGTATCACCAGGGGCAAGTCATCCGGCACCCCCAGCCGGGCCAAAACTTCCCTGCGTTCCTCTTCCGTGACGTCCCGGTTTTTTTCGCTCAAGGGGTCGATGGCCGGGGGCATCACGTAAACCCGGTTGCCCAGGTCCTTGACATACTCGGGCAGGTGGTATATCGCTCCGTCGCAGCGGGACGCAAAAGAGCGCAGAAAATTCCATACCCTCTCGTCCACGTCCACCGGGTCGACATGGCAGTACCAGAGCCACTTGCCCGGGTGACCCTCCCGGATTTCCGCCAGGCCCAGGGGCTGCTGGTCATGCAGAATGACGAAGTCGGCCCCGCCGTCTACCAGCTGGTAATTCTGCCGGGAAATTTCGCGGTAAATTTCGAACATGCGCTCATTTACCTGCACGGCCTGGCCGTGAAAGGCGTTGTGAAACGTTTTGGTAACCGTGTAAAATTCCTCCGTTCCCTGCAGCACGTCCCAGCGCGGGCGCAGTCCCACGTCCTGCATCAGGGGCACCAGCCTTTTCAGTATCTCCGCCACCCCGCCGCCCACCGCGGCGGAGTTGATGTGCTGTACCACCGCCCCCCGCAGTTTCCGGCCCAGTTCGCGGATGGCCTGCGCCTGTTCCCGCCCGATGATGGGGGTGTAATCGTCTAATTTAACCAAGCGGTCACTTACCTCCCCGTTTGTGCTTATAGTACCGGCTTGTCGCCGCCCGGCGTGCCGCCCGGCTCGCACCCGCCGGCGAAAACTTGTTAAGCCGCGGCGCGTTTGCAGCTGCGGCGCGCGGTTTCCCTCAACACCGCCACACCCCCGGCACAGGCAGGTGATGCAGCGGCCCTGCCGCTTCCCGCGGTTTCAGCCAACGCTGCCGCACTCCCCGGCCTCGTCCCCCGCCAGGTACGCCGCCAGCTCTCGCACCTCCGCGGGGTCCCGCACCAGGTAACGGGCTGCAGAAGGCCTGGGGGCGGGCGCCACCAGTACCGTAACGCCGCTGCCCGCCAGGGCGGCAAAAGCGTCCTCGTCGGTAACGTCGTCGCCCAGGTACACGGGCAGCGCGCCCGGGTATTCCTCCAGCAGGCGCCGCACCGCCCTGCCCTTGTCGACGTCCCGCGGGCGCAGTTCCAGCACTTTTTTGCCGGTCGTGAAAACCAGCCCGTGTGCCCGCACCGCATCGCGGGCGGACTCCCGGAAGGCTGCCAGTGCCGCCGGGACTTCGGCGGGATCAGCCAGCCGGTAATGCAAGGCCAGGGAATACTTCTTTCTCTCCACGAAAAAACCCTGCCGGCCGGCCAGTTTTCGCTGCAGGCGGTCGGCCAGCTGCGCCAGCGCCTGCCCGGCGCCGCCCGCCGGCGCCGACTTGCGGCCGCCGGGAAACTGCAGCTCCGCGCCGTGGCACCCGGCCAGGTAAATTTGCGGCAGCGGGAACATCCCGGCCACGTCGTCCAGGTCCCGGCCGCTCACCAGCGCTACCCGCACGCCCGGCGCCGCCGCCAGCCTGCCGATCAGCCGCACCAGCGCAGGGTCCGGCCTGGCCGCCGCGGGGGTAGGCGCGATGGGTACCAGTGTGCCGTCATAATCGAAGAACAGGAAAAGCCGCCCGGCCCGCCGTAACTCGGCCGCCAGTTTCCGGGGGGATACGGGTTCCGGCAGCCCGGCATCGTTCCTAGCCATCAAGCCTTTGCTTGGGTATGAATTCCCCCGCCGCCAGCGGGCCGCTGCCGGCGGCGTTTTCCGGGTGTGCTTCCGCCTGCCAGCCCAGGCCGCTGAGCACCCCCCGCCACCACCATTTGAGATCATAACGCCGGACGGATTGCTGCAGTATGCTGATTCTTATTTTCTGTTCTTCTACCGGCATATCCAAGGCTTTTTTTATTTTTCCGGCCAGGTCGACCCGGTCGTACGGGTTCACCAGCAGCGACCCCTTCAGCTGCTCGGCGGCCCCGGCAAAGGGGCTCAATACCAATACCCCGTCGCCAGCCACCCTGCTGGCTACAAACTCCTTGGCCACCAGGTTCAGCCCGTCCCGCAGCGGGGTCACCAGCGCGATGTCGGCGGCGCGGTAGTGGGCCACCAGTTCCCGCCTGTCCAGGGCGTTGAACATGTACCAGACCGGCATGTGCCAACCGGAGGCGTACTGCCCGTTGATGCGGCCCACCATTTCCTCCACCCTGCTGCGCAGGTTGGCATAGCTCTGCACCTCGGTGCGGCTGGGCACCGCTACCTGCAGAAAAGTGACCCGGCCGCGGTAATCGGGGTAGCGGGCCAAAAATTCCTCGATGCCCTGCAGCTTTTCAATGATGCCCTTGGTATAATCCAGCCGCTCCACGCTCAATACCAGCCGCTCGGTGTTCACGTGACGCCTGATTTCCGCCGCCCGCCGGGCTGTTTCCTCTTCCCGGGCCAGTTCGTCAAATTCCTGGTAATCGATACCGATGGGCAGGGCCCGCACGTGCATCTTCCGCTTTTGCCACCTGACGTAGCCGTCCACGTAGCTTACTTCCGCGCCCAGCAGTTTTTCTACCACCCGCAGGAAATTTTCCACGTACCCGGGCAGGTGAAAGGCCACCAGGTTGCTGCCCAATAGGCCCGTCAGTATTTCTTTGCCCCACGGCAAGGCGCTGAATATCTCCAACGGGGGAAAGGGGATGTGGCAGAAGTAGGCAATTTTACCCCGGTAGCCCGCTTTCCGCAGCATACCCGGAACCAGGGCCAGGTGGTAATCGTGCACCCAGATCAGTGCACCTTCCCCGGCCTCGCGGCGGGCCGCCTCGGCGAATTTCCTGTTCACCCGCACGTAACTTTGCCAGCTGTCATGGTCGAACACCGCCTTTTCCAAGAAGCAGTGGAACAGCGGCCACAGGCAGTCATTGGCACACCCGTGGTAGTATCTATTATATTCTTCACGGCTGAGAATTATTTCTCTGACCACGTAAGCCGGCCGCCCGGCGGGCACGGCCACCCGCTCACCCAGCCGGGACTCTTCTGCAGTCCGCCCGGCCCAACCCACCCAAGTGCCGCCGCAGGCCATGACTATCGGCTCCAGAGCGGTAACAAGGCCGCTTACCGCCCGGGTGGCCGTTGCCGCATCGCCTTCTTCGCCATGGAACACGTAGGGGGTGCGGTTGGATAATACCACCAGGTTTTGCAGGCCCGCCCTGCGCACCTGGCGTTCCAGCAACTCCCGCATAATAGCCACCTCCCTTACCTAGGGCTCCATCACCACCCGCACTTTCCCTTCTCGCCGCAACACGCTGCAGTAAGTGCGTCCCTCCTTGCGCGCAAATTCCAGGTCCACTACGCCGCCGCCCACCTGCAGGTTCTTAATGACCAGCTCGTTTACCCACTCGGGCAACACGGGACTCCTGACGTGCAGGTTCCGTCCCAGGCACTCCAAACCCAGCATGGTCTGCAGCAGTAAAAACATACTGCCCACGGCCCAGGCCTGGGGATCGCAGGCCGTGGGGAAACGGACGGGGCCGGTGGCCCCGCGCCGGGTAAAACCGCAGAACAATTCGGGCAGCCGGTTGTACGGGAAAAACAACGCGGCCCGGTACAGGCTTTCGGCCAGTTTGCACAGGTCGTCCAGCAGCCCGTAGCGGCGCAGGCCCCGGGCAATGATGACGTTGTCGTGGGGCCACACCGAGCCGTTGTGGTAGCTCATGGGGTTGTAAGGGTACTCCTGGGCGCTCATGGTACGGATGCCCCAGCCGGAATACATATCGCGCGCAAACAGGCGGCGCGCCACTTGGACGGCCTTATCCGCCGGCAAAATTCCGGTAAAAAGGCAGTGGCCGGGATTGGACACAGTGCAGCGCACCTTTTTCTTGTCGCCGTCCAGGGCAAAAGCGGCAAAGTCCTCATCGGGCAGCCAAAAAGCGTCCAGAAAAGCCCGCTGCAGGCTTTCGGCCCGCTCTCCCAGGGCGCGGGCACCGTCTTCGTTGCCTAAAAACCGCACCAGCCCGGCGGCCCGCCGCAAGGCCAGGTAATAATATGCCTGTACCTCCACCAGGGCAATGGGACCCCTGGGAAACTCGCCCCGGCGGTCCACCACGGCGTCCCAGGAATCCTTCCATCCCTGGTTAATTAACCCCCGCTCGGATTCCCTCATGTATTCGATGAAGCCGTCTCCGTCCAGGTCCCCGTAAGTGGTGCACCAGTGCAGGGCCTTGTCCAGGGCCGGCGCCAGCTCCTGCAGCAGCGTAAAGTCGGCGGTCCAGCGGTGATACTCGGAAAGCAAAATAATGAACCACAAGGTGGAGTCCACGGACCCGTAATAAGGGGTGTGGGGAACTTCCCCCGCGGAAGCCATTTCGCCAAACCTTATCTCGTGGGGAATTTTCCCCGGCCTTTCCTCCCGCCAGGCGTCTACCTTGGTTCCCTGCAGCGCAGCCAGAAACTTGAGCGTGTTGCGGGCGATGTCGGCGTTCAGCATCAGCGTCTGCCAGGAAGTGATCAGAGCGTCCCGGCCGAAAGGAGCGCCATACCACGGGATGCCCGCTTCAATTATAGAACCCCAGCCCTCGTAGCGGGTGGTCAACGAGCGCAGGTCTGTGACGCTGCGCTGGAGCATGGCGTTGAATATTTCGTTATCCGTTTCAATCAAGGTGCAGCGTCCCTTCCAGTCATTATAATCTACAATTAAATCCCGGGCCGATTTGTAAAAAGAACTGCCGATATCGGCAACCTGGACCGCACAGCCGGACCCGCTTTTCAGCACCCGGGGATGTACCTGCATGAACAGGTAATATTTTTCACGCGGCACCAAATGAAAGATGAACTGCAGTTCCACCCGCTGCCCGCGGATTTCCACCCTGTCCGGCGGGCGAGAGAAGCAAACCTCGGTAAGGCGCTTTTTGCCGTCCAGGCCCGCGTAAGCGAAGCACGCCCCGCTGCTGGTCGCTTCCGGGGCCAGCAAAGTGCCCCGCCGGGGTCTCTTCAAACCCCGCACCTCAAAAACGTCTAAATAATCGGCACCCAGCAGCAGCTTAAAGCGCAGGGTCACGGGAAAGTTGTTGAAGTTGAGCAGCCGGAAGCGCTGCAGAAAAGAATCGCCCAGCACCCGGGATATGCGCAGGTGCACCGTTTGCAGGGGAACCTGCAATTGGTCCAGGTGTATTTCCCGGTTGGTCAGCTCGATCTGGGCAAAATGGCTGTCGCGGGTGTCCCCGGAAAGAAACACCGGCTTGGTGTCTTCCAGCCACATCTCGTGACAGCTTAAAAACCTGGTATCCTGGTAGTAAAAACCCAGTTCCCCGGTATTTTCGCCGGGTATTTCGCCGGAGGGGAGGGATGTAAGAAAGGCGTACCCCTCTTTAAGCACTTCGGTTACGTTTTTAATGTCCTCGGGGGAAATCCCCCACTCTTCAACCGTTTGTGGTACCGTCATAGCATGTCCTTTCAATAATTTTGCCCGTTGGTTTGTGATTGTTTATACAAGCTTACGGGCGGCACTGCGCCGGCCCTGTACCGGTACCGGGGTTCCAGTGCCCGGAACATTCAGACGCCGGCCACCGCCCGGTAAAACTCCAGCGTAGCCTCCACCATGGCGTCCTCGCCGAAACGTTCCAGCACCAGAGCCCGGCCGGCGCGTCCCATGCGCGCGCCAAGACCGGGGTCGGCCAGCAGCTGGGCGCAGCGGCGGGCCAGCATGTGGTGGTCGTGCATGTCCACAATGAAACCGTTGACGCCGTCCTCGATTATTTCGGGCATGCCGCCCGCGCGGCTGACCACAATGGGCTTGCCGCAGGCATTGGCCTCCAGCAGGGCCAGGCCAAAGGGTTCTTCAAAGCAGGAAGGATAAATGCAAATTTCCGCCTCCCGGTAAATTTCGGGCATTTTTTCCCAGGGAAAAAATTCTATATGCACGTTGCCCTGCAGTTTGCCTTCCTCGATGCGCCGCATGATACCCGGTACGTAACTTTCCCGCAAGTGCCGCCAGTCCACCATGTGGTCCGTGCCGGCCATAACCAGCAGCACCTCGGGGAATTGCCGTTTTATGATGGACAAAGCCCCAACGGCCACGTGGGTACCCTTGTCATAACACATGCGGGCGGGATGAAAAATCACCCGCCTGCCGGCAAACTTCCCCCGGCCGGGCCCGGGAGCGAACCGCCGGTGGTCGATGCCGTGGTATACCACCTTGATGCGGTCAGCGGAGTAACCGGCCTTGACCAGCTCCTGCTTGATAAACTTGCTGACGGCGATGACGCCGTCCCATTGCCCGGACATGGCGTGCATTTGCACGCCCAGCTCGTCATTCCATATGTTGTGCGCCGTCATTACCAGGGGTAAGCCGGTGCGGCTCTTAATTTCGCCCAATACTTCGGCGTGCACCGGGCTGAAGTAATGAAAGTTGTGCGCATGAATGAGGTCCGGTTTGGTTTCCGCAATAAATGCGGTGATTTTTTCCCTTATGGCCGGGGCCTCTTCCTCCAGCCGCTGCGGGGGAAGCTCGTTTAAGTTCATCAGCGGCGTGCGGTGCACCCGCACGCCCTGGAAGTCCTCCTTTTCCGGGCACCCCGCAGCGGGGCAGGTCAGCACATCCACCTCCACGCCGCGCCGTACAAGTCCCGGCGCCAGCATGGCCAGGTGGGTTTCCACGCCGCCGATCATGGGGGGAAATGCCCAGTGCAGCATGGCCACGCGCATATTATACCTCACCCCTTCGCAGCCAAAACGCCACTTACAATGTACTCCATAACAAAATATGCCACCCGCAAGTCCTTCATGCCGCGAAAAAATTTTCAGCCGCGTCATTGAAACGGTGGCAATCCTGTCTGTTTACCGGTTAATTATCTATTTTTATAAATATTTCAAAACCTTTATTTAAGCATACCTTTTTTTTCTTGCAATGTCAACCCGCACTAATTTATTCCCCAGGGATTCGTCAAAGTTAGCGTTCAAAGATGGCTCATTAAAATGCTTAAAACGGTTGTGCTCAAACATCAACCGCGTTCTTACCTTACTGACCG
>ENA-OSAF01000351-OSAF01000351.1-marine-sediment-metagenome-genome-assembly--contig:-NODE-351-length-15104-cov-25.572596_pt1 | contig 15104 bp, 9 predicted proteins | sample MGYA00237872_ERZ529318 | MGnify/ENA primary metagenome ERZ529318 (study PRJEB26369, sample SAMN03142813) | marine sediment metagenome | biome: marine; feature: borehole; material: sediment... | reverse complement strand
CCGTGCGGAGCTTCCGCTTCTTGTAGCCGTTGCGATACCCCCGAGGACCGTCGCTCCGCCTCTCGTAAGGCCCCCGGCCGAGCTTCTCCGTCACCTCGGCCTCCAAGAACTCCTGAATCGTCCGGCACCCCCCGAGCCGGAACAACTCGCCCACGAGGTCTTCCGCATCCTTTTTCCGCCGCAACTCCTCGGCCAAGAGGGAAAGCTCCATGCTTGGTGGTATCCTCTTCATGAGTCTGGGCCTCCTTACCCCTTAGCGGGGGTGCTTTGGTGTTACCACCATGGTAGCCCAGACTCTCCTCTTTTTACAGACATTCTAAGACATGACCCCCCGAGGTCAACGCGGTGGCCAATTTCTGCTTCCAGACACAGGCGACCAACATCTGGATTGGGGCCAGGGAGCCCGCGGAGTACTTCCGTGAGGTCGAGCAGATACACCCCGGAGCCCTGGCCTCGCAGCGGATTCCCGTCGACCCGGAACTGTGCCGGGTCGAGAACTACCGCGAGTTCCTGAAGGCCCGGCGGGAGCTCCTCGCCAAGGCCGCCAACCGCTTCCTCGAAGAGCTGGTCGAAGGGAAGAAGAAGGCGTTGACGACCTACGCGCCCGAAGCGGAGTCCGCCGCGCCCGAACCCTGGCAGCCAGCCCACCCGGCGCAAGGGGTCCGAAAGCTTCTCAAGTGGATCGCCGCGCACGGCCTACCCCGACCGGACCTGACGGACTGAAAGACTATCTGAAGGGCCTGCACGCGGACCAGCAAGCGGCGAGCTGAGCGGGCGACTGCCCTTCTGGAGGCGTCGTCTTCACCCTACGGCAGCTCCGCGAGAAGAGCCTCCAGGTAGGTCCGCACGGGCCCCCTCTGCATCTGCTGATGCGCGAACTGGTTGCGGAAGCTTCTCAAGCAACCGTAGCACGATGTGTCCTCACTGCAGCCGCATCGCCCGGACACTCTGTCCAAGGCCGCCTCCAGGCACATCCGGAGCATCCTCGGCTCTTCCAGCCTGCTGACCAGCCCAGCGCCTCCGGGCACATCGTCATAGAGCACTATAGCCGGCAACTCGTCGAGGGGGCCGTGCTGGAGAGTGACGTTTATGTCCGTGGGCGGGACCTGGAGAGAGGACGCCGTCCCCTGCAGAAGAGCGTAGGCCAGCGAAAGGGCGAACCCCGCTTGGCCGTCGCTGCCGGTGGGGCCCAGCAGACGGTCCTTCAGGCGGGCGGGGAACACAATCCTGAGGACGTCCGTTATGAAGTGATGCCCCAAAGACACGCGCTCGACGATTCCGTCGCATTCGCCGCCGCGAGGGTTCTCGTGAGCACAACTCCGTTGCTCTGCGGCTTCGCGTTCGCCGCGACGGTTCTTGCGAAGACGCGGAAGCTCTGGGGACCCGTATCCGCACTCGAGGCAGATGTAGAACCCTTGCCCTTTGAGACCCTCACAGACCATAAGCATCTCTCCAGGACACGCGCGATGCACCCGCACTGGCCCGTACATCTGCTGCTCGTCCCCTGCCGGCGACACGAGGCCAAGAAAACGCGGGCGGGCCGAAAAGACCCTTCCGGGCCGTCTGCGGGGCGTCTCCGGGCCGCGCCCGATGAAGCCGAACCTCGGGACAATCAAGAGTCGCGGGGGGACCGAACAACCGCACTCGAGCTGCGGAGCCGGGTGTTGTACAGGGCAGGCAGTGAAGGTCTGATGCACCCTGCACTCGCGGTACAACCACCTGTCGAGCTCTCGCGCCGGCACCCGCTTGACGGCGATGGATTTCCAGGTCTTCTTGTTCGCCACGACCTCGCACCCCAAGGCGTACTCCGATATGGCTATCGAGAGGTCGCGCTCCAGTGTCACCGTAGTGGCCTCAGAGCCGGTCTGGGCTTTCTGAAGGTCGAGCTCCACGACGTCGACGGGGAAGCCGTATTTGGGTATGACCGCATGCCGCGAAAGGAACCCTATCACGTCCTCGCGCTGGATTGTCTCGCTCCGGTGTTTGGCCCAGGTGGCCCGGCGGAAGTCATCGGCCTTCTTGCAATCTTCCTTGAGCTTCTCGATGGCGTTGAAGTCGGCCGACACCGCAGCCACAGCGTCGGCCAAGCGTCTGTCTTCTCTGCCCGACTCGAGCAGAAGCTTCGGCCAACCACGGTCCTTCACACCGAGCGACTCCAGCAGATGGTCGGGGAAGACCGCCTCGAGCTCCTTCTCTATGTCCAGCGCGTAGCGGTCGATGTGCTCGGCTATCTCGTCCAGGATGCGCGGTCGGGCCAGAGTGTTGCAGAAATCGGCCACACAATGGAAGCGGTCCGGGTTGCGCCGGAAGAAGTGGCCAAGGACGACAGCCACAAGGTGACGCTCGGCTATCTTGGTGTTCCGGAGGGTCAGCCCCACGAACCGTGTCTCGCCCTTGAGCATTCTCTCCGGTTGTGCGAAATGGTAGAGGTCATGCGAAGCGCGGCGGCAGTAGGTGACGGCGACTCCGGGGTAGCCGCTGCGCCGTCCGGCCCGGCCCACCCTCTGAATATAGTTGAACGGCTCCGGAGGAACGTTCCTCAGAAAGACGACATCCAGCTCTCCGAGGTCGACTCCTAGCTCGAACGTCGTGGAGGAACTCAAGAGGTCTATGTGTCCGGCCCTGAAGGCCTCCTGGAACTCCCTGGCCTTGTCGCGACTGAGTTGGGCCGTATGTTCCTCGACACGGAGTCTCTCGGAACCGAGCGATTCGTAGAGGTCCCTGTAGTGGTTGCGTTCAGCCTTCGATAGGGACCACGGGATGAGTCTGCCGTAGCAACCGTAACGGCTGCAGGTCCCTACCGTGTCCACCTGAATGTGCCCGCAGGTCTCACAGGAGAACAGCTCACCGTCGGCTGCCGGACGGATACGCCACCACTCGGGGTTGAACCGGCGGCCGTCAGCGACCTGCTCCAGAAGGGGCCGGTAGTGGCGCTCGACCCTAGCTTGTCGTGCATCCACAGCCGTGAGGTGGTCCCAGATCTCGCGTAGAGTCTCCCCTGCGACTCTCTGAGCCGCGGCCCGGTCCATGCCGCTACGCTTCATGAGAAGCTGTGTCAGGAACCTGGCCCGGCGCCCTGCCCGAGCGTCCCACATGACCACGCCCTTCAAGCGCTTCTCTCGGTTCTCTCTCGAGTTCTCCCCTAGTCGGAGCCTTGTCTGGGGCCGCTGGAAGCCGAAGTCGTCCCACCTTATGTCCAGCTCCTTCTCCGTCCTAACGTCGAAGGCTCCGTCGGCTCTGGCCATGTCCATCATGAGGCCCAGAATCGCTCGGGCCTGATTCTCGGTGAGGTTCCACGGAGGGGAAAGAAGACAAGGGGGAACCGGGTGCCGGTCGAGCCAAGCGTTGAACCACCGCACCAGGCCCACACCTTCCAGCGATATTCGGGCTTCCTCGGTCAGGAACTCCCTGTAGATGTCAATCCAAGCCTGCTTCGCAAGTTGCAACAGGCTCCATGACGACGGACAGACGGAGTGCTCCTGGTAAAGACCAGAAAGGGCATCGGCGAGGTCGCTGAGAGAGACCCCATGCTCTGCATAGCGCCCCATGCGTCGAAGGGCCCGGAGGATCAGGTTCCGTGTGCGCAGTTTCCGGTAGGAGTCCTCCAGGTACCAGGCGAAGAACGCGGCTTCCTGTCTGCTGTCGGCGAAGGCCAACACCCTGCGGCGCTCTTTCGGAAGAGACTCACACAGGGTGGTGGCGATGACGGCGTTGGGGCCGTCGCTCCCGTGGACGACCTCTCTGACCGGGTCCGGGGCCCTATAGCCGCAGGCAGAGCACCTCGGAATCTGGTCGAACGCTTCTTTGCTCTGCTCCTGCTGCTCAACAATCAGTTCATGGTTGTGGCCGCATCCGCCCTCCCGGCTTCGGCCATAGGGCTGCATAGCTCCGCATACGACGCAGAGGTTGAAGAGACGTCTGCGGCGGTCATCGACGCCCTCTTCGACCTCATCCAGCTCGATAGGCCTGAAGAAGACGGCCGAGGCGTAAGGGTCGCTCGGGTCGCGGTTCGCCTCCCGCAGATGCCCCCCCTGTTGACGGCCCACAAGGTAATGCTGTCCGCACTGCCGGCAGAGTGCGGCCTCGAAGAACATGCGGCCGTCGGCGACGCCGCTCCGGGTCAGCTGAACAGTCTTCGAACGGTAGAACGAGACGAAGGCCCCCTCCAGAGACCGCAGGAAGTAGTGGTATCTGGCCGCCAGCATCGGGGCCTCGGTCGCTGGGTCAAGGACCCGAGTCAATAGCTGGGCCAGGAGGGCGAGGGCTCGGTTGGCTTCATCCTGCTCCAACTCGGGAAAGACCTCGCGGGCCACATCCTCGGCGAGATGGACCCCGGAAGAGAGAGTGAGCCTCAGCCGCTCCGCTCGCCGGTCGGCGCGAAAGATGCGAGCCAGCCTATCGTTGAGCGGCTCTCCCGGGTAAACCTCCACCCCCAGGTGGGCAGCCGCGAGGCTGACCGCCTCCTCGTCATCACCGGCCAGAGCACGGGCCAGCTTAGGGTAAGCCTCCACAGGGAGCTCTGCTCTCGCTTCCGGCTCGATGGGAACGGTGCGTCCCAACACCAGACTTTCCGGCCCGAAAGGCTCACCGAACAGCTCGCTGGCGAAGCCCACGACCGTTTTGACGTCATCCTCACCAGAAGCGAGCGTGGCGCTGGTGGCTATACACCTGAAGGGCGGGCCTTGTGCGAGCCCGCCCGGACGGAGCCTGGCCTTCAGCCTGCGCAGGAGCATGGCCATCTCATGCCCTTTGGACCCGCGGTACTGGTGGGCCTCGTCCAGGACCAGGAAGGTCCAGGTCTCGTGGCTCCGCTGGAAGAGCGGCGAATCGGAGGGACGTAAGAGCAGGTACTCAAGCATCGAGTAGTTCGTCAGCAGGATGTGCGGCGGTGAGGAACGCATCTCGTCTCTGGTTACGAGTTCGCCCGGCTGCCTTTGGGCGATCCACTGTCGCGCTGACCGCTTGGTGTCCCGCTCGTTCTCCGGCGTCGCTCCGATATACTGCCCGAAGGTGAACCGGAAGGAAGCCCCTTCCCGCTCGAGAGCCGCGGCGATGGCTCCGAGGCGCTCCCTCTGGTCGTACGCGAGGGCGTTCATCGGGTAGAGAACCAGAGCTCTCACACCCGGGCCCAGCCTGCCGGCCCGGTGCTCTCGGTACAGGCTGAGCAGGATGGAGTAGAGAAAGGCCTCTGTCTTGCCGCTCCCGGTCCCGGTGGCCACGATGACGTTCTTCCCGGAGGAGATCAGGCGGATTGCCTGTTCCTGGTGCCAGAAGAGCCTTCTGTCCGCGTGCAGGGCTTTCACGAAGGCCGGCTCCGGTTCGAACCCGAGCAGTTCCGGAATGAGCTCCCTGGGGGTCAGGGTGCGCTCGAAGGCCGGGGTCCCCTCCAGGAACGGCCCCTTGGTCAGGGCCCCAGACCGAAGGCATTCCTGAAACGACTTCCGGAAATCCGGGTCGCGGAAGTAGAAGGTTGTCTCAAGGTAGCTGAGGTAGCGCTCGCGGATCTGGCGGCTCAATCCTACGGGGTCCACGACATCGCCGAAGGCCGCCGGACGGCTCCGGCTTTCTTCTCCTGTCTGCTTCAAAGCCATGCTACTCCTCCCGGTAGGTCCACAGCTCGTCCCAGTGCCGCTCCATCAAATGTGCGGTCATCGCCTCTCTACTGGGGTCCTCCCACGGTTCGCTGTCCCGCGGACAGAAACGGCACCTCCTGATGTCCGGCAGGTTCTCCTGTCGGAGACGGGGCAGTATCTCCCGCATGCGCTCGACGTCATCGATGGGCTCAAATCGTGGTATCACCCTACCGCCGTCCCTCTCCGCATAAGGACAGTTGTCAAGGTGCGCCAGTATCGCCGAGGTGGCATTGTCCGAGCTGATGGTCTGCTCGTTAAACTCGATGTGTCCACAATAGCTGCATCTGTACAGGGCTTTCGGGTAGCCCCGGTCGGGAAAGGCCTCAAGAATCTCCTCCCACGAAAGCCGCGGGAAGAGGTCGTCGAGGTGTGACCCGACATGCCGGACCATATCCTGTCGAGAGGTACCGGGATGGTCACAAATCCGACACCGCAGCGTGAGCGCAGGGAGAGACAGACACACCGCACTCTCCCGCGACACCCAAACACGGAAGCTCGCCGGGGAAGGTCTGGTCACCTCCGGGCAATCCGCGAAGTCGCGCAGATGGACCGCCAGGGGCCGGCCGTCAGACCCCGCCGGCCCGAATTCGCGGGCCATGGAAGCATCAAAGCCGAGCCTCACCCTCAGCCCTCTCGGGAGCTTCAGCAGGAGCCGCTTCCGGGAGACAGGACGGAACCAATCCCGTAGGACTCTCAACGGCCTGTCCGACCACCGGGGTTCCTCACCGTCGTCCACGAGAGACCACCAGACTCTGTCGAGGCGGATGACAAGTGGAACGGGCCGACCGCCCGGCGGGTCGACCTGCCACCTGGTTTCGTCAGCTTCAGGCGCCGCGGGGATGACCAACGCAATCTCGGAGGAGCTCTGGTCGACCTCAGCCCGGCACAGCCGGGGCCACATCGGCGTAACCTCCCAACCTCTGCCGGCCGAGAGGACGAAGCGGACTTCGTCATGGCCTTCGGTGCCGGGAAGCAGCCGCACCTGCGGTCGGTGCATGAGCTGCAGACCGGATGCGAAGCGGAAGTCCAGACTGTCGATGAGGTCATCGGTGTAGGAATAGAACCTCACGAAGAACCATCCTGCGCCCTTCGACACGAGCTCAGGAGGCATCTCCTGGATGCGCGAACCTGTGGACGGGTGGAAGTGGGTGCGCCACCGCTTCCTGCCGGGCCCCTCCTCACCGACGACTATCGTCGCGACTTCGTCCCAGACTTCGGGTGTGGCGGCGGAAAGCACCGGCGGCGTCGGCCCGAAGAAGGGCCCCATCCGTGCGCTCGAGTCCGGAAGAACTGCTCCCTCGAGCCGGACATCCAGCCTGTGCCGAGCGAGGCGGCTTTCGTGACCGTCCGGGCGTCTGAAGGCCACGTGGCCGTCTTCCGCGTCGAGGTCGAAGTAATGGGCCGTGTAGGCGCCGTCAGGCAACACCGGCTCGGGAGCCACCGGCCCCGGACGGCCGAGCGGCTTCCAGTCAGAAGGCGCAACCACCAGACACAGGCCTCTGCCGGGACAGTGCACCCGGCGACCCTGCCGGGCATCGGCGTCGAGTTTGAAGACCAACAGTTCCTTCGAGAAATCTCCGGACCAGACTTCAGGGCCGGGCCCCTCCGCCGAGTCCACGCAGGAACGGGAGACCAGCCTCACCGGAGAGTCCAGGGATGGGAGCTGATAGAACCCCGACCTCTCTTCCAAGGGGATGCCGTCGATGACCGGCACCCACTCGAGAGAGGAGTCATCGAGCTCGATGACCTCCACCCCGATGACCCACCCCGCTCCCTCCCAGCGACAGACCAGCTCAGCGCGTGGTGGGCCCACAGCCGGTCGGGCCGCCGGTGCAGCGCGCGGGGCCGTCGGCGAAGCCTGGGATGATTGAACCTCGGAGATGCGCGACCTACCTCCCCGCTTCTCGGGAGGTATCCTGCGGCGTACGGAGCGCCGGTCAGGTGCAACCGAACTGGACTGTTCGCCTGGCGCCAGAGAGGTGTCAGCTTCGACAGAAGAAGGTGATGGCTGGGGAGCGGGCATAGCCCCCGGAGCCTCTTCTCTTCCGAGGGAAGACCCATCCGGCTGCTCGGAGAGGCGAAGGTGGTCCGCATTATCCTCCGGTACTACAGGGGTGAGGGGGTCCCCCTGAGCCGATTCCCCTATCGGCCTGGGCTTCTCGGGAAGGACCGTAGGCTGGACGCTGACGGCCATCCCGGGCCGCTCGGGTTCGAGACCGACAGCTGACTCGGCCTTAGGAGAGGCCTGTGCAGACAGGCGGGGTTCAGACGCAGTGGGGCGAAGGGTCTCCGCTTTCCTTCTCCGGACGAACAGCCACACGACGACGACCGCGGTCGACGCCACGACCAGCACAATGGCCAGGGAGGCTCCCACCGACGCACCGACCTCCTACCGGACGCTTCCCTCGCCAAAGGATGGTGTTCCCCATGTACTTCTGGAATAATCGCCAATTCCTGCACCAAGTCGACACAAGAGTAGGGCAACCATGACAAATCCACCTAAGTAGGCGGGTTGGCTCTTGCCGAACGCCCCTTCGGACAACGTCGGCGGCTAGGCAATCCTCCGGTCCAAGACCAACACTCCGCGTCTCTTGAGCTCGAAGAAGCACTTGGCGCATGCCGCCACATCCAAAGCCGCGTCGTGAGTCTCTTCGCACCTGCGCCCGAAGAGAGCGTGGTGGAGTTCCGGCAGTTTCGGCCACTTGTAGCCGCGCGGGCCGGGTATCCGACAGAAGTCCGCGCTGCCCTTCATGGTGCAGACCCGCGCTTTGCCATTGAACGGCAGAGGGAGGCCGAGATGGACATACTCCGCGCATATGACCCTGTAGTCGAAGTCCAGGTTGTGGGCCACCACGACCTTGGACCTACCGGCCGCAACGCTCAGTTCCTTGAGCACGAACGAGAGGGGCCTCCCCTCTACCTCCGCCCGCTCAGTCGTAATCCCATGGACTCGCTGCGCTTCCCGCGGAATCGTGAACCCGTTGGGTCTAACAAGGTGAGAAGCGCGTTCCTTGAGCTCTTCCGACTCGTCGTAGAGCATCCACGCGACCTGCACCACGCGCGGCCAGTTGTGTGTGTCGGTGACAGGCGCCGACCGACGCTTCGGAAGTCCGGTGGTCTCGCAGTCGATGATCAGGTACATGAGTCTCCCCCTCCCTCGACCGACCGGGGACGCATGCTCACGGGCCGGCCTCGCATCTGTACGCCTCACGCCGCGCGGTTGGTCGGTGCCGGCGCGACGACCCTGCCTTTGACGGAAAAGCGGTAGAACCCTGCCAACGCATGAACGGGCTTCCTCGCCCGAGGAGTCGAGGGTCGTGTGTCGTCAGCATGCGAAGCCCCCTCACGGCCCCGGGGCCGGCAGGCCTGGCCGCCCCGGCGACCGGACGGGGACGGGAGGGAGAACATGGAGAGAAACAGGCTCTTGGCTCTCTTGGAGGACCGGGAGACCCTCCTCGAGGCCTACGCGGCCAGCTCGGCCTACGTGCTGCGCAAGGCCTACGAGAGAATCGAGGCCCTCCAGGCCTTCAAGGACAAGGCCGCCCTGGCGCCGGCCGTGCTCGAACGCCTCGAAGCACACCTGGAGGCAGGCAGACCCCGGGACCCGGTGGTCATCGGGGCCTACCTCTACGCCCTGGAGCTGACCGGGGCCCGCCCGGAGACGGCCCGCGCGACGGCCGCCGTGCTGCGCGACCCGGTCTTCAGTCAGGACCCGCTCGTGGGACAGCTCGCCGGGCGGCTGGGCGAGCACCAACCCCTTCCCGCCCTGCGGGGCCTTCTGGCTGAGTCCCGACCTCTGGTGCAACAACTCCGGCGGCACCACCCACGAGAACCCGGTCCGGGGCCAGCCCGACCAGCTCCGGGTGCGGGTGCGCAACGCCGACACCCTGGCCGCCTCCGGCGCCCAGGTCCGGGTCTACTGGTCCGACCCCACCGGCGGCGTGCCCCACTGGGACTGGCACCTCATCGGCACAGCTCCCCTGAACGCGCCAGCCGGTCCGGGCATGGAGGTCATCGTCGGCCCGGTGTCGTGGACCCCGGGGCCGCTGGAACCGGAGCACTGCTGCCTCTTCGCCATCCTCGACACGGGCGACGACTATCACGACCCGGCCACCCTCGACCCCATCGTCAGGCCCTTCGACGTCCGCCGTGACAACAACATCATCTGGAAGAACATGTGGATCATCGAGCTGCCCCCCGCTCCAGCCCCCCAGCGTCGGCCGTCCGAACCCGAACCAGCGAAGATGCTTCGTTTCACGGCGGCCAACTTGACCCGGGCCCGGGCCCCCATCGAGGTGCGGGTGAGCCTGAGGGGAATCGGCCCGGAGGAACTCGAGAAGATAGGTGTCGACCCGGCGATCGCGGGGCCGCGCCCCGGTAAGCCGCCCTCCCGGCCCGGGGCCGGTCTTCCGGAGGGCAAGGGTCTCCGCCGGCCAGAGATGCGGCTACCGGAGCGGCCGGTCCCGTCGGCCAGGCTCCAGTCGACGGGGCTCCCGGCCGGCAGGGCGGGCTTCAGGCCGAGGTGGCTCTGCTCGAGCGGACGTGGCGCCCGGTGAGGGGCCGGCCCCTGCTCGGGCCCGGCCGCGACCTCGTCTTCACCACCCCGGCCGTGCCTCCGGGGAAGCTGGCCCGCCTGGAGCTCAGAGTGGGAGCCGTCGCCGGAGCCCGGCCCGGCGAGGTCTATCGCCTGGATTTTGAGCAGAACGTAAGCGGCGAGGTGAGCGGAGGCGCGACCTACATCATCGTCATCAAGGAGGACCCGAAGAGCAAGACCTGAACGGCAGACTCACGGCTCTTCCGGAGGGCTGGGGGAGGGGCCCTGCCGGGGCCCCTCCCCCCTTGCCCCGTTCCCCTGACCCCTTTCCTCTTCACCCCCGTGAAGCCGGCTCCGCCGGGGCGGCCCCGCGGGGGCCCTCGTTTCAGAAAGTGTGCAGTGACGGCTCGTAGGCCTGGTAGAGGACGTTGTAGAGGTCCATGGCGTGGCGGTCCGTCATGCCGGCGATGAAGTCGCAGACCACCCGCTCCAGGGACTCCTCCCCGCCGGCCAGGCGTTCCTGGGTCTGCCGTGGCAGGAGGTCCCTCCCGGGCCTCCCGGGACCGTCCCCCGGGGAGGTGAAGGCCTCCCACAGCCGCTCGATGATCATCCGCCCCTTGTGGGTCATGCGGAGGACCCGGGGGTCCTCGTAGACCCTTTCCATGAGGAACTTCTTGCAGTCTCATCATGTCGCGCCTGACCTCCGGGCTGAAGCAGGCCACCGGCTCTGCCCGCCGGCGTATGTCGTCGACCGACCGTGCCTCTATCCTCTCCAGGGTCTCGGCCGTGGCCTGCGCCGCGTCGCGGATGAGGAGGCGGATGAGATTCCGGACGGCCGTCCGCACCCTCACCTCCTCCGCCCGGAGTCCCTCGGCCCGGCCGAGGTAGGTCCCGACCTCCGGCTGGTCCTCCAGGGCCCTGGCCCAGAGGGGGACCTCTCGGGCGATCTCCTCGCTCCGGACTATCCGCACCCTGAGGGCGTCCTCGATGTCGTGGGTGCAGTAGGCGACCATGTCGGCCAGACCGGAGAGCTGGGCTTCAAGGCTGGGGTTGGGGTGGACGGCGAACTCGGGCACCTCGCGCGGCGTGTCGAAGAAGGTCGCGTGCTTGGCGATGCCCTCGCGCGTGTCGCGGGTGAGGTTCAGTCCCGGGAAATGGGGGTACCGGGTCTCGAGCTCGTCCACCACCCGGAGGGCCTGACGGTTGTGCTCGAACCCGCCGTGACCGGCCATGAGCCAGTCGAGGGTTTCTTCGCCCGCGTGGCCGAAGGGCGGGTGACCGACGTCGTGGGCCAGGGAGATGGCCTCGACCAGGTCCTGGTTCACCCGGAGGAGCTGGGCCAGTCCCTTGGCTATCTGGGCCACCTCCAAGGTGTGGGTGAGGCGGGTGCGGTAGAAATCGCCCTCGTGGAACACGTAGACCTGGGTCTTGTACTGGAGGCGCCGGAAGGCCACCGAGTGGAGGATGCGGTCCCGGTCGTGCTGGTAGGGAGTGCGGGGGTCGTCGACGCCGGCGGCGGCCTCTGGCGCCTCGCGTCCGCCCGCGGCCGGTCCGTCCGGGTGAAGGCGGGTGTCCGCGGCCTCGTCCGAGAAACAGGCGTAGGGGGCCAGGCTCCGGCGCTCGTTCTCGTACTCCTGGTCTCTGGTCCGGAAGCGAGTCATCCTCCCCTACCTCCCGGCTCCGTGCGCCCGGGGTCACTCCAGCCCGCCCGGCGTGACCGGGCCGGGCTCGGGCAGGATATCCCTTGTCTCCTCTATCTTCTCGTAGAGGGCAGGCGTGGCCTCCAGGCCGTCGGCCTCGAGGGCCAGGAGGTAGGCCCCGATGACCGGGTGGTAGAGAGGCAGGCGCGTCCTGGCCCGCGGGGCGAAGCAGTGCAGGTGCAGAGTGAGAGAGTCGATGAGCAGGGGGTTCTCGCCCCTGAAGACACTGCCGGCCAGGACCACGTCGGACTCCAGGCCGTCGATGCCGACCCGTCTCATCACCGCTCCGGTCTGCTCCCCCATCCAGCGGCCCACGCGGATGAGCACGTCCTGGGCCCGCTCGTCGCCCTCGCTGGCCAGCCGGAACACGAGCGGGGTCACCACACCCATGGCCCGGTAGGAGAAGGCCAGGCCGCCCTCCCGGTGCTCCTTGATGAGGGCGTCATAGTCGGGAAGGCCGAGGGCCTTCAGGATCTCACCGTGGAGGCGGGTCTTGGGGGCCGAGCCCTCGTCCATGCGCAGGGCCCAGAAGACGGCCTCGATGGCGATGTCGGCCGAGCCGCCCGGGTTGCCGCTCTGGCGGCCCAGGCCCCGCAGGATGGCCCTGGACCCGTCGGGGGCCTTGGCGGCCGAGTTGGTGCTGGTGCCGCCGATGACCACCGCCCCCCACGGCTTGTCCGTGCCTCCCCGGAGGCCGGCCCAGGAGTCGTTGTCCCAGGTGAAGGGCAGGCTCTCGGGAAGCATCGCGGCCAGGGCCCGGCCTATCCTCTCGTGGTCCTCGGGCGAGTCGTCGGCGGCCAGGCAGAAGCAGGCCCGGGCCAGCGCCCCGAGCTCCAGCCCGGCCTGGGAGAGGGCCCCGTCGACCGCGCGCCTGACGGCCTGCATCGCCGCCTCGAGGCCGACCAGGTGGTAGTTGGCCGGTCCGCCCGTCCCGAAGCCGACCAGCCGGCCCTCGCCGTCGCCGACCACGGCCCAGGTCTTGGTGGCCCCACCGTCGACACCGCAGTAGAACCGGGTGTGGACCATGAGGGTCGCATCCTCTCTCCGTTCCTCGGGCCCCGGGCCTCGCGGACGGCGGCTCAAGGACCTGGCTTCAACCGCACGCTCCAGCCGGGGCCCGGCTCTTCGGGAACATTCTGGCTCACGGCGCCCTGTTCCTACACCGGGCCCTTAGCACTGGCGCGGGGCCGACCCAGCGGCCGCGGGAAGGCATCGGGTCGTGAAGCACGGTGTCCCAGGTCGTTCTTAGGAAGAGCAGCACCGGCCGTTCCCCTCGGTCCCGGCAGAGTCGTCCAGGCAGGCCGCCAGCGCCTCGAGAACCTCGGCGTCGCCGTCCCCTTCGACCCGCACAAGAATCTCTTCCCCGTCCTTCACCCCAAGGGCCAGCACCTGCAGGATGCTCTTGGCGTCGGCCACGCGCCCTCCGTATTCCACCGTGACCCGGCAAGAGTGCTTGGCAGCCTCGGCGACGAGCCGCGCCGCCGGCCGCGCGTGCAGGCCCACCCCGGTCCGCACCTTAATCCGCTTTTCCAACAAGGACGTCTCCCCCTGTCTCCCCTGACTCTTGACCAGGCCGGGGTCTCTTCCGCCCTTCAGTCCCGGGCCGCCGGGCCCGCCTCGGCCGCCACGATGTCCCGCACCTCGGGCGCCGTTCGACACCCGAGAGCACGCCGGGCCAGCTCCTCGGCCCGGGGCCGCGAGAGCGCCCTTACGGCCGCCTTCACCCTGGGCAGGAGCGGAGGCGCCATGCTCAGCTCCTCCACTCCGAGACCGACCAGAATCGGGACAGCCTCGGCATCCCCGGCCAGGTCACCGCAGACGGCGACCGGTTTGCAGGCCCGCCGCCCGGCCTCGACCACGGCCTTGACCAGGCGGAGCACGGCGGGGTGGAGAGCGTCAGCCAGATGAGCCACCCTGGAGTTCGTCCGGTCGGCGGCCATCACGTACTGGGTCAGGTCGTTGGTCCCAAGGCTTACGAAATCCACCTGCTCCATGAGGAGGTCGGCCAGGACCGCCGCTGCGGGCACCTCGACCATCACGCCGACCGCCACCGGGCCACGGGCGACGCCCTGCCGGTCGAGCTGCTCGGCCGCCAGAGCCAGAAGCCGACGAGCAGCCTCGACCTCCCCCGGGTCGGCGACCATGGGGAACATGACCCGCAACTGGGTCTGGCCGGGGGGCGCGGCCGCGGCCGCCCGCAAGAGGGCCCGGAGCTGAACAAGGAACATGTCTTGCCTCTCGAGGCAGAGCCGTAGACCTCTCACGCCCAGGAAGGGGTTCGGTCCGGCCTCGAGCCCGGGGATGGGAAGCGGCTTGTCGCCCCCCGCATCGAGCGTGCGGACCACCAGGGGCCGCCCGGCCATGGCCGTCAGACAATCCCGGTAGACCTCGAACTGCTCGTCCTCGCCTGGGAGCGAGTCCCGCCCCATGAAGAGGAACTCCGTCCGGAAGAGCCCCACTCCGTCGGCTCCGAAGGCCAAGGCAACCTCGAGGTCGGCCGGCACACCGATGTTCGCCTCGAGGCGCACCCGGTGCCCGTCCATGGTCACTGCGGGCAGTCGCGCCTGAGAGCGGAGAGGCTTCTCCGACGCCCGCCGGGCGTGCTCCCGGCTCCGCCACCGCTGGACCTCGTCCGGACCGGCCCCGGCCACGACGGTCCCGCTCGTGCCGTCGGCAATCAGGGTCTCACCGCTTCTGACCGAGCTGGCGACACCGCGCGCACCGACCACAGCCGGTATGCCCATCGTCCGCGCCAGGATGGCCACGTGAGAAGTGGGCGTTCCGGCCTCGGTCACCAGGCCCACCACCTTCTCTCGGTCCATCACCACCGTGTCCGTCGGAAGGAGTTCGTCACTCACCAGTACGACCGGCCGTTCTAGAGCGGCCAGAGGATGGACCCCGCGGCGGCCTCTCAGCAGGGCCAGGACCCGTGCGACCACATCCTTCAGGTCAGGCGCCCGGGCCCGGAGGTAATCGTCGGGCAACTCCTCGAGCACGGAGGCGAGTTCCCTGCCCGAACGCTCGAGGGCCTCCTCGGCGGTGAGCGACTCGGTCTGGATGGCTTTCCTTGTGCGGCCGAGCAGTTCGGGGTCGGCCAACATGAGAAGCTGGGCCTCGAAAATCGAGGCCTCGTGGGCTCCGACCGCCCCTGCCGCCTTGGCCTTGATTTCCTCGAGCTCCCGCCTGGCCGTCTCCAAAGCGGCGTCAAGGCGTTGGAGTTCCCGCTCCGTCCTGGAC
>ENA-OSAF01000350-OSAF01000350.1-marine-sediment-metagenome-genome-assembly--contig:-NODE-350-length-15110-cov-21.063965_pt1 | contig 15110 bp, 15 predicted proteins | sample MGYA00237872_ERZ529318 | MGnify/ENA primary metagenome ERZ529318 (study PRJEB26369, sample SAMN03142813) | marine sediment metagenome | biome: marine; feature: borehole; material: sediment... | reverse complement strand
TAGGCGTCGTCCCTCTCGGGGTCGGGGTCGGACAGGCCCTCGGTGAACGAGTCGCCGACGGCCACGTAGCTGGACCAGATGCGGGTCTCGGTCGGCAGGGGTCTCACGGGAGCCTCCAGTCGAGGGGGTCGGCGCCCTGCTGGGCGAGCAGGTACTGTGGTGGCGCATTTTATCGCGCATCCTGCTGCTGCCCGTGGTGGCCGGTATTTCTTATGAACTACTCAAGGCTTCGGCCCGTTACGAGAATATTTTTCTTCTTCGCCTGTTGGCTGCACCGGGACGGTGGGTACAGCGCCTGACCACCGCCGAGCCAGACGACAATATGGTGGAAGTGGCCATATCCGCCCTCAAGGCCGTACTCAAGGAAGACAGGGGTGAAGTCGGTGTTCGATAAGTTGGATAACTTGGAAAAAAAATACGAAGAACTAAGCGAACTTATCGCCGATCCAAAAATCATGGCGGACCGGGAGCGCTGGCAGCAATACGTCAAAGCCCACTCGGAAATCAGCGAAGTGGTAACGGTTTACCGCCAGTATAAAAAAGTGGTCGCTGAACTGGAAGACGTCAGGCAAATGCTGCGGGAAAAAATGGAGCCCGAGCTGAGGGAAATGGCGGAAATGGAAGAGGAGGAACTAAAAGATAAAAAAAAGGAGCTGGAACAAAAGCTAAAAGTGCTCCTTTTGCCCAAGGACCCCAACGATGAAAAGAACGTCATTATGGAAATCCGCGCCGGTACCGGCGGGGAAGAGGCGGCGCTGTTCGCCGCCGACTTGTTCCGCATGTACACCCGCTTTGCCGAGCTGAAGGGCTGGCGTATTGAGATAATGGATAGTCATTATACCGACCTGGGCGGCTTGAAGGAAATCGTCTTTCTGGTGGAGGGCAAGGGGGCGTACAGCCAGCTTAAATTTGAAAGCGGCGTGCACCGCGTGCAGCGGGTGCCCACCACTGAGTCGGGCGGGCGCATTCACACCTCGGCCGCCACGGTGGCAGTACTGCCCGAGGCCGAGGAAGTAGAGGTGGACATCAACCCCAACGACCTGCGGGTCGACGTGTTCTGTTCCACCGGGCCCGGCGGGCAGTCGGTAAACACCACCCAGTCGGCGGTACGCATTACCCATATCCCCACCGGTATCGTGGTTTCCTGCCAGGATGAGAAGTCGCAGCACAAGAATAAGGAAAAAGCCATGCGGGTGCTGCGCGCCCGGTTGCTGGACCGGGCGCAGCAAGAGCAGCAGCAGCAGATGGCCAGCGCCCGCAAGTCCCAAGTGGGCACCGGCGACCGCAGCGAGCGAATCCGTACTTACAACTTTCCCCAGAACCGGGTCACCGATCACCGCATCGGGTTGACCCTGCACCGGCTGCAGGACGTGCTGATGGGCAACCTGCAGGAAGTGGTGGACGCGCTGGTCACCACCAAACAAGCCGAGCAACTGCAGCAGGTGGAACAGGCATGAGCAGTTTAAACTTGGCCGGGCTGCTGGCCCGGGCCACGGAGAGACTGCGGCAAAGCGGCGCGGGTTCACCCCGGCTGGACGCCGAGGTGCTGCTGGCCCACGTGCTGGGGCGGGACAGGGTCTTTTTGTACCGGGAATCCCACCGGGTGCCGGACACCGCCGCAGCCCGGCGCTACCGGGAACTGGTGGAACGGCGGGCCGCCGGCGAACCCGTGGCTTACCTGACGGGGCATAAAGAATTCATGGGGCTTGACTTTATTGTTGGGCCCCATGTTTTAATTCCCCGCCCCGAGACCGAGCTGCTGGTGGAACGCGCCCTGGCTGTGCTGGCCGCCTGGCCCGGCTGCAGGCGGATTGCCGTGGATGTGGGCACCGGCAGCGGAGCGGTGGCCGTCAGCCTGGCCCGCCTGTCCCCGGGCACCCAGGTGTACGCCACCGATACGGCGTCCGGAGCGCTGGCCGTGGCCCGCCGTAACGCCGCGCGCCACGGCGTGCGGGTGCGTTTTTACCAGGGGGACCTGCTGCAGCCCCTGCAAGGAGTGCTCCCTACCGGTTCTGCAGCGGTGGTGACCGCCAACCTGCCCTACGTGCCCAGCGCGGCCATACACCGCTTGCCCCGGGACGTGCGCTGCTATGAGCCGCTGCAGGCCCTGGACGGCGGTCCCGACGGGCTGGCCCACTATCGCCGGCTGGTGCCCCAGGCGGAGGAACTGCTGGCCCCCGGCGGGTACCTGTTCATGGAAATCGCCCCCGACCTGCGGGACGCGGCGCTGGCGCTGGTGCCTCCCCCCCGCTGGCGCGCTCGGATACTGAATGACTTAAGCAGCCGGCCCCGCCTCGTTGAGGCCCGCAAAGCCCGTTAACCCGGCATCTAACCCGGCTGATCCGACGCCGGGGCCAGTTCTTGCGGGCCATTCCGGGCCTCCCCGGCGGCCGGAAAGTCCACGCGGAACTCGGTCCCCTGGCCCGGCGTGCTGGAAACGTCGATGACGGCGTTGTGATCGTTGACGATGCGGTTGGTGATGGCCAGTCCCAGCCCCGTGCCTTCGTCCCTGGTGGTGAAGTAGGGGTCGAAAATGCGCTGCAGGACGGGCGGTTCAATGCCCGTGCCGTCGTCCGCCACCACCAGCCGGGCGCCGTTTTCCAGCCGGGTGGTGGCCACCCGCACCGTACCGCCTGGCCGGGAGGCTTGAATGGCGTTGTTTACCAGGTTAATGATGACCTGCTTAAGCAGGTCCACGTTACCCAGGATGGCGGGTGTCTCTCGGTCCATATCTAACACCATGTGTACTTTGTGCAGGAGGGCCTTGCTCTTCAGCAGTTCCCAGACCGACGAGATGACCTCGTGCAGGTGCACCGGATACAGCTCCACCTTTTCCGGCCGGGCCAGCTTAAGGAATTCGCTGACGATGGTGTTGATGCGATCGACTTCGGTTAGCACGATATCCAGGTAATCGCTTAGGTCGCCGACGCGGGCTTCCTTTTTCCTCTGCATGAGCTGCAAAAACCCCTTGATGGCAGTCAGGGGGTTTCTTATTTCGTGGGCGGTGCCGGCGGCCAGTTCCCCAATGGCGGCAAGGGTGGCGGAGCGGTGCATTTTTTTCTCCATTTCCCTTTGCGCCGTAATGTCGTTGATGATGCACGCCGTGCCGATCAATTTACCTGCGGAATTGCGCAGGTCTGCACAGTTGATCAGCATGGTCCGGCCGCCCAGCATAATTTCCCGGTGGGGGCTGCCGGCCTTGCTGCTTTCTTGGGCGGCTTTGGCGTCATTTTGTTGACCCGCCAGGCCGTTCAACAGGTCCTGCAGGCTGTTATTTAAAATTTGCTGCCTGGACATGTTAAAGAGCAGCTCGGCCTGCCGGTTTATATCAATGATCTTGTTGGTCTCGTCGGTTAGCAGCACCCCGGCGTTGATAAAATCAATGAAGTAATTGGTACGGATTTTTTCCTCTTGTAGCTTCTCGGACAGGGAAATGTCGTGCACGCAAAGTAGAAAACCGGCGTTTTTTTCCAGGCCGAAACTAACCGGGTATATGATGCACTGAACCGGCAGGGAGCGGCCCCTGCCGTCCAACGCCTGTCCGAAAACCGGAGTGCCGGGTTCGTCCAAATGGTTTTCCAGGAAGGGCAGGTGCTTGCGGATGATGCCCCGCAGGTCCTGGTCCTCATTGCCGAAAATCTGCTCAAAACACCTGTTCCTGTATATCACGCGTCCTTCCCGGTTTACGTGCAGTGTTGCCACGCCCAGGCTGTTCAGGGTGTGTTTCAGGTAGGTTTCGTTATCCTGCAGCTGGTAGAGAAGGGTAATGATATAAGCGATGGACTGGCCAACAAACCAGGCGGTGGTTAACAGCAGGGCCAGAGTAAGGATGTATTCGGTAATCAGGTCGGTGGATAGTCCTTTGCGGCCCAGGCTAACCCCCAAGGTGGCCGCTGACACCAGCAAAGAGCTGGCCACACCGTAGGCGGTGCCGCAGATGATGGAACACAATATGACGGGCACCACGATTAGGAGGCTAAACTCATTCTTAGTAATGACCCTGGACAGCACGGGTATGTAGATGGCGCAAATGGTTAAGGTATAAAGCGACTTGTATAAATGCAGGTGCCGGTACTGGCGATAAAAAGTCTTGGTAATGATCTTGTGCTGGGCCGGGATTAAGGCCATAATGGCCAGCATGCAGCCTATCCAGAGGTAATGCAAGAAACCGTCGTCGAAAAAATGGCGGGTAATCCTCAGCCACCCTACCAGGCAGGCGGCGGATAGTATGCAGTATGTCAGGTGAGCGAACAGGTAACATTCTTTCAGCTTGTTAAGGCCTGCCTCCAGCTTCATGCAAAGAGCCTCCCGTGCACCAAGACAAAAGCACGGTTAATTACCGTGCCTTAACCTTTGGTGAGATTTATTCATTGTTTGGTTTTGCCGGTATACCAACCGGTACGCGTAATGACGACAGCAGCCAGGGCTATGGCGGCGATGGGCAGCCAGCCGTTAACCAGCCAGTAGAGCCTGTTTTGGGCTAGCTCTTTGATGTTCAAGGCGAATAGTTGGTTAAACAACTTATAAACCACTACCTCGCAGGACAAGAGAAACACCAAGCAAAACACGCTGGCGGCCAAAGCTTTGTGCTTGGGTACATGGAAAAAGTAGGCTACCAGCAGGGCCAGCAGCAAGGTAGCCATTGCCGTGTGTATACCGGGAACCCCGATGCTTTGCACCACCAGGCGGCAAGCCAAAACTCCCGCTGCCAACAGAACGGCTGTGAGCAAAATTTTTTTCCATATAAATTGCTTCCGTAACAGGGCGAGCATGAGCATGGTTAAGGCAGTGCATTCGGGAATGCCGATGGTGAAAAAGTTAAATAACAGGTTCCATGCCTGGCTGTTCATCTTTGCAGCGCCTCGGGAACCTCGGGCTCATACCAGTTGCCCCCGCAGGCCGAAGCTGCGCCGATTTGGGCAATCCACAGCAGCGCAGTGGCCACCAGCATGATCAATACGCGTTTCATATTTGTCACCTCCCTTTTGGAATTATAGCGAAATTTGTCAAAAAAAGCTACTACCTTGCGATTAACGGGAGGCCCTGCCGTAGCCTTTAAAGATGATGCGTTTATAGAAAATGACGTTCATGCGGAATACCGCCCGGCTTGCAGCTTAGAACCGGGTAACCTGATGGGCAGCAGTGAGATGGCTTGTGTCACCAGGCCAGCCGTAATGCCCAGTGCTGCGGCCTGGTGCCCGGCCGTCGCCGGGGCGGGCGCCAGAACCACGGCAGCCCACAGTACCACCACGCCCACCGAGGTCATTTTCAGCTTGCTGCGCTTGGCGGGGGAGAATTGCTTGCTGGCAATGGTCACCGGTGCGTAGGTGATGATCACGTACAGGGTAAACACCAGGCCCAGAGCGGACACGGGCACGATGAACTCCTGCATGCGGGGGGCGACGGCGGTAACCAGGTAACCCAGCGCCGTAAAAATGCCCACCGTGGTCAGCAAACAGGTCACGGGGCCCGGCTGATGGCGTCCCCCGGCCACAACCCGCAGGGAAAAAGCTGCCGCCCAGGTAACCAGGGTAACCGGCAGCGTGCCCAGCATCCAGGACACAACTATAATTCCTGCCGCTGCGGAAATGTTCAACAGCAGTATTTTCAATGCATAGGCGTAAATTTCCGCATCGCTGCTGGCGCTGCTGGAGGAGGTTTCCTGGGCCAACAGTCGGGAAATTTTATCGATAGCCGACTTCAATTGTATTTGCCCTCCTTGGCCGTAGCCCGTAAGCGGGCGCGGGCCGTCAATTTAACTTAAAATAATGAATCTTTCACGAAATAATGAATCTTCCACGCCATAATGTATAATCCTGCTAAAAAGTATAAAAATTTTCCTACAAAATTTGCTAAATCCAGCTATTATTCGACTGTTCGACCGTTTACAGCAAATTATGCTGCCCGCCCCATCGTTCTTTTACGAGCCCCGCCTTTGTGATATACTACCTGGAGAGAGCTGAGGTGTAGCAAAATATGGTTTTCGCGGCACGCCCCACGCGCTGCCTGGCGGTGGATCCAATGCACCCCAATGCTGCCGTGATCCGCGAGGCGGGCAATGTTTTACGCCGGGGGGGGCTGGTGGCTTTCCCCACCGAGACGGTTTACGGCCTGGGGGCCAACGCCTTGGATGCGCGGGCGGTGGCGGACATATTTTACGCCAAAGGGCGGCCCGTTGACAATCCTCTTATCGTGCACATTGACCGGGCGGAAAGCCTGCGGGATTACGTGGCGGAAATACCTCCCGTGGTGCCGCAGTTGGCTGCCCGTTTTTGGCCCGGACCCCTTACCTTGGTAATACGCGGCGGGGAAAAATTTGCCCCGGGCGTCACCGGCGGGCTGGGAACGGTGGCAGTGCGGGTACCCGCCCACCCCGTGGCTCTGGCTATAATCCGAGCCGCAGGCGCGCCCGTGGCCGCTCCCAGCGCCAACGCCTCCGGGCGGCCAAGCCCCACCACGGCGGCCCACGTGCTGGACGACTTGGCGGGCCGGGTGGACCTTGTGGTTGACGGCGGGCCGGCCGGCCTGGGCGTGGAATCCACCGTGCTGGACCTCACCGGGGAACGCCCTGTGATTTTACGCCCTGGTGGGGTAACCAGGCAGGAACTGGAGCCCGTGCTGGGACCGGTGGAACTGGACAAGTCGGTGCTGGGTGAGGCCGCTGGCGGCAGGCCGCGGTCGCCGGGAATGAAATATACCCATTACGCGCCGCGAGCACCGCTTTTCCTGTTCGAGGGCGGGGACGGTTCACAGCTGGCGAAGCGTATCCTGGAGGAGGCCGAGCGGCTGGCCGCGGCGGGGCACAAGGTGGGCGTGCTGGCCTGCGAGGAAACCGCCGCGTTGTACCGCGGTAAGGGATACCACCTGGTGGTGGTCGGCCGGCGTTCCGATCCCGGGACGGTGGCCGCTTCCCTGTACGAATCACTGCGCCGGTTCGACCGGCTGGGGGTGGATGTCATACTGGCTGAAGGGATCCCCTGCGACGGGGTGGGGCTGGCGGTGATGAACAGGCTCAGGCGGGCCGCAGGCGGTAACATTGTGGCAGTTTGCACGGATGACTCTCCGGACCCCGGCATAAGTATTTATAAACCCTGAATGTGGAGGAATTAGATTGGAACTGCTCACTGTTTTCGCCCTGGCCGTGGCCCTGGGGACGGATGCTTTTTCCATGTGCCTGGGCCTGGGCATAGCCGGCGTCAACCGGCGCCAGATAGTAATGGTAAGCCTGACGGTGCTGGTCTTCCACGTGGTTATGCCCCTGGTTGGTTGGTATGCCGGAGAGCTTGCGGGTTCGCTGGTGGGACGGGCCGCCGGCATAGCCGGCGCCCTGCTGCTGGTTTACCTGGGGCTGAAAATGATTTACTCAGCCTGGCGGGGAGGGGAAACGGTCGACCCCAAGGTGGTGCTGGTCAATACCTGGGGGCTGCTGGTATTGGCCGCCAGCGTCAGCATGGATGCGTTAAGCGTAGGATTTTCCCTAGGCACCTGGCAGGTTGATTTACCCCTAACCGTGGCTATAATAGGTATGGTGGCCGGTGCCATGGCGGCAGCCGGGTTGGTTTTGGGCCGTTTCGTGGGCCTGCGGGCGGGCGAGCGGGCTGTGGCGGGCGGCGGAGTTTTACTTTTGGCCATCGGGGTGCGCATGTTTATGCCTTAAAAAATGTACCGGGAGGCTGAAACAGCGAGCTTATGGAAAAGAAAAGGATATTGTTCGTGTGTACGGGCAACACGTGTCGCAGCGCCATGGCCGAGGCCCTGGCCCGCCGCGCGCTGGAGGAGCTTTTCCCGGAGCGGCGGGACATAGAATTTGCTTCTGGGGGCCTGGCCGCCCTGCCGGGCGCGGAGGCTACGCCTGAGAGCGTCGCCGCGCTGCGGGAAAAAGGGGTTGTTTTAGAGGGGCACCGGGCATCCCTTGTGACGCCCGGCGACATTGAGCAGGCGGCGCTGGTGTTGACCATGACCAGCGCTCACCGGGAGGCTCTGCTCCGCGAGGTCCCTGAGGCGGCGGGGAAAATATTTACTTTGGCTGAATACGCCGGGTCGGGCAGCGACATCGCCGACCCCTTGGGCCGGGGTATGGAAGCCTACCGCACGGTGGCGGAGGAACTGCAGTCCCTGGTGTGCGAAGCGCTGCGGCGGTTCGTGGCGGAGGGAGAGCAAGACGCCGGCTAGGCGTCATTATTTTCCGCGGCAAGAGGAAAACGGCCAGAGCGCGTAGAATTAATTATACAATGGGGCGATACAATGGGGCGGGCGTAGCCCGCCCCGGTCGTGAAGGGATGTGTTCGATCTTGCGGGTGGCTGTAGGAAGCGACCACGGTGGGTTCAAGCTCAAGACGGAAATCATCGCTTACCTGGAGGAGCATAAAATAGACTACCGCGACTTTGGTACATATAGCGAGGAGTCGGTGGATTATCCCGATTTTGCCCGGGTCGTGGCTGAAGCCGTTGCGCGGGGAGAGTACCAGCGGGGCATTCTTTGCTGCGGTACCGGCATCGGCGTGTGTATTGCCGCCAATAAGATCCCCGGCATACGGGCTGCTTTGTGTCACGACACTTTCTCGGCCCGCATGGCCGGGGAGCATAATATGGCCAATATCATTACCCTGGGCGAGCGGGTTATCGGCCCCGGGCTGGCGCGCGACATAGTGGGCGCATGGCTGGGGGCCACGTTTGCGGGGGGTAGGCACGCGCGCCGGCTGGATAAAATTGCGGCCCTGGAGAGGGAGTACTGCCGCTGCTGACCTCCGGCCGGGGGAGCTGCCGCCGTCCGCGGGCCGCCCCGCCCGTATTTGTTCCAACAACATTAGGAGGCAAGTATCATGAGTTGCTACACCCCTCTTCGTGAAGCAGACCCCGAAGTTTACAGTGCCGTGATGCGGGAACTAAAAAGGCAGCGCAACACCCTGGAGCTGATTGCCTCGGAAAATATCGCCAGCCGGGCGGTTATGGAAGCTCAGGGCTCGGTGCTTACCAACAAGTATGCGGAAGGCTTGCCCGGCCGCCGATACTACGGGGGCTGCGAGTTTGTGGACGTGGTTGAATCGCTGGCCGTGGAAAGGGCGAAAAAGCTTTTCGGCGCCGAGCATGCCAACGTGCAGCCCCACTCCGGTTCCCAGGCCAATCAGGCCGCCTACTTCACTTTGCTGGAGCCGGGAGACACCATTATGGGCATGAACCTGGCGCACGGGGGGCACCTTACCCACGGCAGCCCCCTAAATTTGTCGGGGCGGTATTTCCGCGTAACTTTTTACGGAGTGGAAAAGGATACGGGGCGGATCGACTACGACAAGGTTCTGGAACAGGCTCGCCGCAGCAAACCGAAATTGATCGTGGCCGGTGCCAGCGCCTACCCCAGGGAAATAGATTTCAGACGCATGAAGGAAATAGCCGACGAGGTGGGCGCCCGCCTGATGGTGGACATGGCTCATATTGCCGGCCTGGTGGCGGCAGGACTACACAACAGCCCCTTTCCGCACGCCGACGTGGTGACTACTACCACGCACAAAACGCTGCGGGGTCCCCGCGGCGGCATGGTGCTGTGCAGCAAAGAACTGGGCGCCGCCGTGGACAAGGCCGTGTTTCCCGGCATCCAGGGTGGACCGCTTATGCACGTCATCGCCGCCAAGGCAGTGGCTCTAGGCGAAGCGCTGCAGCCCGAATTCCGGGAATACCAGAGGCAAATCGTCAATAACGCCCGGGCGCTGGCCGGGGCCTTGCTAGAGAGGGGTTTTACGCTGGTTTCGGGGGGCACCGATAACCACATGCTGCTGGTGGACCTGCGCAACAAGGGCATCACCGGCCGGGAGGCCGAACAGGTGCTGGACGAAGTAGGGGTTACGGTAAACAAGAACGCCATTCCCTTCGACCCGCAGCCGCCGGCGGTTTCCAGCGGCATCAGGATCGGCACCCCCGCGGTAACCACCCGGGGCCTGCAAGAGGCCGAAATGACCGAAGTGGCGGAGATTATCCACCTGGCCCTCAGCTTTAACGGTAACCGGGCTTACCGGCAAAAAGCAGCGGCCATGGCCGCCGACCTGTGCCGCCGCTTCCCCGTATACCGGGAGGGTGGTGTTTATGAGCCGTCCCAGCTGGGATGATTATTTCATGGAAATAACCAGCGTAGTGGCTAATCGCTCTACCTGCCTGCGCCGCAAGGTGGGCGCGCTCATCGTGCGCGATAACCGCATCCTGGCAACCGGCTACAACGGTGCGCCCGCCGGCATGCGTCATTGCCAGGAAACCGGCTGTATGCGGGAGCGGCAGGGCGTTCCTTCCGGAGAAAGGCACGAACTATGCCGGGGACTGCATGCCGAGCAAAATGCCCTTATCCAGGCCGCTGTGCACGGCATATCCATTGCCGGGGGCACTTTTTACGTCACCCACCAGCCGTGCGTGCTGTGCGCCAAGATGATGGCCAACGCCCGCATCGTGCGGGTAGTTTTCCGGGGAGGTTACCCGGATGAGCTGGCCCTGGCCATGTTCCGGGAGGCCGGGATAGAGCTGGTGCAGTACGGCTCTACCTAAATTCCGCGCATTCCGTTTGTGGTGTTTGCCATGATTTATTACAGTTATTACAGTTAGGAAAGGCCTGACCCCCAATGCAAAAGAAGATAGTGGCGCTGCCTAAATTGAACAACCTGACTCCCACCATGGAGTCCACCGCCCTCAAGCTGATGGAGGAAGCGGGGGAACTGGCCCAAGCCATCGGCAAGCTGCGGGGCATGAGCGGCGAGCGCTGCGCCGTGGATGAGCGTGAGGTGCTGGCGCGCATCACTCGCGAGCTGCTGGACGTGGCCCAAACGGCGGTGTCCATGATGTTCGTGCTGGAGGAGCGCTACGGGATCAGTATCGAGAAGGCCCTGGACGAACACATGGACAAGCTGGTACGCAAGGGTTACCTGGTGCCAGGTGTTGAAAGGTTGAAAGATGACAGCTAGGTGGTGCCAGGTGTTGAAAGGTTGAAAGTTGCGGGTTAAAGGTGTAAATGATTGGCCCCTGGGCCTCGGAAAGGATGCTGGGGTTGAAAGTACTGGTTGTATTCGGCACCAGGCCGGAGGCCATTAAAATGGCCCCCCTGGTGCAAATGCTGCAAAAGGATAAAATGCTGGAATGCCGGGTGGCGGTTACCGCCCAGCACCGGGAAATGCTGGACCAGGTGCTGCGCCTGTTCGATATTCGCCCGGACCACGACCTGAACGTGATGCGGGATGGCCAGACGCTGTTCGATATCACCGTGCGCGCTCTAGCCGGCCTGCAGCGGGTTATGGAAGCGGAGAGCCCGGACCTGGTGCTGGTGCACGGCGATACCACCACCACCATGGCGGCCGCGCTAGCCGCTTACTACCTGCAGCTGCCGGTGGGCCACGTGGAAGCCGGGCTGCGCACCGGCAACAAGTACTCCCCCTTCCCGGAGGAGATGAACCGGCGCCTGGCCGGCGCCCTGGCCGACCTGCACTTTGCGCCCACGGCCGGTGCCCGGGCCAACCTGCTGCGGGAGGGAGTCGACCCCGAGCGCGTGTTTGTCACCGGCAACACTGTCATCGACGCGCTGCTGGCCACGGTGCGTCCTGCCTACCGGTTCGGCGATCCTCTGCTGGACGGCCTGGATTTCGCCAGGCACCGGGTTCTCCTGGTTACCACCCACCGCCGGGAAAACCTGGGCGAGCCCATGCGGGACATCTACCTGGCCCTGCGCGACGTGCTGGAACGGCACCCCGACGTGCGGGTGCTCTTCCCCGTGCACAAAAACCCCGCGGTGCGGCAGGTGGTGCGGGAAGTGCTGGGCAGTTCGGAGCGGGTGCACCTGGTGGAGCCCATGGACTACGAGCCCTTTGTCAACCTGATGGCGCGGTGTTACCTGGTGCTTACCGATTCCGGCGGCATGCAGGAGGAGGCGCCTTCCCTGGGCAAGCCCGTGCTGGTGCTGCGCAACACCACCGAGCGGCCCGAGGCCGTAACGGCCGGCACCGTACGCCTGGTGGGCACCGATCGTGCCGCTGTGCAGCGGGAAACCGAGCTACTGCTCACCGACCGGGACCGTTACCGGGCCATGGCCGAAGCCGTCAATCCTTACGGTGACGGCCGGGCCTGCGCCCGCATCGTAGCAGCCATCAAGTACGCGTTTAAACTTACGCGGCGCCGGCCGCAGGAATTCTCCGTTCCTCCGGCCGGGCGGCAGGCGGCGGGCGGCAGCGAACCTCCGCTGCAATAACGCATTGCTTGCCAGCCGTGCTATACCAGCCAGCCCCAACATAGATTTGCAAAAATGCATTACCAATGCAATTATGCAGTACAACATCCTTACCGCGGGAGCCGTTCCTTGCTGCTGCGCAGCTGCCAAACCGCCGTTTTTCAACGGGTGCGTCCTATGCGGGTCGCTTTTTAATTTTCTGGCATGTTATTTGCTGTAGTTAACGGGGAGCTAAATAAACAAGCTTAAATAGCTTAAATAATAAGGAGGTCGGCAAGATGAATTTTGAACTTACCGAAGAGCTTCAGGATATCAAGAAGGTGGCGCGCGACTTTGCGCAAAAGGAAATCGCCCCCACCGTGGACGAGGACGACAAAGCGCACAGGTTCCGCCGCGACCTGGTCAAGAAGATGGGCGAGCTGGGATTCTTTGGCTGCGTCATCCCCGAAGAATACGGCGGCAACGAAATGGGCTTTTTAGCCATCACCCTCATTGCCGAGGAAATCGCCAGGGTGCACAGTTCCATGCGCCTGCCCTTCAACATGAACGCCCTGGGACCGGCCCTCACTATCCTGAAATACGGCAGCGAGGAGCTCAAGCAAAAGTACATCCCTCCCTTGGTGGAAGCGGATATCCTGGGCTGCTTCGCCATCACCGAACCCAACGCCGGTTCCGACGTGGCCAGCATGAAGACCAAGGCTATCTGGGACGGCGAGAAATACGTGCTTAACGGCAGCAAGATGTGGATATCCAATGCACCCGTGGCCGATATAGCGCTGGTTTACGCCTACACCAACCCGGACGTGCGGGTCAAGGGCATGTCCGCCTTTATCGTGGACATGAAATCGCCCGGCATCAGCGTGGAGCCCATCACCGAGAAGCTGGGCACCTGGGCCGCCCCCGTCGGCGTGGTTACTTTTGAAAATACCCCCGTGCCCAAGGAAAACCTGCTGGGCCAGGAAGGCGAAGGCTTTAAGATCTGCATGCAGCAGCTGGACAACACCCGCCTCGGCTGTGCCGCCGGCGCCCTGGGCGTGGCCCAGGCCTGCATCGACGCCGTGCTCAGCTATGCCAACGAGCGGGAGCAGTTCGGCCAGCCCATCGGCAAGTTTCAGATGAACCAGGACATGATCGCCCAAATGATCGTGGAAACCGAAGCCGCCCGCCTGCTGGTTTACCGCGCCGCCACGCTGAAGGACAAGGGCGTGCCCTGCACGCTGGAAACTTCCATGGGCAAGTATGCCGCGGCGGAAGCGGCCAACAAGTGCGCCGACTATGCCATGAAGATTTTCGGTTCATATGGCTATTCCGAAGAATACCCGGTGGCCAGGTACTTCCGCGATGCCAAGTCTTACCAAATCGTAGAAGGTACCAGCAACATCCAGAAGATGATCATTGCCAACGACGCCCTCGGGTACCGCAAGGCCAACCGGGGATAACGGCAGGCGTAAAAACCTTGCAGGGAGGCATTGTTAATGAGCAAAAAATACGATGAGTTTAAACGCAGAAAGGAAAAAATCCTGCAGATGGGCGGCGAGAAGGCCGTAGCCAAGCACAAGCAAAGCGGCAAGCTCACCGCCCGGGAAAGAATAGAGTACTTCTTTGATCCCGGTACTTTTACCGAAATCGGCACTTTTGTCAAGCACCGCACCACTGCCTTCGGTATGGATAAAAGGGAAGTTCCGGCGGAAGGCGTGGTGGTGGGCTACGGCAAGGTAAACGGGCGGATGGTCATGGTGGCCGCCGAGGACTATACTTCCATGGCCGGTACCTTCGGCGAGTACCACGGCAAAAAATTCGCCCAGGCCATCGACATGGCCAAGGAAATGGGTATCCCCTTCGTGGGTATCAACGACTCCGGCGGGGCCAGGCTGCAGGAAGGTATGGACACCCTGGAGGCTTACGCCTGGCTGTTTCGCTCCCAGAACTTGGCTTCGGGCATCATACCGCAGATTGCGCTGCTGCTGGGCCCCTGTCTGGGCGGCCAGGCCTACCACCCGGTGATGCAGGACTTCGTGATCCAGTGCCGCAAGCACGGCTTCATGGGCATTGCCGGCCCGGCTTTTGTTAAGACCCAGCTGGGCATCGACATCGACCTGCAAACTCTGTGCGGGGTACAGGCGCACGCCGTCAAGTCGGGCTGCACCCACGTCGTGGGGGAGGACGATCAGGACTGCCTGGATAAGGCCAAGGAACTGCTGTCCTTTCTGCCCCAGAACAACAGGGAAAAACCAGCCCGGGTGGACACCGGCGACGAGGCCATGCGTTTGGTCCCCGAACTAGACGGCATGATCCCGGAAGAAACCATGGTTCCTTACGACATGCACGAAGTTATTTACAAGCTGGTGGATAACGGCTACTTTTACGAGATTATGCCCGACTTCGCGAAGAACGTTATCATCGGCTTTGCGCGCTTCAACGGCCGCAGCACCGGCATCGTGGCCAGCCAGCCCAACTGGATCGGCGGTGTGATCGACTGCGATGCCGCCGACAAGGTGGCCAGGTTCGTCAGGTTCTGCGACCTGTTCAACATTCCGCTGGTCAACCTGCACGATACCCCGGCTTACATGATCGGGCCCCAGGAGGAGTGGAAGGGCATCCTGCGGCACGGCGCTAAAATGCTGTACGCTTACATCGATGCCACGGTGCCCAAAATCACCGTCATCATGCGCAAGTCCTTTGCCGGTGCCTACCTGGGCATGTGCTGCAAGGACACCGGCGCCGACATAGTATTTGCCTGGCCCGAGGCCACCATCACCATCGTAGGCGCTGAGACCGCGGCCAGCGTTATCTTCGCCAAGGAGATCAAAAACGCGGAAAATCCGCAGGAAGTGCGGGCCAAGCGCATCCAGGAATACCGCGACCTGTACGAAAACCCGTACCACGCGGCGGAGCGCGGGTATGTGGACGATATCAT
>ENA-OSAF01000347-OSAF01000347.1-marine-sediment-metagenome-genome-assembly--contig:-NODE-347-length-15233-cov-25.085387_pt1 | contig 15233 bp, 17 predicted proteins | sample MGYA00237872_ERZ529318 | MGnify/ENA primary metagenome ERZ529318 (study PRJEB26369, sample SAMN03142813) | marine sediment metagenome | biome: marine; feature: borehole; material: sediment... | reverse complement strand
GCCCGGTGAGCAATAAGTACAGCCGGTCGCCCAGCAGGATGAACGTAACGGCGGTAAGCACCATAACGGCCAACCCAGAAACCAGCAGAGCTCTTCTAAGCTCGCCGAGATGAGCCTGTAACGGCATTTTTCTTTCTTCCACGGTTACCGCCCCTTTTGCGCCAAGCGCCGGTACCAGAGCTGGTGCCGGCGGCGCACGTAATCCAGGTCCACTTTACCGGTAAACATGCCCGGCAGCAAGTAGCGGTTTTCTTTGAACAAAAATGCCGCCAGGTGAGCAGCTATACCCAGCATGAGCAGCACCATGGCCGCGTTGTGCAGGGCGGTGACCCAGAATATAATATCAGCGCCAAGGTCGACCCCGGGCAGGTTCTTAAGCACCTTGACCAGGCCGGTAACTATGAGCAGCAGCAGGCTGAACCCGATAAATGCATAGGCCAGGCGCTGCTCGGCCAGGTACTTGTCGTTTTCCGGCTCCTCGCCCTGCCCCAGCATGGCCATGATGATGCGCACCGACTGCCGCACGTCGCCCCGCCGGGGTAAAATGCCGCGATCCCTCCGCAGGCCGTGGTACACCAGGTGGTAAGTGACAGCCAGGATCAACAGCACCGCCGCCCAGTAATGGATGGCCAGGGTTACGGAAAAATCCGACGTCCAGGCCAGCCCGGGCAGCCGGTCCAGCATGTAGCGCCTGTACACGGGCAGCTGGCCGATACCGCTGAAAATTAACAGAAAGGTGGATACGGCCACCGTCCAGTGCACAACGCGAACGGAAAAACCATGGCGCTTGACTTTTTTTTCACCGGCCAGTATTTTGTCGGCCACAGCTACTCATCTCCCTTCATAGTTCTGTACGCCGCCACACCGGCAGCCACCGCGCCAGCCACAGGGGCCACCGCCATGCCCAGGGCCAGGCCGTTGACGCTGTCCAGGTAATTGCCCACCCCCACGGGCATGCCGGGAAAACCGGGCGCAGACGGGTTGGCTTGGGCCGCCTTTTGCTGCATTAACGCAGCATGAATTTTTTCAAAGGGAACGGGAGAAACGTAAAAGGTGGAAGTGCCGCCGTTTTCCCGCTCACCGTAAATATAGCCGCCCACTTGGCCCGCCCGCTCGCGCGCCAGCGCGCGCATCCGTTCCTTGGAGCCGATCAAAAGAGCCTGCCGGGGACAAGCCTCCACGCAGGCCGGCGGCCGCCCGGCCTTCAACCTGTCGTAACAGAGATTGCACTTGTACATCACCCCGCCCCCAGCAAACCGGGGAGCTATCTTCAGGTACAACCCCACGCCGGCCTGACGGGCCGGTATCCCCCAGGGGCATACCTGGCGGCACTTGGCCCCGCCCAGGCACAAATCGGGATCGATGACCACCGGTCCCTCGGGCGTTTTGCGCTGGGCGCTGAAGGGACACAGGTTGGCGCACGGCGGATTGTCGCAGTGCATACAGCGCCGGGGTATGGCCAGCCGGTAGAGCTTGCCACCGTGTTCAACCTCCACCTTTTGCACGAAGGTCCAGTTGTAAGGGGTAAGCCTGGTAATAAGATCCCGCTTATCGGACCAGTCTTCTTTTTTCTTTTGCGGCCAGTAATTACCTATATCATCCACAGGCCGGGGAAAACGCCGCTGGTTTTCCTCCCGGCACGCTCTGACGCAGGCCGGCACGCCGGCCAAGCGGCACCCGTCGCACCTGGTAAGGTCGATTACCGTGCCCACCGGCGCCCGCCCGGCGGCTCCGGCTTGCTTGCCCAAGCCGGAAAGTACCAGCCCGCCAGCCAAACCGGCGGCGAAAGCGCGCTGGAAAAACTCCCGCCTGGTAAAACCGGGCATTTTTTGCTTCCCTCCCTAACTATATTGTTTATTTATAATATATTAATTTAACGATTTAGTCAATATAAAAATAAACTTACATAATATGTATCCTGCGCGCCAAGCCTCCTTGGAGTTCCGCCGAACGAAACGCTGCAAATCACGTAATAAAGCCGGCTGCCGGCAGGCAATCGGCCGAAAGTATTGATAAACTTAGCAGGCGCTTCCGTTTCCCAGAGCGAACGACATATAGAGCACCGGATAACAACTCTTGGCGCAGCAAAGAAGCAAAGCCGGGAGGCGCGCGCAAGACGCGCGCGCCAGCCTGAACCGAAACAGGATGTAAGCCCGCGGCGGCCCGGTTTCGCCCGGAGCGAGCCTTAGAGTTGTCCGGCGCGTAATTTGGAGTAAGCGAAGGTAACGGAAGCGCCCTTTGCCAGCAATCTGAGCCGGCTGCCGCACCGGCAGCCGGCCCGCTGGGCCGCTTTCTAGCGCACGTAAGGCGAGTATCCCAGGGAATTGAGTACCCGGCGCAGATAAGCGGGGCTGACCACAGAGGGATCGTAAGCCACGCTCACCAGGCCCTCATCCAGCGCTACCGAAACTTCCCTGACGCCGTCAACCTGCAACAAATTGTGCTCTATTTCCCTGGCGCCGCCCGCGCCGCGCAAGCCGCCCACTCGTATGGCCCGGTGGGCGATATCCCGGTCGGCTACCAAACAATGCACCTCCATGTTTTGCTCATTATCATGTCCCGAATTTCCATTTCAATACTTCCCCTGCTTTGAGCGGCCGGTTGCCGGTACCCCTGGTTTCCCGCGTTACTGCGGCCTCGCGCCCGCCGGGCGCCGCGCCGCCCTTTTTGTCGAGGTTGATTTCCCGCTGTACCGGCCTGCTCCCGGCTGTTCCAGCAGCTTGCCCGGTCCCGCGGTCCTGGCACTGCTGCTGCCCGCCGGCACCCATTAAAGCACCCAGAAGCCCCATCAGTGCAGAAAGATCCGGCTGGCCGCCCTTACCTCTTCCTCCACCCAGCAGGCTCAGCAGCACCGCCGGGTTAAAGGGAGCTGCCGCACCGGAACCGCCCCTGCTCATGCCCGCAGCGGCAAGCATGGCCAGCAGCGGTCCCATCAGCGCCTCCATGCCGCCGCCCATTCTCGAACCGGCGGCTTCGCCGGCCTCGCCGCGGTTCAATGTGCTTACCAGGCCCATTAAATTGACCAAAGTGAGCATGATTAACACGCCGTCGTGATCCACGCCTAATTTTTCCTGGTATTCCATCAACCGCACCAGCACCTGTTCTACTTTTCCTTCGCTGCCCTCCAAATAGGAACAACCTCCTTTTAAAGATGGTTTGCCATAATGTAACAGTTTACCGGGCAAACACATAGGATATTGCAGAGGCGTTTCACAAGCTCTCTTGCAGTAAAAAAAGGAGGGATTTTATTGAAACGAGCGACCCTCTATCGCTCCAACCCCTTGGTTGCTTTTCTGTTTCTGGCTTTGCTTTTCTCCGGGTGGCGGTGGATTTACCTTGAAATATGCCGTTTAACCGGGCCGGCGCCGCAAACACTGCCGACGCAACCGGTACAGGACAGCAACACCCTACCGCCGGGCGACGTTGAGGAAAAAGAACCGCTCGAGGCCGGCAATGCAGCTGAGCAGCCGGCAAAGGAACAACAGCTGCCTGCACCGAGCGGGCAGGAGGTAACCATTGAAACCGAAACCGGCAATATCTCTCTCCCGTCGGTATTACCCGCTGAGCTGCCGCAAGCCTAACAGGAATAGCCCGGACTGGACGGCAGCATCTTTTTGTCAAGGGCCTTCCGCCTGCTGCTTACCTTTGGGCCCACCAAACATGCCCACAAAGGGCGGCGCTTCCAGCGGCTTAGTGCCCTGGCGAGCGCCTTCCCTGCGCCCCCCGCCCGCCAACCTTTGTTCTAGCAGATCAATAATGCCCATTAAATTAACCAGACTGAGCAGCACCAAGAACCTGTCATGGTCCAGGTCGAACTTTTTCTTCACTTCCAATAGTTCCGCCAACGTTTTCTCCAATTCTTTTTCGCCACCGGGCATCGCACCATCCCACCGCCCTTAAATGAGCCCCGGTACGGAAGGAATGTTTATGCCGCCGGTTATACGGGAAAGCTCATCCCGTACCATTTGTTTGGACTCCCGCATAGCCTCGTTAAAAGCTTCCGCGGTCAACCGCGCCAGTTCCGCCGGGTTACCGGCCATTTCCGGTTTAAAATGTATTTGCACCACTTCCTGGTTACCGTTCATAACCAGCTCCACTGCGCCCCGCCCGGCACTTACTTTTACCGTCATTTGCCGCAACTGTTTCTGCAGCTGTTGAATCATTTCCAACATGTTGCTCATATCCATCATCAGGTTGCCTACCTCCCCGTGAAAATGTCATGACGTTAATTAAATATATGCCGACGGTGGAGGAAAAGTTATGCCGCTTTTTACCAGACACCGGTCGCAAAAAAAAACTGTTTTTAAGGAAAAACAGTCAAACCTCGCAAACAACGCATCTTACCGGATGCACATCAACTCGACGTCATCAAGCAGCACCTGGCTGGCATTGGCTTCCACGGGCAAGAAGTTAAAACGAACCAGCGCATTGGCGGCGTTGGCTGGCGCCGTAGAATTCACACAAAAGCGTCCCCAGCTGCCGTTGGGAATTTGTGTGGCACTGAAGGTTTGCGCGTCGCGTCCCACTTCCACACCCATGGCATCATAGTAGACAATAGCAGCCTCCAGGGTAAAGGAGCCGATGGCGGGTGCCGGCGGCGTAACTTCATTGGCGTAGAAGCAAAGCTGGTAGTAATTGCCGCCCCTAATACCGCGTCTGACGCTCTGGAACACCGAGGCGCTCTCCCCAGGTACTTCTCCTAACCCCACCGAGAACGATCCGCTCCGCGCGTTGTTAGACTGGAATATGTTGCTGGCGCCCCAGAAAATTAACGTGCCGTTGCCGTTTTCATCGGTCCAGGCTTCGAAGCTGGGGTCCTGAATAAGATTACCGGGGGGACATATTACGGGCATCGGGCAGGCCTGAACGTAAATTTGCCGGTCCTCTACCACTTTATACCTTACGATAACCCTACCGGTTTGGTGCAAACGGCCGGCGTTGACCAGATCCCAGTCGATGTCGGCTTCGGAGCTGAGCACCTGGGCATAAACCTCGTCCTTGTTAATCACCGGAACAGGATCGACGACATCTACGGTCTTGGCGAATGAAATGTCCTCGGCAAAGTGCCGCACGTTATCGTTCTTGTCAACGTAAAAAATCTGCTTATGCAGCGTTCCGGAAATTTCCACCTTTTTCAGGACGTCGACCATGTTGCCGGGCTGCCAGCCGTAAACGTCCCAGTTGTTGGTTTCCATGAAGTCCGCCCAGCGGCTGGCAGGCTGCTCCGAAAAAACCGGCTTGACCTGCAGGCCCATGATACTGACGTTGATATGATCAACCTTGCGCACCAGTTCCGGCATCACGGTGATATTGTCCACCATTACCTGCGCTTCTTCTTCTACCAGCACTACCGGAACTTTTACCTTCACGCATAAAACTTCTGCGGGTTCCGTGAAAAAATACTCGTGGAACGGCATGCTTATACCTCCTTAATTTGTTGGTTAACCTTTGGCTCCGCAGGGGATTTTGATAACCTGCCCCACTTGCAGATTCTGGGGATTGATACCGGGATTCAGCTCCAGTATCCTAGCTACGGTGGTACTATACCGCTGCGCCAGTTCAAACAAAGTGTCGCCGGATTTGATGGTATAATCGATGATCTCGCCCACGGGGCACTCTTCCTCCACCGCGCTTACCAGGGATACGACCACTTCGCGCCGCAGCGTGTCCGTCACCCAAACCTGTACTTTGATCACGGCTTCGATATGCACGTCGCAGGCCTGGGGTTCGACGTCGATGTATTCCACCACGGGCCTGACGTCGACATCCATGTCTTTTGTAGCCCCACGGATTTCAACGAATGTCCGGAAATTGAGCCGCTGGTGCATGGCGTGCACGGCCTGATCGGGCTTGTCGGAAACGTATACTATCTTGACGCTCACAAAACCGCGGGTAATCACCTTGTTGTTTATCACCTTGGTTTCCGCAACCTCGGTATCATCTATGGTAACGTTAATTATTTTAACCGGGCACGGCTTTTGCTGGGGTGTTTCAAAGGTTTCCCGAACAACCACCTGCGAGGTGGCCTCACCGATGAGCTGTTCGATGTTCAACTCCACGGTTTTGACCGTTGCTCCGGCCACTGCTGTTACGACCCTGACCTCCCTGGGTTCGGTTACCCTTACGTCCAGCTTGATGACGCAGTCAGCAGTAAAAACCGGGTCACCCTTGATATCCACCTGGCAGTTTTCCACGAAAGCGTCCGCCGCCACGTCCATGTCAGGCCGGGCGCCCGCCACTTCCACAAAGTCCGTGAACGGCACGGTGTGGTGCATGCTGTGCACCGATTGCTCCGGCACCGCCCCCACGTAGGTAATCTGCAGGGTCAACTCGCCGTCCACAATTACTTTGTTGGCTACGATGCGCGTGTTGGTTACAGTAGCTGTAGCATCAACGTCCAAAATTTTTTCCGGTTCCGGTTTTTCCGGCGGGTTGTCGAACTCGTCGCTGACAATCAACTGTTTTACTTCCCGGCCCACCACCTCGTTAATGGTAAGGGTATCGTATTGCGCTTCCATACCGTCGGGCACCTGGGTGAGCACTTCCACTTCCTGCACTTCAAAAACTTTGGCCGTTACTTCCAGCACCGCGATGACTTCAAACTTGCGCGGATCCCTTGGGCTGCGCGTGACTTTAATGTCTTCAATTTTGACATTCGCCTTGATGTCCATGCCCGGCAGCGCGCCCGGCAGGTCGACATAGGTGGTGAAAGGAATTTGCCCGTGCATGTGGTGCACCGACTGGTCCGGCTCAAAGGCCACATAAATCATCTGCAGGGTCACCGTACCCTCCACCACGGCTTTATCCGGCAAGAGATCGGTCTGCTTGATGCTGGCCGTCCCTTCCGTAGAGATAACTTGGTCCACATCGGGCTTGGGCCCGGGTACCGTGATTTCCCCGCGTGCCACGACTTGCTGCGTGTTTTCGCTAACGACCTGCCTGACGGTAATCTTTTCCGTATCCGGTGTCATGGCAGCAACCATGTATTTTCCTCCTTTCAATGGACTTCTATAATAGTATATGAGTGACTGTCTAAAATGTGCAGGACGGGTGCTTCTCCCCGTAAAAGGAAAAAAAGAAGAAGAACAATAATGTTCTTCCAAAACAGAGCGGTTATTTAGATAGTTTACGGCCGAATAAACATTTGGACAAACATTTTTCCGTAAGGCCCGCCGTCCACGATGCCGATGCCCACCTGGGTAAAATGCTCGTTAAGTATGTTGCGCCGGTGGCCCGTCGAATTCATCAGGCTGGTATGAGCTACTTCCACCGAGGGCGCGCCGGCCAGGTTTTCCCCCGCCCAGCTGTAACGGATACCGAACTGCCGCATCATGTCAAAGGGGGACCCGTAGGTGGGCGAAGTATGGCTGAAGTAATTGTTTTGTATCATATCCCGCGCTTTGAGCCTGGCCAGCTGCACCAGTGCGGGATTTGCCTGCAGGGGGTTTGTCCCGCGGCGCAACCGCTCGCGGTTGACCAGGTCCAGCATTTGCTTTTCTTCCGCCGTCATGCTGCCGGCTGTAGGCCCGGGCTGCGGGCTGGGTTGCGGCTGCGGCGACGGTTCCGGTTGGGGTTCCGGCGCGGGCCGATGGGGTGCAGCTTTACCGTCACCCGTAAACATCTGCACAAAATACTTGTAGCGGCCCTTTTCCACCACGCCAATGCCCAGCCGGTCGAAATCAGCGTTCAATATATTGGCGCGGTGACCCCGGGAATCCATTAACGCGGTGTGGGCACTGGCCGCCGTCGGCGCCATGGCCAGGTTCTCCCCGGCGTAAACGTACCTGATCCCTGCCTTGCGCATCATGTCAAAAGGAGACCCGTAAGTGGGGGAGGTGTGGCCAAAGTAATTGTTTTCTACCATGTCTCCGGCCTTGAGGCGGGCCAGCCGCGCCAGTGCAGCGTCGAACTGCAAGGCCGGCAGCCCCCGCTGCACCCTTTCGCGGTTCACCAGGTTGAACATTTCCCGTTCGTCCGCCGTCATGTCCCCGCTGCCGGGAGCGGGCGCGGGTTCCGAAGCGCCATCACGTCCGGGCCTGTCGCTGCCGGTACTGCCGCTCCTTTGACCGCCGACACCTTCATTTGGCCCATCTTCCTTCGGTACAGACCCTTTCACCAGCCATTCCACCACATAAAGGTAGCCGTGCACCGGCACTACCGCCACGCCTACTTGGTCGAAAGCGGGGTCGAGGATGCGGTTCCTGGTAACGAAATTCTTCATAAAATAAACGTGGGCCGATTCCACCGTTCCAGCCCGGGCCAGGTTTTCCCCAGTTTCCCGGTAATGCACCTTAGCTTTGCGCAGCATGTCCTCCATGCTGCCGTAAACCAGTGAGTAATGTGCCAGGTAGCCCTTGTCGGCCATATCTTCGGCCTTCAGCCGCGCCAAAACAGTGAGCAATTTGTCCACCTGCAGCGGGGCTAGACCGGCTCTAATCCTTTCCTTGTTAATTAATTGCACGAGCTTTGTCTCGTCTTCCGTCAAGCCCGGCTCGCGCGCGCCGCCCACGGCTACGGGAACGCCCAGAACCGCGTCGGCCCGGGAAACCGAAGCGGCATAGGCGCCGCCTATCGCGCCACCGTCCCCCGCCGTCCCCGGCCAGGCCGCCACCAGGGCCAAACAAGCCAGCGCCGCACCCGCGAGGAAAATCCACATCAGCTGTCTTTTACCTACCGGCATTTTTTTATGCACGCTCCTTTCCCCCAACGGTCCCCCGGCGCCGGTTGTGCGGTTCCATACTTGCGGCGTAGCGGGGGATGCCTGTCCAAGTTTTAGTCACTTGAGTTTAATGGTACCAAAATAGAAGAAGATTAACAAAGCGTGCAAATTAAGGCCGGCAACCATAAAATATGTTATTTGTGCATTTTTTGGATAACCAGCTATATTAACGCCAAATCGCGCCGCGATGGGATATATAACCATTTAGAAAGCCAAAGATGCCTCGGGGTAAGGCATCTTTAATTAACCGGGAGAATAAAGCACCGCCCCCACTCCCTCGGTTAAAGCCAGGCAAGCGAGGTTTCCGTCCGGCTCGTCAAAAAAACAGGTCAGAATAAATATATTTCCCGTCAAACCCCGCTTGAACCTTTGCAACATGATTTCATCCAGGTTGCTGAGAGTTTCCAGGGCCAGACCCGGGCCCCTGACCACCAGCGTAAAACGCCCGTCCGCCTGCTTCAGGAACCGGATGCTGCAGCGATGGCTGCCTTTTTTGCCCCGGGCCAGCTTATCTATCAAACCGAGGTAACTTGCTGCCACTTTCATGGCGTCCTCCTTGCTGGGCAGGCGCGGTCCGATGGCCGGTATATCGTTTAGGAAAGTCAGGGCTACATCGTCCGTGCGGTAAACCTCCACGTCTTCAAACCTCCCCCGGCAAGGCGAGCAAGGACATTATAGCTCAACTTCCAGCGCTTCCAATACATTGTGTATACGGTTAAATATACAGTGCGAATCAGAGCCGGCAAACAGGAGCCCCACAGCCCTGTTCTCTTCATCCAGAATAAGCGACCCGCTGTCGCCCGGCTTGCTCAACAAGTCCGCCACTACCTGGTCGCTGAACCAACCCTTTTCCTCTTCAGAAAGATCCACCTGCAAAGTCACGCTGAGAGCGGTAACTTCCCCGGACGTGACGCCGCTGGTGCGGCCGCTTTTCTGCACCAGCATTCCTTCCTTGGCTTCCCCCAGGCCGTTAACTTGCCCCAGTTCGATAATTTCCTCGCCGATAAGGTCGGGGCGCAGCGGCCGAGCCACGGCGCAATCTACCACGTTAAACCCTCTACTGTACTTGTAAAACCGCATCTGGTAGCCCGGGCGCAATACCCGCAGCAGCCGGTTGCCGGCAGCGGCAACCTTATTGGCCACCTGGCAGTCGGCCTGTTGGGATTCCCTCAGCAAGGGTACGAACCGCAGCAGCTCGGCAATGCGGTCATCCTGCGTTCCCCCGTCGTAGGGGCCGGGTTGCGTCATCACGTTGACACGGGCCGGAGATTGTACACCACAATCAAGCCGGTGCTGCCCAGCGCCTCTGCTGCCAGCCCCTCCCGGTTAAGCCCGCTTTTTTCCGCCGCCGCGGCGCTGATTTGCTCCCCTTTTTCCAGCACCACGATCTTATGCACAAACTTTTCTAGAAATTCCCTGTCGATATCTTCCGCCGCCAACATGCCGGGGTGCAAACCGTTGATTACCCGCATCACCTCTTTCCTTTCCCGGCAGCCGGCCAGCTCCAGCGCCAGCTTATCCCTTTGCGCAGATAACCAGCCGGCTTCCCTTTCCAGCTTGGCGCGCGTTTCCAAAAACAGTTCCTGTGAGATGACGCCCTGCAGCCTGTCCAGGTAAGCCATCCTGAGCTGCCGCCTCCTGGCGTCGATTTCTTCCTGCAGCCTGCTTATTTGCCGCTCCGTTTCGTCGGAGAACGAGGCGGTTTGCGCGTACAGTTCCGCCAGCCGGCTCCGGTAGGCCGTGCCCGCCGCCAGCCGCCGCACGTCCCGCAGTATATAGCGCACCAAGTCCTCCTCCGCCACCCGGTGGCTGCTGCAGCCGGCACGGCCGAACCTGTTGTACCTGCCGCAAACGTAAGCCGCAGCCCGGTTTTTCTTCTTGCGAAACACGTGGCCGCTGCCGCAGCCCGCGCAGAGGAGGAAACCGCTGAACAGGTGGAGGGGCGCTGCTTTGCTTTTTTTTCTCCCCTCTCCCGCCAGCCAGCGCTTGCGGCGCACCCGCTGGGCCAGTTCAAAGGTTTCCCTGCTGACGATGGCCTCATGCGCGCCGGGCACGATGATCCACTGGTCCGCCGGCACCCGCCGGGTTTTCCGGGACTTGAAGGATATTTTCTCGGTCACCCCCTGCACGGCGTCCCCGCAGTAAACCCGGTTGGTAATGATACGCCGCACTTGCTGCTCATCCCAGCGGTCGGATTGGGGCGCCCGGGCGTACCCCTTGACTTGGCTGGGAGTAGGTACACCCCGGCACTGCAGGTACTCCGCCAGGGCGCGGTACCCCCAACCCTCGATATAAAGCTGAAAAATTTCCTGTATAACGTGCCTGTATCGCTCATCTACTTCCAGCTTGTTTTTACGTCCAGCCGATTTTTTGTACCCGAAGGGCGGCCGGCCCAGGTATTCGCCGCGGCGCATTTTATTTTTCAAGTGGACGCGCACTTTCCTGGAAATATCCCTGGCGTAGTATTCATTGACCCAGGTTCTTATGCCGATGGTGTCGTCATCGTCCCGGAAACTGTCGTAGTTGTCCCCCAGGGATATCAACCGCACGTTCTTTTCCCGCAGGAAATCAAGGAAGGTCAATGTTTCGCCGTTGTTACGCCCCAGCCGGGAAAGATCCTTGACCAGTACCGTAGCCACAAGGCCCTGGTTGATGTCCTCCACCATTTGCAGTAAACCCGGCCGGTCGAAATAAGTGCCCGAAACGTCGCTGTCCACGTAAAACTTGCAGTCCCCCAGCCGGTTTTCCCCGGCAAAGGCCGCCAGCAAGCGGCATTGCGTTTCCAGGCTTTCATCGCGCTCGCCGTTTTCGTTCACGCTGAGCCGGGCATACACGGCCACGACGCCCGGCCCGCGGCCGGCGCCGCCGGCATGGTCAATATCCACCGGCGGCCTCCCCGGATGTCCGGCTGTACTCCCGGCCTGTTCCGCCTGCGCGTGCCGCCGTGACGCTCGTCATGTTTTTTAATTTCCTGTACAGGAGAAAAACCAGCATCTCAGTTATTTGCCGGTCTCCGGCCAGCACCGAAACGCCGTCCCGGTTCTTCACCACCCGCACCGGGCGCTGCACTGGTACCACCTCCTCATTAAAAAACATATGCCCGGCAGGGAAGGCAAATAATTGAAGTTTATAAAATAAATAATTTTTGTGTGCAGGAATTTTTTGCTTTATTGGTCGAATGATAGAATAGTAAAATAAGTATACAATAAAAGTTGGGGAGGTTTTTACTTTGCGAGCTGAAATCAGGCAGCGAGTAGAACGGTTATTGGCCGAGTACCCCGTTTGGCCGCGCCGTACTATCGCCGACCACTTCGATCTCGCCGCAAAACGTTACGCGGACCGCCCTTTTATTTTAACTGAAAATAGGGAATATTCGTACGGCGAAGTACAGCAACTGGCGGAACGGCTGGCCGGTGGGCTGCTCAAATTGGGAGTCAAGCCCCGCGAGCACGTGGCTCTGCTCATGGGTAATTACCCGGAATTTATTATCATATTGATAGCGCTGGCAAAAATAGGGGCGGTATGCGTGCCCATCAATACCATGCTCAGGGAACAGGAGCTGGAATTTCTGCTGCGCGACTCCGACTCAGTCGTGCTCATCGTCAACGACCGGTTGGGCAAGACCGATTTTATAGATATCCTGTCCCGGGTGCTGCCGGGCTTCGGCGAGCAAAAATTAAAGGAAGGCCGGCCCTTCGATGGTTTTCCCCATCTGCGCCACGTGGTGGTGTTTTCGCCTGAGGGACGTGAGTACCCCGGTACCCTTTCGCTGCCCACTCTATACGAAATGGGCGACGGCTTTCCCGCCGCCGAAAGGCAGCGCGTACAGAGGGCCACGGCCTACCCGGACGAAACCTGTTACATTATGTATACCTCGGGTACCACGGCCATGCCCAAGGGCGCCTTGCTAACCCACGATATGCTGCTGCGGGGCACTTACGCCAGCTGCCTGGCCCGAGCGCACCAGGAAGGACGGCGCATTTATTTCCCCCTGCCCCTGTACCACATCTTTGCCATTGAACAGGGATTCCTGGCAGTGACATTTGTGGGCGGCGCCATTATTCCCCACCTGCAGTTTACCCCCCAAAGCGCGCTGTCCCTCATCCAGCAGCACCGCGCCCACGACATCCTCTGCGTTCCGTCAATTATGCTGGCCATTTTGAATTGCCCGGAACTGTCCAATTACGACCTATCTTCCCTGTCTGCCGTTCTTTGCGCCGCTGCCCCCGCCCCGCTTCCCCTGTGGCAAAGGGCCAAGGAAGAGCTGGGCCTCACGGAGCTGGGCACGGGCTACGGTATGACGGAAGTGGCCGGGGCCAGCGCTTTGACTTGGCCCGGGGACGACCTGGAAATACTTACCACCAGGGTTGGGAGGCTAATGTACGGCGGCGCCAGCGGCCTGCCGGAATTCGGGGGGCGCAACATAGAGTATAAAACAGTAGACCCCTTTACGGGGCGAGACCTGCCGCCCGGCACGGAGGGCGAACTGGTCTGCCGCGGCAACATTGTTACCAGGGGCTATTACAAGCGACCGAAGGAAAACAGCGAGCTCATCGATAAGGACGGCTGGCTGCGGACGGGCGACCTGGGCATCGTGCACCCCGACGGGCTTATCCAGCTCACCGGGCGCAGCAAGGAAATGTACAAGACGTCCGGGGAAAACGTGGTACCTAAGGAAATCGAAGAATACATCAGCACCCATCCCAAAGTCAACCAGGTGCACGTGGTGGGCATACCGCACAAGGTGATGGGTGACGTGGGAGCGGCTTTTATCGAACTAAAGCCCGGGGAAACGTGCGACCGCAAAGAAATCATCGATTTCTGCAGGAAGGGCCTGGCCAAATTTAAGGTGCCGCGTTACGTATTTTTTGTTTCGGCCGAGGAACTGCCCTTTACTTCGACGGGCAAGGTACAGAAATTCAAACTGGTGGAAGAAGCTCAGCGCCGGGTCCAGCGGGGTGATTAACTGTGTTCTCCGGTCAAGACAAACCCAGCCGCGTGCAAGTGGTTATAACCGGCATGGGGCTTGTTACGCCCGTGGGTAATTCGGTGGCCGCATTCTGTGGAACCCCAAAAAATACCTTGCACCCCAAGCTGGCCCGGCGCGGCTGTTTTGTTACTTCAGGCACGTGCCCACCGCGTGCCTGACGGCGGCCACAAACTTGTCAAAAACCACACTGGTCCGTTCCCGTCGCGGGTATTCAGGAAACATTAACCGGCGCAGGCCCCTGGTAACCTCCAGCTGAACGCCCTTCCCCGACCGGTTTTTGTTGCATATGTTGGCCGGGTCGGTCCCAGCGTACCTGGAATGCTCCGCCACGGCAAACCCGCCGGCAACCAGGGCCTGCCGCAGACCCTCCTTTAAGGCGCTGTCCCGCCCGCCGACATACACCCGGCAGCTGCTTTCCCGGCAGCCGTGCACCGTAACCGTGCAGAGGGAAGAGGCGGCCATGCGCAGGGCCCTGGGCTCGTCGAAACGGGTGCTGGTGATGTGCAAGTCTGCAAAGTTACCTTCCTGCTTGGTGCCGCAAAAACTGTAAAAACCCCACTCTTTACCCGCAATGGCCCGCGCCAGCTCGGTAGTTCCCGGCTCGATTTCACCCCCGTGCGGCGCCATGATCAGCACCGGGGCGCCTTCATTGGCAAACACGATCCGGTAGTCGCGGCCTTCCTTTTCCTTCCGGCTGAGATCGTGAAAGGAGCCGTACCTGTCTCTCATGTCCTGTCCCCTTAAAGCTTGGCTTCCACCGCGGCCACCTTGCCGCGCATGCTTAAGGGCTTGTCCCGCCGATCGTCGATGCGGATGGTAGTGCTTACCCTGCCCGCCCCCGCGGCAAAGGGCGCCTCGTGCATCTTGCGCACCAGAGACAGCACGTGGTCCAGTTCCCCTTCAATAACGGTGCCCATGGAAGTCAACTCGTATTTAACGCCCTCTGCCTGCTGCAGGACCTGCAGGCATCTCGCTACGTAATCGCTCAGGCTAGTGGAAGATGTACCGATGGGGATGATGCTGACTTCTACTACCGCCATTTTTTCACCTCCGGTTAATTTTTGCCCTTTTCCACCATTATAGCACACGGGCGCACCCGCCCGTTTACAATGCAGTGTCGCAACCGCCGGGTTGCAATATGGGATCACCGATCTGGGCCCTGCCGTCGTTGCCGCTGGTGCCGTGGGCCAGGATGTGGTTGTTGGACAATATCAGCTTTTCCCCTGTTTTCTTATCCCTGACCACGGTGCCGAAAGTGCCGGCGCTGATCTTGTAGTGCCCGATGCTGCTGCCCGGCAGCGCCGGGCGCATCCTCTCCGACCTGCTTCCCAGCAACCGGACCCGCCCGATTTCTATCACGTCGGTTTCCACGCCGTGAACCTTCTCCGGAACCCGCTGGCTGCGGCTGAGTTTGCCGGCCGGCACCTTTTTCTCTACGAAAACAATGACGGCCGGCTTGTCGGTACGGGTCATACCCACCCGCTTATAACCCACACCTACGCCCCTGACGTTTGGCAGGGACAA
>ENA-OSAF01000346-OSAF01000346.1-marine-sediment-metagenome-genome-assembly--contig:-NODE-346-length-15260-cov-19.453140_pt1 | contig 15260 bp, 9 predicted proteins | sample MGYA00237872_ERZ529318 | MGnify/ENA primary metagenome ERZ529318 (study PRJEB26369, sample SAMN03142813) | marine sediment metagenome | biome: marine; feature: borehole; material: sediment... | reverse complement strand
CCAGATTCCTAGGGCGAATCCGCCGACGCGTCGCCTATGAACCGTCGAACTTGGGGGGGAGGTCCGGCCTTCGACGTCTGCGAGATAGAACGAGTGGGGGTTGCCGTCGAGGAGCTCGCACGTTTGCGTCTGCAGGCCACACGGAAACGGCGCCCCCAGCGGGCCCCCCGTCTCCGGCACATTCTGGGCTCGGTCGATAAGGAAGGAGCCCGTCGCGACAAGAGAGAACTTACGGCGACATGCTGTTGCGCCTCAGAACCACAGGACGCTTTGCCCTTGTGCTTGTCCTGGCCGGCACGACGTTGCTCGCCATGGCTGGCTGTGAACTTCGCCTGACCCGTCCCGGGGTGACGATTGTCGTGTGGGACGGCCCCCGCTGGGCCGACGAGTCGGGTAACCACTACCACTGGGTCCAGCGGAAGATAGAAGAGTTCGAGGCCACCCATCCCTTCGTGGAGGTCATCTTCGTCCCGGTGGAGTGGAGCCTTCTCCGCCCCATGCTCGACGCGGCCAAGAACGCCGGAGAACTTCCCGACATCGCTCCCTTCGACCTCAGTGCGGGGGGAGTCACCCTGGAGGAGATAGACGAGGGACTGCTGGAGCCTGTGGACGGCTTTCTGGAAGACCCCGACGACCTGTCGCCCCAGGCCCGCCAGGCCTACACCTACGACGGTCGCCTGTGGGGCTTTCCGTCATCCATGACTGGGCACGTTCTTCTCCTAAATCTGCACCTCTTTGAGGAGCGAGGCGTCGAGCTGCCGCCCGGAGGCCGGTGGACCTGGGAAGAGTTCCTGGAGGCCTGCCGGAGGCTCACCTTCGACCGTGACGGCGACGGGAACACCGACGTCTGGGGCTTCGCCACCTACGTCCTTCCCGGCTACTACGAGGTCTGGCCCTTCCTCTACGCGAGCGGGGCTCGGCCCGTCTCGGGGGACCTCACCACGTACACCTTCAATTCCGAGAGCGCGGTAGGAGCTCTCGACAGACTCGTGGACCTCGTCTTTGAGGAGAACGTGGCCCACCCCTCCACGGGCACCTCGTCTGTGCGGACGGTGTTCAACCTCTTCGCCGACCCGGAACAGCAGCAGGTGGCCATCGAACCCTGGTCGGCCTGGGCGATAGACTACCTGACCGTCAGCGAACAAGCCATTAAGAACTTCACCGTGGCCGCCTACCCGACCATGCCCATCGGGGGCAGCGCCGACGTGGGAGAGGCGGGCACGCCGGGCGCCGGTGAGGACGGCTCTGGCTCCGCTGCCCTCGCGGTCTGGGGGGGTGAGGATGGCCCCTTGACCATCGGCGGGACAGGCGGGTTCGTGGTCTTCCGGCAGGAAGACCCCCACCGGCGCAGCCTGGTCATGGAGCTCGCCAACTACCTCACCAGCACCGCGGCCCAGTACGAGCTCGCCCGCGGCTACCACGCCTTCCCGGCCCGGAGGAGCGCCCCGGGCCTCGGCCCCTTCGCCGGAGAGCCGGCCTACGAGCGCGCCGCCGAGATCGTCTTCCGCGCCGAGAGCCTGCCCCCCCACTCCCGGCGGCCGGAGATAGAGCGCCTCATCCAGAGGCAGATACAGATGGTCCTGCTCGGAATCAAGAACGCCTCGGAGGCCCTCCAGCACGCCGGGGAAGCCGTGGCCGAACTCCTCGCCGAGCCGGAGGAGGAAGGCCGGGACGAGGACCGGTAGGCCGGAGGAGCCCGGTTCGAGGGTCCGACCCTGTGGCAGATTCGCCCTTGACCGGTACTTTGAACCTTGGTAATTGATAAAACTGGCAGCGAAGGGAGGGATGACGGGTTGCGGGAGAAAGTACTCTACACCTTCTTCGCTGCGCTGTCTGGTTCTCAGGGGTCTGCATGGCGGTGACGACTGTCTTCCTTCCCCTCTCAGGCGATGTGGCAGCGGCAGGCGCGCGGGTCGACTTCACCATCGGCGAGAGCCACTACGTGATGGACGGCCAGGTGGTGAACACCGACGCGGCTCCGTTCATCGAGAACGGCCGGACGTATGTTCCCGTACGGTATCTCGGCGACGCTCTCGGCGCGTACGTCGAATGGAAGGGGGAAACACGGACGGTCGTCCTGACCAAGGGCTCGGTGGAGGTCAGGCTCGTGATCGGCAGCCACACCATCACGGTGGCCGGAGAGGGTCGGGTCATGGATGTGGCCCCCTTGATAAGAGAGGGCCGGACCTTCCTGCCGGCGAGGTATGTCGCCGAGGCCTTCGGCTACCAGGTCGGATGGAACGCCGAGGAGCGGATGGTCACGATTACGGCCCAACCCTCCGAAGCCCTCTGCCTTGTTCCAGGTGACATACTTGTCATCATCAGCGAAGAGGAACTGACCTACACCATCGAGGTGCCTTTGTATGGGGAGATGACCATCAGCCTCGGCTACAGGGATCATATCGCGATATACGTGGGAGACGGACAGGTGGTCGAGGCGACAGAGTCCGGCGGAGTGGTTGCGAGTGCCTTGTCCTCGTGGGTAGGCAGACCCGGTCAAGTGGGTCTGGAGATACTGCGAGTGGACGTGGCCGACGACATAAGGCAGGCGGCCGTCCAGTTCGCCCTGGCTCAGGTGGGCGATGCCTACGACTGGGATTGGATGACCCTGGACTACGCGGACTCGGAGACCGAGTGGTACTGCAGTGAAATCGTGTGGGCGGCCTACAAGAACCAAGGAGTCGACCTTGACGCGAACAGCATGAGTCACGGTGCTCACGGCGGTGTCGCCCCGCAGGAGACCTGCGACAGTGGGCACACCCGGCTGATCGCGACAGAGCTGCTGCCTGAGTGTACCGGCGGGGCCGGTGGGTGATCGAAGGGCTGTCCGGCAAAGCGAGGCATCCAGGCGAGGTCGGGGGGCGGCACAGACAAGGGGCCGCCCCCTTACCGTCACCACTCCGGCAGCTCCAGCCCTGTCTCCGCCCCCGCCTCCTTCAAGGCCGCCATCGCCTCGGCCTTGAGCGCGGCCAAGGCCTCCGGGGTCCGGCCCTCGCACCGGACCACGAGGGCCGGTTGGGTGTTGGAGGCCCGCACCAGGAGCCACCCGTCGGGGAAGATGACCCTGGCCCCGTCCACGTCCACGACCTCGGCTCCCCTGCCGGCGTACCTGCGCCGGACCCTCTCGACGACCTCGAATTTGGCCTCGTCGGGACAGGTAATCCGCGTCTCCGGGGTCGAGTGGTAGCGCGGCCGGTCGGCCAGGAGGTCCGACAAGGGGCGGTCCGACCCCGAAAGGATGCGCAGGAGCCTCGCCCCGGCGTAGATGGCGTCGTCGAACCCGAAGTACTCGTCGGCGAAGAACATGTGGCCCGACATCTCGCCGGCGAAGAGCGCCCCTATCTCCCGCATCTTGGCCTTGATGAGGGAGTGCCCGGTGCGGTGGAAGAAGGGGCTCCCGCCGAGCCGCCTGGCCTCGTCGAAGACGGCCTGCGAGCACTTCACCTCCACGATGACGGGGGTCCCGGGGTGACGGGGGAGGATCTCCCTCCAGAAAAGGATCATGAGGTCGTCGCCCCACAGGATGTTCCCTTGCTCGTCCACGACCCCAAGCCGGTCCGCGTCCCCGTCGAAGGCCAAGCCACAGTCGGCCCCCGTGTCGCGGACCGTGCGGACGAGGTCGGCGAGGTTCTCCGGCTTCACGGGGTCCGGCCAGTGGTTGGGGAACCGGCCGTCAGGCTCGCAGTAGAGGGGGATGACCTCACAGCCCAGGGCCTCGTAGAGGGGGACCGCTATCCGTCCGGCCGTGCCGTTGCCGGCGTCGACGACGACTTTCAGGCGTCGGGGGCCGAGGCGGACGCGGTCGGCGATGGTCCGGATGTAGGCCCGGACGGGCCTGCGGTACGTGACCGGGACGCCGCCGCCAGGCGTGGCGCCGGTCGCGCCCTCCCCGGCCGCCTTCTCGGCTCCGGCCGGCGCCGCCGCTCCACCCGGCGCCCCCGCTGTGCCCGACGCCTCCCCCCCGGCCAGCGCCTCCGCCCTGCGCCCGAGCTCCCGGATGTCCTCGCCGTAGATGGTGCCGAAGCCGCGGGCCAGCTTCATCCCGTTGTACTCGGGCGGGTTGTGGCTCCCCGTGATCATCACCCCGCCGTCCACGCCGTAGCGGACGCGGGAGAAGTAGAAGACGGGCGTGGGGACGACGCCGATGTCGACGACCCTGAGGCCGGCCCGGCCGAGGCCGCGGATGACCGCCTCCCGAAGGGCCCTCGACGACCGCCGGTTGTCCCGCCCGACGAGGACGCCCTTTCCCGCCTCCCCGGGGGCCGTCTCCGACAGCCACTCCCCGTAGGAGCGGGCGACGAGCTCGGCCACCTCGGGGGTCAGCTCCGTGTCGACCCGTCCGCGGACGTCGTACTCGCGGAAGATGTTCCTGCGCAAACCACCCATCGTTTCTCCCACCCCGATTGCGGTGCTTCCACGACCGTGTCGCCCCGGCCTGCGCACGCAGGGGCCCCGCCTGCCGGCGGGCGCCCCGCCGCGCCGGACCCCGCGGCCCTTACAGTCTACCCGCAGGAGGTCCGTCCGTGTCGCTGGCCCCGGCCTCTCATCCAGGGCAACCTAACCTCGACCTCTCGGGAAGAGGACAGTGACCTCCCGAGAAGAGGACTGTCCGGCCTTCCGGGCGAAAGGCTGGGACCGTCGCACATGCCGACACCCACAGGGGGGCTCAAGCCATGACCACCGGCGACGTGAAGGACCCCGGCCTCGCCCCGGCCGGGGAGCGGCGCATCGCCTGGGCCTGGGCCGACATGCCGGTCCTGCGGAGCATACGGGAGAGGTGGGCCTCGGAGAAGCCCCTCGCTGGCTTCCGGGTCGCGGCCTGCCTCCACGTCACGGCCGAGACGGCGAACCTGGTGCTCACCCTCAAGGAGGGCGGGGCCGAGGTCGCCCTGTGCGCCTCGAACCCCCTCAGCACCCAGGACGACGTGGCCGCGGCCCTCGCCGTGACCTACGGCCTTCCGACCTTCGCCGTCCGCGGTGAGGACGCCGGCACCTACTACCGCCACATCGCCGCCGTCCTCGACACCCGGCCCGACTTCACCATGGACGACGGGGCCGACCTGGTCTCGACCCTCCACCAGGAGCGGCCGGAGCTCATCGCCGGCCCGGAGGCCCTCGCCTCCCCGCCCGGGAGCGGGGTGAGGGCCGGGACCGAGGAGACCACGACCGGGGTCATCCGCCTCCGGGCCATGGCCGCCGACGGCGCCCTGCGCTACCCTGTCGTGGCCGTCAACGACGCCCGGACCAAGCACTGGTTCGACAACCGCTACGGCACCGGCCAGTCCACCCTCGACGGCCTCCTCCGGGCCACCAACCGTCTCCTCGCCGGGTCGGTCTTCGTCGTCGTCGGCTACGGGTGGGTGGGCCGCGGCATCGCCGCGCGCGCCGCCGGCATGGGCGCCAGGGTCTGCGTCGTCGAGGCCGACCCGCTCCGCGCCCTGGAGGCGGCGATGGACGGCTTTCTGGCCACGGACATGGACGAGGCGGCCGGGCTCGGGGACTTCTTCGTCACCGCCACGGGCAACCGGCACGTCATCGACAGGGCGCACTTCGAGAGGATGAAGGACGGGGCCATCCTCGCCAACGCCGGCCACTTCAACGTGGAGATAAACATCCCGGCCCTGGCCGCGCTCGCCGTCTCCACGCGGGAGGCGCGCCCCGGGGTCGTCGAGTACGTCCTGCCCGGCGGCCGGCGCCTGTACCTCGTCGCGGAGGGGCGTCTGGTCAACCTCGCCGCGGCGGAGGGGCATCCCGCGGCCGTCATGGACATGAGCTTCGCCAACCAGGCCCTCGTCCTCGAGTGGCTGGCCAGAGACGGGGCCGGGCTCTCCCGGGGGGTGCACCCCGTGCCCGAGGCCATCGACCGGCGGGTGGCCGCCCTGAAACTCGAGAGCCTGGGCATGAAGGTCCAGGAGCTCACCCCCGAGCAGAGGGCCTACCTCTCCGGCTGGAAGTCGGGCACGGAGTGAGACCGTACGGTCGGCATTGCGTTGGTTGCTTCGGGATACCACGGGCGGGGCCGGAGGCCCTGAGCAGGAAGGTCGCAGGGTTCCCGTGTGGAAAGAGACGCACTGCCGTCAAGCGACGGCCTGGTCAGGAAGGGAACGGGGTCGACCGCGTGTTCCAGGAGCTCCTCGCTTCACTGCCGCCGGAGATACACGTCCTCGTGGTGGCCGCGCTCCCGGTGGTGGAGCTGCGCGGGGCCATCCCGCTCGGCATCCACCTCGGCCTGCCGCCGGCCAAGGCCGCGCTGCTGGCCCTGGCCGGGAACCTGGCGCCCATTCCCCTGGCCTACTTCGTCTTCCTGCCCGCCGTCAGCTTCCTCAAGCGGACCCGTCTCTTCCGCGCCCTCGTGACGCTCTACGTGGCCGGGACCGAGCGGCGTATCGAGAGGATCAAACGCTACGGCTTCGCCGGCCTGGTCCTGTTCGTCGCCGTCCCCCTCCCGGTGACCGGCGCCTGGAGCGGGTGCCTGGGGGCCCTCCTCCTCGGCTACTCCCTCGGCCAGACGATGGCCGCTATGGGTCTCGGCACCCTCATCGCCGGGCTCATCGTCACCATGCTCTCTGTGCTCGCCCTCGGGTAGCCCGGCGGCCCGCCGCGGCGCGGAGGACTTGCCGCCGCGGGGAGAGAAATCATCCTGCCGGAGGTTTTCCTTACGTCCACCTGGCCTGAGTCGGTCAAGAGCATCCTGCGGAGCGCCCTGGTCGTGACCCTCCTGGCGGCCCTGCTCGGCCTGCCCCTCTTCGCCCTCAAGAGCTGCCGGGCCCTGCCGCAAGAGGGTGACGGCACGACCTACGTCCCCCCTGAGGCGTCGGTGGAGTGGACGGGCTTCGCCGGCGCCTACACGGCCGACGGCGCCTCCGGAGGTGTCGAGGAGCTGAGCTTCCTCGACATCCCCGTGGTCATGACCCGGCGGGTCCTTCATGACTCCTTCGAAGGACCCTTGCACGCGGTCCTCGCGCCCGACGGCACCTCCTACGCGGTGACGACCCTCTCCCACCGGGGCCTGCGGCGCTACCAGCGCTTCCAGGTCTACGACCTGGAGGGGCGCCTGCTCTGGGAGCACGTCTTCTCAGACCGGTCCTACCGGACCTGCCGCACCTGGTACCTCGCCGGAGGCAGGTACATCGCGGCGGTCGCCTGCCAGTACGACGGCGACGGCGAGCTCCACCTCCTGGACGCCGGCGGGAGGTTCATCCTGGCCAGGGGTATCGACGGCTGGACGAGTCCCGTGATGTCGGCCGACGGGTCGTGGCTGGCCCTGTTCAACCAGACGCGCAACATCCTCACCGTCCTGGGCCCCCCGGACTTCGAGCCGGCCTGGAGTCTCAGGGTGGCCCCCGGCGCGACAGGGTTCTTCCTGGGGGACGGCCCGCGGTTCCTCCTCAGGGAACCGGGGCAGGCCCGCCTCTTCGACGGCACCGGGCAGGTCGTCTGGGCCGTCGAGATAGAGGGGGGCGGCCGCTGGGCGGCGGCGCTCTCGCCCGACGGGGAGCTCCTGGCCGTGACCAGTGAGGACCCTGACAGCAGCGTCTACCTCTACTCCACGGCCGACGGGACCTGCCTGTGGAGCCATTCCCTCGTCGTCGGGGGGAACAAGGACGTGGTCTTCTCCCCCGACGGGGATTCCCTGGTGGTGTACGACGTCGGGAGCCACAGCGCCGTCTACATGTTCGACACGGCCACCGGCGACATCGTCTGGAGGTCCTACCTCAGGGGCCGCGGGGAGCCGGGCGAGGACGGGGCCGTCGGAGGGGGGCGCGCCGGCCCGGTCCTGACCATCGAGCACCTGGAGTTCACCCCGTCGGGCGAGTATCTCGTCGCCGACGTATGCGAGACCGTCCTCCAGGACCGGGTCTACACCTTCTCCCACTACCTGCTCCTTCTGAACCGTGCGGGCAAGGCCGTCTGGGTGGCGCCACTGGGGTCCCTGGTGGACGTCGATGTCTCGGCTCGAGCGGGCCTCGTCCTCATCACGACGAACCACCCTTATGACGCCTACTCCCGGGTGACGAACCACCTCACCGTGGTGTCCTTCACCGCCGGACCCGCGGGGGGCTGATGTCCGTTCCGCGGCCGGCGGGACCCTTCACAAGCCTTTGCAAGGGTAACGTCATCCACACGTCGAATTGATACTGATTACGAAGGAGCTCCGCCGGAGGGACCATGGTCGGTCATAGCGAACCGGGAGGCGTCCTGCCCCCGTCCACCGTCCTCCAGAACCGCTACCGCATCATCCGCCTCTACGACCGGGGCGGCTCGGCGACCGTGTACCTTGCCGAGCGCCTGGGTGTCGACGAGCGGGTCCCCTTGGCGGTGAAGGAGCTCAACCCCGACGCCTTCAGTCTGGCCGAGTTCAAGAACGAGGTGAACGTCCTCTACTCCCTCAACCACCCCAACCTCCCGAAGGTCTACGACTTCTTCGAGGAGGGCGGAAGGCACTACCTCGTCATGGACTTCGTCCAGGGCAGGACCCTCAAGGACATCGTGCTCGGGTCGGGCCCCCTGGGTGAGGACCAGGCCCTCGATTACGCCCTCCAGGTCTGCGACATCATGACCTACCTGCACGGAGGGGCCGAGCGGAAGATCATCCACCGCGACCTCAAGCCGTCCAACCTCATGCTCACCCCTTCGGGCCAGGTCAAGCTCCTCGACTTCGGCATCGCCCGCGTCCCGGACAGCCGGCTCCCCGGCAACCTCCTCCACGCCTACACCGAGGACTACGCCTCCCCGGAGCAGAAGGCGAACCTGCCGACCGACGAGAGGAGCGACATCTACAGCTTCGGGGTGACCCTGCGGTTCCTCCTCACGGGTGAGCCCGGCCCCGGGGAGGAGGCCGAGGGAGGCCGTGCCGCCCGGGACGGGCGCGCCGCCGGGACGCGGCCGATCAGGCTCTCCCGCGAAGTCCGGCGCATCCTGAGGCGCTGTCTCAGGCCCGACCCCGAAGAGCGCTACCAGAGCTTCGACGAGCTCGCCCGGGACATCAGGGCCTACCGTCAGGCCAAACGCACCCGGCTCACCCGCGTCCTCCGGGCCGCGGCGGCGGGGGTGGGCCTCATCGTCCTCCTGCTCGTGGGCAAGTGGGCCCTCGTCCCCTCGCTCCACCCCGTGGCCGGGCCCGACAGGGTCGAGGTCGGGACGAGCGCCCTGCTCGAGGTGGCCCTGCCCGCGGCCTGGAGCGGGAGCCTCCAGGCCATCGTCTGGGAGATGGTCGACACCCAGTCCCCCGGGACCCCCGTCGAGACGCGCCGCGGCCGCTACCTCTCCTTCGGCTCGAACTGCCTCGGCGTCTTCCAGGTCCAGGCCTATCTCGAGGAGGACGGGCGGCGCCGTCCTCTGTCCGAGGTGAAGAGGATAGAGGTCTACCCGGCTCTCGCCGCCCCCGCGGAGGCCCTTGTGGGGCTTCCCGTGACCCTCCGGTCCCCGGGCGCGGTCCCGGCCTCCGGGCGGGAGTACACCTGGATATGGGAGGTCTGGGGGCCGGTCGGCGGCGGAGGCGCCGGCGATGCCCCCCTCGTCCTCCACGAGGTGACGACAGAGCCGAGGTGTCGGCACACCTTCCTCGAGGAAGGGGAGTACATCGTCCAGGTCTCCGCCAGGGTCGAGGCGGCCGGAGGCGTGGAGGTCACGCTCGTCGGGGAGCGGAAGACGGTCAGCGTCGTGGGCGAGATAGCCGTCGACCCCGAGAGGGTCGTGAACCGCAACGGCGGGTTCGAGGAGGAGTACGACAGGGGCCCCGTCCACTGGGTCCTCGTCTACCCCGAGCGCGTCATCCACGACAAGACCCAGGCCCGCTCCGGAACGCGGTCCCTCCGCTTCGAGCCGTGGTCCGGGGCCTACGCCTCCTACGCCGTCCAGCTCGTCCCCCTCGAGGCCGGTCGCTCCTACCAGATAACCGCGTGGGTAAAGGGGGAAAATGTTGCCGTGGGGGCCAGAATCGTCCTGGAGGCCCGGTTCCGCTCCTCGGTGGACGAGACCTACGTCCTGCGGGAGGAGTCGGTCTCCCCCGATTGGGCGGGGACCTTCCCCTGGCGCCAGGTCCTCCTCTGGTTCACGATTCCCCCGGACAAGACGCCCAACCTCGAGGTGTATCTGAAGTTCAGCGGCGAAGGCCGGGTCTGGTTCGACGACTGCTACGTGGTCGCCGTGGACTAGGCGGCCACCTGCGGCCTTCACCAGGACCACCAGGAGGGTAGCTGCCCTTGAGGCTCCGCCCTGCAGCCGGGTTCAAACGTTTCATCAGCGTCCTCCTCGCCTGCGTCCTGGCGACCGGGGCGGCGGCCGGCGTGCTCGTCGTGCCCGGCGGCCGGCCGGCCCTCGGTGCCGGACCCCAGGGTGGGGCCGGCCTGCCTTTCGCCGACATCGCCGGCCACTGGGCGGCCGTGGAGGTCACCGCCCTGTGGTCCCGGGGGGTCCTCGGACCCGCCGGCGGGGCCTTCCGGCCGGACGACCCGGTGACGAGGGGGGAGTTCGTGACCTTCCTCGTCGAGGCCCTCGGCTGGGGGGATGAAGCCGGGGACCTCACCGGACTGCCGACCCCGTTCCGCGACGTCGGGCCCGCCGCCCCGGTCTCCGGGTTCGTCAGCGTCGGCGCCGAGTACGACCTCGTGCGGGGCTACCCCGACGGGACCTTCCGGCCGGACCGGCCCATAATCAGGTGTGAGATAGCCGCCCTCCTCGTCCGCATCCTCGGCCTGGAGTCCGGCCCGTCCGGGCCGGGGAGCCTACCCTTCACCGACCGGGAGGAAATCCCGGCCTGGGCGGCCGCCTCCGTCGGAGCGGCCTTCGAGCGGGGCATGGTCAGGGGCTACCCGGACGGGAGCTTCCGGCCCCGGGGCACAGCGACCCGGGCCGAGGCGGTCTGCCTCATCTACCGGGCCATCCGCATGAGCGGGCGGCTCTTCGACGTCTCGGGCATCGTCCGCGGGGCCTCGGACGACGGCGGCCTGCTCGCCCTCGACGTCTGGCCCTCGGCCACCCCCGAGGCCGCCGTGCCTCCCGGGGCGGGCGGCCTGGTCGTGTTCCGGCCCCCGGACTCCCTGGGTCCCGCCTCGCCGGGGCCGCTGGTCTACGTCGAGGTGCCGCCAGAGACCCCCGTCTTCCGCAACGGCGCCCGCGCGGGACGGCAGGCGGTCGAGCCCCTCGACGAAGTGCGTCTGGTGCTGGACGCGCAGGGCCGCGCGCTCTTCGTGGAGGCGACGCGCCTGGACGGCCTCGGTGAGGTCGTGGCCGCCGCCCCGGGGTTGGCCACCGTCACCCTGCGCCGCCCGGGCGCACCCGGCGGGGAGACGGCGCCCACCCGCACCCTCGAGGTCTTGCCCTGGGCTCCGGTCTTCCGGAGCGGTGCGGCCCCCGAGGCAGCCTCCGAGGCCGGGGACGCTTCGGTCAGCCCCGGCGACCTCGTCTACTTCATCCTGGACTCCCTCACGGGAGCGGTGCGGGCCCTGGCCGTCCTTCCGCCCGGGGCCGAGACGGCCGCCTCAGGCGGTGAGGTCGGCCGGGCGGAGCTCCGGCCGGCCGAGGCCGAGGACCCTGCGGCGGGCTCATGGGAGCCGCTCCTTCTGCCGCCCGCGGCCATGGCCCTCAACGCCCGGGTCGTCGGGGCCGACGCCCTCTCCGCCTCCACGGGCGCCGACGGCCACGGCGTCAAGATAGCCGTCATCGACACGGGCATCGACGTGAGCCATCCCGACCTGGCCATGACGAGCAGGCTCGAGCGCAAGGTCGTCGACTGGGTCGACTTCACCGGTGAGGGCGAGGTCTCGACCACCAGGCTGTCCCGGGCCGCAGGGGGCTTCATCGAGACCGAGCTCGGCCGGGCCCGGGTGGGCGGGCTGGTCTCGAGGAGCGGCTTCTTCCACTCGGGCGTCTTCCGGGAGGACCGGCTCGACCCGAACGGTCCCCTCCGCGGGGACCTCGACCGCAACGGACGGTCGGACGACGAGTTCCTCGTGGTCTCGGTCGACCGGCGGACGCCGGGGACCTACGACACCGTCTACGTCGACACAGACCGCGACCTGGACCTGACGGACGAGGTCCCCCTGAGGGCCTACCGCGAGACGGGTCTCGTCGCCTGGTTCGGGCCGCACCATCTTCCGACGGCCTCCCGCTGTCCCTTCGTCCTGTGCGACCTGCGGGCCGACGGCAACAGGGTCACCCTCGGCTTCGACGGCAACGGGCACGGGACGCACGTCGCGGCCATCGCCGCCGCCTTCGGCTCCTACCGTGGAGGTCCCGACGGCGTCGCCCCCGGGGCCGAGCTCATGGCCGTGAAGGCCCTTCGTTCGTCGGGAGACGGGACCTGGGCCGACATCGTCCAGGCCGTGAGCTACGCCGCCCGGGAGGGCGCGGACATCATCGTCCTGAGCGTGGACAGCCTCTCCCTGAGCGGCGGCCTGGGCGCGGAGACGGCGGAGATCGAGAGCATCGCCCGGACCTACGGAGCCCTCGTCGTCATCGCCGGGGGGAACGGCGGACCGGGCCTGGGCTCGGCGAGGGGACCGGGGGCGGGGGAGGGCATCCTCACCGTGGGGGCCCTCGTCACGAGCGACATGTGGCAGGCCTACTACGGCTACCAGGTGCCCGGTGACACCATCTGGCCCTTCAGCGCCGTGGGGCCCCGGCCGGACGGCTCGGGCGGCCCCGACGTCGTCGCTCCGGGGTGCGCCCTGTCCGCGGCGCCGTTCTGGCTCGACCCCACGGGCTACGTGGAAGGTGAAGGCACGAGCATGGCCGTGCCCCACGTGGCCGGGATGGCCGCCCTCCTCTGGGAGGCGGCGGAGAGGGCCGGCCTGCCGGTGACGGCGGCGGCCGTGAGGGAGGCCGTCCTTGCCGGGAGCAGGCCTCTCGAGGGCTACGCTTACGTCGAGCAGGGCTCCGGCGCCGTCAGCGCCACCGCCTCCTGGGAGTGGCTGGCGCGCGTCCTGGCCTCCGGGGAGGGCGTGGGCCCCAGGCCCCGTCCGACCCCCAGGGGCCTGGCGGCACGCGGGCTGCCCGCCGGCCGGATGACCTTCGCCGTCACCGGCTCCGGGCACGGTCCGGCCTGGCTCGAACTCGAGACGACCGCACCGTGGCTGAGGCCGGAGAAGGAGCGGGTGGCCCTCACGGCGGGCCTCGAGCGCACGGTCGGGCTGACCGTGGACACGGGCCTCGAGCCGGGCCTTCACTCGGCCCGTGTGACCGCGGACGACGGGCTCCGGCGGCTCATCTCCGTGCCGGTGACCCTGGTCGTGCCGTCCGTCCTGGGACCTGAGACGGGGTGGACCTACTCCGGCGAGGGCGAGCTCGGGCCGGCCCGCCTGGAGAGGCACTTCCTCCGCGTGCCCCCGGGAGCCGCCCGGCTCGAGGTCTCCTGCGGGGTGCCGGTCGGCGCGGACGACCGCTTCGCCGGACGCGTCCGCCTGCACCTCTTCCGACCTGACGGCAGGCCCGCGGCGACCACCGATTACATCGGAGCCGGGACCGCCGACCTCTCGGGGTACGTGGTCGTGGCCGTGGACGAGCCGGAGGAGGGGGTCTGGGAGGCCGTCGTCTACGGCTCCGCGGCCCTCTCGGCCTTCGGCCTCGAACGCTCCTCCTACTGGCTCGAGGCCTCTCTCGGCGGGCTCGTCTACGACCTGCCGGCCGGGGGACTGGACCTGGCCGTCCCGGTCACGGGTCCCGCTGAGGCCTCCGGCCTGTCCCCGGCCTCTCTCGAGGACCCCGCGTCCCTCATCACCCGGTTCTGGCTCCAGCCCGGGGCGGCCTGGGGCGGGAGGCAGGCGGCGGGAGGCGACCCGCATCCGGCAGAAGCGGAACTGCGGCTCCCGTGGACCAACGCGGGCGGCGGGCTCGACGCGCAGGTCCAGGGCTACGGCCTCTGGTCAGACCCGTGGCCCGCCCGGCCGGAGACGGTCACCGTCCGCCCGGGCGAAGCCCTGACGCGCACCCTGCCGCCGCTGGGCGGGGAGCGGGGGCTCCTGAGGGTGACGCTCCGGAGCCTGCACCCGAGCGGGGGCGGACAGGACCCGGCAGACCTCGACCTCTACCTCTACCGGCGCGAGCCTGACGGGTGGCACGAGACGGCCGCCTCGGCGACCCCGGGCTCCTCGACCGAGGTCATCGAACTCACCGACCCCGAGGCCGGGACCTACATCGTCTTCATCGAGGGGAGCGGGACGGGGACAGACTCCGTCACGGCGGAGCTCGCCTCGGAGTGGCTGGCTTCCCGGGGGGAGGTCGAACCTCTCGAGGGGTCCCTCCGTTGCGCCCCCGGGGAGACCGGCCTCATGCCGGTGAGGGTCAGGCTGCCGGAGAACGAGGGCGTCTACCGTGGGGCCGTCCGTGTCGTGGACAGGGCGGCCGGCGAGGGGGGCTCAGTGGGGCTCCTGCCGCTCACCGTGAGACGCGGGCCCCGGGGCGTCCTCCTCTTCACGGCCCCGGGAGTCCTTGTCGAGGGACCGAACCTTCTGACCTTCAGCGTGCGCGCCTCCGACTGGACGCCTGTTCCCGACTTCAGCCTGGAACTGGAGGGGCGCACCTACATGGCGTCGGGAGGTCGGGTAACCCTGCCCCTGCCCGTCGGCCCGGCGGCCGAGACGGGGTCCCGGCTGAGGCTGACGGCCAGGGTCGTCCTTCCCGGTGGGGAGGCCTTCACCTGGGTGCTCCACCTCCCCGTGCTGGGGCCGACCGAGAGCGGCCCGGGCCTCGAGCCGGGAGGCCCGGCCTGGCTGGAAGAGGAAGGGTTCAGGCCGTCTGGGCTGGAGGAGGCCAGGCGCCTCGCGGCCGGCCTTCTGACCGGCGGGCCGTGAGCGGAGAGAGGTGTGCACCAGGAGGAGAAGGGAGACACGGGAGCCTATATGACACCAGGAGCGACGGCCAGGGTTAAGGAGAGGATACTGATAGTCGACGACGAAGAGGCCATGCGCGAACTCCTCCTGGCCCTCTTCCGGAAGAACGGCCTTGAGGCCGCGGCCGTTCCGGGGACCGCGGAAGGTCTCGATTTCGTCGCGGCGGCCCGGCCGGAGGTGGTCATCGTCGACCACCGTCTGTCCGGGGGCGGCGGGGTCGACTTCATCCGCAGGGTCAAGGAGCGCTTTCCCGAGGTCAAGTGTCTTTTCATGACGGCTTTCGACACCCCGGACGTCTTCCGTGAGGCCCTGGAAGCCGGGGCCTCCGACACCGTCCGGAAGCCTTTCGACATACTGACGATGCTCGGCAAGGTCTGGCACCTGCTGACCGAACCCGAGACTCCGACCGGGGAGGGGCGCCGTGGGTAG
>ENA-OSAF01000340-OSAF01000340.1-marine-sediment-metagenome-genome-assembly--contig:-NODE-340-length-15435-cov-19.427178_pt1 | contig 15435 bp, 10 predicted proteins | sample MGYA00237872_ERZ529318 | MGnify/ENA primary metagenome ERZ529318 (study PRJEB26369, sample SAMN03142813) | marine sediment metagenome | biome: marine; feature: borehole; material: sediment... | reverse complement strand
CCCTACACGACGCTCTTCCGATCTCCCGGACCGCGCCCGCCGGGGCGGTCCTCTGGCCCGCCCGTGCCGCGGCGGAAGACCGGGGCGGCTTCCTTCTCATGTCGTGCTCACCCCGCCCCACCCGGCCTTCTACCCCGGCGCGGGACCCGCGGGCGGCGGCCCCGCCTGACCTCGGCCGCCGGGTGGAGGCCCGCGGGGCGACGGCGCATCACCCAGAGCGGGGCTCTGATGAATATGTCCAGGAGGCCGGACGCGGAGAACGGCGTGAGCGGCCAGAGGTACGGTGTCCCGAACGACGAGATTGCCGCCGCGTGGGCGCCGACCAGCACCAGCCCGAGGACGATGCCGTAGAAACCGAGCACGCCGGCCAGCAGCGTGAAGACGACACGCAGGATGACGACCACGTCGACCAGGGCCGGTACCGCGAAGGTCGCCAGGCCCGTGAAGGCGACGACGATGACCATCAGCGAGCCGATGAGGCCGGCCTGCACCGCGGACTGGCCGATGACGAGGGCGCCCACTATACTGATGGCCTGGCCGACGGGGCGCGGCAGCCGGACGCCGGCCTCCCGGAGGATCTCGAAGATGACGCCCATGGTCATGGCCTCGAAAATGGCGGGGAACGGGGTGCCCTCGCGGGTCCCGGCGAGGGTGATGGCGAGGGCGGAGGGAAGCAGCTCCTGATGATAGGAGGCCAGCGCGACGTAGAGCGCGGGGAGGAGGGCGCTGAGAATGAAGGCAATAATCCTTACCAAACGCACTACAGTCGTCAAGAACGGCCTGGAGTAGTAGTCCTCCGCGCTCTGGAGGGACTCGATGAAGAGGTAGGGCACGAGGAGGACGAACGGGGTCCCGTCCACCATGATGGCCACACGCCCCTCGAGGAGCTTGCCGAGCACGACGTCGGGCTTCTCGCTGTTGCCCACGGTGGAGAACGGGGAATAGGGGGCGTCCTCGATGTACTGCTCGATGTACCCGGATTCCAGGACCGAATCGAGGTCCACGCGCCGGAGTCTCCGGCGGGCCTCGGCCAGGACGTAAGGGGAGGACACACCGTCCAGGTGGACCAGGGCCACCTTGGTCCTCGTCCGCCGGCCGAGAGTGAGGAACTCGACGCGGAGCCGGGGGTCGCGGACGCGCCGACGCAGCAGGGTGATGTTTGTCAGAAGGTCCTCGGTGAAACCTTCCCGTGAGCCGCGGATGACGGACTCGGTCCCCGGGTCTTCCACGGGACGGGCGGCCCAGCCCTTCGCCGAGACGGTGAGCCCGGTCGGGCACCCGTCGAACAGCACGACGGCCCGGCCGGCCAGGAGCTCATACCCAACCTTTTCGAGGTCCGCGACCTCGCTCACGTTGGCGGCGGCGACGAGCCTCTCGGAGGCGCGGCGGGCCAGCTGCGCCCTGCGCGGCCGCCGCTTGAGACCCGCAGGCTCCTCGCGGAGGAGGGGGACGAGGATGTGCTGGTGGAGCACGTTGTCGTGGACCATCCCGTCCAGATAGACGAGGGCCGCCTCGACGTCGGGGGCCGCGCCCGGGCGGAAACGCCGGACGATTAGGTCGGGAGCGGACCCGAAGAGGTCTCGGAGCGCCTTCAAGTTCTCTTCGAGATTCTCGGCCAGGGGTCTCGGCGGCCCGTCAGGACGCGGGGACCCGGCGGCCGCCCGCCGCCGGCGCCAGGCGGAGATCCTGCTCAGGAGCCGCCTCACGACCCTTCACCTGCCCTGCACCGGCCCGGACTCGGTCCGTCGCCGGTCGGCTTTCCCCTAGTGTGCCCGGTCGCGAGGCCGCCCACGACCAGGCCGGGCGTCCGGCTGCCGCCCCGGCGTCCTACGGGGTTCGGCGACGGCGGACCCGGCGCCGGCGGACGCGGCGCCGGCGGGCACGGGGCCGGGCGGGGGAATACTAGCCCGGGTGACGGAGATGAGTAAGGTCTCGCCCCTTCAGCTCACGAGTCTGGCGCTCTGGGTCATCGTCGGCGCCGCCATCCTGGTCCTGCCCACGACCATCAGCCGCCACCTCATGCAGAGCGCCTGGATGGTGGCTGTCCTCTTCGTCGTGGGGGTCCTGCCGGTGGCGTGGGTGGCGGCCTCGCTCCTCAGGCGCTTTCCCGGGCGGTCTTTCGTCGGCATGGCCCGGACGGCCCTCGGCCGGCCGGCGGGGAGCGGGCTCGGCCTGGTCTTCTCCCTGTGGTGGGTGCTCGTCCTGGCCGTCACCGGTCGGATTTTGGCCGAGTTCGTCGCCTTCGCCCTGTTGGACCTGACGCCTCCGCCCGTGGTCCTCTCTCTGCTCGGGGTGGGCACGGCGGCGGTCCTCTGGCGCGGTCCGGTGCCCCTGGCACGCCTTGCGGAGGTCGCGACTCCGCTCATCTTCGCGACCATACTCATCTGGTTCGGACTGGGCCTGCGCGAGGGGGATATGAGGTACCTGCTCCCTATCGGAGCCGAGGGCGTCCCAAGGATCCTCCGGGCCACGCTGACGCCAGTCGCGTTCGGGAGCAGCATCGCCGCGGTGCTTCTCATGGGGAAGTACATCCAGACGACCCGGCGGGTGGGCCCGGCCCTCTACTGGGCGGTGGTGCTGGTCGGGACCGTCGGGCTCATGGCCGAGTCGCTGACAACCCTGGTCCTCGGCTTCCTCCGAGCCACCCAAACGCTTCCGCACTTCCACACCGCGCGGCTCGTGGGCCTGGCGGGCTTCGTCGAGCGCGTCGACTCGACCTTCGCCCTAGGCATCCTGTTGGGCATTTTCATTACGTGCGGCGTGCTCCTCTTTGCCGTGGCCAACGGGGTCTCCGAGAGTCTGTCCGTGCGGCGTGCCTACCGGCTGGCTCTGGGGCTCGGCGTGGTGGCCTTCGTCGTCCTGACCCAGGTCCTCTTCCCGACCTTCGCCGGCCTTGTCGCTGTGCTCGACAGCTGGCTCGTCCCGCTGGTGGCCCTCGCGGTCCAGGCGGGGCTGCCGCTGGTGGTCCTCGCGGTGGCCTGGCTCAGAGGCAAGAGCGGCCGGGCGACCGTCTCGCGGACCGGCCCGCGGCCCGGGCGGCGATATAGACCGCGCGCGCGGCAGTCCTGACCGAGACCCGAGGCCACCGGCTACCCCGCGCCTGACGCCAGCCGGTCGAGCATCCTCGTGACCATCACCGCCGCCTCGGCGCGGGTCGCCAGGCCGTCCGGGCGGAAGGTGCGGGTGCCGTCCGGCTCGGCGTAGCCGCGGATGATGCCCTCCTCGACGGCGACGACCACGTGGCCCGTCCGGGTCCACCGGTGGGCGTCGACGAAGGTGGTCCCGGCCACGACCAAGGGTCCGGCCGACGAGGCCGACCCGGCCTTCTCCGCCCGCCCCTCCAGTCCCATGGCCCGGACGACCATCACGGCCATCTCCTCGCGGGTGATGCTCCGGTCGGGTTCGAAACGGCCGTCCGGGAACTCCGGCGGCCGGACGACGCCGGCCGCAGCGGCCGCGCCGATGTAGCCCTGGTCCGCCACCCAGTGTCCCGACGTGTCGGTGAAACCTCCGCTCCCGCCGGGAGCGGGCGCGAGCCCCGCGGCCAGAACCACCATCTTCACGAAGGCCGCTCGGGTCAGAGGGCCTTCGGGACGGAAGCTGCCGTCACCCACGCCCGACACGATGCCCAGCTCCGCCAGGCGGGTCACCTCGTCCGCCGCCCAGTGGCCGACCACGTCCCAGAACCTGCCGCAGGCCGCCACGAAGGCCCGGACGAGTTCGGCCGGCACGTAGGTCCGGCCGCCGATTTCCTGGACCGGGAGCGGCAGGTAGACCAGTCGGCCGTCGACATAGGCCGACGGGCTCCCGAGAGTCGCCGTGGCCATGTGGCCTTCGAGGAACCAGTAGGTCCGTGAGAGCTCGGGGAGGGTCTCCTCCACGGCCCCGAGGGCTACGAGGCATGAGGCAGGGACGACCACGGTCCCCCCGGCATGGCGCAAGGCCCTGTCCGTGAAGGCGAAGGGCGACTCGGTCTCCGTCCAGGCCTTCCCCAGCGAGGTCGGAGCCGCGGGAAGCGAGCTCGTGAGGTCGACCGTGACCTCGGACCCGTCGGAAGCCGCCAGGGTCAGCGGAGCCGGTCCCCCGCCGAAGCCGACCGGGAGACAGAAGGCTATCTCGTCCGGAGGATGGAGGGAGAGCTCCCTCACGGGCAGGCCGCCGAGGAAGGCGGAAACCCCCGGCCGCAGGGTGAGTCCGTCGAACTCCACCTCGACCTCGTCCCCTCGCCACTTCCACGACCAACGGAGGGTGGGGCCGCGCACGATGAGACCCGGGCCTGTCGTGAACGACCAGCTCTCGCTGAAGGTCCCCCCTCCGCCGACGGTCCCCGTGAAGGTGGCGGTGAAGGTCGTTGCGGGCGGCAGCGGCTCGTAAGGGATGAGGGCCACGGTGTCCGTCAGATGCTCGTCGACCGCCGGGCTGAAGACCATGCAGGCGACCTCGTTCCCGGAGGGGTCGGTCAGCCTGGCGGAAGACAGGTTCAGGTGCCCGTCGGCCCCGGGGAAGGTCAGCGAGACGGTGTAGCCCACCGGTCCCTCCACGCCGGGGTAGAGGCGGAACGGGTCAGGTTCCTCCAGGCCCGGCCAGGACGTCGGGACACCGGTCTGACCCGGATAAGGCCACCGCACGACCCTGACCGAGACCGGCGGGGGAGCGTCCTCGGGGTCGGCCCTGCCGTCACCCGCGTCGGCTCCGCCGCCACCCGGGTCGGCCGCTCCACTCCCGGACGGGAGAAAGGCTTCGGCCAACGGCCAGTCCGGGCCGCAGTCGATGACGGCGACCGTGCGCTCATCCGACGCCCAGCCGTAGCCCAGAAGGCGGTTGTCGGGACGGATTAGGGGAAGGCGGTGATAGGGTGCCGAGAGCCACTCTTCTATGGCCGCCTCGGCCCCTCGTCTGTAGCTGATGACCTCGGAGGTCCTCTCGTAGTAGCCGAAGTAGGCCGCGCGGTCAGCCGGGTGGACGCCCGTGAAGCCGGCGGCACCGGGCTCTTGCATGTGGCCGTCGAACCCGGGGCCGCGGGCCACGTAGCGGGCGTGGGCCGTGGCGGCGGCAGCCAGCGTCGGCTCGAGGCGCAAGGGGGGCAGGCCGGCGGCGGCGCGGCGGGCGTTAAGGTAGAGGAGGGCGTGCCGGCTCTCCGCATCGGGAAGGGGAAGCTCCTCGATGGCCGTCTCGGCCACACTGAACTCGAACGTCTTCCGGAGAGGGTCGTAGTAGTAGCCCGGGCGGGTCTTCTCCACCCGGACCACAAGCTCCACCCGGTGCAGGCCCGGCTTGAGAGGTGCCGGAGGGACGTGGTAGACCCAGCCGCTCTCCGGGTCCCATGTGGCGGGCACCTTCACGCCGTCGACCCACAGGTCCGCTCCGACGAAGCGGTCGTCGGGAGCGAGGAAGAGCTTCATGGCGACCGGGGGGCGGGCGGTTCCGACCACACCCCGGGGGAACGGCTCATAGTACCAGTAGGCCTCCGCCGGGCGGCCGACGGCAACGGAGGCGGCCAGAAGGGCCAGCAGGGTCAAAAGAACGAGGAAGGTCCTCGAGCGAGGCCGGGCACCAGACGGCGGGCTTGTGCAGGCTGTGGGAAGAGTCTCACACATAGCCGGTCAGCTCCATCGCCGTGCGACCGTCAGCTCCGAGTATTGGCGGCGAGCCATTCCAAGGCTCCCGGCGTGGCCTTCCAGGCGGCTCTGTTCCCGACGGCGTACAGCACGGCCTCGTTCTCGTCGCCGAAGCCGTAGTATCCGGGAAGGACCCGTGGTATCTTCTTGCGACCAAGGAGATAGGAGGGCACGTGCCGGTTCTGGTCGAGGGCCGCCCTCAGCGACTTCTCGGCGGCCGGAGAGTCGCCCTGTTTCCTGAAATCAAGCAGCACCCTGGAGTACATCCAGACAGCCATGCCGTCTTCTTCATATTGCTTGAAGAGCCTTTCGGCGTCCTCGTCGCGTCCAAGCTCGATGAGGCACGGCATCAAGAGGTCGCGGATGCCCTGGTTGTCGTTGGGGTTCAGCCGCAGCAGCTCCCAGTAATGCTCGACGGCTTCTTCACGCCGACCGGCTTCCCACAAACATTGCGCCAAACCGGCGCGGGCCCGCATGTAGGGCCGCGTCTCAAGAAGCCCCCAGAAATAACCGACGTCTTCTTCGAACACTTTCTTGCCGAGCGCGCGTTCACCCGCCTCGACTCCTTTTCGGTAGAGGTCAATAGCTTCTTCGAGCGACTCCGCCGCTTCCTCGGCAAGGAGATTGTAGGCATCCGCGCAGTCGGCGGATACGGCGAGCGCCTTGCGGGCCAGGGCCACCGCCTGCTCACGGGTCGGGGCCTCCCAAGCGTCGCACATGATGTTCTGGGCCTCGTCCACGGCGCTCCGCCTATCTCCACCTCGCCTCGCAGAAGCGATTCCGACCAGCACTCTTTCCATCGACTGCAGGGAAGGCGGGGATTCAAGCAGGGCGGAACCGGAACGTCCTTGCCTTGGCTTCCTTTTCGTCTTCGTCGTCCTCTTTTTCGTTTTGGTTACTCTTTTCTTGTTCATTGAAACTCCCCCACCCGGCCCATGACCGCGTCACGGACTCTCCAGGCCAGTCCGATGGCTTCGCGCGTCTCTTCCTGATTCGGCTCCGGTTGGTCGCCCGGGTACCGTATGTCAATGCCGTATGGAGTAGGCACGGCGGCGTCTTTAAGGCTCAACACGGTCTCTGCATCCACTTGCTTCGGTAGGTCTAGAAGCTGCTCGATGGCGTGCGTCTTCGGGAATTCGATTTGGTGCTAGGTAAGAAGCGACATCTCGGCGGCCTGCTGTCGATTCGCATGGCTGTCCCCCTTGCGGGTCCGCACGCAAGAACGGGGGAAACGGGACTCCATCACCACCGTTTCCCCCGTCAAGTCCGTTGACCGCGCACCCGAAGGTGCGCGGGTCTTTTTCTGGCTCCTGGCACAGGATTCGAACCTGTAACCCACCGGTTAACAGCCGGTTGCTCTACCGTTGAGCTAGCCAGGAACGAAGCTTGTTGTCGTTCACAACGTGGTGTTGACATTATACGACCGGCGGCCAGACCGGTCAACCGAGGTCTTCCGCATGCTGGCGCCGGGCCGGGTCCGCTCGACCGCACTCAGCCTACTCCAGGTAGTCCTTAAGCTTCTTGCTGCGGCTCGGATGCCGCAGTTTCCTGAGGGCCTTGGCCTCTATCTGACGGATGCGTTCACGCGTGACGTCGAAGAACCGGCCGACCTCCTCGAGGGTCCGGGGCCGACCGTCGTCAAGCCCGAACCGGAGCCGGAGGACCTTCTGCTCCCGCGGGGTAAGGGTCCCCAGGACATCCTTGAGTTGCTCCTTGAGGAGCAGGAACGAGGCGGCGTCGGCCGGCGCCTGGGCGTCCTCGTCGGGGATGAAGTCCCCGAGGTGGCTGTCTTCCTCTTCGCCGATGGGCGTCTCGAGGGACACCGGCTCCTGGGCGATCTTCATGATCTCCCTGACCCGCTCCTCGGACATGTCCATCTCCTTGGCGATCTCCTCCGGGGTCGGCTCGCGGCCGAGCTCCTGCAGGAGCTGGCGGGAGATACGGATGAGCTTGTTTATCGTCTCCACCATGTGGACCGGGATACGGATGGTCCGGGCCTGGTCGGCGATGGCCCTGGTTATGGCCTGGCGGATCCACCAGGTCGCATAGGTGGAGAACTTGTAGCCCTTGCGGTAGTCGAACTTCTCGACGGCCTTCATGAGGCCGAGATTGCCTTCCTGGATGAGGTCGAGAAAGAGCATGCCCCGGCCCACGTAGCGCTTGGCGATGGAAACGACCAGACGCAGGTTGGCCTCAGCCAGCCGCCTCTTGGCCTCCTCGTCTCCGGCCTCCACGCGCTTGGCGAGCTCGACCTCTTCCTCCGGCGTCAGCAGGGGAACGCGACCTATCTCCTTCAGGTACATGCGGACGGGGTCGTCGACGGCGACACCCTCAGGTACGGCCAGGTCGCTGTCAGAGGTGTCGCCCACCGCCGACGCCCTGACCCGTGCGGCCTTGCTCGACGCAGCACTGCCGGCCTCGGAGGCGTCGCTGACGACCTCGATGCCCTTCTCGGTGAGAACCTCGTAGATGTCGTCGATCTGCTCGGGGGTGAGGTCCTCCGTCTCGAGGACATCCATGATCTCCTCGTACGTGAGGACACCTTGCTTCTTCCCCCGGCGGACCAGCTCGTCGAGGCCCTCGATCTTCAGTTCCTTCTCCTCATGCGTTTCGGCCATCATTCCCTTGCCCTTCAAACCCGGACACTCCCGCCGGCCGGCGCGTCACAGGCGGACCCACTGATGTATCAGGGACGTGTCAGCACCCGCCTTTGTTTCAAGAATCAATCCCCGGGCACTTCCCAGTGCCCGGTCCCCCCGTCGGTGTGGCGTTCCAGGTCTATCTGTTCCCTTATCAGTTCGAAAAGAATACTCTGGAGCCTGGCGCGCTCCGCGCCGTCGGCCCCAGCTTCCTCGTCTCCCAGCTCAGAGACCTGTTGTTCGAGTTCGCTAATTCGACGGTGCAGCTCCTCAATCCTACTGTTCAACCGGTGTTCTTTCACGACCCCCACGCAGTCGCGGACGGCCTGCTCGACCGCTGGCTCCTCCGACAGCGCCCGGACCTCGAAGACCACGCGGCCGACCGTCTCCGCTCCTTCGCCCCCCTCGAGCGCGTCCACGACCCCGGCCGGGTCCGGCGGCCACTCCCCGCACCCCTTTTCGCGGGAGGCCCACAGCCCGAGGAGGACCTCCGCCACCCGACGGTGTCCCGGGTCACTGAACCATCCCAGGACCCAACCGCCGAGGTCACCCGCGCCGTCGGCCGCCGCCGCGACCTCCTCTCCGGCGGGGCCGAAGAGCCCTACCTCCCGGCACCACTCCGCCGCCAGTGTCAGCTCCTCCAGGACGAGGGACATCCCCCGGGCCGACGTCATCATGCAGGCGAGGAGGATTCGCTCGGCCTTGACCACGGCCGCCGGCTGACGCCCGCCTCCTCCGTTCCCGGCTCTCGCCATGATTTCCAGCGATTCCCTATTATCCCTCGACCGTCTGATGGTATCCCTCAGCCCACCGCGGCGGCGGGCACCGGCCTGCGCCTTGACCCAGCGGGCGAGCTCGGCCCGGAGGGCCTCCTCGCTGACGTCGAGCCTCCCGGCGAACTCGCGGAGATACTCCCCGCGTTCGAGCGGGCTCTCGATGGCGGCCAGCACCGGCAGGATCTCGGCCGCCACCCTGACCCGGCCCTCCACCGTCGAGGGGTCGTTCCGGCGCACGGCGAGGCGGAACCGGTACTCCACGAGGGGCACGGCCTCCTCCACGGCCCGGGCGAACGCGGCTCGGCCGTCACGCGATCCGGACCCGCCCGCGGCCTCGGCTCTGCTCCCGGCCCGACCCGAGCGCAGACAGTCGTCGGGGTCCTTGCCGTCAGGGATCTCAGCCACCTTCACCCGGCAGCCGGCCGCGCTCAGGACCTCGAGCCCCTTCAGCGTGGCCTGGGTGCCGGCGCTGTCGGTGTCGAAGGCGGTGATGACCGTGTCCGTCAGGCGCCGGAGGGAGCGGGCCTGGTCCGGGGTGAAGGCCGTCCCCATCGAGGCGACGGCGTAGTCGAAGCCGAACTCGTGGCAGGCGATGACGTCCATGTAGCCTTCGACGACAAGGGCCCGCCCTCCCCGCCGGATGGCCGGGGCGGCCAGGTGGAGGCCGTAAAGGGCCCTTCCTTTGCTGAAAAGGGGCGTATCCGGCGAGTTCAGGTACTTCGGTTCCTCCCCGTCGTCCAGGGCCCGCGCGCCGAAGCCGATGGGACGACCCCGGTGGTCGCAGATGGTGAACATGAGGCGGTCGCGGAAGAGGTCGTAGTAGCCGTCACGCCCCCGCCGGACGAGCCCCGCCCTCTCGAGGACGGCCTCCTCGACCCCCTTGGCCTTGAGGGCCTTGAGGAGAGCGTCCCACGCCGGCGGGGAGTAGCCGAGGCGGAAAGTCTCGACGCTCTCCGGTCTCACCCCGCGCCGCCGGAGATAGCGGCGGGCCCTCTCCCCCTCGGGGCTCTTCACGAGGGCCCGCTGGTAGAAGCGGGCCGCGAAGTCCATCACGCGGTGGAGGAGCTCCCTCTCCCGACGGCGCCTCTCCGCGGCGGCCCGCTCGGCGGCGCTCCCGCGGCCGACATCCGGTTCCGGGAGCGCGACCCCCGCCCGCCCCGCCAGGTGCTCCACGGCCTCCGTGAAGCTCAGGCCCTCGCGCTTCATCAGGAAGGTGAAGACGTTGCCCCCGGTCTGGCAACCGAAGCAGTAGAACATCTGCTTGTCGGGACTGACGGTGAAGGAGGGCGTCTTCTCCGGATGGAAGGGGCAGAGACCGACGTAGTTCGCGCCCCGCCGCTTGAGCGGGACGTACTCGCCGATGACGGCGACTATGTCGGTCCTGGCCCGTATCTCGTCGAGGAGGTCGTCACCAAAGAAGCGACCTCTCCCCGGGGGCCCCGGGTCGGGAGCCACGCCCGAACACCTCTCCTCTCAACGAGGACTGCCCGGAAGGAGACGGGGAGCCTTTGAGGGACTTTCCTGCGCCGGCTAGGTGTTCAACGACAGGCAGGTGTCTCCTGCCCTCTCATTCGTCCCACGTGTGGGGGATGAAGTGGTCGGTGTAGCGGTCGATGGCGTAGCGGTCCGTCATGCCGGCGACGTAGTCGGCCGCGGCCCGCTCGACGGACGGGGCGCTCCGCGCCTGGGAGTACTCGCGCTCCAGCACCCCGGGGTGTTCGACGTAGAAGACGTAGAGGTCGCCGAGCATGCGCCTGACCCGCTCGTGCTCGGCGCGGGCCGCCTCTCGCAGGTAGACGCGCTCGAACATGAAGCGGTGCAGTCTTTCGGTCACCTCGGCCACCCTGCCCCCCATGGCCACGCTGTCCCGCCCCCGGCTGTGTTCGATGACGCTCCTCACCATGGCGCCTATCCTCTCAGACCCGGTCGTTCCCAGGACCTCCGGCACCTCGGGCGGGAGGTCCGACAGGGACAGGACACCGGCCCGGACGGCGTCGTCGATGTCGTGGTTGATGTAGGCGATGCGGTCGGCCAGCTGGACGACCTGCCCCTCGAGGGTCGCCGGACGCCGGTCGGGGACGTGACACAGGATGCCGTCCCGGACCTCCCAGGTGAGGTTCAGCCCCTCGCCGTCCTTCTCGAGCACGGTCACGACCCGCAGGCTCTGCTCGTTGTGCCTGAAGCCGCCCGGGACGAGGGCGTCCAGGGCCGCCTCCCCGGCGTGGCCGAAGGGCGTGTGCCCGAGGTCGTGACCGAGGGCGATGGCCTCGGCCAGGTCCTCGTTGAGCCCCAGGCCGCGGGCGATGGTCCGGGCCACCTGGCTCACCTCGAGGGAGTGGGTGAGCCTTGTGCGGTAGTGGTCTCCCCGGGGGGAGAAGAAGACCTGGGTCTTGCCTTTCAGCCGCCGGAAGGCCTTGGAGTGGATGATGCGGTCGCGGTCCCGCTGGAAGGCGGTCCTGACCTCGCACTCCTCCTCCGGCCGTTCCCGGCCGCGGCTGGCCCGGCTCCGGGCGGCCCAAGGAGAAAGGAGGCGGTCCTCCAGCTCCTCGGCGGCCTCGCGGATGGTCCTCGCCTCCTGCGGGTGGCTCATGGGTCCGCCGCTGTCACCTCCTTACTTTAACACCGGTGCCGGCGGCGCCCGCGGGTAGGTGTCGCCGCGCCGGCCCCGGGGCGCTCCCGGGGCTGGTTCGACGAACGGGCGGCGGTTCCTCGCAAGGTCGATGACGCGATTCCGGCGGTAAGCTTTCCTGACTGTATACGGCCCCCAGAAGCGGAAGGACGTAGGACACTCGGCTCGTAAGTGAGAGTCACCAGGGACGCCTCCCAGCAGTCGGAGGTCCCCGGGACATGAGTCTCGGGAAGGAGAGCCGCCATTGGCCAGTCGGAGAACGCCTGGGCTGTCGCCCGGTGACCCGAGAAGCGGAGACGATGCGTCTGTGGTCGAGGTGCGTGAACTCCGCAAGACCTACCGCGTCCTCGACCGGCGCACCTGGTGGCGGGACCTGGTCCGGCCGGAGTACCGGTTCGTGCAGGCCCTGCACGGGGTCAGCTTCACGTTGCGGCCGGGCGAGAGCGTGGCCTATCTCGGGCCCAACGGGGCGGGGAAGTCCTCGACCATCAAGTGCCTGGCGGGCATCATCAAGCCCGACTCAGGAACGGTGCGCGTCTTCCAGCAGGACCCCTGGGAGAGACGGACGGAGGTGCTGGCCCGGATCGGGGCCGTCTTCGGGCAGAAGAGTCTCCTCTTCCCGGACCTCACCCTGCGCGACGCCCTTGACATCTACCGTCGGGTCTACGGCCTCGGACGCCGGGATGTGGACGAGTTCGTCGAGGAGTTCGACACCCACGTACGCGTCGGACACCTCCTGTCCAAGCCGGTGCGAAGGCTGTCCCTGGGAGAGCGCATGCGGGGCGAACTCATGGCCGCGCTGGTCCACGACCCGGACCTCCTGCTCCTGGACGAGCCGACCATAGGGCTCGACCTGACCACCAGGGAGGGCTTCCTCCAGCTCTTGCGTCGCCGGGTCGACCGGGGAAGGACGGTGCTCCTGGCGACCCACCGTCTCGAGGACGTCGAGGCGGTGTGCCGCCGGGCCCTGCTCCTGTCGTCGGGGAGGCTGATCTACGACGGGTCTGTCGACGACCTGCGGCGGAAGGTGGGCGGCAAACGCAGCGCGCGGGTCCGGTACCGGGGGCGCCTGCCGGGGGCGGTCGCCGGCAGTCTGCCCGTGATCCGCCGGCACCAGCCCTCGGATGAAGAGGGAGAGGTGGAGGTCGAGGTCCCGCCCGACGCGCGGCCGTCGTCGGTGGTGGCCGAGCTGGAGGCCGTGGTCGAGGTCGTCGAGGTCACGGTCGGCTACCCGCGCCTCGAACACGTACTGCAGACCGTCTTCGCCAGGACCGAGAAGGGTGATGCCGGATGACCTGGCGCGAGGTCTTGGGCATCGTCGGCAAGGGTCTGTGGGCCTCCCTGAAGGCCGGAGCGTACTTCCGGGTCTCGTTCATCTTGAAGGTCCTCTCGGGTCTGGTCCGGGCGGCGACGGTGCTGGTCTTCTGGAGGGCCGTCCTTCAGCGGGCGCCGAGCTTCGTCGGCTGGGACGAGACCTCCATCCTCGTGTTCCTGGGCTGCTCCGAGCTCTTCTTCGGTCTCCAGTTGGCGCTGGTGTCCATCGCGGGTCGGTTCTGGGTCTATATAAGAACGGGCTACCTAGACGTCTACCTGACCCGCCCGGTCGACGCCCGCCTGCTGGTCGCCGTGGCCAACTTCGACGTGCCCCTCGCCGTCCGCTCCCTGCCGCCCTCGCTCGTCTACCTCGGCCTGGCCGCCGTGAGCGGCTGGCGGCCCGGCGCAGGCGACCTCTTGGTCGCCCTGGCGTTCATCGTGGGGGGAGCCCTTCTGCTCGGCCTCATCCAACTGTGTTTCAGCCTGACGTCGTTCTGGCTCGGGCCGACGGAGCCCCTCGACGAGTTCGTCAACTCGCTTTACGAGTTCGGCCATTATCCGCTCGACACCCTCTCCGGCTGGGTGAGGGTCCTCGTGGCCTGGTGCCTCGGGCTGGGGTACGTGGCCACGGTCCCGGCCCGCTGTGCCGCGCGCGGAGTGACCGCACTCGGGCTCCACACCGTGTGCGCCCTGGCCGTGGGCCTCGCAGGGCTCGTCATGGTCTGGGGGGGTCTCTCTCAGCTTCTGTGGGTCCGGGGCCGGGAACGGTACGAGGGTTTCGGAGGATGACGGGTCGTGCCATGAAGAAGCAGGCGCCGTGGAGGGGAGGGCCCCGACCGCCAGGGCCGGGCCTGGCCGCACTGGACGTCCTGGTCGGGTTCGTGACCATCTCCTTCCTGGAGATGCGCGCCTACATGGGCTCCTCGGCCCTCCGGTTGGTGCAGTACCCGGTGAAGTTGGTGGTGATGTACTTCCTCTGGCGGGCGGTGACGGGCGCCGCACCCGGACGGCTCGGGCTCGACTTCGACACCCTGACCGCCTACTACGCGATATCCATCCTCATCGGCCTGATGTACTCGTTCCGGCGGGTCGCCGCCCAGACCGAACACGACATCAGGACGTACGCCGTGGACCTGCACCTGTGCCGCCCGTTGCCCTACTGGGTGAAACCGGCGGCCCCGATGGTGCTCTCTCTGGCCGGCTACCTGGCCCTCGCCCTGCCGTGCGGACTGGCGGCGTTCACGCTCCTCCGACTGCCCCTGCCGGACCCGGAGCGCGTGCTCGCCGCCGTCACGTGCCTGCTCGCGGCCGTGCCCCTGCGGTTCCTCGTCTGGTACATCATCGGCCTCAGCGCTTTCTGGACGGAGGAGACGAGCGGGCTCGCCAACATCTTCAGCTGGGTCGAGAGCCTGCTGAGCGGTATGCTCATCCCGTTCGCCCTGCTCCCCTCTGCCGTCGCGGCCGTCGCCAGGTGGCTCCCCTTCCAGGCCTATGCGGCCTTGCCGATAGAGGTGGCCCTGGGACTCCGCCCGCCGGTCGAGGTCCTCGGCCGGGTCGGCGCTCTCGCCTGCTGGACGGTCCTCCTGATGGTGGCAGGCCGCGCGGTGTGGGTCCGGGGGCGGCGGGCCTACCAGTCCGGGGGCGGATGACAGCCGCGCCGACCGTCACGGCGCGGCCGCGGGCGAGGCAGAGGTCTTGCCCGCCCGCGGCCGTATTCGCTCGAGGCCCGCACGCCTTGGCGAGGCCGCGCCGCTGGGGCTACCTCTCCCCGCGCTCGTCGGGCACGAAGCCGCGCTTGGCGCGGTCCTCCCGGATCTTCGCCTGGGCCGCGGCCACCCGCGCCGTCGGCACGCGGAAGGGCGAGCAGCTCACGTAGTCGAGCCCTGCCTCATGGCAGAACCCGATGGACTCGGGGTCCCCGCCGTGCTCGCCGCAGATGCCGACCTTCAGGTCCTCGCGCACGTTGCGTCCGCGGAGGATGGCCATCTCCATGAGGCGGCCGACGCCGCTCTGGTCGAGTGTCGCGAAGGGGTTGTTCTTGAGAATCCTCTGCTCGAGGTAGGCCCCGAGGAACTTGCCCTCGGCGTCGTCACGGCTGAAGCCGAAGGTCATCTGGGTCAGGTCGTTGGTGCCGAAGGAGAAGAACTCGGCGTGCCGGGCGATCTCGTCGGCGACGAGGGCCCCGCGCGGGACCTCGATCATCGTGCCCACGTGGTACTCGAACCTGACGCCGAACTCCTTCATCGTCTCCTCGGCCACCCGCACGACGAGCTCCCGCATCATGGCGATCTCGCCCTCCAGGCCGACGAGCGGGATCATCACCTCGGGCCGGGCGTCCACACCCTCCTTGACCAGCCGGGCGGCCGCGCGGAAGATGGCCCGGGCCTGCATCTCGTAGACCTCAGGGAAGGTCACGCCGAGCCGCACGCCGCGGTGGCCCATCATGGGGTTGAACTCGT
>ENA-OSAF01000337-OSAF01000337.1-marine-sediment-metagenome-genome-assembly--contig:-NODE-337-length-15557-cov-20.818411_pt1 | contig 15557 bp, 15 predicted proteins | sample MGYA00237872_ERZ529318 | MGnify/ENA primary metagenome ERZ529318 (study PRJEB26369, sample SAMN03142813) | marine sediment metagenome | biome: marine; feature: borehole; material: sediment... | reverse complement strand
GGCGAGATCGCCGTCAGGGTCGGGTTCTCGGACGGCAACTATTTCGCCCGGGTCTTCAAGCGGGAGACCGGCCTCACGCCCTCGGACTACCGGCGCCGCGTGCGCGAACGGGAGACAGGACCCGGCTCGGGTCGGCCCCCGGTCCCGGGCGGGCAACCGGGAGGAAGGCCATCATGACAGGAGACCACCCAACCCCCGTCATCGTCACCCGCGACCTCACCAAGACGTTCTTCCTCGGCAGGACCATCCACGCCGTCGACCACGTGAACATGTCCGTCTTCCCGGGGGAGATAGCGGTCGTGGTGGGTCCCTCCGGCTGCGGCAAGAGCACCCTCCTGGCCCTCTTGGGGGGTCTCGACCGCCCCGTGAGCGGTGACGTGGTCCTCGAGGGACAGAGCTACCGGCGGCTCTCCGAGAACGCCCTGGCGCTCCTGAGGCGGCGGAAGGTCGGCTTCGTCTTCCAGTTCTTCAACCTCATCGCCCATCTGTCCGCCCTCGAGAACGTCATGCTCCCGATGCGCTTCACGGGCCGGTCGGGACGCGCCGCGCGCGAGAGGGCGGAGCACCTCCTCGAACTCGTCGGGCTCGCCGACAGGAGGCTGCACCTGCCACCCCAGCTCTCAGGCGGCGAACAGCAGAGGGTGGCCATCGCCCGTGCCCTCGGGAACGACCCGGCCCTCATCCTCGCGGACGAACCCACAGGAAACCTGGACACCAAGACCGGCGAGGAGATAGCACAGCTCTTCATCAGGTTGAACAGGGAACGGGGCCAGACCTTCGTCATCGTCTCGCACGACATGAACCTGGCGAGCCTGGCCGACCGGGTCTTTCACATGCAGGACGGCCGGATGACCCGGGTCACGGCCAGGGACCGCGGATGAGGTGATGTCGGGCGGGCGCGCGGCGGGGCGCGGCGGCATGGACGCGGCGCGGGGACGGCGCCGCGGCGATGCCCGCAGGCGCCTAGCGGCTCGAGGGCCGGTCGGGTGAGGCCCGCTCCGGCTCCGCCTCGGGCTCAACATCCTCCCGCCGGAAGGCGTCGATGTCCGGGACGGCGTCGGGACCCTCGGCCGCCGGAACCTCCTTCCCGCGGAGGAGCCTGAGGGTGAGAAGGTGGTAGGCGAGCTCCCAGGACAGCTCTGAGAAGGGTCCCTCCCGGGCCATGTAGGCGTGAGCCGTCGACCGCACGAAGGTGAAGGCCCGTTCGTGGTCGCCCATCAGGGCCGCCGCGTAGCCGAGGACGGACCAGGGATGAGGGTCGTCCTTGGTCTGGTGGACCCATCCGGGATGCCACTCGTTGAGGTTCTGGTACAAAGCGGCGGCCCGGGGGTCGCCGGGTTCGAGGACCCCGGAGATGACCGGGAAGACCTGCGCCACCGAGTCCGGGTACCACCGGCTCCAGGACGACTTCCGCGAGACCTCGCCGATGCGCAGACCCCCCAGGCGCAGAGTGTATATCGCCCAGTCGTAGTTGCCGCGCTTCGGGTTCCAGAGCCGCCCCTGGACCCCGGCCAGGATGCGTCCTGCCGCCTCCCGCACCGCCCGCGCCTCGGGCTCGCGTCCGACCGAGGAGAGGACGGCGGCGTAATCGACGAGCCCGCGGAAGTTCTCGCAGTTGTCCATGAGGTACTTCTCGACCCGCGCCGGGGTGGCCCAGACGAGACCGTCCGAGTCCTGCAGGCCGGTTATGACCGAAGCCACAAGCTCGATCTCAGGGAGATGCTCCATGACGAACCCCCGGTCCCCCGTGTGGTCGAGATAGACCCTGAGGAGGGCGAGGAAGGTGGCCGCGTAGGAGTCGGCCGAGTCGTAGGTCCCGGTCGGGACCTCGCGCCCGTCAGCGGTGACGCGGTAGTCGTACACCGTCCCGTGGAGTCCCCAGCGGTCGGGCCGGTTGAGGTGGGCGAGGTACCATTCCATGTAGGCCTTGACGTCGCCGGGCCGCCGCTCCACGAGGGCCAGGGCGGCGATGTTGGCGAAATAGGGGACGATCCGGTCTCCGCCCGGCCGCGTGGTGATGGCTCCCGACGGGCGCTGGCACCGGAGGAGAAGCTCGTACGGACCGGGTCCGGAGGCCTCGGGAAGGATGGTCCGGACCTCCGACGCCTCCGGCACGGCGCCGGGCGCAGGCGGAATGGTCTCCGCCGGCACGAAGCGCACGCCGCCGAGGTAGCCGAAGCCGAAGAGGCAGGCGAAGACCAGAGCCAGGGCCACCACCCTCCGCAACCCTAGGATGGGCCGCCGGCCGCTCCAGGCATCCACCTGCCGAACGATGTCGGGGACAGGGCCAAGGACAGGCAACGTTCTACCTCCGCCGCCCCGATTCGTCAGTTAGCTGGGCTTTTCCTGGAGGAGCCGGGGAGTGAAACCCTGCCAGCCCTACCTCTCCGGATGATGGCAGGCCACAAGATGGAGCGGACCGGGCCCGGCGCCGTGGAGCGGCGGGGCCCCGGCGGGCGCCGGACGCGGCCTGAGAGGAGGGCGGCGCGAGAGGCAGCGGCCCTGCGCCCTGGGACACAGGGAAGCGTAGAGGCACCCTCTGGAGGGGCCGCGGGCGGGGTCGACCGGTTCAGGAGGCGGCTGGGCGGGCGGAGGGCGTCTTGCGCCCGGGTCCGGCACAGGGACGGCCTCCAAGAGGGCCCGCGTGTAGGGATGGGCCGGGGAAGTCAGGACCTCGCCGACCGGCCCCTCCTCGACCAGGCGGCCCGCGTGCATGACCCCGACCCGGTCTGCGACGTGGCGCACGACGCCGAGGTCGTGACTTATGATGACCAGCCCGAGCCCGCGTTCCTTCCGGATGCGGCGGAGCAGGTTCAGGATCTGGGCCCGCACCGAGACGTCGAGGGAGGAGACCGGCTCGTCGAGGAAGAGAAGGTCCGGGTCCAGCGCCAGGGCCCTGGCGATGACGACTCTCTGCCTCTGGCCTCCCGAGAGCTGGTGGGGCAGGCGCCGCCCTTCCTCGGCGCCGAGCCCGACGAGCTCGAGGAGGCGAGCCACCTGCTCGAGGCGGCGCCGGGGCGGGCCCTTCCCGTGCAGGATGAGGGGCTCCTCGACGGCCGACCGGACCCTCTGCCGGGGGTCGAGGGCCCCCGCCGGGTCCTGAAAGACCAGCTGGACCCGGCGCCTGAAGACGGAGAGCTCGCGCGGCCGCATCCGATGGACGTCGGCGCCGGCGAAGCGGACGCGTCCCGAAGTCGGCCTGATGAGAGCGAGGCCCAGGCGCGCGAGGGTGGTCTTGCCGCACCCCGACTCCCCGACGAGGGCGTAGGACTCCCCGCGGCCGACGCTGAAGGTCACGTCATCCACGGCCAGGCGCCGGCCGGCGCCCCGGCGGGCCCCCGGGAGACCCGACCGCGAGGCAGGGTAGACCTTGACCACGTTCTCGAAGCTCATGAGGCTCAAGACACCACCCCCGCTCGCCAGCACCAGACGACGTGCCCCGGGCACACCTCGACCGGCGGCGGGAAGTGCTCCAGGCACCGCCGCAGGCCGGCCCTCCGGCCTCCGGCGAGCCTCAGGCGGCAGCGCGGAGCGAAGCGGCAGCCGGGCGGAAGCTCGCGCGGGTCGGGGACACCGCCGGGGACGACCTTGAGCTCGCCCGCCTCAGTGGCCATGCGGGCCCCGTCGAGAAGGCCGCGGGCGTAGGGGTGGACGGGGCCGCGGAAGAAGGACCTCACCGGAGCCGTCTCGACGATGCGCCCGGCATAGAGGACGGCCACCCGGTCGGCCACCTGGGCCACGACACCGAGGTCATGGGTTATCAGGAGCAGGGCGAGCCCGTGCCGGCGCCGCAGATAAGCCAGAAGGTCGAGGACCCTCCGCTGGGCGGTGACGTCGAGGGCTGTCGTGGGTTCGTCGGCGATGAGGAGGGCCGGCCCTGAGGCGAGGGCCATGGCGATCATGACCCTCTGCTTCATCCCGCCCGAGAGCTGGTGAGGGAAGTGGCCGAACCGGGCCGCCGGCGACGGCACACCCGCCTCGGCCAGGGCGAGCAGGGCCAGATGCCGCGCCTCACGGCCTGTGACCGCCCGGTGGGCGGTCACGGCCTCCATCACCTGCCGGCCGACGGTCATCACCGGGTTGAGGGCTCCGGCGGGCTCCTGGAAGACCATGGCCATCTCCCGTCCGCGGACCCTCGCCATGTCCTCCTCCGGCAGGTCGAGGATGTCGCGGCCCCGGAGGAGGACCCGGCCCCCCGTGACGCGGGCCGGCGGCTCGGGCAAAAGGCGCATGACGGACAGAGCCGTGACGCTCTTGCCCGACCCGGATTCGCCGACGATGGCCAGAGCCTCCCCACGGTCGAGAGAGAAGCTGACCCCGTCCACGGCCCGGACCCGGCCGCGCGTGGTCCTGAACTCCACTCTGAGGTCGACGACCCGGAGGAGCGGCCCCCTGCTCCGCCACCGGGCTCGCAGCATCCGCACACCTCCTCCGTTGCGCCCCCGGCTTTACCTCGCACCTCACGGCCTGCGACCGGCCCACCGCGGCCTCAGCCGGTCTGGCGGACGTCGACGTCACGTCAGTCGGCAAGGCGCGGGTCGAGGACGTCCCGCAGCCCGTCGCCGAGAAGGTTAGAGGCCAGGACGGCCAGGGCGACGGCCAGCCCCGGGAAGACGACCAGCCACGGCGCCCGGGAGAGCCACCTCAGCCCAAGGTGGATCATCGACCCCCAGGAGGCCGTCGGCGGCTGGACGCCGAGGCCGAGGAAGGACAGGCTGGCCTCCTGCAGGATGCGGCTCCCCAGCCCCAGGCTGGTGGCGATGATGACGGGCCCGGCCACGTTGGGCAGGACGTGCCGCCGGATTACCCACCAGTCTCCGGCCCCGGCGACGCGGGCGGCGTCGATGAACTCCCTCTCCCGTAGGGCCATGACCTCACCTCTCACCACACGGCACAGCCCCGGCCACCCGACGAGCCCCAGGGCGAGGAGCACCGAGGGCGGCCCCGGTCCGAGGGAGGCGGCGATGCCGATGGCCAGGAGGAGGTCGGGGAAGGCCATGACGATGTCCACCAGGCGGCACACGAGCCAGTCCACCCACCCGCCGAAGTAGCCGGCCGCCGCCCCCAGGGACACCCCGATGACCAGGGCGACGAGCTGGGCCGAGAAGCCGATGGCCAGGGACACCCGCGCCCCCGCCAGGACGCGGCTGAGAAGGTCCCGACCGTAGTAGTCGGTGCCGAAGGGATGTCCGGGTCCGGGGGGAAGGAGGCTCTCCTCAAGAGAGATCTCGTCGGGATGGGAAGGAGCGAGCCACGGCCCGGCCAGGGCGGCCGCCGTCAGGAGGAGGAGTAGCGACGCCCCGGCGGCGACCATGGCCCAGCCGCCCGCCCTAGCCAAGGCGGACCCTCGGGTCGACCAGAGCGTAGCAGAGGTCCACCAGGATGTTGGCCAGGACGAAGACCACCGCCTGGAACAGGAAGCAGCCCATGACCACCGGGAAGTCGCGGGCGTAGGCGGCGTCCACGGTGAACCTCCCCACCCCGGGCAGGTTGAAGATGGTCTCTGTAAGCACCGAGCCGACCAGGAGGTTCGACAAAGACCCCCCCAGCAGGGTGACAACGGTCACCAGGGCGTTCGGGAAGGCGTGCCTCCAGACGACGGCACCCTCGGGCAGCCCCTTGGCCCGGGCCGTCCTGACGTAGTCCTGGCGGATGGTCTCGAGGACCACCGACCTCGTCATCCGGGCCTGGTGGATGGACAGGTAGAGGCCCAGGACCGCTCCGGGAAGGATGAAGTGGCGCCAGCCCCCGTCCCCGATGCCCGAGACCGGGAGAACCCTCCACTTCACCCCGAAGGTGTACATCGCCACGGTGGCCATGACGAAGACCGGCACCGAGCCGGCGAGGAGCAGGACCACCCGTATCACGTGGTCGGCCACGCCGCCGTGGCGCATGGCGGAGTAGACTCCCAGCCCGACGCCCACGACGGTGGACACGGCGAACGCGGTCAGGGCCAGCCTCAGGGTCACCGGGAACCGGGCGGCGATGGACTCGGCCACCGGCCGCCCTGTGACCCAGGAGCGTCCGAGGTCGCCCGAGAGAACCCTCGAGAGCCAGGAAAGGTAGCGCTCGTGCAGGGGCAGGTCCAGCCCCAACTCCCGGCGCAGGTTGGCGATGGTCTCGGGGCTGGCCCTCTCCCCCACGAGGGTCTTCACCGGGTCTCCCGGGACCAGGTAGACGAGAGAGAAGGTGACGAGACTCACGGCGAAGAGGACGGGGACGGACGCGGCGAGACGCCGCACACAGAACCAGAGCACTGACCCTACCCACCCTCTCCGGCGGACGGGAGCGCTCCCGCCCCGGCGCCGGCGCCCCGCGCCGGCTCGAGCCACACGTCGGTCATCTTGTTCGCGTTGTAAACCGGCCAGAGGCGGTAGCCTCTCACCCACGGCTGGCAGACCACGACCTCGACCGGGTGGAAGAGCGGTATCCAGGGAGCCTTCTCGAAGACGGCCCGCTCGGCGGCCTGGCACAGGACGGCGCGCCGGCCGAGGTCGGCCTCCTGGTGGATGGCCTCGAGGAGCCGGTCCACGACCGGGTCGGAGAAGCGGGAGATGTTGCCCTCCGACGGGCCGTTGCCTGAGTGGAACAGCGGGAAGAGGAAGTTCTCCGGGTCGGCGTAGTCGGCCACCCACGACACGAGACAGGCGTCGGGGTCGCCGGTGTCGCCCGTCGCCGCCAGGAAGGCCTGGGCCTCGAGCTGGACGATGCGCACCCGCACCCCCACCCGGGCGAGCTCCGCCTGGATGGGCTCGGCCAGGAAGACCGAGAGGCCGCCGGCCCGGACGAGGAGGTCCATCTCGAACCCTTCCGGGTAGCCGGCGCGGGCGAGGAGGGCCCTGGCCAGCGCGGGGTCGTGCTCGTAGCCCCGCCAGGTCGTGTGGTGGCCGGCCAACCCCGGCGGGACGCTACCGTCGGCAAGGACGTAGCGGCCGGGCCGGGTGGCCTCGAGGATGGCCCGGCGGTCCACGGCGTGGTTCAGGGCACGCCTGACCAGGACGTTGTCGAGCGGCGGCTTCGTGCAGTTCAAGGCGACGTAGACAACGGCGAGTTCCGGAGCCGAGACGACGTGACGGGCGTAGACCGGGTGCCCGAGGAAGTGGTCGACGTTCTCCTCGCTGAGGGCGAGGACCTCGAGGTTCCCGGCCTCGAACTCGGCCTGGCGGGTGGACGGATCGGGGATGAAGCGGAAGACGAGCCGGTCCAGGCGCGGGCGGCCCTCGAAATAGTCGTCATTGGCGACGAAGGTCATCCCGACTCCCTCCCTCCACCTCTCGAGGACCCATGGACCGGTTCCCACGGGGTGGTAGCCGAAGTCCTTGCCCCACCTGGCCACGGCCTCGGGGGAGACCACGCTCGCCGCCGGCATGGTCAGGAGGGCCGGGAAGTGGGTCAGAGGCCTGGAAAGGGTTATCCTGACGGTGAGACGGTCCACGGCCTCCAGGCCCGAGACGTCGTCCGCTCGTCCGCGGAGGAAGTCCTTGGCGCCTTCGATGGCGTCGAGCACCCAGGCCCGGCTGGAGCCGGTCCTCGGGTCCAGTATCCGTTTGAACGAGAAGACGACGTCCCCCGCGTCGAGCTCCGTCCCGTCATGGAACCGGACCCCTTCGCGCAGGTGGAAGGTGTAGGTCCGGCCGTCCGGAGAGACCTCCCAATCCTCGGCAAGGTCGGGCACGGGTCGGCCCTCCTCGTCCGGCCGCAGGAGCCCGTTGTACACCAGGGCACACACGGCCCCGTCGGTGACCGTCACGGCCCTCGCCGGGTCGATGGGACCCGGCTCATGGCTGAAAGCGCCGTGCCAGGTCGAGGGGTCCGTGACCGCATGCGATCCCGCTGGAGGCCCTGAGAGTCCCCGGAGGAGGGCCAGACCGAGGCCTGCGCAGGCGGCGACCAGGACCCCGGCGGCCAGCCCGAGGAGGCCGCGCCGCCGGGCCGCGGGCGGGCGGGCGCCGCGCCGCACCCGCCAGAAGAGGACGGAGACCACGGCCGGACACCTCCACGAGCCTTTTCGTCTGCCGCACGGCATTCTTATGCCATGGGCCCGCCCCTAGACCGGGCCCGGCGGCCGTTCCAGAGACGGCCACGGGCGGCCGCGCCTGGCCGGCCTGCAATAATCCCCCGGGTGTCGGGCCGCGCCGGCGGGCCAAGACTACGAAAAGACCCGACCGGCCGGCGCTCGAGAGGAGGTGTGTCGACTTGCCCAGACGCTCGCGGGGACTGATGTCTGACGCCCTCAAGTGGGACCTTGCCCGCGAACTCGGCGTCGCCGATATCGTCGAGTCCGAGGGCTGGGGGGGTGTGAGCGCAAGGAACTGCGGGAATCTAGTCAAGCTGGCGGTGGCCCGGGCGGAGGCCGCCCTGGCACGCCAGCAGGGTCAGGTGTACACGCGGCCGGGCTTCGAAGCCGCGCCCGGGCCGGCCTCCGGGGAAACGCGGGGCCTCGAGCCGCCCCGGACCTGGACCTGAGCCAGCCGAAGGCCGCCAGCCGGGTGCGGGCCTGAGGCTCGCCCGCCGCCGGCCGGGCGGGTCCCTGCCGTGAAGGTCCTTGCGGCTGCGGCTTCAGAACCGGATGAAGACCCTCAGCAGGACCCACATGAGGGCCGCCCCCGCCGCGGCTCCGGGAATGGTGAGGACCCAGGTTATGACTATGTCGCGCGCGATGCCCCACCTCACCGCTGAGAGCCGCCGCGTCGCGCCGACACCCATCACGGCTGTGGAGATGACATGGGTCGTGCTGATAGGAGCGCCGGCCATGGTCGCCCCCAGGATGGACAGCGCCCCCGCCGTCTCGGCGGCGAAGCCGTGCGACGGGTCTATCTTCACCATCCTCATGCCGAGGGTCCTGATGACCTTCCAACCCCCGACCGCCGTCCCGAGCCCCATGAAGAAGGCCGAGCCGAAGATGACCCACACCGGCACGTGGAAGTCCGGGAGGAAACCGGCCGCCACCAGCGCCGCCGTTATCATCCCCATCGCGTTCTGGGTGTCGTTGGAGCCGTGGGCGAAGGCCATGAAGGAGGCGCTGCCGATCTGGCCCAGCCGGAAGAACCGGTTGGCCCGCGCCAGCGGGACCCGCCGGAAGGTCCACAACACTCCCAGCATGAAGAGATAGGCCACGGCAAAGCCGGCCAGGGGCGAGAGGACGAGTCCCAAAAGCACCTTCTTGACGCCGGCCCATTTCAGGATTCCGAGCCCGTAGCCCACCCATCCGGCTCCGGCGATACCTCCGACCAAGGCGTGGGTGATGCTTATGGGGATGCCCAAGTGGGTGCAGACGGCGCTCCAGAGGATGGCCCCCAGGAGCGCCGCTATCCAGACACTGCCGTCGACCGTCGCCGGGTCCACTATCCCCTTGCCGACGGTCGCCGCCACCCGGGTGGTGAGGAAGGCCCCGGCGACGTTGAAGAACCACGCCAGGGCTATGGCCTGGCCGGGGGTGAGGGCGCGGGTCGAGACGGTGGTGGCGATGGCGTTGGCGGCGTCGTTCATCCCGTTGTAGAAGTCGTAAGCCCAAGCAAGGACGACGATGACGATAACGAAGACAAGAGGTGACATGTTTCCCTCTCTCTGTCAGGCCTTCAAGGTGACCGTGCTGAGAACGTCGGAGACATCCTCACAGCGGTCGATGGCTTCCTCCAACGTCTCGTAGATCTCTTTCCACTTCAGAACCTCGAGCGCGTCGCGATCTCCGGCGAAGAGGTCCGCGAGGGCCCGGCGGAGCACCTCGTCCCCCTCGTTCTCGAGGCGGTTGATCTCCACACAGGCCTCCCTGACCTCTGTGAACCGCCGCTTCTGGAAGTGGACCAGCGCCTCGTAGACCTGCTGGCAGGTCAGACAGAGTATCCGGCTCAGTTCCTTGGCCTCTTCCGTGGGGTTGTTGACGCGGAAGAGGACCAGGCGGGCGGCGGCGGCGTCGATGCGGTCGATGACGTCGTCGAGGCGGGAGGCCATGGTCATGATGTCCTCCCGGTCGAGCGGCGTGACGAAGGTCCGGTTCAGGAGCCGCACGATCTCATGGGTGATGCGGTCCCCTTCATCTTCAATCTTCTTGATCTCCGAGACGGCGGCCGGCACGTCCTCCCAGTCGACGAGAAGACGGTGCATGCGCGTCGCTCCTTCGACAAGGTTGCGGGCAGCGTCTTGAAGAAGCACGAAGAACTTCTCCTCACGGGGCAAGAGCCTGAAGATGGGTGGACACCTCCTCGGGTTATCTTCCCTCTACCTCTCCAAGGTCGAGACTCCACTTCTCGAGTTCGGCCATCATCGGGCGGTCCGTCAGGTCCAGGTGGACAGGAGTCACCGAGACGTAGCCGCTGTTGACGGCGTCGAGATCGGACCCCTGTTCGACCTCTGCCTCGAGGGGTTCGCCGACGAGCCAGAAGTAGGTGCGGCCCCTGGGGTCGGCGCGCTCTTCGAACCTGTCGTGCCACTTGTGGCCGCTGAGGCCGGTGATGCGCACGCCCTTGATTCTGGCGGCGTCGACCGCCGGGACGTTGACGTTCAGCAGGGTCGCCGGCGGGAGTCCGCGGCTCACCACGCGTTCGGCCAGATACCGGGCGAACCTCGCCGCGAAGCCGTAGTCGAGGTCCTTGAACCCGGCCAGGGACACGGCGACGGCCGGCAGGCCCAGGATGGCCGCCTCGATGGCCGCGGAGACCGTGCCGGAGTAGAAGACGTCGGTGCCGAGGTTGGGCCCGCGGTTGATGCCTGAGACGACCAGGTCGGGCCTGCGGGGCAGGAGGCTGGCCACCGCCAGCTTGACACAGTCGGCCGGGGTCCCGACGACGGCCCACGCCTCACGCCTCCGGCTCGCCTCCGGGCCGGCGGCACCTGTCTCCCCCTCGCCGCCGCCCCCGCTGACGCGGGTCCGGTGGACCATCAGGGGCTGGAACACCGTGATCGCGTGGCTCGACCCACTCCTCTCCCGGTCCGGGGCGACCACATAGACCTCATGTGCGCGGGCGAACTCGTCGTGGAGAACCCTCAGCCCCTCGGCGTGAACTCCGTCGTCGTTGGTGAGTAGTACCAGCACGTCCTGTCCTCCGTGGCACCGGCACCGGTCGGGAGCGTCCGGCCGCACGAGTTGATTCTAACCAGAAAGGGAGCCGCTCACGGGCCCGAGGCGACACCCGCTTCGAGCACCGCATCCAGCAAGGCCTCGGACGAGTTCACCTGCCCGAAGAGGCGAGCGTAGACCGCCGCCGACAGGCGCTCCTCGACCTCCGGCCAGCTCTGGACGTCGGGCAGGGCGGCGGCCCATTCGAGCTGGGCCACGATCTCACTGAAGGCCGGGTCGCGGCCCGGACCGGCACGCCAGACCGGTTCCTCGAGGGCGGAGCGGCGCACGGGAACGTAGCCGGTGGCTGCGGCCCATCTGGCCGCGTTCGCGGGGCCGGTGAGCCACCGGATGAAGCGCCAGGCGGCCTCCTCCTCGGCCGGGCTGCGGCCGACGCAGATGACGAGACTCGAACCCGGGGCGAGGGTCGCCCGCCTCACTCCCGAGGGAAGCGGGGCGGCGGCCAGGGAGGTCAGTCCGGGGTCACGGACCGGCCACCTGACCGGGACGATGGTCATCGCCGCCCGGCCGTCGGCGACGGCTTCGAGCGGGTCGCCCATCGTCACCAGGACGCTCCGGCGCATGCACGACAGCTCATAGAGGAAGTCAAGGGCCACCACGCCGGCAACGTCGTTGAAACAGTACCGGGGAGGGTCTCCAGCCTGGAGCGCTCCGCCATTCTGGTAGAGGAAGAGACAGAAGAGGTCGGCGTCGGCCCTGACGGCCAGCCCGAAAGAGGACCGGGCGGGGTCGGGCGACCGCACGGTGAGAGCCGTGGCCGCCTCCCGGAGCTCGTCCCAGGTCCTCGGAGGCTCCGGCACCAGGTCCGGCCTGTAGACGAGCGCGTAGACCTCGTGGCTGAAGGGTAGGCCCCAGACCTGGCCGTCGGCCGTGTTGGACTCGACAAGGCAGGGCCAGAAGTCCTCCGTGTCCGAGACGTCGAGACCATAGTGCCGGTTCACCATGAAGCTCTCCAAAGACCTGACGGTCCCGGCGGCCCGCAGGGAGGCCAGGGACGCCTCAGGGACCTCGGCCACGGCCGGGCCCTCGCCACCGGCGGCAGCCTCCTCCAGGGCGGCGGCCAGCGCGGCCGGCTCACCCCGGTAGACGCATTCAACGGTGATCAGGGGCTCCTCTGACGAGAACTCGGCCGCGAGCTTCTCGAGGAGGGCCGCGGCCTGCCCCTTTTGCGCGTGCCAGAACGTTATCGTCACCGGGTCGGTGATGACCGTCTCGGGGCCGGCGCCAAGGCACCCCGAAAGAAAGAGGTACAGGCAGAGACAGACCACGAGAGCGACACCGCCCGGACCGGCCGCAGTCCACCCGCGGCCAGGCGCTCCAGTCGCCACGCCGGACCACCTCCCTGTCCGGTTCTCTTCTCTCCTACTCGGACTACTCGGACCTCGGCCTTCCCTGCGCTGGCCCGGTGAGCCGGTCGATGAGCTCACGGACACGACGCCGGGCCGCTGAAGTCGACCCCGAGTCCACCGAACACCGTACCCGGAGGACGACTCCTTCCCCTGCTCCCGGCGGCAGGAGGGCGACGGGCCAGAGAAGCCTGGCCTCCCGCGGGACCCTGCCGTCGGTCCCGGCCGCAGGGACGAGCACGGCCGAGTCACCCTCGATGCGGTCGACCGTCACCAGGAACTCCGTCTCCCCCACCCCTTCCCCGTCTCGGTCCGGAGACCGCACGGCCGGACGCCGGGACCGCAGGCGCCTCAATGACCGGTGACCACTTCCCAGTCCTCACCGTCACTGTGGACGATGACCGTGCCGTGGCTGGCGGTGACGTACACCGTCACGCCCGCCTCGGACAGCCGTCTCAGGACGACCGGACTCGGGTGGCCGTAGGGGTTGTCCCTTCCGGCCTGGATGACCGCCACCTCGGGGTGGACCGCCTCCAGGAACTCAGGCCCGGTGGAGGTCCTGCTCCCGTGGTGCGCGACCTTCAGGACCGTCGCTCCCAGGTCGACGCCCAGTTCCGCCGAACGGGCGAGGGCGGCCCTCTCGCCGGCCTCCTCTATGTCACCGGTGAACAGCACCGAGAAGGACCCGAAGACCATCTTCAGGACGACCGAGGCGTCGTTGGCCTCGTCCCCCAGAGGCTCCTCCGGGTGGAGCACGGTCACCGACACCGACGGGTCGACCTCGAGCACCTGTCCCGCCCTGGCCGCCACGTAGGTGAGGCGCCCGGCATCCCGCAGTTCCAGGGCCTTGGCCAGCGTCTCCTCGTAGACCCAGGTGGGGTGAACGAACCCGCTGTCGTAGAGGACACCGACCTCGAACTCCTCCAGGATCCGGAGCGCCCCGCCGATGTGGTCGGCGTGCGGGTGCGACAGGACCAGGACGTCCACCCGTTCGACACCCTTCGCCCTCAGGAAACCCACGACGTCGTCCGGGGAGTCCCCGGTGTCGATGACGATGACCTTCCCGCCGGGGGTGCGGACGAAGCTGGCGTCAGCCTGGCCGACGTCGAGGAAGTAGACGACGAGTCGTCCGGGCAGCTCCTCGGCCGCCGGAGTCGCCAGGAGGTCCTCGTACCCCGGTGCAGGGGAACCCTCTCCCCCAGCGCCACCGCTCTCCTGGGCGGCCCCGTCCGGTCCTTCGGGCGGCCGGAGGCACGAGGCCGCGAGCAGGACCGCGGCCAGGACCCCGACGAGCACCAGGGCCAGAGCCGCCCGCCCGGGGCCGGACGAGGCGAACCTCTGTCGGGGAGAGCGGCAAGCGGACGAACCCCAGCCCATCTGTCCCGACCAGTTCCTTCCGCCTCCGGACGATTTCGCGGGGTCTGTCGGCCCGCGCTTGAGAACGCCCGGAAATCGACCGGATGCGATGCCTTTCTTCACGTCTTCTCGCTATTCCTCCACTTCTCGCCAAATCAAGGCCCGTTTCGCCCTCCTCGATGAACCGGGACCCCCGCCCCGAGCCGGGCCGGGGTCAAAGGCACCGGGTCACGAAGGTGAGCCCCGCATCGCACTGAAGACACTGAAGACCCGGAGGAAACGCGGCCGGAAGGAGAGAAGGTTTCGAGGGGCGACCGTGAAGGCGAGGGTCGCTCAACGACAAGGGCGGCCCCCGGCAGCCCCGTGCGGAACGGGGTGACGGTGACGGGGCCGACCTCACCCGGGGAGGGGTAGGCATGTCGCAGGCCGGACTCCACGGTCTCGCCGGCGCCTGCATCGCCAAGGCTGTCGTCAAGCCGCAGGACACGCCTGAGGGTTCGGAGAGGGCCAAGGGGCTCAAGTTCGGCTTCGTGCTGGGGGCGCTCATCCCCGACGTGGACTTCTTCGTCCTGGGACCCATGTACCTCTTCAACGCGGCCCTGGCGCTGAAGATGCACCGCTCCTTCACCCACAGCATCCTGACGACGGCGGTGGTGGTGGGGGTCATCTGGCTTCTGGCCTCGGGACCCCGACGGGACTACCTCAGGGGGTTCGCCCTCGGCCTGGGGGGAGGCATCCTCTCCCACCTGGTCATGGATGTCCTCATGTGGTTCAGCGGCATCGAGTGGCTGTGGCCTCTCGGCTACCTGGGCGTCCCGCAGACCCTCGACCTCTGGGCGTGGCTGGAGGTGCCGAGGGTGGTCTCCAACCTCCTCGGGGCGGCGGACTACCTCTTCTTCGGCCTCTACTATCTCTTCCTCGCGGCGGCGGCCAGGCGGACGGGGACCTGCCAGGGTTTCCTGGGGCGTCTGCGGCTCTTCACCAACCTGCAGTGGGCGTTCTTCGCCGTCTACACCCTCCTCGCGTTCTTCCTGGGGGGCCTCTTCGACATCGCCCATTACGCCATGTTCATCCTCGTCTTCTTCCCGATGTGCCTTTACGTCACGTTCAAGATGAGGGAGACCATCCACGCCCTCTAAAACCCCGCCTCCGGTCCGGCGGAGCGATGTGAGATGTGACCGGAGAGTAACCTCGCCGTCCCCGGCAAACCCTATCCCCCGAGACGGGCGGGCAGCCGGGAGCCGCGGACGGACGCCGTAGGCGGACGCCGCGGTCTCCGGCCGACCCCGCCGAACAACCTTGGAGGGGGAAGGCCCTTGTCCGGTCCGGTAGTGCACTGCGAGGTCGACACCTGCACCCACTGGCTGCCCGGCAACGCCTGCGCCGCGGCGAACATCGACATCCTCTACGAAGAAGAAGGGAAGATGGCCGAACAGCCCGAGCACACCGAGTGCAAGACCTTCTACGCGCGGCGGGGCGTGGCGAGCTTCCTCGGGTCGATGGACAATGTCGACTGGATGGGGATGGCCCGGGAGCCCTTCATGGACGGCAAGCAGATCAACCCGTCCGTCACCTGCGTGGTTGAGTCCTGTGTTCACTGGAGGGAAGGGGACCTCTGCGACGCGGACGAGATCAAGGTGAGCGGCCAGGGTGCCGACGAGTGCCAGGACACCAACTGCGAGACCTTCGAGGCGAAGGGATGAAGCCGGACCGCCGGCCCGGCCGGCCGGCCGACCGCCCCGACCGCCATCCCGGCCGGCGGCTCGGCCGGGGGCCTT
>ENA-OSAF01000332-OSAF01000332.1-marine-sediment-metagenome-genome-assembly--contig:-NODE-332-length-15754-cov-25.083827_pt1 | contig 15754 bp, 12 predicted proteins | sample MGYA00237872_ERZ529318 | MGnify/ENA primary metagenome ERZ529318 (study PRJEB26369, sample SAMN03142813) | marine sediment metagenome | biome: marine; feature: borehole; material: sediment... | reverse complement strand
TTCCCCACTGCTGCCTCCCGTAGGAGTCTGGACCGTGTCTCAGTTCCAGTGTGGCCGGTCGCCCTCTCAGGCCGGCTACCCATCGTCGCCTTGGTAGGCCGTTACCCCACCAACAAGCTAATGGGACGCGGACCCATCCATTAGCGGGTCTCCCCTTTCCTCACCAAACCATGCGGCTCAGTGAGCGTATCCGGTATTAGCACCAGTTTCCCGGCGTTATCCCGGTCTAATGGGCAGGTTATCCACGCGTTACTCACCCGTCCGCCGCTAGGTCAAGCAAAAAGCAAGCTTTCCGCTTAACCCCGCTCGACTTGCATGTGTTAAGCACGCCGCCAGCGTTCGTCCTGAGCCAGGATCAAACTCTCCATATAATATGCAAAATAATATGCAAAGAGTTTAATCTCTAGCTTTACATTACTAAACTGACCATCTGACGTTGGCCGTTTTGTTCATGCATCCCAACACTGTTTAGTTTTCAAAGACCAACCAGTTCCTCCACCGCCTGTTTGGCGGCGTCTTTTATTGTATCACCCGCACTGCCCTCTGTCAAGATCCTTTTTGTGGTGTTTTACCGGGTGTCTTGTTTTTAACCAATCTCAAATAACGACGATAAATAATATAGCACGGTCGAATTTTGTTGTCAACAATAAAGAGGCAGGGAAAAAATTAGTCTTCTTCCCCGCCGATTACCTTAGCCACTGCCACCACATGGTCGCCCTCGCCCAGCTTCATGAGCAGCACCCCCTGGGTGGCCCGGCCGAACAGCGAAATATCGGCGGCTTTGAGCCTGATCATGATGCCCTCGGCGCTGATCATCAAGATTTCCTCCTCGGGCTTGATTACCTGCAGGCCCACCACGTGGCCGTTGCGTTCCGTGCATTTAATGTTGATTATCCCTATGCCGCCCCGGGACTGGGTCCTGTACTCGCTTATCCTGGTGCGCTTACCATAGCCCTTGCTGGTTACCACCAGCAGGTCGCTGTCATGGCGTACCCGGTCCATGGAAACTACCCGGTCGCCGTCGCGCAAGGTGATACCCTTTACTCCGCGGGATACCCTGCCGGTGGCTCGCACGTCGTTTTCATGAAACCTGATGGCCATGCCGTATTTGGTGCCGATGATAATTTCCCCTGAACTGTCAGTTAGCAGCACGTTCACCAGCGCATCGCCTTCGTCCAGATTGAGAGCAATGACGCCGTCCCGCCGCGAAGAATCATAATCGCTTAAAGGTGATTTCTTGATGGTGCCCTGGCGAGTCACCATAAGCAAGTAATAATTGGGTACGAACCTGCGGATGGGAATAACCGTAGTGATGTATTCATCCTTGTCGATATATAGCAGGTTAATAATGGCGGTTCCCCTGGCTTGCCGTCCGGCCTCGGGAATTTCATGGCCTTTTAGCCTATATACCTTACCCTTGTTGGTAAAAAATAAGAAATAATGGTGGGTGGTGGCGATAAACAGATGCCGCAGAAAATCGTTTTCTTTAACGCCCATGGCATGAATGCCGCGCCCACCCCTTTTCTGGCTGCGGTAAGTGTCCAGCGGCATTCTTTTAATATACCCCTGGTGGGTAATAGCTACCACTATATCCTCTTCCGGTATGAGGTCTGTTTCGACAAAGTCAGAAATTTCATCGGCGATAATTGTGCGGCGGGTATCGCCGTACTTTTGTTTAATCTCTAAAATTTCCTGTTTAATGATGCCTAGCACTATCTTTTCATCAGCCAGTACAGACCGGTAGTAATCTATCTTTTTAATTAATTCCTTATACTCGGCTTCCAGCTTTTCCCGCTCCAGGCCGGTAAGGCGGTGCAGCCGCATGTCTAAAATGGCCTGTGCCTGTTTTTCCGAAAGGCCGAACCTATCCATTAAAGCAGCCCGGGCAGCATCCACCGTGCGGGAACCACGAATGATTTTAATCACCTCGTCCAGGTTGGCCAGGGCGATACGCAATCCTTCCACGATATGCGCCCTTTCTTCCGCCTTGTTTAAATCGTACCTGGTGCGCCGGATGATAATTTCTTTCTGATGTTCCAAATAATATTGCAGCATTTCCCGTAAGTTCAGCACCTTAGGCTGCCCGTTGACCAGCGCCAGCATAATGATACCGTAAGTTTCCTGCATTTGGGTATGTTTATACAGCTGGTTCAAAATCACTTTGGGCTTGGCGTCACGGCGCAGCTCAATCACAATGCGCATGCCGTGGCGGTCAGACTCGTCCCGCAGGTCCGTAATACCTTCTATCTTTTTCTCCTTGACCAGCTCAGCAATTTTTTCCACCAAGCGCGACTTATTTACCTGGTAGGGCAGTTCCGAAACAACAATGCTGGTTTTATTCCCGCTTACCTCGATGTCGGCTTTCGCCCTAACTTTAATAGTGCCCCGCCCGGTCTCATAAGCGGAGCGAATGCCGTTTCTACCCATGATCATAGCTCCGGTGGGAAAATCAGGTCCTTTGATAACCGTCATCAACTGGTTGACGCTTGCTTCGGGATCGTCAATGAGCATGATAATACCGTCGATTACTTCTGATATGTTATGCGGAGGAATGTTGGTGGCCATGCCCACGGCAATGCCGGCAGATCCGTTGACCAGCAGGTTGGGAATACGGGAAGGAAGAATGGCCGGCTCTTTACCGCTCCCATCGTAATTGGGCACAAAATCTACGGTTTCCTTTTCAATGCCGGCCAGCATTTCTATGGCAATCTTCGCCAGGCGTGCTTCCGTGTAACGCATAGCCGCCGGCGCGTCGCCGTCCATCGAACCAAAGTTGCCGTGCCCGTCCACCAGCGGGTAGCGGCAGGTAAAATCCTGGGCCAGCCTTACCAGGGTATCGTATATGGCCGAATCGCCGTGCGGGTGGTACTTGGCCATAACTTCACCCACAATATAGGCGGACTTGCGATGAGGCTTGTCCGGCGTAACCCCGAGGGTGTGCATAGCGTAAAGTATGCGCCGGTGCACGGGCTTTAAACCGTCCCTTACGTCGGGTAATGCCCTGCCTACAATCACGCTCATGGCGTAATCGAGGTATGAATTTTTCATTTCTTCATTTATATCGATGGGAATTATTTTTCCGGCCGAAACAGACACAAGTATTCACCTCATACGCGATTGACTAATGTTTTGTAATATAATTTCCCAAGCCCAGTAAAAAAATAAAAATTGGCAAGAAAAAAGCGGGCTGGCAATACCACGCTGCCGCCATACGCTTTAAATATCCAGGTTTCGGACTGCACGGGCGTTTTCCTGGATAAAATCCCTCCGGGGTTCCACTTTATCGCCCATAAGCATGGAAAATATGTGATTGGCCTCGATGGCATCCTCCAGTTTAACTTGCAGCACAGTTCGTGAATCAAAGTTCATGGTGGTTTCCCACAGCTGCTCCGGGTTCATTTCTCCCAAACCCTTGTAACGCTGAATGGAAACGTTTTCCCGCCCCACGCGGCTCAGCAATTGTTCTAATTCCTTATCGCTATATACATAATAATCCTGCTTGCCCTTGCGCACCCGGTAAAGGGGAGGCTGGGCAATGTAGACATAACCGTTTTCAATTAACTGCCGCATGTGCCGGTAGAAAAAGGTCAGCAGCAGGGTGCGGATGTGCGCACCGTCCACGTCGGCATCGGTCATGATGATGATTTTGTGGTAGCGGGCCTTGGAAATATCGAAATCTTCGCCGATGCCCGTGCCCAGGGCGGTGATCAACGCCCGTATTTCCTCGTTGGCCAGTATTTTATCCATCCTGGCCTTTTCCACGTTTAAAATTTTGCCCCGCAGCGGCAAAATGGCCTGGTAACGCCTGTCGCGACCCTGCTTGGCCGAACCGCCGGCGGAATCGCCTTCCACCAGAAACAGCTCACTGGCCGCCGGGTCGCGCTCCGAACAGTCCGCCAGCTTGCCCGGCAAAGTAGAGGTTTCTAAGGCGTTTTTACGCCTGGTCAGTTCCTTGGCCTTGCGCGCAGCTTCCCTGGCCCGGGCGGCGTTGATGGCTTTTTCTAATATCTTGCGGGATATCGCAGGATTTTCTTCCAGAAAAGTACCCAGTTTTTCGGAAACCACTGCATCCACAATACCGCGTACTTCACTGTTTCCCAGCTTGGTTTTGGTCTGACCCTCGAACTGGGGCTCGGGGACCTTAACGCTGATGATAGCCGTTAGCCCCTCCCTAATATCCTCTCCCAACAGGCTGGAGAAGCCGTTTTTTAAAATGTTGTACTTTCGGCCGTAATCATTAATGACCCGCGTCAAAGAAGTTTTAAACCCGGTCTCGTGCGTACCCCCGTCTACGGTATGGATGTTGTTGACATAAGAAAACAGGTTTTCCACGTAGCCGTCGGTATACTGGAAAGCCACTTCCACCATGACCTGTTCTTTGACGTCTTCGAAATAAACGGGTTTGTGCAGCACGTTTTTGTTTTTATTTAAATGCAGCACGAAATCTTTTATGCCGCCGTTGTGCTGGTAGACGAACTGCTGTTCAAATCTTTCGTCGTAATAGGTTATCTTAACGCCCTTGGTTAAAAAAGATAATTCTCTGATGCGCTGCAGCAGTATTTCCTGGTTGAATTCTAGTTCCTCGAATATTTCGGGATCCGGCTTGAAGGTAATTTTTGTGCCTGTTTTTTTGGTTTTGCCCAGTTTTTGCAGCTTGGTTACAGCCGCCCCCCGCTGGAAACGCTGGTGGTAAATAAAGCCGTCGCGGTAAACTTCTGCTTCCAACCATGTTGAAAGGGCATTGACCACGGAAACGCCCACTCCGTGCAGCCCACCGCTGACCTTGTACCCGCCGCCGCCGAATTTGCCGCCGGCGTGCAGCATGGTTAGCACCACTTCCAGTGCCGGCAAACCAATTTTGGGGTGAATGTCCACGGGGATACCGCGTCCGTTGTCTATCACGGTAACCGAGTTATCGCGGTGTATCACCACGTCGATTTTGTTGCAAAAGCCGGCCATGGCTTCATCAATGCTGTTGTCGATTACTTCAAAAACTAAGTGATGCAGGCCCCGTGTACTGGTGCTGCCGATATACATGCCCGGCCTGCGCCTGACGGCTTCCAACCCCTCGAGAACTTGAATTTCTTCAGCACCATACCGGATGTTGTTGTCCAACAATTAAGCGTCCTCCGTTTCTGTCTTTTTCTTTATTTTTTACTTTAACAACAAGCGCCGGCGCGACACCCCCTTTGCGTTAAGGAACGGACAGAGCGCGTTTTTTTAACGTGGTACAGGAAATGGGCGAAAAATAAACCTCGCTGTTGGTAATAACAAAGGTTTTTTCCTTGCCGGGCTGGCAAATATTAACAACAAATCCTTCGTCGTCGGCTATCTTTAAAAACTCGCGTGTTATATCGGACGACCTGGACTTGATGTCTAGTATGGCAACAATATCTTTTTTGGGCACAATTACGTCCCCGCCCAGATGCAAAAACAATAGCTACTCCTCCTTTATTATACCCCCGTTGATAAGGTATACCCCACCGGCACGGCGGGCAATTGCTCCCGTCAGCTGGGTAGAGGTAGCAAAAGATTGTACCTCGCTGCTGAACAGCTGCATTAGGCAATTTTGACGCCGCCCGTCCAGTTCCATCAACACATCATCCAGCAGAAGCACGGGTTGTTCGCCCGTGGTCTGGCGGAACAACTCCATTTGCGCTGCTTTGAGGGCTAATACCAGCGATCTTATTTGCCCCTGCGATCCGAAATACCTGATATCTTTTTTGTTTAAAAAAAAGACGATGTCGTCGCGGTGGGGACCGATTAAGGTTTGTTTTTTATATAATTCTTCCTTTTCCCTTGCTTTTCCTTCTGCCGCAAAATCAGCGGCCAACTGCCGGGCGTCATGGGCGCCGGTTATTTTTACGGTGGACATATATTTCATATCCAGCTCTTCACCGTTACCGGCAATATGATCATACATGCGGCGCACTAGGGGAAAAAATTTTTTTAAAATTCCAATGCGCCTGGCCAACACGTCGGCCCCGCAGCGGTAAAAATACTCGTTCCATATTTTTAACGTTTCGCTGCTAGGCCCCCCGCCTGCACGCAGCAGGTTGTTTCTTTGCAAAACCACCCGGCGGTAGCTCTGTAAACTGGAACGGTAAACAGGCTCCACCAATCCCAAGTCATTGTCAATAAATTCACGCCGCCTAGCGGGTGGCCCCTTGATTATCTGTAAATCATCGGGCCGGAACAAGACTACGCCCGAACGACGGCCGGGCAACATATCCCGGCCGGTATCATCCACCCCGTTGACGTAGATTTTTTTCCTGCCTTCACTGTCAATGTCTACGTGGACGTCTACATCGGCGTGTAACAGGCGGTAACTAGCCTGTATGGTAGCCGAGCTATACCCCCATCTTACCACGTCTCTGTCCCTGCGGCGAAAAGAATAACCCAAGCCGCTAAAAAAAATAGCTTCCAACAGGTTGGTTTTACCTTGGGCGTTGGGCCCGGTAATAAGGTTCATGCCGCCGCAGGGCTCCCATTCCAGCTTACCGTAATTGCGAAAGTTCAGCAGGGTGATTTTTTTTAACAGCACACATGAGCCCTCCCCACTACAGGGATATCACGCGAAAAGAGCCCATGTTCTTTACTTCCACCAGGTCGCCGTGCTTCAACTTGCGGGTGCGGTGCCTTTCCGGGATGCCGTTTACCCGAACCATATCGCTAGCTATCATCATTTTACTCTGGCTCCCGGTAGAAGCAACCCGCGACCACTTGAGAAATTGGTCCAACCTAATCTCGCCGTCAACCTTGACATCGGTAACCAAAGCCACCCCACCTTTTAAGCTATGGCTGGTACCAAAATGGAAAAATAACTGTCGTCGCCGGCTGGCTTGAACATGGCCGGGCTGTCCCGGCCGCTCAGCTGAATAATCACTTCCTCGCTGTCCATGGACCGCAGTAGTTCCAGGAAAAACCTTACGTTAAATCCTACGTCTATAGGCTCGCCGGAAAGCTCGGCGGTGATTTCCTCCCTGATGCGGCCTGTACCGGTGAAAAAGTAAAAAATCAAGCTGTTGTTTTGAAAATGTATGTTAAACACGTTACGCTTGGGGTCAACTAGCAGCGATACCCTCTCGGCCGCTTCTATTAAATCGTTGACTGCTGCTTTTATTTCGCATACATAACGGGAAGGCAGCACGATCTTGTAATCGGGAAACTTACCGGCAATAAGGCGGGACATTATGCATATATTATTAATCACAAAAAAAACCTGGTTTTCGGTGATATAAATTTCAATCTCTGCCTCCACCGCTTCAATTAATTTATACAATTCATTAAGAGTTTTACCCGGTACAATTACGTTTATAACCCGGTCTGCCGGTAGTTCCAGCTTTGCCTCGCAAACGGCCAGTTTCCTTGTATCCGTGGCTACCAGCGTCAGTGTCCCTGCTTCGTTCACTTGCATGTGTACCCCGGTGAATACAGGGCGGTGCTCATCGCTGGCTACAGCAAACAAAACCTTTTTCAACATATCTTTAAATGTGCTTTGCTTAATTTTTAAAACCGCATGCTGGGGCAGCACGGGAAAATTAGGAAACTCTTCCGCCGGGTAACCATTAAGTACCAGCTCGGATTCACCGTAAGTAAAGATGATAGTATTATCAGATGGATCGGACCGCACATCGATTTCCATTTCTGGCAGGCGGCTGAACAAGCTGGAAACATGCCGGTAAGGTAGGGCGGCGGCCCCTTCTTCCATAGTGTTGACGGGTACGGTGCATCGTATGCCGAACTGCAGGTCAGTAGCCGTAACGGTTAGTGTGTTTCCGGAAGTTTCAAATAAAAGGCAAGAAAGTACCGGCATGGGGCTGCGCTGTGCAACTGCCCTTTGGGTAATTTGTGCTGCTGTGTTGAGGACGTCCCTCTGGGCTGAAAAACGCATTTTTCCTCCTTGTTTATGGTGAGATCACATCAATATTAGGGATAATATTAATGTATTTTATAAACTTTTTGTAGTAGCGCTAGTAGAACTTGTGTACATGTGGAAAAAGGGGGTTCGTCCCGTTATTGGCGGTAGCGGTACCGGTTGATAAATGTGTTGATGGTTATGTTTTTTGAATAATGTCCATAATATTTTTTACAGTTACGGCAAGCGTAGCATCATTTTTCAATTCCACCGATATTTTTTCGTAGGCGTGAAGTACGGTAGTATGGTCCCTGCCCCCGAATTCTTCGCCGATTTTCGGCAGCGAGTTGTCCGTCAGTTCCCTGGCCAGGTACATGGCCAACTGGCGGGGGAAGGCAACGGACCGGTTTCTTTTTTTGGATTTAAGGTCATCTAATTTTATACCGAAATATTCGGCTACTTTTTGCTGGATAAGAGGTATGGTAATAATCACCGGTTTTTTGGCCGGCAGTATGTCTTTCAGGATTTCCATGGCCATGTCTTTATCAACTAACTTGTCGGTAAGCGCGCTGTAAGCAGCTACCCTGATAAGGGCTCCTTCCAGTTCTCGAATATTGGAATGGATACGGTCGGCTATAAAGGAAATTACTTCGTCGCTTACAATCAGATTTTCCACCTGTGCCTTTTTCTGCAAAATGGCTACTCGGGTTTCGTAATCCGGCGGTTGGATATCTGTAATAAGTCCCCATTCAAAACGGGAGCGCAGCCTGTCTTCCAGCGTAGGTATTTCCTTAGGCGGCCTGTCGCTGGAAATTACTATTTGTTTATTGGCTTCGTACAGCGTGTTGAAAGTGTGGAAGAATTCCTCCTGGGTTCTTTCCTTACCAGCCAAGAACTGAATGTCGTCGATGAGCAGGGTGTCCATGCTGCGGTATTTGTTTTTAAATTCAACCGTTTTTTCTTCACGAATGGCGTTAATTAAATCATTAGTAAATTTTTCCGAAGTTACGTAAGCCACTTGATTATTTTTAATGTTTTCCCTGATGTAATGGCCGATGGCGTGCATTAAATGGGTTTTACCAAGCCCGACGCCGCCGTAAATAAACAGGGGATTGTAAGCTTTGGCGGGCGATTCGGCCACTGCAAAACATGCCGCATGGGCAAACCTGTTGCTGTTGCCCACCACGAAATTATCAAAGGTAAACCTGGGGTTAAGGGTTGAATTTTGCAAATCCGAAACAGTGGACTGCATGTTGATAATATTGTGAACATGCGCAGCTTCCTCTTCCAGTATAAATTGGACGTTTGTTTGCGACTTGGTATACTGGCAGATAATTTCTCGAAATAAAGGCGCGTACCTGTTGTTTAGCCAATCTCGGGAAAAATGGTCGGGTACGCTGATGTAAAAGGTGTCGTTTTTAATGGCCACAGGCTGCATGGCATTAATCCAGGTTTCATAAGATTGGTTATTCAGAATGTTTTTTAACTGTCTAATTGTTTTTTCCCAAAGATCAGCAACGTTATAACCGGTCAATGGGTAATCCCCCTAAGTATGTTGAAAGATTTTTATTGTTTTGACAGGTGCCGGTAGTAAAGCTAACACAATTAATCTAAACATATCCACAGGTTGTTAATAGAACTAAATTAGGAATGGCTAAGCTAAATAATATCAAAGAATGGGGCTGGGTTCAATATTCATCCCGGCCCGCTGAACAGTATGAACTGGTTTATTTCATATCAAGCCGTGTAAAATTTACGCAAGGTATAAAAAAGAAAGATCGACCTCTGGAAAATAAAAAGAGACCTTGACAAAATAAAAAGTGTGAAGTCTCGTATTAAATATTCGCCGCATAACAAGGGCGATCCTTCTTTAATTATTTATATTGCTTGACGCAAAATGAGGGTATACTATATAATGACTACGTACGCCTATTATTTTCCAAAAACAACGGTGCAGCGGTCGGGGGGTGCTTCAGTGAAAAGAACTTTTCAGCCCAAAAGAAGGAAAAGAAAAAAGTTACATGGCTTTATGAAAAGAATGTCAACAAAAGCAGGGCGGAAGATCCTTAAAAACAGAAGGCTGAAAGGAAGAAAAAGATTATCTGCCTAAGGCCGCTTGCTCTAAAGTGGCCTTTTGCTAATTGTATAAGCCTGCGCAATAAAGGATAAATTTAAGTGAAAAAGAAGTATCTAGTTAAAAAAAATAAAGAATTTAAAAAAATCTATCAAGAGGGCTTTTCGGCGGTCAACCGTTTCGTGGTTATATTTGGCAGGAAAAATGAGTTTTCTGGTAAGCGATTTGGTTTTTCCGTAAGTAAGAAATTGGGTAAGGCGGTTAAAAGGAACCGGGTGAAAAGGAGACTGAAGGAAATATGCAGGCAAAACTGGCACTGGTTTAAAGACGGGTATGATTATATTTTGATCGCCCGTCGGGGAATTGAGCAGCTGCCATTTGACGCGGTAAGGCATTACGTGGAAAGCGGGGCGGCTAAGCTAAGTAAAAAATTACAGAGGGAAGAATAGACAGTGAAAACAATTATTATTTTACTTATTAAATTTTACCAGCATTTTTTTTCGCCGCTTAAAGGCCCCACGTGTCGGTTTTACCCCACGTGCTCGGAATATGCTTTACATGCGCTGATCAAGTACGGCTTTTGGAAAGGTATGGGTAAAACCGTCGTCAGAGTATTGAAGTGTCATCCCTTTCACCCAGGCGGGTACGACCCGGTTTAAAGCGGCGCTTTTCGACCATCTGCCCGTTTCAACACTAGGGAGGCGATAATTTGGGCGAGTTGTTTCAAACACTGGTTGACGGCATGACTGCGTTGACCCACTGGTTATACGGAATCACGCTGTCCATTGGGGTGCCCAGCTATGCCCTGGCCATCATTATTCTAACTTTTTTACTCAAGCTAGTCTTGTTTCCGTTAACCCAAAAGCAAATGACCTCGATGAAGCGTATGCAGGAAATACAGCCCAAAATCAAGGAGATACAAGAAAGATACAAAAACAAAGATCCCAAGAAGATGCAGCAAAAGATTATGGATTTGTACAAGGAGCACAACGTCAATCCCATGGCCGGCTGTTTACCCATTTTAATTCAGATGCCTATTTTAATTGCGCTGTATCGTTCGCTGCTGCACATTGAGTTTATTGATGTCGAACATGCCGGGTTTTTTTGGATAAACTCTTTGGCAGACAAGGATCCCTTCTTTATTTTGCCTGTGCTGGCCGGCGTAACCACTTATATGCAAACCAGGCTGACTTCTTCTACCACCGATCAAACTCAGCGCGTCATGCTGTACATGATGCCCATATTTATCGCCTGGATTAGCACCACAGTGCCGTCGGGGCTGGTATTGTACTGGGTTACCTTTAACATTCTGAGTTTTATCCAGCAATACTTTGTAAACAAGCAGATTGAACAGGTAAAGGAGGGTGCTCCTTCCAAGTGAATGTTGTGGAAAGAACCGGTAAGACTGTAGATGAAGCCGTTGAACAAGCCCTGCAGGAAATGCAGTGGAAGCAAGACGAAGTGGAAATAGAGGTTATTGAAGAGCCCACCAAGGGATTGTTCGGTTTGTTAGGTGCCAGGCCGGCGCGGGTCAGGGTGAAACTTAAAGAAACAACCGCCAGGCGCGCCCGGGATATAGTAAACAAAGTTATCCAAGCCATGAACTTGACAGCCGATATCACCGTTACAGAAAAAGATGAAAAAATAATAATTAACATCAACGGCAAGGATTTGGGTATACTGATTGGTAGGCGGGGAGAAACGCTGGACGCTCTGCAATACCTGGTTAACCTGTCTGCCAACAAAAATCTTGAAAAAAGAAAAAGAGTATTAATTGATATTGAGGGATACCGCAAACGCCGGGAAGAAACTTTACGCAAGCTGGCTTTTAAGCTGGCAGAAAAAGCCAAGCAGAGGGGCAGAAATATAGTTTTGGAACCCATGAATTCCATGGAAAGGAGAATTATCCACACGGCTCTGCAAAATAGGGACGATATTTATACGTTTAGTGAAGGTGAAGAACCGTACCGCAAGATAATTATTTCACCAAAAAAATAAGGTTGCTAACAAACCCAGCCGCGATGCTGGGTTTTTTCAAAACTCGGAGGTATTATAATGTTGGACGACACTATAGCCGCCATTTCCACTCCGCTGGGCGAAGGCGGCATCGGTATTATCAGAATCAGCGGGCCGCAGGCCGTAGACATTGCAGCCAAAATATTCCGACCGGCCAAACAGCAGAAATGGCAGCAGAAAAATTTTCAACTGATATACGGGCACGTTTACGATCCCGATGCATTGATTGTTGTCGATGAAGTTTTGCTCAGTATAATGCGGGCTCCGCATACTTACACAAAGGAAGACATTATTGAAATAAATTGCCACGGTGGTATTATTCCACTGCAAAAAACATTGGAATTAGTGCTGCGCATGGGCGCGCGCATGGCAGAGCCTGGGGAATTTACTAAGCGTGCCTTTTTAAATGGGCGGCTGGACCTGGCCCAAGCCGAATCGGTTATTGACGTGATCAGGGCGTCTACGGAAAGTGCGCTGCGCCTAGCTATGGGACAGCTATCCGGCGCCCTTTCTCAAAAGCTAAACGAAATACAGCAGGAGCTTTTATCTCTTACAGCGTTGATCGAAGCCAATATTGATTTTCCTGAAGACGAGGTGGACGAGTATAACCCGGCACAGATCCGCGGCCGCATCGGGCAATTAATCAGCGCTGTAGAAGAATTGCTGAAGAGCGCGGACACAGGTAAAATATACAGGGAAGGCGTTAGTACGGTAATTGCGGGAAAACCCAACGTTGGCAAGTCGTCGTTATTAAATGTGCTGCTGCGGGAAAAACGGGCTATAGTTACCGACATTCCCGGTACTACCCGGGATTTGATTGAAGAAATATTAAATATAGGCGGTCTGCCGATCAAGATTATAGACACCGCCGGCATCAGGGAAACCAGGGATATAATTGAACAAATGGGCGTGCAAAAAACACGGGAAAGCATTAATAAGGCGGATTTAATCATTTTGGTCTTTGATGCCACGGCCGGTTACGAAGATGAAGACAGACGCATAGTTGAACTGGTGCGGGAGAAAAAAGGCGTCAAGGTATTAAACAAGGTTGACATAGTAGATGACGAAGAGATGCGCAAGTTGCTGCATGAGGTTTTACCGGGTTGGCCGCTGGTGGAAATTTCTGCCTTACTGGAAACGGGAATCGAAAAGTTGGAAAAAACCATTGTTAGGCTGGTAACGGGCGGCCGAGACATCCCGCGGAACGGTGCTATAATTAGCAATGTCAGGCACAAAAACCAGTTACAAAAAGCATTGGATCACCTGCGGCAAGCCGAACAGGCCATCCGGGAGGGAGCGACGCTGGACTTACTGGCTGTGGACATACGGGCAGCCTGGGAGGCAGTCGGTGAAATTACCGGGACTGTGGTTACGGAAAATATTTTAGATAAGATTTTTGCCGATTTTTGCATTGGAAAGTGAGGATGCGGCATGGAGTATTTGGCCGGCAGATACGATGTAGTGGTTATTGGTGCCGGACACGCCGGATGTGAGGCCGGGCTGGCTGCGGCGCGTATGGGAATGAAGACCCTGGTGTTGACCATTAACATGGAAAACATAGCCATGATGCCGTGCAACCCAGCCATGGGCGGCCCGGCAAAGGGGCAGCTCATCAGAGAAGTGGACGCCCTGGGCGGGGAAATAGGTTTGAACACCGACCGGTCAGCTATACAAATGCGTATGTTGAACACGGCTAAAGGTCCTGCCGTGCAGGCACTGCGCGCGCAAGCCGATAAAAACCTGTATCACATTAACATGAAGTGGGTGCTGGAAAACCAGCCCAACTTAGACGTCAAGCAGGTTATGGTGGAAAAAATACTGGTTCAGGGGGACCGGGTGACCGGTGTGGTCGGCCAAACGGGAGCCATATTCCAAACGCACGCCGTGGTGGTAACCACGGGGACGTTTTTGCGCGGGCGCATAATCATCGGCGACTTGGCCTACTCCGGTGGACCCAGCGGCAACTTTCCGGCTGTCAAACTGGCTGAAAACCTGAGGGAATTGGGTTTTAAACTGGGACGGTTTAAAACCGGTACGCCCGCCAGGGTGGACAAGCGCAGCATCGACTTTAGTAAAATGACCATCCAGCCGGGTGATGATAAATTATATAATTTCTCATTTATGTCGGACGTGCGGCATAGGGAGCAAATACCCTGCTGGTTGACATATAGCAATGAACGCACGCACAACATTATTAGAGAAAACCTGCACCGGTCGCCGCTGTACAGCGGTTTTATCGAGGGTACAGGACCCCGTTACTGCCCGTCAATAGAAGATAAAGTGGTGCGTTTTGCCGACAAGCCCGCACACCAGGTATTTATCGAACCCGAGGGAAGAAAAACCAATGAAATGTATGTACAGGGCATGTCCACCAGTTTACCGGAAGACGTGCAGTTGGCCATGCTGAGAACGCTGCCGGGACTAGAAAAGGTGGAAGTGGTACGTCCTGGCTACGCCATTGAATACGATTATCTGGAACCCAGCCAGTTGAAATTAACTCTGGAAACAAAGGAAATTAAGGGATTGTTTACCGCCGGGCAAATTAACGGTACTTCTGGTTACGAAGAAGCGGCCGCACAGGGTATAGTGGCCGGTATCAATGCGGCACTGTATGTCAAAAATGAGGAACCGCTTATCATTACCAGGTCGGAAGCATACATTGGGGTTTTAATAGACGATCTGGTTACCAAAGGAGTTACGGAACCTTACCGGCTGTTGACGTCCAGGGCAGAATACAGGCTTTTGCTGCGCCAGGACAATGCCGACATGCGGTTAACGGAAAAAGGTTATCGCATCGGGTTAGTCACGCCCCAGCGGTATGAGCGTTTTTGCCGCAAACTCAAGGCCGTAGAGGAGGAAATAGAGCGGCTGCGCACTACCAGGGTGACGGTTAGTGAAGAGATACAGAAAATAATGGCCGCCAAGGGCACGTCCCCGGTGAAGGGAAACACCACCTTGGCGGCGTTACTAAAAAGACCGGAAATTCGGTACCGGGACCTGCTGGATATTCCTCTCCCTCACCCGCAGCTGGACGAAGAAATACAGGAAGAGGTGGAAATACAGGTTAAATACGAAGGCTACATTAAAAAGCAGGAAGCACAGATAAAGAAATTCGAAAAAATGGAAAACATGAAAATACCGCCGGATATTGACTACCGGCGCGTTAAGGGATTAGCGGTAGAAGCCGTGCAAAAACTAGAGCAAATCAAGCCGCTGTCCATTGGGCAGGCGTCGCGTATTTCCGGAGTAAACCCGGCAGATATTTCGGTAATTATGGTTTACCTGGAGAAGCGCCGGCGTCGGGGGGGCGGTGAGGAAAAGGAGTATGAAGAAAAGAATTGACCGGTTTCGCCGTGTCCTGGTTGATGGTATGGCAGCCGGCGGAATGGACTGCCCAAGCGATATATTGGATAAATTTATTAAATACTATAATATATTAATTGAAGAAAATAAAAAACATAATTTAACTGCTATTAAGGATGACGCGGAAGTTGCTGAAAAACATTTTATTGACTCCCTGCTGTTATGGCAGGCTGCGGGAGAAGCTGCCGGCGTGCAAGTAGTGGACATAGGCAGCGGAGCGGGTTTTCCCGGGCTGCCCATTAAAATATACCACCCGCAGCTGCAGGTCTGTTTAGTAGAAGCTATAAGGAAAAAAGTGTTGTTTACGGAAAAAGTTATCAAAAGTTTAAGATTAAACGGAGCGCATGCCATATGGACTAGGGTGGAAGACTTTGCAGCGGATAATAGGGAAAAGTTTACCGCAGCTGTGGCCAGAGCAGTGGCCGAGCTGCGGGTGTTGGTGG
>ENA-OSAF01000330-OSAF01000330.1-marine-sediment-metagenome-genome-assembly--contig:-NODE-330-length-15802-cov-23.871976_pt1 | contig 15802 bp, 16 predicted proteins | sample MGYA00237872_ERZ529318 | MGnify/ENA primary metagenome ERZ529318 (study PRJEB26369, sample SAMN03142813) | marine sediment metagenome | biome: marine; feature: borehole; material: sediment... | reverse complement strand
GAACTGGGCGTGCCGGTTATCGCCACCCGGGTCACCGAATCGCTGTTGACCAAAGTTAAAATCAGTTTCATGGGCGGTTTTGTCCTGGCCTTTCCCGTGGTGGCTCACCAGGCGCTGGGGTTCGTACTGCCGGCGCTGCACCGGCGGGAAAGGCGCCTGGTTTATGTCTTGCTGCCCCTGTCGGTGCTGCTGTTTGCCGGGGGCCTGGCTTTTGCCGGTTTCGTAGCGTTTATGCCGGCCCTGCGGTTCCTGTTGTTGATGGAGGGGGATGTTCTCACCCCCATGATTGCCGTGCGGGAATACCTTTCCTTTGTGCTGGCTTTTTTTATCCCGTTCGGCCTGGTTTTTCAGCTGCCGCTGGCAGCTTTCCTGCTGGCCGGCGCGGGGCTGGTCACCCCCTCCTTCCTGGCCCGCCGGCGCAGGCACGCCATGCTGGTTGTCCTGGTTCTGGCGGCTGTGCTCACTCCGGGTGCGGACGTGGTTACCATGCTGCTAATGGCGGCGCCCATGCTTGTGCTATACGAGGTCAGCATCCTGGTTACTTTCCTGGTCTGCCGCGCCCGCCGCAGGCGCCGGGAGCATGCCGGCGGGGCCGCCTGCGGCCAGCCGGAAAGCGGAATTTATACAACCAGTTAATACAATGAAAGAGTTGTCCATGGGAACCCTTAGTTCCCTCCATAAATGCATGAAATTCCATTATCAAGGGAGGTTTTCGCGTGTTTGGTATGGGTTTCCCCGAGCTGGTTCTCATCCTGGTAATCGCTCTGGTGGTATTCGGGCCGGGCAAGCTGCCCGAAGTGGGACAGGCGTTGGGGCGCGGCGTCAAGGAATTTAAAAGGGCCGCCGACAACGCAAGGGAGGAAGTCAAGGAAGGCAAAAAGAATGAGTTGGTTGAACATTAACTGGGCGCAATAAAAGCTGGCCAGGCGCCGCCCGGCAGGGTGGCGCTTTTTTTGGCAAGCATTTTTGCCCTTTTTGGTACAAATAATAAAAGCGCCGGGTGCGGGTGGAGAAAGAAATGAAGGAGAGATAGGTCATGAGCATAAAAATTTTCGCCCTGCTGATTGCCGCGCTTTCCGGAGTTACCATGGCGCTGCAGGGCTCGCTGAACGCCGCCCTGGGAAAGATTATCGGGCTTTTGGAATCCACCTTTGTGGTACACCTGGTAGGTTTACTGCTGGTAAGCCTGCTGCTGTTCGTGCTGCGCCTGGGCAGCGGTGACTTGCGGCGCTACGGCGAAGCGCCCTGGTACTTTTACCTGGGAGGCTTGCTGGGCGTGTTGATTATTTACGGTGTTATTCGCAGCATTGCCGCGGCGGGTGTGGCGGCAGCTACAACGGCCATTATCCTGGGGCAGGTGCTGACGGCGGCCCTGGTGGACCACCTGGGCCTGTTCGGCATGGAAAAAATACCCTTCAGCTGGCACCGGGTGGCGGGTACCGTGCTGATGGCGTCGGGTGCCTGGATGATTTTAAAGAAATGAATTCATCCGGGCAACAAACAAAAAGCCGCTGGTCATACCGGCCAGGGCCAGGAAGCGGTGGTTACTCATGGACACCGGGACCAGCTTTTCCATTATGATATATACCATGGCGCCGGCGGCTAGGGCCAGCAGCAGCGCGTTAAAGCCGGGGGATACGTGCAGGATGAACAGGCCCAGCAGCGTGCCCAGCGGTGTTACCAAACTTACCAGGGCATTGATGGCCACCACCCGGCCGCCGCTCATGCCCCCGGCCCGCAGGGGCGCGGCGGTGGCCATACCCTCGGGAATATTGTGCAGGCCGATGGCTAGAGCCAATAACGGCCCCAGTTCCGTCGAAGTGGAGTAACCAGCGGCGATGGCGATTCCTTCAGGCAGGTCGTGCAGGGCGATGCCCAGGGCGATTAAGTAGCCCATGCGAAGGTAACGGTGAACCGAGCCATGCCCCGGCATTCTAATGCCCAGCAGGTAGTCAAGAGACGTAACCAGCAAAAAGCCGCCGGCAAAGCCCAGCAGGCAGGCGGCGGGTTGATCGTAATGCAGGGATGTGGGCAGCAGGTCCATGACCACCACCGCCCCCATGATACCCGACGCGAACCCCAGCAAAACAGAAAGGGTCTTTATCCCCATGCGCCCCCACATTACCACTGCGGCCGCACCTAGGCAAGTACCCAGGCCGGCCGCCAGGGCTTGCAGCAATATGGCAATCAATTGATCGCCTCCCCGGCAGTTAAGGAATCACTATGACCTGCCCAGGGTAAACCCGGTCGGGGTAGGCCAGCTTGTTGGCGGCAATGAGCTCCTCCAGGGAAACGTTGAAGCGGCGGGCGATCTTCCACAAGGTGTCGCCCGGTTGGATGGTATATGTTCTGAGCCCGTCCGCAGGCACGGCGGGTCCGGAGAGATCCGGCGGTCCGGCCCGGCCGGAAATGTGTACCGGTGTGCCGATGGCAACCTGCGGGAAAAGCCCCTCAATATCCCGGTTGTGCATGCGGATGCAGCCGAGGGAGACGGCGTGCCCGATGGAGGAAGGATTATTAGTGCCGTGAATACCATAGTTGCCGCCGGGGATGGTGAGGCCCATCCACCTGGTACCCAGTATGCCTCCCGGGTTGACGATTTTGTTTTTAATCCGGTAATTGCCCGGAGGGGTGGGCGTAGAGGGTTTACCTACCGCCACTGGGTACTCCTTAACCAGGCGTTTACCCCGGTAGTGGTGCAACTTACGCGTAACGGTATTGATGGTTAAATACGTACCATCCTGGCGGAATTGTTGCCCTGCCAAAGCGATCACTCCTTAGCTTAAATAAATATATGAGCGGCCGCAGCGGATAATGATTAACTTCGCGCCGGCGGGCCGGAGTGCTTGTTTCTCCGGCTTTTTTTGGTATACTAAAATGAGTTTTGGAGATAAAACATGACCGGGAGAGTTTGTCATGCTATACCGGGCGCACGCCAAAATAAACCTGGTGCTGGATGTGGCGGGCACCAGGCCCGACGGCTACCACGAGCTGGAGACGATCATGCAGACGGTGACCCTGTGTGATTTGCTGGAAATAACGCCGGCCTCGGAAATTGAGTTGCATGTAACTGGAGCGGAGCTGCCCGCCGGGCCGGGTAACCTGGCCTACCAAGCGGCAGACCTGCTGCGCAGCCGTACCGGCTATCCCGGGGGCGCCAGGATAAAGCTGCTCAAGCGCATTCCCCCGGCAGCCGGGTTGGCCGGCGGCTCAGCAGATGCAGCAGCGGTACTGCGCGGCTTAAACGAGGTATGGGATCTGGGGCTGCCGTTGGATGAACTGGCGTCCTTGGGCGCCGTTCTCGGTTCAGACGTACCTTTTTGCTTGCACGGCGGTACGGCTCTGGCTCGCGGCCGGGGGGAAATCATTACTCCCCTGCCGGATCTACCGCCCCTGGGCGTAGTGCTGGTAAAGCCTTCTTTCGGCGTCAGCACGGCGGAAATTTATCGCCGTTACGATGCCATGGGCGGCGCTTTTCGCGCCGATTGCCGGGGTATGCTGGCGGCACTGGACAGGGGCGACCTGGGCGGCGTGCTGGCCTGCATGGGTAACGCTCTGGAGCCGGTAACCATGTCGTTGTTTCCCGAAATAGGCGCTATTAAAAACTTACTGGCTGCCGCCGGCGCCCGCGGCGTGCTAATGAGCGGGAGCGGTCCTACCGTGTTTGGTATATTTTCTAATTATGCCGAGGCGGAGCGGGCTGCAGGTGTCGTCGGAGGAGACGGCGAACTGTGGGTGGCGGCCACGGTGTTTTGCGGCAGGCTTACAGCTCGGTAATCTTGCTAGAAAAAAATAAAAAATGGTAAAATATAATTTAGTAAATTAAGGAGGCCGGGGAGTTGGAAAAATCCAAACTGGTGCCCATAAAATTGGATAATTACAAGCCCTTGCGGGAGATAGTATTTGAATCATTGCGGGAAGCCATTATCCAGGGAAGGCTTAAGCCGGGCGAGCGGCTAATGGAAATCCAGCTGGCGGAAGAGATGGGTGTAAGCCGCACGCCGGTGCGGGAAGCCATTAGAAAACTCGAATTGGAAGGCTTCGTAGTCATGGTTCCCCGCAAAGGGGCTTACGTGGCGGGCATTTCCGTGAAGGATATAGTAGATGTGTTTGAGGTACGGGCGGCGTTGGAGGCCCTGGCGGCGGGGTTGGCGGCGGAAAGGGCCACGCCCGAGGAACTGGAGGAAATGGAGCGGGCCGTTTTACAAATTTACGAAGTGAGCAACGGTAAAAATCTCGACACTCTGGTAGAGAGGGATACCAATTTTCACGAATTGATTTACAAGGCCAGCCGTAACAAGCGGCTGCTGCAGATCGTAACCCACTTGAAAGAGCAAATACAGCGCTTTCGTACCACGTCGCTTGCCGTACCCGGGCGCGGTAAACACGCGGTGGAGGAGCACAAGAGCATCGTTGAGGCCATCAGCGAGCGCAATGTGGAACTGGCTGCAAGCCTGGCTCGCGAGCACATAGAAAATGCCGAGCACATGCTTCTGTCCGCTATGGGGGAGGATAGGGACGAAAATGATTGACGCACTGGTACTGGCCGGCAGCCCCAACGACGGTCCCCTGCGCGCTTGCAGTACGGCCAATTACGAAGCGCTGATCAGCATTAAGGGCAAGTTGATGGTGGAATACGTAGTGGAGGCGCTCAGGCAGTGCGAGCGCGTGCGGCGTATTGCCATCGTGGGACCGCGCAAGGAGCTGGCCAACCATCTCCGGGTGGGGGAACGGGAATTGCTGGTGGAACACGGTCGGGACCTGACGGAAAACGTTTTGCTGGGCTTAAAGCAACTTCCCGGGGCCCGGCAGGTTTTGCTGGTTACCTCCGACATTCCGTTGATAACCAAGCGGGCCATTGAGGATTTCATCGACCAGTGTAAGGACGAGGAAGTGGATTTATATTACCCCATTGTGCCCCGGGAAGTGGTGGAAAAGCGGTTCGCTGCCTGCAAGCGGACCTACGTTAAATTGAAAGACGGGGTTTACACCGGAGGCAACATATTTTTGCTCAACCCCGCCATTGTAGAGGAATGCATGCCCATGGGGCAAAAGCTGGTGGAAGCGCGCAAGAGCCCGCTTAAGCTGTGTCGCCTGGTGGGGTTTATGTTTTTGATCCGTTTTTTGATGAAAAACGTAACCCTGGAAGAAGCGCAAAAGAAAGTTTCCCGCTTGCTGGGGATTAAGGGGCGGGTTGTTATCAGCATGTGCCCCGAAGTCGGGGTGGATGTGGATAAGCCCTGTGACCTGGAACTGGTCAACCAGCAACTGGGATCGGCTTGATCAAGGCGCCCCGGTGCTTGTTTTGCATGCCGGGGTTTGTTTTTTGGCGGCCCCCGCGCGCGCACCGTCGCTTCACCTTGTACGGAACATGTGCCCCGGTGTCGCGGCGATCCGGCGGTTTTCCGGAGTACAGCGGAGCACTGGCTGCGTAGCGTAGCCCGTCATAGCCCCGAAGCTGCGACCGCTTAGGGCGTGGGGTAACGGTTACGCAGGCTGCGGCAAGTGTTGAACGCCGGTTTACTTGGTTGCACTACGATGAAAATTGCGGAGCGACGGAGGAAACCACTGGAGCGCCCGTTACGGGTGCGGGTAAAGATACTTGTGATGGGCGGGGCCGGTGGTTCAATAAAAGTATATTTTACGTCCAAGGTGGGGGAAAATAGTGGAAAATAACGGCGACAGGGAAAAAGACAGCCTCTTATCTTTTGACCGGGTTGTGGATGCGGCGTCGGTGCTGGCGGGGGTGGTCCACCGCACGCCGGTGGACTACTCGCGCACGTTCAGCCAGCTCACCGGCAGTCACGTTTACTTCAAGGCGGAAAACATGCAAAAAACCGGCTCCTTCAAAATAAGGGGGGCCTACTATAAGATACACAGGCTGGACGCCGCCCAGCGGGCCAGGGGCGTAATAACCGCATCCGCCGGCAATCACGCCCAGGGGGTGGCCTGTGCCGCGGCAAAGGCCGGGATCGCCGCCACAGTGGTCATGCCCGCCACTGCTCCCCTGGCTAAGGTGGAAGCCACCAGGGGGTACGGGGCGCAAGTAGTGCTGGCCGGCCAGGGGTACGACGAGGCGTACAGCCGCGCGAAGGAAATCCAGGCCGCCACCGGGGCCACGTTTATCCACGGCTTTGATGACCCCGACGTCATCGCCGGCCAGGGCACGGTGGGATTGGAAATACTGGAGCAACTGGAACACGCCGATGCCGTCGTTGTACCCGTGGGAGGCGGCGGCCTGGCGGCCGGCGTGGCGCTGGCGGTTAAGCACCGTTGCCCTTCGGTAAAGGTTATCGGCGTGCAGTCCGCCGGGGCGCCGGCCATGTATACCAGTTACCGTTTAGGCCGCTGGCAGGAATCGGAGCGGGCCTGCACCCTGGCCGACGGCATTGCGGTGAAACGGCCCGGCCGCCTGACTTTTTCCCTGGTCAGCCGCTACGTGGACGATGTAGTTACGGTGGACGACGAGGAAATCGCTCGGGCCATCACCATGCTGCTGGAGCGTTCTAAGATGGTGGTAGAGGGCGCCGGTGCCGCCGGCTTGGCTGCTTTGCTGCAGGGCCGGGTAGCGCTGCCCGGCAGGCGGGTGGCGGTGGTGCTCAGCGGCGGCAACATCGACATTAACACTGTTTCCATTCTTATCGAACGGGGGCTGCTCCGTTCCGGCCGGCGGGTGTACCTGCGTGCCCTGCTTGATGACAGGCCGGGGGCCTTGCAGACCTTGCTGGCCAGCGTGGCGGAGATGCGGGCTAACATCATCAACATTTCCCATGACCGGGTCGACCCGTGCGTACCGCTGCAAAAGGCCGAGGTCAAGCTGCTGTTGGAAACCCGTAACCCGGAACATGTTAACGGTATTATCAGCCTGCTGCGGGAAAAAGGTTATAAAGTAGAAAAGGGGTAATTTTTTAGGAATAATTTTCTAAATACATGCGAATAGTGCAGGAATATTTATCCTAATAGAGAATAAAAAAATGGAAAACTTGACATAAATGGTTAACGGAAGGTGGTGAGCTTGTGAACGTTACCGATGTAAGAATACGTAAAGTTTTAACGGAAGGGAAAATGAAAGCCATAGTTTCGGTAACCCTGGACGACATGTTTGTCATCCACGATGTCAAAGTGGTAGAGGGGCAAAACGGCTTGTTCGTCGCCATGCCCAGTAGAAAGACACCCAGCGGAGAGTTCAGGGATATCGCCCACCCCATCAACTCTTTTGCCAGGGAAATTATCCAGGACGCGGTTCTCAGGGCGTATGCCGATGCTTTATAATGCCATATTAATGCCTTATAATTCCATTTTACGGCCGTTCCAGCACGGTTGAAGTGTTTTTTTATTGATAAGGGATAGTCCTGCCCGCAGGATCTTTCCCTTATTTATTGTGCACAGCGGTAAAAAGGGGTTGCCGGGTTTTTGTTGAATATATATTAGTGTGTGCCATAATATTGAATAACGTTTTATAGCTGATGTGCATGGGAGGTTTTATACCTGATGCAGCTGGCGGCGGTAATATTGGCGGCGGGCAAGGGCACCCGGATGAAGTCCGGCCTGCCCAAGGTTTTGCACAAAGTCGGCGGGCGGGCCATGGTGGAACACGTGCTGCTGGCGGTAAAGAAAGCCGGCGTGCAAAAAATAATCCTGGTGGTGGGTTACCAGGGAAACCTTGTGGCCGGGGCCATCGAGGGCGGCGTGGAAATTGCCCACCAGCGGGAGCAGCTGGGCACGGCCCACGCGCTCATGCAGGCCCGGGACGCCTTGGAGGGTGTGGACGGGGACGTGTTGGTATTGTGCGGCGATACCCCGCTGCTGCGGCCGGAAACTTTGCGGGACCTGTACCGGCAGCACACCCGCATGGGCAATGCCGTTACAGTGTTGACCGCCGAGCTGGCGGACCCGGCCGGCTACGGCCGGGTGATACGTTCGCCCGACGGCCGGGTCGGCAGGATAGTGGAGCAAAAAGATGCAGCGCCGGAGGAATTGCGCGTGCGGGAAATAAACACCGGCGTTTACTGTTTTCGCCTCCGGGGGCTTTTTGACGCCCTGGCCGCTTTGCGCTCGGACAACGCCCAGGGGGAATATTACCTCACCGACATAATTGAATATTACGCCGGGCAGGGCGAGCCGGTGGGAGCCGTGCGCGTGGAAGACGCCAGCGAAATAATGGGCATTAACGACAGGCGACAGCTGGCGGCGGTGGAAAAGATCATGCGCCGCCGCGTGCTGGAAAGGCTGATGTTGTCGGGTATCACCATTATGGATCCTGATACCACCTTTATCGATGACACCGTGGAGATAGGCTCCGATACAATTGTTTATCCTTTCACATTCATTGAAGGAAAATCGAAAATTGGCGAGAATTGTAACATTGGGCCTTCCGCTCGCTTGGCGGGCGCAGTGCTGGGAAAAGACGTAACCGTGCAGTATTCGGTGATTACGGAAAGTACAGTGGGAGACGGTTGCCGTATAGGTCCCTATGCTTATATCCGTCCCGGTTGCGTGCTGGAACGGGGAGTCAAGGTAGGGGATTTCGTAGAACTGAAGAACGCGCGGCTGGGTGAAGGCAGCAAGGTGCCCCATTTAAGCTACGTGGGCGACGCCCTGGTGGGCCGGGGGGTCAATATTGGGGCCGGCGCCATCACCTGCAATTACGACGGGGAAAGGAAATCGCTCACCCAGATCGAGGATAACGCGTTTATCGGCAGCAATACCAACTTGGTGGCTCCCGTCAGGGTCGGCGCCGGAGCGGTAACCGGCGCTGGCTCCACCATTACCAAGGACGTACCGCCGGGTGCGCTGGGCGTGGCCCGGGGCAAGCAAAAAAACATCGCCGATTGGGCAGCCAGAAAGAAACGGCTTGTTTCACCAAGTAAGGCCGATTAAATTTGGAGGTAGCAAGGATGCCATCCCGACAGCGTTTGAAAATTTTTACCGGAAATGCCAATGCCGCCTTGGCGGAAGAAATCGCCCAGTACCTGGGGGTTTCCATGGGGGCTGCAAAGGTCGGCCGCTTCAGCGACGGGGAGATACAAGTTAAGATCAACGAGAGCGTGCGGGGGGCGGACGTTTTTATTATCCAGCCCACCTGTGAACCGGTCAACGAGCACCTCATGGAACTGCTGGTCATGGTGGATGCCGTGCGCAGGGCGTCGGCCCGCAGGATCACCGCGGTAATGCCCTATTACGGGTATGCCCGGCAGGATCGCAAAACCCGGGCCCGTGACCCTATAACGGCTAAACTGGTGGCTAACTTGCTTTTTGCCAGCGGGGCCAGGCGCGTGATTACCATGGACTTGCACGCCGGCCAGATCCAGGGCTTTTTCGATATTCCCGTGGATCACCTGCCCGGCGTACCGCTTCTGGCCCAGTATTTCATGCAGCAACAGCTCGACGATGTGGTGGTGGTTAGCCCTGACCTGGGGGGAGTGCAGCGGGCCAGAGACCTGGCGGAAAGAATCGGCGCCCCCATCGCCATTATCGATAAGAGGCGCCCCGAACCCAACGTGGCGGAAATCATGAATATTATCGGGGATATTCGCGGCAAAAAGGTGATTATGATCGATGACATTATCGACACGGCCGGGACCATAACCCAAGGGGCTGAGGCCCTTAAACAATGGGGGGCTGAGGATATCTACGTCTGCTGTACCCACCCCGTGCTAAGCGGCCCGGCGGTGGAAAGGCTGGCGAAAGCCCCCATCAAGGAAGTGCTGGTTACCAATACCATTCCGCTGCCGCAAGAGAAGATGTTCGATAAAGTTAAAATATTATCCGTGGCCCCGTTGCTGGGGGAAGCTATCATCCGCATCCACGAGGATTTGTCTGTAAGCAAGCTCTTTGACTGAATTGACGGTCTACTTGTGTGCTGCTTCATCCGGGGGAGCTTCGGTTTCTTCACCGTTTTTGCTGCGTTTCAGCCGTGAGCCCAGCTCTCTGGTTTTTTGCACGGTGGATTCCCACCATTGACCCGTTGATTTCTTTACCCCGCGCAGTTTTTCCTGCAGGCCGCCGTCCATTTTAACCACTTTATCTTGGGCTTTGTCTGAACAGACAATCATTTCCTTACCGATGGTAAGGACAATGTCTGCGTCTAAAAAGGCCTTCCCGTTGAACAGGCCGTTGATGTAATTGCTGCTAAATTCCATGCCCACCAGCTCGCCGGAAGAAAGGTTTACGTAATAATCATCGACGACGCCCAGCAAGGTGCCGCTTTCGGACACGATACGAGTTCCGTTGATGTTAATTTTATCCTTCACCAGGCCGGCGATTTCGGGCAGGCTGGCGCCCTTTTGCAGCACGGAGCTGCGGCTGACGGTGACGGCGTCTTCGCCGATGCTGCGTATCTTAGTATAAGGTATGAACCGCTGTTCCTTGAACAGGCCTTTTTGTTCTATCGCCAGGGCGACCACTTTTTTTTCCGCGGGGTTTACAACTAAGCTTTTAATGGTGCCAATTTGCCGGCCTTCTTCCAGACTGATGACGGGCATAGAAATAAATTCCTTACTCTTGCGCATACTAAAGACCCCCTGTGCGCCCAAAGTTGTTCATATTAAATGTTATGTGGGGGGATGGTTTGATATAACTATAATCTGGGAATATTATCCCCAAGGAGGTTAAGCTATGGGTAATGTCAGCTTGCAGGCATGTTACCGGGAAAAAACCGGTAAGACTTACCGTAAGAAATTAGCTAAAAAGGACAAGGTGCCCGGTGTGGTTTACGGTAAAGCTGTGGGCAGCATCCCTGTCGAGGTGGATTATAAGCCCTTAAGGGAAATTTTAAACACCGATAGGTATTCCGTGGTGGATTTGACGATACAGGGAGCGGGCGACGGGCAGCCCAAAAGCTACAAGGTGTTGATCAAGGACCTGCAATATGATCCCATCAAGCGCGACCTGCTCAATGTGGATTTCCACCAAATATCCTTGGAACAACCCATACAGGTCACCGTGCCCGTAGCCGTAACCGGCAAGATAAAAGACGGCGTTTTGCAGTACGGGCTGCGGGAGCTGGAGGTTTCCTGCCTGCCCGGCGACATCCCCAGGGAAATAACGGTCAGCGTGGACGGGTTGGCGGTGGGCGACACCATAACCGTGGGGGACATAAACCTGCCCAGCGGCGTCAGCGTACTTGATGACCCCGAGGCTGTGGTGGTCACTGTGGTAGCGGAGCGGACCGCCGCAGCGGAAGAGCCCGGCGCCGCGGAGGAAGCCGGCGAAGGGGAAGCAGCCGGCGCGCCGGGGGAGGAGGCGCCCGCCGAGGAAGGCTAAACGGGGAACAAATTCTCCTTATGCGGCATATTGTGGAGCAAGTATGCTGATAAGGAGGAAAGATTATGGCAGATACCGCAAGCGCCGGGTACGGCCCCGGCATGGGGTACGGGCCGGGATACGGCATGATGCTCATGGAGCGTTTGCACAGCTATGTCGGAAAGAACGTTACCGTGTATGTAGGCGAAGAGGCCGCACCCATAAGGGGCATGCTGCATAACGTGGGGACCAATTACCTGGAAGTGCACCGCGTGGTTGACGGCGTGCAGGAAGCCGTGCTTATTCCCATGCAGGCCGTGTTGGCTGTGTCCGTTCCCGCGGCACCACCTCGCCCCTAAGCGAGGAGTTTTCCCGGCTACCCCCTCCCCGAGCGGGAGGGGGTGCATCATTTACCGGCCCGCGGGCCGGCTAATAGGCTAATAAATGTTAAGTGGAGGTCGTGGAATTTGAAGCTGGTGGTCGGATTGGGCAATCCGGGGCTCCGGTACGCCGCCACCAGGCACAATACCGGCTTCAGGGCGGCGGACCTGCTGGCCGGCCGTTGGGGAACGGCGATAGACAAGCCGTTTTTGCGTGCCCTGGTGGGGGAAGCCGTTTACCGGGGAGAGAAAATCATATTGGCCAAGCCCCAGACTTATATGAACCTGAGCGGGGAAGCCGTCTCGCTGCTGATGCGCTGGTACAAGCCGGGGCCTGCCGGGTTGATTGTCATTTATGACGACCTGGACCTGGAACCCGGCCGGCTGCGGATCCGCCAGCGGGGCGGGGACGGCGGCCACCGGGGGCTGGCTTCCATTATTAACGCGATGGGCACCGGCGACTTTATCCGGGTGCGGTTGGGTATCGGCCGGCCCCCGGCCGGGGGGCCTGATGTGGTGGACTGGGTGCTGGCCCGCCCGTCCCCGCCCGAGGAAGAGGCCATCAGCCGGGCCCTGGCCATCGTACCCGAGGTGGTGGAAGAGATTTTATCCAGGGGCGTGGCTTCAGCTATGAACCGGTTTAACAGGAGGGACCCGGTATAAGGGATCACCCGGTGGTCAATAATATTACCGGGTGATTATTTTTTGTGTATTGTGGCCGGCCTGGCTGCCGCAATCCTGGCCCGGGCTGTTCTGGGCCTGGCCGGGCGGGCGCCGGTGCGAGCCGTGATCGTCCTGGCGGGCCCGCTGGTGGAGGAAACGGCCAAAACCGGGCTGGCGCTGGCTGCTGGTGCCGATATTATGCTTACCCATGCGGTATTTGGCGGGGTGGAACTGGCACTGGAGTACCGGGGCGGCCGGGGCCTCGCTCCCGGCTTAGCGGCGGTGGCTTTGCACAGCTTGCTGGGTTTTATTACCGCCCGGGTCACTCTGGCTGCCGGCGCGCCGCTGCCGGCGGTGGCGCTGGCAGCGGCGATGCACTCCTTGTGGAATTACGCGGCCGTAAGGTTGCTGGGGCCAGATAAGCGCGCGGGCAGGTAACACTTCCCTGCGCTGCCCGGCCGGCGGCGCTGCAGCATAGCCGGGATGCTTAAAAGCAATATCGCAGGCACTTTCGCCGAAAGTTGTGATGTGTCTTGAAAATATACTATGTTTGCGAGTGCTGTGACCTGGTTTACAAAGTGACGGAACTGGGCCATACCGCTGCCCGTGATGGTATTGACGACTTGACGCTCCCGGTGCCCGGGGATATAATGAGGGAAGAACCCGGGCCGGCGGGCGGTTTGGTGCCGGGCTTATGTGACGACTGCCGGGAAGAAATCTATGGACCGAACGACGCGTTTGCATTACCATACAGGCTGCATTAACCGGGACGAGATACCAGAGCTTTAGCCTAAGCGCGCTAAAGCTCTTTTTGTGATGTCCTTTTTCGGCTGGTGACGTATAAAATGCAAGGGTTATTTACGCCTGTTATCAATACAACCGAATATTCCGGTCTGGTCAGGGCGCTTGAGTCTGGTAAAACCCAACAGCAGGTGTTCGGCCTGACCGGCTCCCAGCGCAACTTGTTAATGGCGGCGTTGATCAACAACGCCTGTCCCACCGCCTTGGTTATTACGCCGGGGGAGAGCGAGGCCGGCCAGGTGTACGACGACCTGTCCGCCTTGCTCCCACAGGCCAGGGTGGAGCTTTTCCCCGTTTACGAACTGTTGCCCTACCACGTACTTGCCCACGGCAAAGAAGTATTGGCGCGCCGCTTAAGCGTACTGGAGGGACTATGCCGGTCCGAGCCCATGGTGGTGGTGGCGCCGGTAGAGGCGATCATGCGCCGGTTATGCCCCCCCGAAATATTTGGTTCGGCGGCCCTGGAACTGGCGGTGGGCGAGCGGATCGACCCGGGCGAGTTGGCCCGGCGGCTGGCGGTTATGGGTTACGAAAGGGTAGACCTGGTGGAAACCGCCGGGCACTTCAGCGTGCGCGGAGGTATTGTCGACGTCTTTCCGTTAACCTTCGAAATGCCCGTGCGCCTGGAATTTTTTGACGACGAAATCGATTCCATGCGCCTGTTCGAGGTGGGATCGCAGCGTTCGGAAAAAAACATCCAAAGGCTGGCTGTTTTCCCAGCGCGTGAATTTATCGTGACCCGGGATAACTGGCCGGTGGGCCGCAGCGCCATCAACGCCGAGTTTCGCATCCAGCAGCGCAAGCTGGCCAAGTCGGGTGATGCGGCCGCGCTGCAGCATTTTCAAGAGCACTTCGGCCGCTTGCTGGAGATGCTGCAGGACGAAGCATTTTTCCCGGGCTTGGAGCTGTTCCTGCCTTATTTTTACCCCCGGCCTACCAGCTTGCTGGATTACCTGCCCAGCCGTGCGCCGGTTTTCATCAGCGAGCCGGGCAAGGTGCGGGAAGTGATGGACAGCATCCAGCGGGAGCGGGCCGAAACATACTCCGACCTGCTGGGCAGGGGCAAGGTTATGCCCGGCCAGCTGAAGGGTTACCTGAACTGGGAGGAATTATATGAGAATATGGCCGCCAGGCGCGTGGTTTACTTTACCTTCATGCCCCGCCAGGTGCCGTTTATCCGCCCGCAGAACATAATCAACTTTACGGCCAAATCCATGCACAGTTTCCTGGGGCGCACCGACATGCTGGCGGAGGAAATCAGGCAGTGGCGCCGTAACGGCAATGCGGTGGTGCTGCTGGTCACCGGGCAGGACCGCGGCCGGCACCTGCTGGACTCGCTCCGGGAAGAAAAGCTGGACGTTTTTTACGTGACCTCCCTGGACCGGGAGGTGCAGCCGGGTAACGTGGTGATTAGCCACGGGCGGCTGTCCGGGGGTTTCGAGCTGGTCAACGCCCGCCTGGTGGTCATAACCGAGGGGGAAATATTCGGGCAGCGCCGGCGCAAGCGGCGGGAAAGGCCGCGGGAAGGCCCCGGACGGCTGGAGCCGCTGGCCGATTTAAAAGTGGGAGATTACGTGGTGCACGTCAACCACGGTATCGGCCGCTACCAGGGCGTGGTGCCCCTGGACATCGGCGGCATCCGCAAGGAGTACCTGCTCATAAAGTATGCCGGGGAAGATAAACTGTACGTGCCCACCGACCAGGTTTCCCTTCTGCAAAAATACATGGGTGCCGAGGCCGAGGCCCCGCGGCTTTCCAAGCTGGGTGGTGCCGAATGGAGCCGGGTGAAAAACCGGGTCCGGGAGGCGGTCCGGGACATGGCCCAGGAACTGCTGGCCCTGTACGCCGCCCGGGAAACGGTGCAGGGATACGCTTTCGGTCCGGATACGGTGTGGCAAAAGGAATTTGAAGACGCCTTTCCCTACGAGGAAACGCCGGACCAGTTGAAGGCCATAGAAGAAGTGAAACGGGACATGGAAAGGCCCCGCCCCATGGACCGGCTTTTGTGCGGCGACGTGGGTTACGGCAAGACCGAGGTGGCCCTGCGGGCGGCCTTCAAGGCCGTGATGGAAAGCAAACAGGTGGCTGTGCTGGTGCCCACCACCATTTTGGCCCAGCAGCACTACAACACCTTCCGGGAGCGGTTCGCCGGCTACCCGGTACGGGTGGAAATGCTGAGCCGCTTTCGGTCGCCCCGGGAGCAGCGTGAAATAATCCGGGACCTGAAGGAGGGGCGCATAGACATCATCATCGGTACCCATCGTCTGGTGCAGGAAGATATCCAGTTCAAGGACCTGGGTCTACTGGTGGTGGACGAGGAACAGCGCTTCGGCGTGGCGCACAAGGAAAAGCTGAAACAGCTGCGCACCAGCGTGGACGTGTTGACCCTAACCGCCACCCCCATCCCCCGTACCCTGCACATGTCCCTGGTGGGCGTGCGGGATACCAGCCTGTTGGAAACGCCGCCGGAAAACCGGTTTCCGGTACAAACTTACGTGCTGGAGGAGGACCCGCTGCTTATCCGCGAGGCCATCCGCCGGGAACTGAACCGGGGCGGGCAGGTTTACTTCGTGCACAACCGGGTGGCCGATCTGGACAACGTCGCGGGGTGGCTGCAGTCCCTGGTGCCCGAGGCCCGCATCGTCACCGCGCACGGGCAAATGAGGGAAGAGGACTTGGAGCAGATTATGCTGGACTTCATCGACGGGGCTTAT
>ENA-OSAF01000328-OSAF01000328.1-marine-sediment-metagenome-genome-assembly--contig:-NODE-328-length-15829-cov-19.500190_pt1 | contig 15829 bp, 14 predicted proteins | sample MGYA00237872_ERZ529318 | MGnify/ENA primary metagenome ERZ529318 (study PRJEB26369, sample SAMN03142813) | marine sediment metagenome | biome: marine; feature: borehole; material: sediment... | reverse complement strand
CACGAGTGGGTCGACCACGACGTCGAGCATGACGTGCCGGAGGCACCAGCGGACGCGCCAGCGCCGGACCCCAGCGAGTTTTGGATCTCGCCGTCCACGCCCGCGTCGGCGCATGACCCGGCCGAAGGAGGCGGTGACGTCCTGTTCGGCGACGGCCTCCTCGGGCGCGCCCAAGCCGTCTCCGCGCCCGAGGGCGAAGAACATGGCCAGGCACGGCTGGCCCCAGACCCCGGCGAGGCTCAGCCGCTCTCTGAGGGCCGCGGCCTGGGAAGCCGGGCAGACCAGGTTCCCGTCCAAGAGGTCGCGGAAGGTCTGTAGCCTGAGGAGGGGCATCGCCGCCTTGAGGCGCTCGGCCGTCCGCTTGGCCCGCTCAGCGGCCCGCCTTGCGGCCTCGACGCGGTCGGCGGCGGAGGTGAGGACCCGGCGGAGTTCCTCGGGGGATACGGGCTTGAGCACGTACTCCGCGGCGCCGATGGCCAGCGCCTCCCTGGCGTAGGCGAACTCGTCGTAGGCGGTGACGAAGATGATCTCCGGAGGGTGTCCCTGTCTGGCGAGGAGCCGCCGTGCGCTCTTCAGACCGTCCAGCGTCGGCATCTTGATGTCCATGAGGACGATGTCGGGGGGGGAGGCGTCGGCGACCTTGAGCGCCTCGGCCCCGTCCGCGGCCGCGAGGACTTCGCACGGCCGGTCGGAGAAGACGCGGAGACACATCCGTGTCAGAGCCTCTCTCTGCATGTGCTCGTCTTCCACGACAAGGATTCTCAGAGGCCGGCTCAAGCTCGTTCACCCTCCCCGGTGGGTCCCGGGCTACGGCCCGGGATGGTGACGGTGACCACGGTCCCTTCGCCCCTGCGGCTCCGGATGTCAAGGTCGGCACCCTCACCGAAGGCGTGCTCGAGGCGGCGCCTGACATTGTCGAGGCCGAGGCCTGTCACGTGGGAGACCCGGCTGCGGTCGGGGTCCGCGCTTCCCTGGACCGCGACCGCATCGTCGTCAAGACCCACGCCGTCGTCGGTGACCTCTATCCTGACCCAGTCACCCTGAAGCCGCGAGCTGACCCGAAGCGTTCCTCCGGCCTTCGGCTCGAGGCCGTGGATGATGGCGTTCTCGACCAGAGGCTGGAGGGTGAGGAGCGGCAGTCTGGCCCTGAGGGAGCGCGGGTCGATGTCGAACTCGAACCTTATGCGGTCGCCGAAGCGGGCCTCCGCGATGAGCAGGTAGTCCTTGACGTGCTTCAGCTCCTCCTCGAGTTCGACCATCTGCCCTATCTGCCGGAGCGTGTAGCGGAGAAGGCGGGCGAGAGCCTGGACCAGCTCGTGCGTCTTCGGAGCGTCCTCCATGAAGGAGGACGCGGCGATGGAGCTCAGGGTGTTGAACAGGAAGTGGGGGTTTATCTGGGCCTGGAGGGCCCGGAGCTCCATCTCCTTCAAGGAGTCCTCCAGCTCGGCCGTCAGCCGTATCTGCTCCGCCAGCCTTCTCTCGGTGTCATGGAGCAGACGGGCCGTCTCGTCGCTGTGGTTTCGGGTCATCGGTCCTCACCTCCGGACCCGGCCGTCTCCCGGACAGCGCCTGTCCCGTCGGACGCGGCCAGGTTCGCCCGGGCGACCGTCGCCGTCCGCCCGTCCTCCAGGCGGACCACGGCGACCGGAAGCACCGCCCCGCTCGCGACCTGCCGGGGGTCAGACGGGAGCTCCACGACCACCGCCCTGGACCCCTCATGAGTCCCCCGGGTGACCCTCACGGCTGACCCCACCTGCAGCCGGGGCGGGCCACAGGTGCGGTCCAGGTAGACCGCTGTCCTCCTCCCGACCCTGAGCGGCGTCGTTCCCACCGGCCGTGAGGACGGCGGGCCGCCCCAGGGGACGATGACCTCGGGTCGGAGGACTCCCGCCCGGAGCTGGGTGTGGCCTGACACCGAGGCGACGAGTCCCTCGCGCTCAGCCAAAGCCTCGTAGACAGGGGGGCTCATCTCCTGTTCCCCGAAGCCCTCGGTCAGGACCAGGACGAGCGGAGTCTTCCGCTTCGAGACCCCGAAGTCCGGACGACCCGGGTCCCAGCCGAGGGCCTCGAGGTCCCGGAGGTGGCAGCTCGGCGCGATGAGCGCGGCCGCCCGGCCGGCAAGGCAGGCGTCGAGGAGACCCCTCCCGGCCGGCCCGGGGCTCACCACGACCCGTCCGGCCGGAAGGCCTCCGGGTGGGGGGCGGTTCTCGCGCAGGGGGAAGAGCCGCCCGTGTCCTTCGCTCCCGAGGCCGAAGACACCCTGGATGAGGGTGCCCTTGGTCAGGATGACGACCCGGTCGCCGGCTCCGGCCTCCACCACCCGCCCCCCGACCCAGGCGGCCACAGGGATGGGATAGGCTCTCACCGTGACCAGCCCGCTCGGGTAGATCCTCTCCACGGTCCCGTCGGCCGGGGAACGGCACTCCGCGAGGACCAGGCCCAAGGCTGCCGGTCTGCAGGCCAGGACCTCGCCGCGCCGCACCGTCTCGCCTTCGGCCTTCACCACGCAACCGGCGGCCATGTGGAAGGGAACGTCGAGTTCGCGGGCCACGTTCACGAAGTGCAGGTGGCCGCCGGGGTTGAGGTGGGCGACGACCGTGTCCGGGTCCACGACCTGGCCTTCCCGGGCGAGGACCTCCCCGCCGAAAGGGAGAGGGCGCACGATCTCGACCAACGCGTCCCGGAAGATGTTCGGGCCTGAAAGGTAGCTTCCACCCGCGGTCACGGTACGCCCGCCCCCTCGGCGGCGGGCCCGAGTCCGGCGCGGCGGACGGCGTCCGCCCACAGAGCCGCCGGGTTCGGGCGGTGGTCAGGGACTTCTTCGCGTGCCCGGCCCCTCAGCTCTTCTCCCGGCCACCTCAGCGGCCGGCCTCTGGCGTCCAGGATGAGCCCGACCGCTCCTCCGGCAGCCATGCCTTCCCAGGCCTCTCCCGGACCACCGCCGAGGTCTGTCCCCGGCTGGGCGGGGGAGACTTCGAGCCGCGCCCGGCAGCCGGCCGGAAGGGGCAGGATTCGGAGCTCCCCCCAGGCCAGGCTGAACCTTCGGGTGCTCTCGCCGGGCGGGGTGAAGGCGACCTCCAGGCATGGCCGGCCGAGAGCCGCCCCCGTGCCCGCGCCGCGGTGGACGGGCGCGACGACTGTCCCGAGCGGCACCAAAGCCTGCCCGAACAGCATCTCCCGGGCCGTCTCGGGGCTCACCCCGGCCATGGCGCCCACGTTCGGGAAGAGGAACCCGCGGTCGAAGAACAGCCGGGTCATGCCTTCGGGCTCAAGCCCGTCGATGAGGATGGCCGCGACCTGCCAGGGCTCTGGAGCGTGGGAAAGGACCCCGCCGCTCCCCACGACGGCCCTGAGCCGGCGGACGGAGGCCAGCGGAAGGCCGGTAGGGGGCTGGTCGAAGACATTGCCGAGGTCTCGCTCCTGGTGAACGCCCTTGAGGCCGACGACTATCTCGATATGCCGGGCCCAGGACAGCCGCAGGGCCTCGCGGGCCAGGGCCTGTTCCAGTTCGAGCTCCTCGGGGGTTTCGGGGAGGGTGGTGGGCCGGATGGCCTTGTTGCCGACGGCGTCGGCGAAGCGTGTCTCCGACCACGAGGAGCCGACAAGCCATCGGCGGACGTTCTCGGCGCCGGTCTGTGCGAGGAGGTTGAGCGCGCCGTAGCTCAGGCCGACGCTTGCGGCGACGCTGCGGTAAAGGACCCCGTCGTGGACCGAGAAGACGTCGGTGGTGGCTCCCCCGATATCGACGGCGAGGACCGGGTCGCCCAGACTCTGGGCGACCATCTCCACGGCGCGGCCGACCGCCGCCGGGGTGGGGATGATGGTCTCGACCCAGGAGACGAGCCGGCGGTAGTTCGGCGCGTGGGCCATCACGTGCCTCATGAAGAGGTCCTGCATCTCGAGACGGGCCGGGAGAACGTCTTCGCTCTCCAGGCGGGGCCTTATGTTGGGGACGGAGGAGAAGAGGGACTCGCTGGTGAGGATTTCCCTGACCTGGGCCTGTGCGTCCCGGTTCCCCGCGAAGACGATGGGCAGCCGGCCGGGCCCGTCGCCGGCGAAGCGGGGGCGAGGCCCGGCGGTCAAGATGAGCTCGGCCAGGTGGGCCACGTGGGAGACGTTCCCGCCGTCCACTCCACCGGCCAGGAGGATCATGTCCGGCTCGACCTGCCGGATGAGTTCGAGCTTCTCGTGGGGGCGGCGGCCGTCGTCGATGGCGATGACCTCGCTGACGATGGCTCCGGCGCCCAGGGCGGCCCGCTCGGCCGACTCGGCGGTCATGCTCCGGATGACCCCGGCCACCAGCACCCGTAGGCCGCCGCCGGCGCTGGAGGTGGCGACCACGGCGTCGACGCCGCGGCAGGGCCCGGACTGCGGCTTCAGGAAGCCGTCGCCCCCGGGGTCGAGGAGGGTCCAGCCGGTGGTCTCCTCCAGGGCGGCGACGGCCTCCCTGACCCCGACGGCCACATCTTCAAGGGGTGCCTCGACCGTGGTGGGGGAGTCCCTGCGGCCCACGAGGGTCAGGCGGCCCCCGGCGTCACGCGCGTAGAGGGCGGCCTTGGTGGTCGTGCTCCCGCAGTCGAGCCCCAGGATGGAGTCGGGCCTCTCCGTGGGGCCCGGTTCCGGTCCGGCGTCGGCCACATCCTCACCTCCCCCTCGCAGGTGCACAGGTGCGCGGCGGTCTCAGGGTCCAGCGGGCGCGACAGTCTCCACCGGTCTCTCTCCGGCAGATTACTTAGCGAGCGGGGTGGGGACCTGCCTCTGCCTGAAGTTGCCGGGTTGTAGCAGATGCTTGCTGTTCTTCTGGCCGGTCTCGGCGTGGAGGACGAGGTGAAGGGTGTGGCCGGTCCGGGGCCTTGGGGTTCAGGAAGAACCTCACCGGCCGGCTTTCGTAGTAAGATTAAGGAGGCGGGGGACAGCCTAGGGCAAGACGTCCGGTGAGAGGGGAGGGGAAGGCCGTGTGGCTGGTGGGCATGGTCATCGCCGCCCTGCTCCTGGGCACGTTCCGCCTCACGACGCGGTACGAGTACGGCCCGAGGAGCCGTCGGCTGCTCGGCCTGGCTCTCGGGGCGAGTGTCGCGGTCGGCTTCCTCCTGGCCGACCTCTGGCTCTTCCCGGACCTCTCAGGCGGCTACCTCGTCCTGGCGGCCGCCGGACTGACCCTGCCCGTGTTCGTTGTCCTGGCTCTTGTCGTGACCGAGCTCCTGCGTCTCCGGAAGCAGGAGCTTTTCAGCCGGGAGATTTCCGCTCTCCGGGCGAGGGAGATGGAGCTCGAGAAGACCCTCGAGGACGTCGACCGGCGGGTGCGGAACGAACTGCGCCGCCGGGAGGAAGCCGAGAGGGCCGCGAGGACTCTTGCACGGGACCTCGAGGTCCACCGGGAGAGGGTCGAGCGGTGGCAGCGTGAGGGTGGGGCCGCCCGCATTCGGTCCATCAAGGTCGAGGAATGGGAGAGAGAGCTCCGGTCCCTCGACCCGGCCGGTCTCAGGGAGAGGAGAGCCCGGCTCGAGAGGGAACTCCGCGAGGTCGCCGACCCCGACCGGCGGGCCCAGCTCGAGGTCCAGATGTCCCTCGCCGTGCTGGCCGCCAGCGGGGATGCCGACCGGCCGAGGTCCGTCATGAGGGACGTGGAGCAGGCGGTGTCCGAGGCGGCGAAGGAGCGGCGTGAGGTCGAGGCCGAGCTCGGCCGGGTGAGGGCCGAACTGACCCTGTGGCAGGGCCGCCTCCGGGAGTTCCTGTCGAAAGAGATAGAGCTCGATTGACGGATCCCGGCCGGCTCGCCGTGGACCGCGCGGCGCGGGCTCCAGGGGAGGAGTGGCAGAGGATGAGCGTGATAAGCTCGTACCGGACGAGGATCAGGCTCTCCCCCGAGAGGCTTGTCGGCGGTGAGGTCGACCCGACCTGGCGCCTCATGGAGGAGGCGGTCCAGGCCGCCGCGGACGAGCTGGGCGGGCGGGTCACCGACCGCATAACAGACTACTACGGCCGGGTGACCGTGTGCGACTTCGCGGTGGTCACCCCTGAGTTCCCCCGGGGAGTGGGCGTGCGGGTCGAGCCTTCCGGCGAGGTCGTCTTCATCTACGACCATTACGGCGGCTACCAGCGGGTGGGCGCCGAGATACGCGAGCGCATCGCTCAGAACTACACGGCTCTCGCCGTCGCGAGGGCTCTCGAGCAGATGAACTACTCCGTGGAGATAGGTGAGGCCGGGGGCGGAAGAGGCGAGGCGCGGGCCGTGGTCGTGAGAGGGACGCTCTAGAGCCATGACACGCGAGATAAGGGTCAAGGTGGAGCGTGACGGGTCGGTGGAGGCGGACTTCCGCGGCTTCGTGGGGGACGACTGCCTTGAGGAGGCCGAGCGCCTCGCGGGAATCCTCGCGCGGTTCGGGCTCGAGGTCGACCCGGTGCGGGCCAGGAGGAAGACCCCGGCCGAGATCGAGGCCGAGACAGGGGTCGAGGAGGAAGAGAGGGACCGGGTCCCGACGAGAGAATGAAGTCCTCAGCGGGAACCTCGCCGCGGCTCAGAGGCCCCGGGCGCAGAGACCCGGCGGCGGCCCCCGCAGTCCTTTCAGGGCCCCGCTCCCTGCGGAGCTTCCTCGAGGTCAGGGTCGGCGGGGACAGGGTGGATGTCGTCGAGTTCTACAGCCATGGCCAGGCCCGGCGGCTCCGCGGAGCCCTGAGGGCCCTGGGGCTCGAGGTCCGGGAGGAGTTCGACTCCCCGTGCGGGTGAACAGAGGTGGGGTCCCGGACACCGGCGGCTCCGCCCGACCCGGCCCGAAGAAGGGACCGAGATGACCTACGCCCGGTTCGACACCTCCTGGATAGAGACAGGTCTCATCAAGCGCAAGAGCAACTACTCGCCTGTCGTGTGCTTCGAGACGGGGGACCCCGCGCGTCTGCTCCAGCTCAAGCACTACCTCCTCCGTCATCCCGACTACGGCAAGGCCGACAGCATCTTCGTCTACGACGAGTGGGAGGGACTGGGGCGGCTGGGGCTGCGCGGGGAGGAGATCGTGACCACCCCCTACCGCAAGGAGGCGGGCTCGTCGGTCCTCTCCAGGAAGCTGGGGGAGGACGCGACGCGGCTGGCCACCCTGAAGGCCGCCCTCAAGGAGGTCGACAAGCCCCTCAAGACCTCTCGCTCGGTCTTCATAATCCAGAACATCTCGGACAACCGGGAGCACGAGACCGGGCTCAGGGCGGCCCTCAAGTCCTGGGCTATCGACCCCCTCGTCATCGCCAACGGCTCGACGGTCTTCATCGTCACTCCCGCGGTGGAGAGGATCCTTGACGACTTCACCCGGGAACTCTCGGTCGTCATCACCGTCGACCCGTCTTCCCGGGAGGAACGCCAGCGGCTGGTGGAGTCGGTCGCCCGCGAGCTCGAGGTCCCTCTCGCCGAGGAGCAGGTGACCGAGCTCGTCATCGCCACGGCCGGTCTGAACCTGCACCAGCTCGAGAGCATCCTCCTGGAGACCTACTACACCGAGAAGGCCTTCGACATCGGCCGTATCAAGGCGCTCAAGTCCGAGCTGGTCAAGAAGTCAGGGGTGCTCGAGGTCACCGACCCCAGGTCGAGCTTTGCCGATATCGGCGGCTACGAGGTCATCAAGGACTTCGTCCGCCGGTACATCATCAACGTCCTCTCCCGGCCCGACCGGGCCCGGCGCATCGGGGTCCCGCTCCCCCGGGGGCTCCTCCTGTTCGGACCTCCGGGCACGGGGAAGAGCCTCTTCGCCAACGCCCTGGCCAGCGAGATAAACCTGCCCTTCATCCACCTGGTGACCGAGAACATCTACTCCAAGTGGCTCGGCGAGTCCGGGCAGAAGATGAAGAACGCCATCCGCCTGGCGGAGAAGATGTCCCCGGCGGTGGTCTTCGTGGACGAGATCGACCGGTTCGGAAAGCGGGGCGCGGCCGTCGCCGACGGGGCGGGGGAGGAGACCCGGCGCGTCTTCTCCCAGTTCCTCGAGTGGCTGGGGCGGCCCGACCGGGAGGCCATCATCGTCGGGACGACGAACGTGCCCGACCATCTCGACGAGGCCTTCACCCGGACCGGGCGCTTCGACTACAAGATACCCTTCCTCTACCCCGGGCCTGCGGCGCGCCTGGAGGTCATGCGCGTCCACCTCGGCCTCGGTGAGGGCAGTCGGCATCCGCCGACCCCGCTGGCCCTGCCGGAGGAAGAGCTCATCGCCTACCTCCGGGAGAAGGTCGTGCCGCGGACCGAGAACTTCTCAGGGGCCGAGCTGGAGGAGGTCGTCACGAGGGCCAAGCGCACGGCCTTCGACCGCGGGGCGGACGCCGTGGGCCCGGAGGACTTCGAGGAGGCCATCAAGACCTTCCGCATCGACGTCCGGGCCCGACGCCGGACCATCGAGGAGTACCTCGACGCCGCCAGACGCCTGACGGACGACCTCTCCTTCCTCGAGGCCATCCAGACGGAGATGGGCGCGTATTGACGCCGAATTCCGGCGATTCCCCGGGCTGTTGACCCCCCCGGACGGGGGCGATAGACTTTATTCCGTTCCAGGCCTGCGGGGAGGGCGGTGCCGGGTGGCCGGGTCTTGTTCGTCGGGGCCGACACGCACCAGGACCGTTCTCGTGCTCGGCAACCCCGCGGCCGGCGGCGGCGCCGCCCTGCGGGTGGCCCGCCAGGTCGTCCACACCCTGGGAGGCCTGGGTCTGGAAGCCTTTCTCGTCCTTCCAGGGGGTCCGGCCGAGGCCGCGGCGGCCGTGAGGTCGGCCGCGGACGAACTCGCCCGGCGGGGGCGTCCCCCCTCGGCCCTCGTGGCCGTCGGGGGTGACGGCACGGTGCGCCTGGCCGCGGGCCTCGCCGCCGATACAGGGCTCGAGCTGGGCATAATCCCGGCCGGGACGGGCAACGGCACGGCCTACTCGCTGGGCCTGCCTCTGGACGCCTGGGAGGCCTGCCGGGTCGTCGCCCGGGGCCGGGCCGTCCCGTGCGACCTGGGGCTCGTCGAGTTCCCGGGCGGCGGGGAGGCCGCGAGGACGTTTCTCAACGTGGCCGGAGCCGGGCTCGACGCCGTCATCGCCCGCACGTACGGTGAGCAAGGCCGGCTCGGCCTTCACGGGGTGACGGGGTACCTCGTCGCTGCCCTGCGTTCGCTCGCGTCCTTCAGGCCTGTCCCGCTCGAGGTCGTCCTCGACGGGCAGGCCCTCGAACTCGAGGCTCTGCTGGCGGCGGTGGGGAACGGGGCCTTCTACGGCAAGGGTGTCAGGATCGTCCCGCCGGCCTACCCGGCTGACGGCTACCTCGACGTGTGCCTGGTGCTGCCGGTGAACCTGGCCGACCTCTCGGTCCTCGTGCCCCTGCTCCTCGCGGGACGGCATCCGGGGCACCCGAAGGTGAGGGTGCTGCGCGGCCGCGAGGTGGTCCTGCGGGTGGCCGGCTCGGCTCGTGCCGCCGGTGCCGTTCCGGTGCATGCCGACGGCGACCTGGTCGGCGAGCTCCCGGTGCGTTTCTCGGTCAGAGCCGGCGGCGTGCGGGTCATCCTGCCCGAGGGTGTCCGCCGGACCGGCGTGGTGCGGGCGTCTGCCGGACCGCCCCCGGGGAGAACCTAACTATGCAGTCCTTCGTGAGGTGAGGGTGTCAGTGGGAGGAAGACCGTCCGGGCGGAGGGGGTCGACTCTCGAACACCTCTTCCATCCCTCGTCCGTGGCTGTCATCGGCGCCTCCAAGACCGAGGGTAAGATAGGTCACGCCATCCTGAAGAACGTCCTCGAATCGGGGTACAAGGGACCCGTCTATCCCGTGAACCCCAAGGAAGAGGATATTTTGGGCCTCAAGTGCTACCCAAGCGTCGGGGCCGTCCCGGAGCCGGTCGGCCTGGCCGTGGTGGCCGTTCCGGCGAAGGCGGCCCTCACCGTCGTCCGCGAGTGCGGGGAGGCGGGCGTTCCGTGCCTGGTGGTCGTCACCGCCGGGTTCAGGGAGGTGGGCAAGGAAGGGCTGGCCCTAGAGAAGGACCTTGTCGAGACCTGCCGGCGGTACGGGATGACCATGGTCGGGCCCAACTGCCTCGGCATCATGGGCACCCACACGCCGCTGAACGCCTCTTTCTCGGCCGGCTTCCCGCACCGGGGGGACATCGCCTTCCTGTCCCAGAGCGGGGCTCTCTGCGCGGCCATCCTCGACTGGAGCCTTGAGCGGGGCATCGGCTTCTCCAAGTTCGTGAGCCTGGGGAACAAGGCCGTCCTCGACGAGCTGGACTTCATCAGGGACGCGGCCGAGGACGACTACAGCAAGGTCATCCTGGGCTATATCGAGGACGTCAAGCGCGGAGAGGAGTTCGTGGAGGAGGCGTCGCGGGCCGCCCGGAAGAAGCCCGTGGTCATCATCAAGTCCGGGACCAGCCAGGCCGGGGCCAAGGCCGCCTCTTCGCACACCGGAGCTCTGGCAGGCAGCGACCTGGCCTACGACGTGGCCTTCAGGCAGGCCGGCATCATCCGGGCCGCGACGATGGAGGAGCTCTTCGATTACGCGACCGCTTTCGCCACCCAGCCCGTCCCGAAGGGCCGCCGCGTGGCCATCGTGACGAACTCGGGGGGTCCGGGCATCATCGCCACGGACCAGGTCGAGGCCAGGGGGCTCACCATGGCCGGCTTCAGCAAGGAGACCCTCGAAGAGCTCCGCGGTGTCCTCCCTCCGGCGGCGAACATCTACAACCCCGTCGACGTCCTGGGGGATGCGACCGCCGAGGTGTACCGGAACGCGTTCCGCCTGGTCCTCGCCGACCCCGGGGTGGACGCCGTGGTCTGCCTCCTCACGCGCCCGGCCGGCATAGACCCGGCCGAGGTGGCCCGGGGCATCATCGAGGAGAGGAAGAGGTTCCCGGCGAAGCCGGTCGTCGCCGCCTTCCTCGGCGGCGAGAACGTGCGGGAGGCCAACGAGCTTCTCGAGCAGGCGGGTCTGCCCGCCTACGAGTTCCCGGAGCGGGCGGTCATGGCCCTTTCGGGGCTCGTCAGGTACGGGGAGCTGATGAAGCGGCCTCCGGTCGGCCGGGGCGCCGTGTTCGACGACGTCGACCGCGACAAGGTCAGGGAGATATTCGCCGCGGTCAAGAGCAAGGGGCGGCTGGTCCTTCTCGGCAGTGAGGCCCACAAGGTGGCTGAGGCCTACGGCATCCCGGCCGCGCCCATCGAGCTGGCCGCCCGGGTCTCCGAGGCGGTGGAGACGGCCGGCAGGCTCGGCTACCCCGTCGTCCTCAAGGTGGCCTCTCCCAAGATCACCCACAAGAGCGATGTGGGAGGGGTCAAGGTCGGTCTTGAGGACGCCGCCGCGGTCAGAGAAGGCTTCCTGGGAATCCTGGAGAACGTCCACCGCGCCCTGCCCCAGGTGCCCGTGGAGGGTGTCGAGGTCCAGAAGATGATGCCCGGAGGGACCGAGTTCATCGTCGGGGTCAGCCGGGACGTGCAGTTCGGCCCGCTGGTCATGTTCGGATTGGGCGGCATCTGGGTCAACCTGATAAAGGACGTCTCCTTCAGGCTGGCCAAGGGCCTGACCATGGAGGAGATAGAGGGGATGATCCTGGAGACCAAGGCGAACACCCTCCTGCGGGGCTACCGGGGCCGGCCTCCCCTGGACAGCGCGGCCGTGGCCGAGACCATCGCCCGTGTGGCCCAGCTTGTGAGGGATTTCCCCGAGATATCCGAGCTCGACATCAACCCCCTTGTCGCCTACGAGAAGGGGGTCTGCGCGCTCGACGTGAAGATGACCATCTCCTGAGGAGGTGCCTTCTCTGGTGAGGAGCCTGTTCGTGATGGGCCAGTACGGCAGCGGCAAGACAGCCATCTGCCTCGCCCTGGCCCTCAAGCTGAAGGAGCGCGGTGTCAGCGTCGGCTACTACAAACCGGTCTGGACGCCGGCGGGGGTCGGGGACGCCGTCGATGACGACGCCGTGCTCATGAGAGAGGTCCTCGAACTGCCCCACCCGGCGGAGAAGATATCGCCCTTCGTCGCCAGCCCCCACTACCTGGCGAGGTACGAGGACCCCAAGCGTGACATCGAGGCCATCCGCAAAGGCTTCGAGGAGGTCGGCGCGAAGGCCGACGTGGTCATCGTCGAGGGGACCAACTGGCCCTACGTCATGATGAGCGTGGGTCTTGACGCGGTGTCCCTGGCGCGGGAGTTCGGGTCGACCGCGGTCCTCGTCTCGAAGGTGCTGAACGACTACTCCCTTGACGCCGCCCTCCTGCTCTGCCGGCACATCGAGCGGGAGAACGTGCCTCTGGCCGGCGTCATCTTCAACAACGTCCCCCGCACCCTTCTGGACAAGACCAGGGGCATCTACCGCCCGAACCTGGCCAAGGCCGGCTACAAGGTCCTCGGGGTCATCCCGCGGTCCCTTGAACTCTCGGCTCCCACCGTGGCGGAGTTCCAGGAGGTCTTGAACGGGGAGATCCTGGTCGGCGAAGAGCATCTCGACCGGGTGGTCGAGGATGTCCTCGTCGGGGCCATGACCCTGGAGAGCGCCCTCAGCTACCTCCGCCGCGCGACGAACAAGGCCGTCATCACGGGCGGTGACCGCGCCGACCTGGCCCTCGCCGCCCTGGAGACGAGCACGTCCGTGCTCATCCTGACGGGCGGCCTGTATCCGGATGTGCGCGTCCTGGCGCGGGCCGCGGAGAAAGAGGTCCCCGTCATCCTGGTCCACTACGACACCTACACGGCGGCGGAGAAGCTCCATGACGTGTCCCGCAAGATCCGGCCCGGGGACGCCGAGGCCGTCTCCGTGGCGAGGAGGAACCTCCGGACCCACTGCGACTGGAAGGCCCTCCTGACAGCGGTCGGGGTCGAGGCTTAACCCTCCTTACCGGTGGTCGGTCGGCCCCTTGGCCCCCGGTGGTCGAGCCCCGGGGTCCCCGCCCGGCGGTCGGCCGTGGAGCGCTCCGGCGGTGCTCCGCGCGCCCCCCCGGGAATAAGCATACCTGACCGGGCGGGAGGCTCCTGAACCTTGGGAATTCGGGTCCGGTGGAGGATATGGTCCGGCCGGGCTCGAATCCGGGCCTGCCACGAGAACCAGTTCTTGACCGCCGAGGGGAGAGGGTCGATTTGGAGAGGAGCAAGATCACGCTCAGCGTCATCAAGGCCGACGTGGGGGGGTGGGTCGGCCACTCAGGAGTTCACCCGGCCTTGGTCGAGCGGGCCAGGCAGTCGCTCGCCGACGCCGGGGAGATCCTTGTCGACTTCCATGTCACCTCCTGCGGTGACGACATGCAACTCATCATGACCCACCGGCAAGGTGTCGACTCCGAGACGGTCCACCGGCTGGCCTGGGACACGTTCGTGGCCTGCACGGCCGTGGCCAAGAAGATGAAGCTCTACGGAGCCGGGCAGGACCTTCTGAGCGACGCGTTCTCGGGGAACGTGAAGGGCATGGGTCCGGGTGTGGCGGAGATGGAGTTCGAGGAGCGGCCCTCCGAGCCGGTCATCATCTTCATGGCCGACAAGACGGAGCCGGGAGCCTGGAACTTCCCGCTCTTCAAGATCTTCGCCGACCCGTTCAACACCGCCGGCCTGGTCATCGACCCGAAGATGCACGCCGGCTTCCTGTTCGAGGTGCACGACCTCTACGAGAACAAGAAAATCCTCTTCTCCCTCCCGGAGGAGTACTACGACATCCTGGTCCTCATCGGGGCGGCCGGACGCTACACCATCAAGTCCGTGTACACCAAGGCGGGGGAGATAGCCTCCGTCTCCACGACCCAGCGCCTCAACCTCATGGCAGGGCGCTACGTGGGGAAGGACGACCCGGTGCTCATCGTCCGGGCGCAGAGCGGCCTTCCGGCCGTCGGTGAGATCCTCGAGCCTTTCGCCCACCCGCACATCGTCTCCGGCTGGATGCGGGGGTCACACAACGGGCCGCTCATGCCTGTCAGCCAGGCCCAGTCGACCCCGACGCGCTTCGACGGGCCGCCCAGGGTGGTCGCCTTCGGGTTCCAGCTCTGCGACGGCCGGCTCATCGGTCCCCAGGACCTGTTCAGAGACCCGGCCTTCGACCGGGCGCGCTCCGAGGCCCTGGAACTCGCCGATTTCTTCCGGCGCCTGGGCCCGTTCGAGCCTCACCGCCTGCCGCTCGACGAGATGGAGTACACGACGATGCCCGAGGTCATGAAGAGGCTGAAGGACCGGTTCGAGGACATCGGTGACTAGAACGGTCCGGGTCGGACGGGCGGGTGGCGTGTGAGAGGGCCGGGTGCCGAATCGTGCCGTCCGCGAACGAGGGGGCTGCCGGGCCCCTGAAGCTTCTCGTCGGGTCGTTGCACTGTCATTCGACCGGGTCCGATGGGAGCGGTACTCCCGAGGAGATCCTCGAGAAGGCCGCCGCCGTCGGACTGGATTTCGTCGCCATCACCGACCACGTCCCTCAGGTCACCGGGGACGTCCCGGCTGCTCGGCCGCGGCGCCGCGCCCGTTACGGAGGGCGGAGCCGCGCTTGCGGCGGAGGGACGCCCGTCCGGGCGCCGCTCGTCCACCGTGGGGTCCTGCTCCTGCCGGGGCTGGAGTACAGTCCCCCGAAGAACCACTACCTCGTCCTGGGGCTCGACCCCGCGGAGGCGCCGGCCCCGGAGGACATCCCGGGCTGGCCGGACCCGGCCTCGTACATCGAGGCCGTGGGCGGACGCCCGGGGGTGCTGGGCTTCGTGGCCCACCCTGATGACGAGGGGAACCCGTTCCTCGGCGTCCGGAGCTACCGGTGGGAGGACTGGACGGTCCGTGGGTTCACGGGCCTGGAGGTCTGGAACCTGTCGACGGACTGGTCGCGGCTCCTGAGGAGCCGGAGAGACCTCATCCGGGCCTTCCTGGCCGGGTTCTACCGCGCCGTCCCGCCTCCCGACCCCAGGACCGTCGCCCGCTGGGACAGGCTGGCGGCCTCGGGCCACGTCGTGGGCATCGCGGGCACGGACGCGCACGCCTACCCGGCCCGCTGGCGGGGGCTGCGCTTCACCGTCTTCCCCTACGAGCGGGCCTTCTCCACCCTGCAGACGGCGGTCTGGGTGGAGAGCGAGGCCGTCGAGGGCCCTCCGCAGGCCAGGGCGGCGGCCGTCCTGAAGGCCCTCGGACAGGGCCGGGCCTTCATGCTCAACCGCGCCTGGGGCCGCCCCCACGGGTTCACCTTCCAGGCTCGGGAGGTCGACGGCGACGGGCGCCGGTACGTCTCCGGCGACACCATCCCTGCCGGCCGCCGGGTGCGGTTCGAGGTGGCCCTGCCGGCCTCGGCCTGGATAAGGCTCGTTCGGAACGGCACGGTCGTGGCGAACACCTTCGGGCGCGAACTGACCTTCGAGCCGCTGCCTCCGCCGGCGGCCGGAGGCCGGGAAGCCTGGCGGGTCGAGGCCTGGGTCGATGCCGTCCATTGGACCCGGGCGGGGTCAGGCTTCTTCCTGTGGATCATGTCCAACTTCATCTACTGCTCACCCTGACCGGTGGAGGTAAACGGACGCGGGCGGCGTAGCTTAGGGAAGATGCGGACGACTCCGGGTAAGGCTAGGGCCGGAGCGGTCCGGAGAGAAGGCCGGGCGGTGTAGCCGACCGGCAACGGAGGTGTCGCGTTGGAGAAGGAGGTCAAGGAAGCTCTCGAGCTCATCCGGCCCCGCCTCCAGGCTGACGGCGGCGACGTCGAGTTCGTCGGGCTGGAGGACGGCGTGGTCAAGGTCAGGCTCACCGGAGCCTGTGGCGGGTGCCCGATGGCCACCCTGACGCTCAAGAACGGCATCGAACGGTTCCTGAAAGACCGTGTGCCCGGAGTGAAGGCCGTCGAGGCCGCGCCGTAGCCGGGCGCTCCGCTGGAGGGCTCCGGCCGGGCGGGAC
>ENA-OSAF01000327-OSAF01000327.1-marine-sediment-metagenome-genome-assembly--contig:-NODE-327-length-15905-cov-24.951041_pt1 | contig 15905 bp, 20 predicted proteins | sample MGYA00237872_ERZ529318 | MGnify/ENA primary metagenome ERZ529318 (study PRJEB26369, sample SAMN03142813) | marine sediment metagenome | biome: marine; feature: borehole; material: sediment... | reverse complement strand
TAAGACGCGGCTCCAGCACGAAATTGCTGATGGGAACTATCACCGGCCCTTCGGGGGTCATTTTTTCTACGCAGTAAGTGCCATTGCGCTGGATAAGTCCCTGCGACGGCAGGGTTCCGGTGCTCTTACGCTTGACCTGCCCGCAGGCCTCCTTTACCGCGCGCCTGGCGTCCACCAGGTTGAGCCGCGGGCAAGCCTCCTTCGCCCGGGCCCAGAAAATACTCTGTTCCGCGGCCGGCAGCATGCCGACGGCCTGCAGGGCTTCCATGTCAGTGAAGAAAACCACGGGGTTTTTTTTCTCGCGCAACTTCTCGATGACCCGGTTAGCCCTTATCCTGGCCTCCTCGTTACGAGCTTGAAGCACCTCATCGGCCGCCCGCTGGGCGGACTTGACGATTTCCTCCACAGCCTTAAAGGCCTTGTCGCCGCTCAACACTTCAGGCGCTCCGCCGGCGGCTAAAAGGTCATCAATTCCCTTGCCTTTTACTTCTGACCACTGCTCCAACTCCACTTCAAATCCTTCTTCTTTGAGCGCTTTTACGGTGTAGCTCAGTGCTCTGGCCACGTTTGGGTTTGTGCGGGAATCCGCGTCAAACGCGACACGCACCGTTTTCGCTCTCATGGATTTTAATAGCGGCAACGCAGGTCGCCAGGCTGACACGCCCGGAATGGAGATGGTCAGCACTCCGCTAAGGGCAGTTGCAATATCGCCTTTTAATTCCCCTTCGGTTAACCTCACAATATCGGAGCTGCCGCTGTACAGCGGCACGTGGATTTGGCAGCCCGGGCCCCGGCCGCCGTGTTTCTTACTGGACACATATAAGTACTTCGGGCCGTCGCCGGGCTCGTCCATGCGCACTTTCAGCGCTACAATCCTGCCGGCGTGGTCACGGACCGGGATCAGAATCCCGGGAGCGCCGGCAAGACTCCAGTACGGGTCCTTACCGGTTTCCTTTTTCAGGTACAAGCCGGGAACGGAGGCACAAACATCCTCGCCGAACCTTTTTACGAGCCTTTTAGCAAGTTTTGAGCGGCCCGGCCCGGGCAGAGACCGGTAACCCCGGTGCTCGATCTGCGCTTCAGAAAGGCCGCGCCGGACCAGGTCTTTTCTGTGCTTCGCCGACAGCGATAGCATGTCGAGCAGGGCCCTGTAGACCTGGTCCAGGGTTTCCGGCTCAAGCGGCCTGCCCTCGGGTTCTGCCGCCCTGTATTCCGGCTCCGGTATGTTCCCTGGCATGTCCCCTGGCATATCAGCGAGCCGGTATAACCAGTAGTCCATGCCGGCTTTATCCAGTTTGTGTTTTCCGGTACCAGTATCAAGCCTTCGGCATATCGCCCAGGCGCCATCATCACTTAAAGAGCACCAATCAATTTTTCCGCAAATGGGGCAGGGCCGGTTCCGGGTAACCTCGTTCCATGTTAACGTCATACTGTCAACCCTTCCCCTTAAGCTTTGTGCTGCAAGGTGCCAAACCCATCAACCCCTTGTAGTGTTAAGCTTCGTCGAGTTTTGTAATTTCGGCGATATCCCTGGCGTAGACCTACAGCCCGATGCCGACGCTCTTATCGCCAAATTCCAATTCCGGGCTCGGGCCAAATCCTATATGTTCCAGAGCATCCCGAACGTCTTTTATCTCCTCGGGCCAGGGGGCTTTCATTCTTTCATATCCCTTGTCACATGTATACTTCCAATCCAGACAAACACGGCATTTTTAAACACTTCTTCCACGGGCAGTTTACCCTCCGGGTCAATCTGCTCTTTCCACCTCTCTTTGCAGTGCGCAGTGAAGTTCATTAACCGGCCACCGCCCCGCCGGTTCTCGCCTTCCTTTTTCCCTTGCCCGCAGCGTTAAGAATTTCTTGGATAACCTGCTGCTGAAACTTAGGCAGCTGGTTCCAGTCGCCGGCCACCAGGGTCTCCGCAATTTTCATTAGCACAAAAGCATCGGCTTCGTTGTCGCTGGTAAACTCCCGGCCCCACCGCTTATAAACCGCCAGCATGACTTCCGGCTTTTTGGCGTTTCCCTTGCCCGTGGCAAATTTTTTCACCTGGCTGGTGCCGACTACTACAAAGGGAATATTTTCTTCGTGCATCATTACCCGGATGATCCAGCCCAGGCCGCCCAAGTGGTGTGCCTGGTTCTGGCGTGAAAAGGCAAAGTCTTCAATGCAGACCAGATTGGAATAGAGAACGTAATACCTGACCGCCTCCCTGATTTCGATCAGTCGCTGAGCGCCGGTTTTGTTCGAAGTGATAGTCTTGGTGAAAAGTTTACCGTTTTCCAGTATCGCAACGCCGAACCCCGAAAAAGACGGGTCCAGCCCCACAACTTTGGCCATTAATTATGCCTCCTTGTTTTAATGCTCCTTTTCTTTGAAATGCAACTGATACAGTTAGGTTTTTGGTACAATTAATTCTGGTATTCTGGTAGAACTAGAATACACTCCCCCCCAATAATAGAGAGGAGGTGATATCTTGGGCCTTTCAGCAAACATTTTGGGCTTAATCGTCTTTGGTATTTGTCTATTATTCCTTGTAGCTTGGCTTTTTCAGTGGCTATGGAATATTACCATGCCGCAGGTATTCAACCTAAAGAAAATTACATATTGGCAAGCTTTCAGACTTTTACTGATAGCTGGTATACTTTTTGGTGGTCCGAATATTAATTTTGGTTAACGCATGGTTCCATTCAAAGAAAGGTGTCTGAATACGGACACCTTTTTTGTGTCGCAACATAAACAAACCACCACTTTACCCCGCCCAAAGAAGCCCGGCAAACTAACAACCTTATTGACCGGCGCGGCCGGTTAATTCGGTACCCGTTTTTATTCAGCTTCATACAATACCCCTCGCAAGTATTACTTTGTTTCCGGCGCCCAAGCGGGACCATTTAACCCATACCCAGGCGCCGGTTTTGAAATTTTAGTTAAAAACCGCCGTGGATCATTGTTTTTGCGTTTAAATTTAAACAGCTTAGATTTGTCTACGGAGACAAGTTCCTGCCATCGGCCCATGCCACGCACCTGCCCGGGCTAACTTCATCCACTCTTTCCGGGTCCCAGCGCTTCGGGAAATGCACCACGATGGCCGCGCGCCTGGCCAACTGCTCTCTGCGTTTCTTTTCCAGCTCCCGGGCCCTCGCCTGGCGGGCAAGTTTTGCAGTGCGACCGGGTCGTTTATGCTGGGCTCCCATATTGCATCACCCTTTGATTTTGACTGGATGTATAAACTTTATAATCCTCTGACTCTGGGTGTTTTAACTCTGCAACAGGGATCTCTTTTGCGCATTCATGGCACATTGGGATCCGGTCCTTGGTTTCATTTCCGCACATTATGCACCTAGCCACTGGATCCACCTCCAGCGATGGAGACTAACCAGCCATTATTGATTTGTTGGAGCTCGTATTTCCCAGGCCCAAAGCCGCGTTCTTTAAGAAAATTAACCAGGTTATTGCCGCCGAGCTGCGCGTACTTCAGGGCTAACTTATATCCTTCGGAATCGTTTTTAGCTGGGGCCAGGACCAATATTCCACCTGGTGTAACGCCGATTTTTACGAACTTGGCAGGATGCAGCGCCCTTGTGGCATCCAAGGATAAGTTGACGCGATTGGGGTTTATTTTAATAAACTTGCCTTTGCTTCCTAATCTGGTCGGTGCTGCCCAGGTTATGGCATCAATATTCAGTTGCAAGTCAATAATTTCTTTTGGGGTTTCGTCCTGGGATCCGCTTTGGGATGCAACTTGATCTTCATTTTCTGTTTTTTTCGGTTTGTCCAGGTCCAGGTCATTATCAGCCAATGTTCGTTCTTCCTGGACAATTTTAGGTTTGTGGTTCTGTTCTGGTTTTTGTTCTTTATAAGCATTGGGATCAAAACGACCATCCCAATATTGTCTTTTTAGCTCAGTAATTGCCCAAACGGGTAATTCATGGTCCTTAGCGATCTGGGTCCCTGTCATCCCGGATGCCAGCAACTTGCCCAGTTTCTCTTCGGGCAGTTTTTCCCGGGCCTGTTCCATGATGACGGCCATATTTTCATTCGCCCCTTTCTCTTCTTGGTTATATCGTTTTGCAAGATGCGCAACTGCTTTGACTGAAACGTTGTACATTCTGGCTATTCCTTTATAGCCAACCCCTTGTTTCATCAATTCCATAAACTTTTCTTTAGATACCAACCGGCAAAGAGGTGGCCCGTATTTTGCGTCAATTTCCTCCAGGGGCATGAAGTACGTCTTATGCTTGGTTGCTTCAGGCACTGACCCGTCGTCTTTTACTTGTTCATCATCCCGTAAAGCATTGTTCTGAACAACAATATCATCATCTAAAGCAAGCCCCGCAGCCTTTACCACAGGTGCCACCTCCATTGGTTTATTGTGAAAGCGTTTTCCAGTTGACCGGTGGTATGGGTCCGCGCTTATAACGTGGGCATCGTAAAACCTGATAAACAGTCATTCTTTGTTCGCTCGTCTTTGAAAGGTGTTTTATAATAACGTCCTCTTCTTTAATTCCCACTTTGGCCAGGCCCAGTATAGGATTTTTCTCCCGCATAAACGCACACTGTGTAGCGGTTCCCCGGGCGCAGGAATCGCAAAGAGTTATGAATTTTTGTATTTGCTGTTTTTTCTTTTTTCTGACCAATTCCATCAACCCTGTAAAACTGTTGTTCCGTACTATTTTCCTAATTCGTCCCATTCGACCCCGCTACCGTGCGGGATTACTTCCGCCATTCGGCTGAGGCTAAGGATAAAACTGACTTCTTCCCGGGCCAGTCGCTGTAGCCTTAGCACTTCGTCCCGGTTTGGTTCCAGCATCTCCTTTTTAATCCGCTCCCAATCTTCATTGTTGATATACTCGCTTTTTACCAATCGCAAGCCGTTCCCGGTATCTTTGAGCCTGACGCCGCGGATCCGGAGCTCGTTGAAAACGTCATACATTTTTGTGCCAGTGGTCTTATGCAGAATAATGTGGTAATAAAGCCCGCTGACAAGTATTTCAAAATCACGTTCTGTAAGAAAAGCACCGCGGCCGAGAAAGAATTGATGCTCTCCTTGGATAATCGTGGCCCCCAGCTGCTGGATGATTTGCATGGCCCGGTACATTTCTGGAAACAACTCTTTGACGTTCTTCAAAAGGCGTTCCCAGGGCGGCGTCATAGGTGCCATATAAGGCTTTGGTAACCCCCTGTGGTCCAGTTCCTCTTTGGCTTCAATCCGGGGCGGTTGCTGCTGTTTAACTGATTGAGCGTTTTCCGCTTCCGCCGGCGCCTGGGTACTTGGTGATAACAAATTCTCAAACCAGTTTCCCGCTGTTTCAGCCAATTACACCGCCCCCTTTAATCGCTCGGCCAAGAGACTGTTCCGTTTCTGGATTCGGTCGTTCCGGACGGCCACGTCAAAGGCACTTTGCTGGCCGACAATAATCAGTTTCTGCTTGGCCCGGGTCACGGCCGTGTAGATTAGATTCCGCTGCAGCATGATGTAATGGCTTCGGAGGCATACCACGATGGCCAGTGGAAATTCGCCGCCCTGGGACTTGTGGACCGTGTAGGCGTAGGCCAGGGTGATTTCGTTCATGTCGGTTATCCCGAAAAACACCGGGGCCCCGTCGATATCCACCCAAATACCTGTACCCTGCTTTCCACGTTCGATACCAGTTACGATGCCAAGGTCACCGTTAAATACCATCTTGTGATAATTGTTTTTGATTACCATAACCTTGTCGCCTAAGCGATAAGTGACATTGCCCACCTGCAGCTCCGGCTTTGATTCGTCGGGGGGATTGACGGCTTTTTGAATCATTTTGTTCAGGTACTCCGCGCTGGCTGCGCCCCTATTCTTCAGCGGCGTAAGTACCTGGAAGTACATCGCGTCGCGGCCGGCCGCGGTAAGCTCTCCCACCAGGTTCTCGATTACATAGGCCGCGTCGGACGGGTCTTCTGCCTCGATGAAATCAAAGTCATCCGCCTGCTGGGCCAGCTTGGCCAAATTTACTTTTTCCCCTCTGCGAATCTTGTCCGCCAGCCAGGCGATGGTGCTTTCTTTACCCTGGCGATATACAAATTTCAGCCTGGATACCGGCAGCGCGCCGGACATGATCATGTCCCGCAGTACACTGCCCGGGCCTACCGAGGGCAGCTGGTCAACGTCGCCCACCAGTACCACCTGGATGTCCTCGGGCAGGGCCCGGAACAGGTCGTCGGCCAGCTCAATGTCACACATGGAAAATTCGTCCACGATCAGCAGCCCGGGACCCGGCAGTGGATTCTCCTCGTTGAAAAAGAAACCTTCATACGGGTTATAGTGGAGCAACCGGTGTATTGTTTGAGCATCATGCCCGGTGGCCTCCGACAGCCGCTTAGCTGCCCGGCCGGTGGGGCTAGCCAGGTATACCTCGTTAAACGGGTGGAGTTCCCGGTACACGTCTACAATGGCATTCGTTATGGTGCTTTTACCGGTACCAGGGCCACCGGTGATGATGCTCAGGCTGGAACAGACCGCGGTAATAATGGCCTGCCGCTGTTCCGGGGCGTAATCTATATCCTGCGCTTCTGAGGCGCAGTCAACCAGCCTTTCAACCTGATCAATATCAACGTCTTCAATCTGTAGTTCGCTTAGAAACTTCATCTTTTTAGCCAGTGACACTTCCGCCCGGTACAGCCCTATTTCATAGACCAGGTTGTACTCCTTTTCCCGGTGCAGTTCCTCGGCGGCGATCATGCTGACGCCGATCCTGCCCACGTCTTTCGGCTGCACCCCGCAGTCCGGGCCTAGCAGTTCCAGCACTCTTTCGTTGATTTCGCCGGTGGAAAGCGCCACGTGCCCCTCGTTTTGGGCCTCGTCCAGCACGTGCCGGATGGCCGCTTCAATCCGGTATGGACTATTCGGTGCCACACCGGTTATCTGGGCGATACGGTCGGCGATCTTGAATCCCACGCCCTGAATGTCCTTGATCAGCTGGTATGGGTTGTTTTTAACTTGTTGGATGGCATTCTCGCCATACCGGGCATGGATCTTGGCCGCCAGGTTAGTGCTCACACCGTTGCCGCAAATCAAGCTGATCAGTTCACCCAAGGAACTGTGCTCGCGCATTTTGTTGGCGATTTCCTGGGCCTGCTTCAAAGTAAGTCCGGGAATTTGGAACGCGATGTCCGGGTTAGCTTTTAGCTTCTCCAGGGCATCCTCACCCAGGGCGTCAACCACCTTGCCGGCGGCCACCGGGCCGATACCGTAAAAATGGTCGCTGCACAGGTAAGCGATGATACCGGTGCGATTGTTCGGGAGCACCACTTCATACTCATCGAACTTGAACTGCCGGCCATACTGAGCATGGGTTACCCATTCCCCAGAAAACCGGTACTCGTCACCCTCCCGCACCCCGTTACCCGGCATGTTGCCGACAGCCTTGATATTTCCTTCCGGGAAATCATCGGTTTTAGTATTTGGGATCACGGCCAGGACGTAGTACTCGTTTTCCGGGTTTTTGAATATGATTCTTGATACCAGTCCCTGTATGATATCAGGCAAATTGATTCACCTCCCCCGGCTCCGGTGGCGGAATTTCTGTCTCGCAATAAAAACAAACCCATGTCTCGCTGCTGTTTGCGCTATACCAGACTGCGCCGCAGCCGGGACAGATACGGCATTGCATAATTCAATCCACCTTCCCCAGTTCTTCCCGGGCCCTGGCCAATCGGTTTAACGCTTCCTTAACCACCGGTTCCGGCAGTTTCTCACGCCGGGCAATGTCATCGATGATTTCCCGGGTTTCCAGGAACCGCATTTCGCCTTCTTCGGCCAACAGGTTCAGGAAAGCGCCCATGCTTTCCTCGCGCAGCGCCTCGGCGTCCAGGTGGTCCCTGGTCAGCACCTCATGCCCCGGCCTGGCCGATTGCAGCGGGATTAATTCGGCCCGGGCGCCGGTCTCGGTTACCTCAAGCAGCGCTACCTGGACTGGGCGTTCCATTTCCGCCGGGTGGGCCGACAAGCGGCACAGGGCTCCGGGGTTGATGCACAGTGTTTCCCCCACCCACTTGATTCCGAACCCGGCGTGGTCATGGCCGCATATGAGAACCTGGGGCGGGTTGGGCAGCAATGCGATTTCGGCCAATGTAGTATGCCGTATATCGTGGCCCGGGGACCGTTCCAACAGCATCCCGTGAGCCAAGTGAATATGGCAATAACAATCAGTATCCAGCCCCGGGATGGGGCCCGCATGAGTATATTGATGCTTGTCCACATCAGTCTCGTAATCGTAACCGTGGCCAGTTATGGCAATATTAATGGGGACGCTGTTATTCTCTAACGGGTGAATGGTAATCGGCATATAGGCCACATTTTGTATATGATCAGTACGCGACATGAGCCCGAACGGGGTCCTGGGGAGCGACGTTGCATTTGCGCCCCAAAGGTCATGGTTGCCGGGTACCGACAGAACCGGGCACGGCGCTTCCTTCAATAACTCCAGCAGGTCGCCCAAAGTGGAAAGCGAGATCCCCGCGCTATCAGTGATGTCACCCGGCTGCAGAATAGCCAGGGCCTCATACTGCCGGGCCAGGTCGAACACTTCGCGCAGCTTTTGGGTCAGCGCTTCCTGGATGTTATCCAGCCGGCTCCGGGGCGAAACTCCGCGCCAGTGGACGTCGCCTATTACAATGAACCGGGCTACTCTATCCAATCTGCTTCACCTCGCTATATTCCCCCGGTTTTTCCACCCGTACTGTCGCATCGGCTATATCGGCCAGGGTCTCATTGTGTGTGACCATAATCACCTGCTGGCCGGTTTTCTGCCCAAACTGCTTCAGGAAAAAGGCCACATTTGGAGCGTATTCAGCACTGACGTGTTTTCCTGGTTCATCCAGGATCACCAGTGGCGCCGGTTTCGGTCGGGATAATTGCAGCAGGGCCAGACGCAATGCCAAACTAACCACGTCCACCAGGCCACCGCCGTGCGCATCTTCCACTGACGTTTCCACCCCGGTGCCATCTTCCCGGGCTTCGATGATGCGCCACTCGGCTGCCGGCTGGCCGGCGCGCTCGGTCAGAAGCACTTTAAACCGGGGGTTGCCCGGGAACCCGGCCACCTGCAGGGCAGCCGTCACGGTTTCCTCGATGCGTAATTTGAGCTGTTCCCGGGCGTACTCCGACGTTTTGGCAAAGAGCACTTGCACCTGTTCCCATATTTGTAAGGTGTCGCGGCACTGGTGCAGGGCGGCCAGGGTATCATTTTTCTGTTTTATCAGCAGGTCCCGGGCGCCGATTCCACGTTCGTAGTGGGCGTTCATTTTGGCCAGGGATGCTTCGATTTTATTTAGCATTGGGTTTACCCCCTGAACTGCTCTGGAATCATGCCCCAGATTTTGGCCATGTTCTCGGTGATGCTGGCTTCCAACCCCTGGATCTTTTCCTCCAACTGCTCCGGCTCAACGCCCAGGGCCCGGATCTCTTCTTCCAGTTCCTGCTGGCGCTTTATATAATTATCGTAGTCCGCTTCTGCCCGGGCCCGGGCCGACTTCATCTTATCGACGGCTTCTCTTGCGCTCTGCAGCTGAGCATTGATGTTATTTAAGTCACCCATAAGCTTATATAACCTCCTTTAGTTTTTTCGGGGATACATTACTGCCGCATGTAGGGCAGATACCGTAACTGGTTAATAAGTCAATATATTTTTGCTGGGCGCATTTGATATGCTCGGTTATTGTGTTGCAATCATTGCCGCGTATCCTGGCCATATCCTTTGCAATATTCAGCTGGCTGGATTTGTTGCTAAGTTTAATGAGAAGGTTAAGTTGGTCATTGGTTTCCATGATTAACGTTGCTATCACGTCTACTTGGGCGGTTGCATCCAGATCACGCTGAATCAGGTTAACACCTTCATTGAGCACCGCCAGCCTGTTTTTCAGCAGCAACAGTTTCCTGAACAACTCCACGTTCTGTTCAACCTGGATGATAAGTTCCGCTAACCTGTGCACCGGACCAGTTATGTTCAGTATTCTAGCCGCACACTGCAGCCGGTTTTGCACATCGCCCAGGTACTCGTTTAAGTCAGTCAAACGAAGGTATTGGTAGACCGTTTTCCAGGTATCCTCGATCAGTGCGTCAACCAGGTGAGCATCCTTGGTTGCCTCAATTATCGCCTTGGCATGCCGTACAGCAGTATGATTACGGTTACTTTTCTGCACCAGTTCCTGGAACCGCACCAGGTTCTCGTGATCCCGTTCTACCCGGCTTACCAACCCGGCCGCGGCATCGGCGCCGGCGGTATCGGCCAGGGTTTGTTTTGTCCGTGATAGCGCCGTCCGGGTCTCGAACAGCGCAATATGCAGTTTTTTCAGGCGGTCCCGGTTGGTTATATCCTGACCCACTGTTTCCAACAGTGGCTCAATGATCTCCAGGTGTTCAGTTAGAGCGGTTATATAAAAAAGCATGTTGTTGCCCAACTCACGGGTTTCGTTTATTGCGGCGGCCAGTTTTTTTAGTTTCTCCAGTAGCTCGATGTCCGTTTTTAGCTGCGCCAGGGATAAGTTCACCCCGGCAATCCGGTCCCCCAGCGCATCCAGGTAATCGTAGGCCCGGATCTTCTCCTCCAACTCTTGCACCTCAGCGGCCAGGCGCTTTTCGTCCTGGCGTTTGCGGTACAGGTCGGTGGCCAGGTTTTTGGCAGCATGGTCCACTTCCTCAGTGCCAGCCAGTTTGCCAAGGACCTTGGCCCGGGCGCCGGCGGAAACTGATTTTCCGAGAAAAGGGCCGTCCAGCTGCTCGGATATGTTGAGATTGAATTCCATATCCCCGATGATTACCGGGCGAACACCGGTGACCAGCTGCACTTCCAACGGCACGTTGTTGCCGAACCCCTCGTACACCTGGCGCTCACCCGCCGGGTCAATTATGATGTACCGGTTGTACCCCCGGCGGCTGCGCTCTCGGATTACCTTGTACCCACTCGCGTATTCCGCCGTTACCCGGGCGAAGCTGGCCCCGTGCCTTATGAAATCCGTGCCCTGGGGGATGTTATACAGCAGCCAGCGCAGCGCCCGGATAATCGCCGTTTTCCCGGCGTCGGACGGGCCGGTAAGTACGGTAAGCTGGCCGTTGGGGGCCGGGGTGATCTCGGTTTTTTTGTGTGATTGAAAGTTTTCAATTACAATCTTGGCAATAGGGTTAGGACTCAAAATTTCACCTCCCGGGGGAAGGCAGGGTCAAAGCACCCCGCCTAATCCCAACCGTCGCTGACCTGCTGGGTACTGGCCCCGTTGCTCCCCACATTTTTACTAAACAACGCGCTTTCCATCTGTTCATCCATTACAGTGTCGCTATCACTCGCTGCATCATAATCATCCCTGCTAACTTCTTCAGCAGACCACAGAGCGGCGCACTTTTTGCGCAGGTTGGCGTATTCGAGGATCATTTTGGGCGGTACCGGGTCACCCTGGCGCGGTTTATTCAACACCGCGTACACCTCTTTACCGCTGCCGGCCTTGGATAGGGTTAGGATCACCTGGCGCTTTAGCTCTGACTTGCCGGCCGTGGCCAGGGCGCTGCAGTAATCGTCCCAGACCTTGATCGACGTCGGCGGCAGCGTCAGGACAACGGGCAGGTGGTACCCGGGCACCATCATGAAGATGCGGCGCTGTTCTTTGCAGGCTTTGCCCTTGCGCCGGTTGCCGGCTTCATCAATAGCGGATCCCCATTCGTTATAGGGGCAGCTGGAGCAAGCGCGCTTCTTGTATATAGGGTTGCCCTGGGCATCGGTACCGGTTACGATGGGCTTGCCCTCTTCATCGCGCACGGTGCCGGTTACGCAGTCTAGGCTGGAGCAGATAAGAACATCATCTTGGTTCCACATGCCGCGGATTTTTTGCTTGTGCACCACGACGCCGCGCAGCTCCTCCAGGGCGTTGCCCAGGGGATCGACAAAAGTCTGGGAATCCTTGTTTATCTTGATGCGCTGGGGCTTGAAGTCGAAGCCCTGCTGGCTTTGCTGCATTTTCGCGTCTTCGTAAAGCACCAGAGCCAACTGCTGTTTTTCTTCCTCGGTCATGCCGGTGGTGTCAACATCTTTAAGGATTACCTCCATTTGCTGAGCATCAATAGTCGCAAGTGCTTGGGTTTCCATCTATATCATTCCTCCTCGTAGTGATAGTTTTAAGCGTCCCAGCCCTCGGCAATTTCGGCCTCGCTATGCTTGGCGCCGGCGCCGGAGTCGGCAACATGCAGCTGTTGGGCCCTGCTCCCAGCCGACATGGCCGCAACTGCCAGGTCCATTTCCCGGCAGGCAAGGCTTGTCTGCTTTAAAACCGCGGAGAATACGTTTTGCAGCTTTTCCAGGTCAGCCTCGGCTACGGCGATTTGGTTTTCCAGTTCGTCGGCCTGGTTGCGAAGTTCGCGAACCTGGTTTTCCAGGGTAATATATTCCGGGTCTGTTTTTTTGCGGTTGGCCAGCTCAGCCTGCCGGGCTTTTTCATTGGAAAAGACCGCTTTGCCAGTATTGGGATCGGTCTCATTCGTAATAATGAGCAGCATGTTATTTTCCAGGGATTTGATTTCAGCTTCTTTATCCTTGATTTCTTTGTGCAGGTTCCGAAGTTGGCTGCGGTAGGAATTGATTTGCTTGCGGTGGTGGTACATGTCGTCGGGTAGGGTATTTAGCTTGTCGCGCAGGTCGGCAATGCCGTAATCCTGGTCCAGGTTGTTCATGATATTGGTGATAGTTGTCATATTAGCGTTAAATATTGCTTGTTCAATTAGTTTAATAATTTCGTTACCGTTCAATATTGATCACCTCTCTTTCCGTTTTTCATAATGATGGTTTGGAATTCCGCCTGTCTCCTTAACGGGTTCCAGGAATCCAGCGCATGGCTGAGTATGTGTATCACGTAATACATTTCCTGCGGATTCTCGCAATGCCGTAGAACGGTTTCCTGAATTTCAGCCGCCAGCTTTGTTAAATGTGGTAACCGCTCTCCGTTAAACAGCGGACCTTTGGGTGATGAGGTTATATCGTCCATCAGGTCCTCCGGGTTGACGCCCAACCCCCTGGCCAACCGTTCCAGGATTTCAGGGCCGGGTCTGCGCAGGTCGCTTTCATACTGCGCAATGGCCGGCCGGGAAACTTCCGCTGCTTGGGCCAGCTGTTCCTGGGTCATGCCCAGAGATGTTCTCATATGTTTAATGAATGTTCCCAGTGTTGGCAAGCTATCACGCCCTTCTTTAAATTCTTGTTAATGTGGCTTCGATGTGATAAAATGAATTTGGGTTTAGGTGGCTTTACAAAGCCGCTTTATTTTTTTGTCCTTTTACGTTTAGCCCTTGGGCAATTATTTGATCTATTTCTTTGATCGAGTATCCGTATTGTTTTACGAGCACTGAACAGAGGTTCTTAAATGCCCTGACCGATTCCGCCCCTTCACGTAGGGCCTCGGCGATCAATTCCCTGTCTTCAGGGCTAAGATCTGTTCCACACTCTTTTCCGTACATTTGAAGTGCCATTTTTTGCATTGCCTGGGTTTCTTCCTGTGCCTCCTTAACCGCTTTGGCCGCGTTTGCCAGGAGACTTGATTCAATTCGCTCCGGCAGCGAGATTCGGGGCCATTCCTGAGGGTAATCATTCCATGCCTGGTCTAAAAGTTCCGGGCAGCTAAATGTTTCCGCGGCGCGCCTAATCACTTCCATCGGAGTGCGGATTTTGCCGTATTCATACGCTTCCAGGGTCCTTTCGCTGCAACCAAGCATTATGCCGGCTTCTTTACGGGTCGCTTCATATGCCATCCTGGCTTCCCGCAATTCCGCACACATTTGCAGTGCCATCGTTGTCCCTGCCTCCTTTCACTTGAAAATATAGGAATTAGGCAAATTGCATTCCGCAACGGGTTTCTGATATTTTGTAACCAAGGATAACTAATTCCCACCACCCCCGGTTACCAGGCGCCGGTGCCGGGGAACACCCCTCCATTCAAAGGGTCATTTTACGGGCGTATCCGTTTGTAATTAACCACTGTAAAGCTGCGGCCAGGGTAATGGCGTCAACTCTATTTTGGATTTCTAGGTAATTCATCACGTCAAATTCGCTTACGTCGGCCGGAACATGGCCGCTCCTGCGAAAATTCGGGACTGCGACCATGTATCCAAAGTTGGTTTCAGCTAAGTAAACATCAAACCGGGTGGACCTGCCTATCACGGCATAGTATTCGCTTGCTCTTTCTTCTATCTCTACAAACCAGGTGTTTTTCCCGCTTCCGGCCTGGATAGTTGCCAGTTCTTTTTTTTGGCCGGCTCTGCGGATTTGTTCCAGGATAGCCTGCCTGGCTGCTTCCGTGTTGGTGTATTGTTGGGCAATTGGCATCAGATCATCTCCTTTCTATCTCCACCGTTTTTTGACCAATATAACCGTCAACAATGTCCCGCCCACCTTCGAGAACCAGCCGGACATATTTGGCGTGGATCCTGTGCAGCACTTCAACGACCTTTTTGCCGTTGATGCGGTCGCCTTCTCTGACGCTTTCAATGGGAACTTTGAGTTTCACCGTAATCACCTCCCTACAACCAAATCACTTAGTAACCACAGCCAGAGCGGTGCCATGGCCAGGGCGCCCAGGATCCAGAGCAGCGCTACCAGAGGCATGCACCGGTACCAGCGCCACCGCCACCGCCGCTTCACCGGACGCCGCCCCCGGCCAGCAGTAGCTTTTCCTCCAGGCTTAGTTGCCGTCTTCGAATCCAACGCCGAAATAGGTGCCACACATGATCACCCCCTTGATAGATAAAACTTAACAGGATTTTCCTCCCTCCCGTCGAAAGTGGTAGGTATTCAGGCTACCATTTTGGGAAGGGAGTGAATAATATGTGGAATAAAGATGGTGTTTGCCCGCTTTGCCCCATCTCTCTTTAACCCTCTTAGGAAAGGATTGATTTTTAATGAAAACCTGTCCATTTTCAAAGGAACCGTGCCATATTGACTGTGCCCTTTACACCCCGAAGGGCTGCGCCCTGCTGGTCCTGGCTCTGGTGGCCCTGAAGTTGGTGAAGCTGTAGCTTGTCCCCGCTCCTGCCAGAAATTACAGCCTAACGGCTGTGGCTTGGCGGGATATGCTTAAAACAATGGAGTTACTTTGCCGCCTGTCGCTCTTTTTCCAGGTCCTTAAGCACGGCCTCGTATGCCAGCGGCACAAATAATTCGTCCATTATTTTTTGGGCGCAGGCCAGTTTTTGTTCCGGCGACGCGTCTTTTTCGTCAAGCACCCGGCCGTCCGGCGTCACAAATTTGTACTCCATCCTCGACACCCGGACCACCCCCTGCTTCACTCTATGAGGGCGCTGGGTAGTCCTAATACTTGCAGATTGTGGCAATGGTTTTCACCCCTTTGCCGGCGGTATGCGCGTACCCTAGCCGGTGGGTTTTTAGCTGGCCTGATCTTCGAGAAGGTCGGATAGCTTTACCCCCAGAGCGGTGGCAATTTTGCGAATGGTCGCTATAGAGCCGCCAGTTTCTCCCGATTCCAGTTTGCATATTAGGGAGTTGTCAACGCCAATTGCTTGCGCGAGTTGAACCTGGTTCATACCGCGCATGATTCGTAATTGCTTTATCTTCTGACCCAATTGAACCATATTCACACCTCCTAACAGTATAATATTGATTTAAATTCAATTTGTCAAGGTAAAAAATTGAATTTTATTCAACGGTTTTATAACTTTTCCCACCGTTTTATAATGAGAATTGAATTATATTCAAAGAGGTTAACCATATGGATATTGGGCAACGACTAAAAACCTTGCGCGAAGAGACTGGATTATCTGGCAAAGCTTTGGCTAAACGTGTCAACCTTGACGCTTCACAAATAAGTAAGATTGAAAATGGCGTTACCAGACCATCTCTGGATTCACTCGAAAGGATCTGTGCCGCCCTGGGCGTCAG
>ENA-OSAF01000325-OSAF01000325.1-marine-sediment-metagenome-genome-assembly--contig:-NODE-325-length-15982-cov-20.093552_pt1 | contig 15982 bp, 11 predicted proteins | sample MGYA00237872_ERZ529318 | MGnify/ENA primary metagenome ERZ529318 (study PRJEB26369, sample SAMN03142813) | marine sediment metagenome | biome: marine; feature: borehole; material: sediment... | reverse complement strand
AACGATCCCGAGACGTGGCGGGTCGCGACGCATCCGGGGCCGCCCCCGGAGCCCTGGCCCTGGCCGTGCGGCGCCCGGGGTCGAAGTCGACCTCGAACCCGACCTCGGCCGGGGTCCTGTCAGGGGGCAGAAGCCCCCGGCCGATGAGGTGGCCGGCCACGAGCTCCTCGAGGTCGGCCGGCGTGCAGGACAGCACGCCCACCCGCGCCCCGCCGAACTCGACGGCCAGGTGATGCTCGACGACGACCGCATCGCGCACACGGTCGACCACCGGAGGACCTGTCCGGGCCGTCCCGGCGCGGCCGCGCACCCTCGTCACGGGGACCTCGACCCAGGCCTGGGCAGGCCCCGATGAGCGAGACGTCTGGTCCACCCCCACGCCTCCATCACCTGCTGTCGCCGCCGGCCCCTGCCGCCGCCGGCCGCCGTTCCCGTCCCCGCAGCCGACCGCTCGAGGCCTTCCAGACGCAGCCTACCGCTCGACGGTCGAGACGTACTCTACCTCTCCAGCGGTTCCAGACGGACGGCCGAGACCTTGAGCTCGGGTATCTTCGCCACCGGGTCCAGGGCCGGGTTGGTGAGCTGGTTGGTCGGGCTCTCGGCGAAGTGGAAGGTCATCGAGACCACCCCCCGCGGGGAGCGGTCCGTCACCCTCACCCGGGCGACCACGGCGCCGCGGCGGGAGACGACCCGCACCCGCTGGCCGTCGGCCAGCCCCAGCTCGGCGGCGTCGGCCGGGTTGACCTGGACCCGCTCGTCGGGGTGCAGGGCGCTCAGGCCGGCGGCCTTGCGGGTCATGGTCCCGGTGTGGAAGTGGTAAAGGCTCCGTTCGGTGGTGAGCACCAGCGGGTACTCCTCGTCCGGCTCCTCCGCCGGCGGGCGGAACTCGAGCGCCGCGAAGCGGCCCTTCCCGCTCGGGGTCGGGAACCTCTCGGTGTGCAGGGTCGGCGTCCCCGGGTGGTCGGGAGTCGGGCAGGGCCACTGCAGGCCCTCGGCCTCCAGCCGCTCGTAGCTCATCCCACCGTATATCGGCGTCAGCCGGGCGATCTCCTCCATGATGGCCGCCTCGTCCGGGTAGTCGAACCCCTTGGCGCCCATCCGCCCGGCCAGCTCCGAGACGATGCGCCAGTCGGGGAGCGACCGGCCGACCGGCGGGACGGCCCGGCGCACCCGCTGGACCCGCCGTTCGGTGTTGGTGAAGGTCCCGTCCTTCTCCGCGTAACTCGCCGCGGGCAGGACCACGTCGGCCAGCTCCGCCGTCTCCGTCAGGAAGATGTCCTGGACCACGAGGAAGTCGAGCTTCTCGAGGGCCTCGCGGGCGTGGGAGGCGTCGGCCTCGCTCAGGACCGGGTTCTCGCCGACGATGTAGACCGCCTTGAGGCGCCCCTCGTGGGCCGCGGTCATCATCTCCGGGAGGGTGAGCCCGGGCGAACCGCTGAGCTCGACGCCCCAGGCCTCCTCGAACTTGCGCCTCACCTCGGCGTCTGCGACCTTCTGGTAGCCGGGGAAGACGACCGGCAGGGCCCCCATGTCACAGGCGCCCTGGACGTTGTTCTGACCCCGGAGGGGGTTGACGCCGCAGAAGGGCCGGCCCACGTTCCCGGTCAGGAGGGCCAGGTTGCTCGTGGCGAGGACGTTGTCCGTGCCGTGGGAGTGCTGGGTTATGCCCATGGAGTAGAGGATGGAGGCGGGCTTCTCCCGGGCGTACAGGCGGGCCGCCTCGGCGATTCTCTCCGCGGGGACCCCTGTTATCCGGGCCACGCGGTCGAGGTCGAAGGCCTCCAGGGAGCGCCGGAACTCGTCGAAGTCCTCGCAGCGGGCCTCGATGAACTCCGCGTCGGCGAGCCCCTCCTCGACGATGACCCGCATCATCCCCATCAGCAGGGCCACGTCGGTCCCGGGCCGGTGCTGGAGGAAGATCTCGGCGAACCGGCAGAGGTCTATCTTCCGCGGATTGGCCACGATGAGGTGGGTGCCGTTCCGCACGGCCCTCTTCACGTAGAGGCCGATGACCGGGTGGGCCATGGTGGTGTTGGTCCCGATGGCCAGGATGCAGCGGGCCCCCTCGATCTCCCCGATGGAGTTGGTCATCGCCCCACTGCCGAGAGACACGGCGAGGCCGGCCACCGACGGGGCGTGACAGAGCCGGGCGCAGTGGTCGACGTTGTTGGTCTGCATGACCGCCCGGGCGAACTTCTGGAGCACGTAGTTCTCCTCGTTGGTGCACTTGGCCGAGGCGATGAGGGCGAACTCGTCGCCCTTGTACCGGGCGAACCGCTCGGCGACGAGGTCGAGGGCCTCGTCCCAGCTCACCGGCTCGAGCCTGCCGTTCCGCCTGACCAGGGGCGTCCTGAGGCGCCGCCGGTCGTCGACGAAGGCGTGCCCGAAGCGGCCCTTGGCGCAGAGGTTGCCGCGGCTTATGGGGTGGGCCTCATCGCCCCTCACGCTGACCACGCGCCGGCCGCGGACACCCAGGTAGATACCGCACCCGACCCCGCAGTAGGGGCAGACGGTCCTGACCTCGCGGGCCGGGACGAGGTCGCGCGCGGCGACCAGCGCCCCGGTCGGACAGCTCGCCACGCACTGCCCGCAGGACTCGCAGATGGTCTCGAGGAGCGGTCCCCCGTGGCCCTGGGCCGTCCCGACCCGGTGGACCACTGACAGGGCGCCCACACCCTGGACCTCGCTGCAGATGCGCACGCACCGCTGGCAGGCGATGCACTTGTTGGGGTCACGCTCGATGTCCGGGTGGGACCGGTCGACCGCGTAGCGGCGGGCGCCCGTGGCCGTGACCGGCGGCACCTCGTACTCCTCGGCCAGACGGCGGAGCTCGCAGGTCGTGACGGCCTTGCAGCCGCACTCGAGGCAGCGCTCGGCCTCTCTCCGGGCCATGTCCTCGGGGTAGCCGAGCTCGATCTCCACGAAGCCCCCGACGCGCTCGTCAGGCCTCAGCCTGGGCACGGCCTGCCGCGGGCGGCGCTCCTCCTCCAGGAACTCCGCGCGCCCGGCCAGCTCCTCGAGCTCGCCGCGGCTGACGTTGTAGGGGCGGGCCTCACGGGGCAGCTCCAGGCCCCTGAGATAGGCGTCTATGGACCGGGCCGCCCGCCGCCCGGCGGCGACGGCCTCGACCGCGGTGGCCGCGCCGGTCACCAGGTCCCCGCCGGCGAAGACCCCCTCGAGGCTCGTGGCCAGGGTGGCGGGGTCGGCGGCGACCCGCCCGCGGGCCGTCTCCAGCCCGCTCTCACCGGCCAGGGGCGACAGGTCCGGGCTCTGCCCGATGGCGGCGATGACCGTGTCCACGGCCAGGACGCTCTCCGTGCCGGGGATGGGCTCGGGGCGGCGGCGGCCGCTGGCGTCGGGCTCGCCGAGACGCATCTTGATGAGCTCGATGCCCGTCACCCGGGTCCCGTCACCGACGACCCTGACCGGAGCGGCGAGGAACCGCAGGCGGACACCTTCCTCCTCGGCCTCCTCGACCTCCCACTCGGAGGCCGGCATCTCGGTGCGGGAGCGCCGGTAGACGATGGTCACCTCGCGGGCGCCCAGGCGCAGGGCGGTCCGGGCGGCGTCGACGGCCGTGTTGCCGCCCCCGATGACCGCCACCTTCTCGCCGACCTCGACCTTCTCGCCGGAGGCCACCCGGCGCAGGAAGGATATCCCGGGCAGGACCCCCTCGAGGTCCTCCCCCTCGACCCCCATCTCCACGCTCCGGTGGGCGCCGAGGGCGAGGAAGACGGCCCCGAAACCCTGGTCCAGGAGGCCGGCCACGGTGAAGTCGCGGCCCAGGGCCTTGTTGGTCTCTATCTTCACACCGAGGTCGGTGATGGCCTTTATCTCGCGGTCAAGGATGTCGCGCGGCAGGCGGTAGGCGGGGATGCCGTAGCGCAGCATGCCCCCCGGCTCGGCGAGGGCCTCGAAGACGGTCACCTCGTGGCCCTCCCGGCGGAGATAGTAGGCCGCCGAGAGGCCGGCCGGTCCGGAGCCGACCACGGCCACACGGTGCCCGGTGTCCGGAGCGACCTCGGGCCGCCACGGCTCAGGCCCGGCCAGGTCGGCGTCTGCCGCGAACCGCTTCAGGCGGCAGATGGAGACCGGCTGGTCCACGAGGTTGCGGCGGCAGGCCTCCTCGCAGGGGTGCGGGCAGACGCGGCCGATGACGGCCGGCAGCGGCAGGGCCTCCTTTATGAGCTCCACCGCCTCGGAGTACGCCCCGCGGGCGATGAGGGCGATGTAGCCCTGCACGTCGACCCCGGCCGGACAGGCCAGGTGGCAGGGGGCAAGGCAGTCGCCGTAGTGCTCGCGGAGGAAGCCCTCGAGGGCGGTCCGGCGCGCCGCCACGACCGCCTCCGTCCGCGTCCTCACCACCAGACCGTCGGCGGCCGGCGTCGAGCAGGAGCGGACAAGACCGTAGCCCTCGACCTCGACCACGCACATCCCGCAGGACCCGATGGGTTCCAGCTGGTCGTCATGGCAGAGGGTTGGGATGTCGACGCCGTGCTCTCGCGCGACCTCGAGAAGGCTCTTCCCGGGCCGGACCCGGACCTCCTTACCGTCCAGGGTCATTCGGATGGTTCGCATCACCTGACCGCCTCCCATGGCACGATGGGGCCTTTCATGACCTGAACGTGACGTTATTCCCCGGTGGGTGGGTCAATCCTTTAGCGGAAGAGTCAATCAATTCGGCCGGAAGCCGTCGCCCCCGCGCCCGTCGGCACACTTTTCGGCCGGGTGCGCGGCCGTCGCGATGCGCTTTCCTCTCGCCCGGAATCCACGTGGTTCCGGCCGACCTCCACCGTCGAGCGCCGGGTCCGCGCCTACTCCCCGCCGCGGATGAGGCTCTCGTCGCGCTCGATGGGCCCGGTCGTGTCGATGTGACCGGCGATCGACTCGACCCTTCGGCCCTCCACGAGGAACTGGACGGCCGTTATTGACGGGTCCTCGGTGAGGCTGTTGACGACGGACATTATCGTGAACAGCTCGCCAGCTGAGCCGCCCCAGTGGTTGGTCTGAAGCTCCCGGCTGAAGTCGACATAAGCCACGCCGTCGACGATGTCGAGGGACAGAAGCTTCGTCCCGTCGGGGATGGTCCTGCTGTGGCCGGCCTCGCGCGGCCCGGCGATGAGCTCCCGTATCACGAGTTCGGCGTAGCTCTCCCCCTCGCCGGCGCGGACGACGCGCTCCTCGGGCTCGAGGTACATGGCCTGGCTGTCGCCGAAGTAGAGGACCAGCCTCACCTCGCCCTCTCCGAGCCCCGGGGCGTCCGTCCCGTCATCCTCGGCCGAGCGGGGGCCGAAGGGCAGGAGCGAGCAGCCGCCCAGGAGACCGGCCGCCACGCCCGCCACGACCGCGGCCAAGACCAGGGCCGAGACCAGCGTCGCCCCGGAACCAGGGACCTGCCGTCTGCGCATCCTCTCACCTCCCCGCCTTCCTCAGACCGCCTTCAGACGGAAGACGACGGGGTTCTTCCCGTCCGGACAGGCCAGCTCCACGCTCCCGTCCGGGGCGGCCCACGGGAACGAGCCGCCGGCGGCCAGGGCCCTCACCGTCGGGTAGAGAGCGGCATAGGCCGCGGCGCACATGCCGCCCGGCGTGGTCCCCCCGCAGAGGAAGGTGTCGCCGGGCTTGTGGCCGTGGGCGCACGTGCCCTTCTGCGAGACGACGGTTACCATAACATCCCTCATGTCCGGTCTCCCCTCTTCTCTCCGGCGGGGTGCTCCGGCCGGAATCCTCCCCGCGGCCCGGCTCCCGCCCGGCCCGGGAGTCACGGCGACCCGGGACGCGGCGGGTCAGGGTTCCTCCGGTCCCCGGACGACGGGAACCCTCCCCCTCTCCCGCGACCGCCTCATCTGGGCCTGCTCGATGAGCCACCGGTTGACGAGGACCAGGACGAGCGCAGGCGCCGGGCTCATCCATGCGGCCATGAGGCCTATCGGGACGTATCCCTTCACCAGGAGGTAGGTCTGGACGATGGCCAAAGGGAAGCCGAAGCGGAAGAAGGTGAAGAAATCGTTGAGGAGGTAGTCGTCGACCTGCGTCCACTCGCGGCGCCCGCCGAAGAGGGTGAAGTAAAGGACGTCGGCCGCCAGCTTGGTCACGGCCACCGTCACCATGAGGTACGGGAAGAGCTCGTCCATCCACGCCACCCCGCCGTGGAGGACCCTCACGACGAGAAGCGAGAGCCCGTAGGCCAGGACGCCCAGTCCGACGAAGCGGAAGAGGTCGGCCGGGGTCGGGAGGGACCCGGCCCCGTCGCGACCGCGGCGGGTCTGCCCCTGCTGTTGCGTCCCTTCGCCGGCACCTCGGAACAGCCTCATGGTCGGTCCCCACCCGCCGTAAGGTTCTTCTCGTAGACGACGACCTCCTCCGACGGTCCCGCGGGCGGCCACCCCGGCCGCACGACCCTCATCAGCTTCTCCCACTGGCTCCGGGGCAGGCTGAGTGCCATCTCGGTCACCGTGCCCCCGCTTTGGATGGCGGCGACGGCCGCCGCCAGGAGGGAGGCGACGGTCTCACCTGTGGCCTCGAGGTAGAAGACTGTCGCCGACGCTCCACCGTCACCCTGGTCCTCCGGCTCCTGAGGACGGCCGGCCGGCCTGTGCCACAGGACGAACCCGTCAAGGCCCCGGGCGGCCCTCGTGTCGGTAGCCCCTTCCGCTCCAGCTTGCCCCGGCCGCGCCCGGGCCTTGCGCTCGCTGACGAGCATGCGGCCCGCCTCGAGATGCCCCGCGAGGGTCTCCCGGGTGAAGTCGTCGACCCGCCAGGGGTCACCGGGCGGAGCGGCCAGCCCCGGCGGGTCTATGGCCCCCTCGCGGACGGCGCGCTCGCACAGGGCCCAGGCGTCCTCGAGGTCGGCCGGCCGTCCTACCCTCACCCGCGACAGGTCGGGCGCCTGTCGGAAGGGCCTGAGGTCACGTATCCCGTCGGCGATGACGAACCGGCCGCGCGCCCTGAAGCCGAGCTTTCCCCTTATGAGCCGGTGGACGGGGTCGTTGGTGACGGCCGTGAAGAGCCTCGCCGAACGGTAGCCCAGCCTCTTGCACTCGTCGAGGATATAGGCGGTGAGAGCCGTGGCCACGCCGCGGCCCTGGAAGTCGGGGTGGACCCTCATGGCCTGGAGCCAGGCCGTCTCCCCGCGCCCCGCCGCCGCGCAGACGGCGACCAGCCGCCCGCCCAGCTCCGCGACGTAGAAGCCGCCTCTCTCCTCGGCGAGCATGTCGTCAAGGGCATGCGGAATCCAGTCGTTCGGGAACAGCGACGAGAGGGCCAGGATGCGTCCACGGTCCTCGGGCCCGGCCCGCCTGAAGGCGAACGGGAGGGAAGAATATGACATGGGGGCCGACCTCCCTTCCACCCGCTTGGCTTCATGATGCTCCACTCCGCTCTCCGGTTTCGGGACCCGCCGGGACCGCCCCTGCCGCAGGAACAGGCCGGCCGCTCCCGCCTTCCCCCGGGCCCGCCGGGTAGGAAGGAGGCCCCAGCCGTAGAATAGGAGGGCGTATGCCTTGCGCCCGGGCCGCCCGCCGCGGGTCGTCGCGGTCCTGACGGGTCTTCCCGCTCCGGCCGGCCGCCCCGGTCCGGCGGCGGGCCTCCTACATGGCCCCGAACCATCCGCCCGCGGCGCCTGCGAGGGGGGACCCGATTGGAGAGCTACCTCAAGCACCTCGTCTCAAACCAGCCCGCCGACTATGTCGAGATCCGCGTGGAGGAGTCGCGGAGGACCCGCATCGAGTTCCGCGGCCCGACGCTCGACAGCCTGGGCGAGTCCGTCGACTGCGGCGGCTGCGTCCGGGCCCTGGTGGACGGTGGCTGGGGGTTCGTGAGCTTCAACCGCCTCGAGGGCCTGGAGGAACATGTCGCCCTGGCCGTCAGGCAGGCCCGGCTCGCCGGCGAGCGGGTGTCCGGCAGGAGCCGGCTGGCCGACGCCCCCGTGATCCAGGACAAGGTCACAGCCGAGCTCGAGGAGGACCCGCGCCAGGTGCCCCTGGCGGTGAAGAAGGACATCCTCGAGAGCTACAACCGGCAGGTCCTCGACTTCGGACCGCCCATCGTCTCCTCCCGCGTCGTCTACTTCGACAAGTTCACCCGCCTTCACTTCGCCAACTCGGCCGGCACCTACATCGAGCAGGAGAAGTTGGACCTCGGGGGGGCCGTCGTCGCCATCGCCCACCGCGACGGCGACACGCAGATGTTCAGCCGCGGGTTCGGCTCCTCGAACACCTTCGGTGTCGTCCGCGGGTTCGAGGAGGCCGTGGAGGACGCGTGCCGCAGGGCCGCGGCCCTCATCGAGGCTCCGGTCGTCGAGGCCGGGGAGTACACGGTCATCGTTGACCCTATCCTGGCCGGGGTCTTCGTCCACGAGGCCTTCGGCCACCTCTCCGAGGCGGACAACGTCTACGAGAACCCGAACCTCCAGAAAGTCATGACCCTCGGCCGGGAGTTCGGAGGCCCCCACCTCAACATCTATGACACCGGGCTCAGGCCCGGGGTGAGGGGCTACCTGAAGTACGACGACGAGGGCGTCCCGACCCAGCGGACCTACCTCATCAAAGAGGGGAAGCTGGTGGGACGGCTGCACTCCCGCGAGACGGCCGGCAAGATGGGTGAGAAGGTGACCGGGAACGCCCGGGCCCTCGACTACCGCTTCCCGCCCATCTGCCGGATGAGGACGACGGGCATTGAGCCGGGTGAGGCGACCTTCGAGGACATGCTGAAGGGAATCAAGCTCGGGGTCTACGTGCGGTCGGCCTACGGCGGGGAGACGGCCGGGGAGATGTTCACCTTCACCGCAGGCGACGCGCGGATGATCCGAGACGGGAAGCTCGCCGAGGTCGTGAAGAACGTCACCCTGACCGGGAACGTTTTCCAGACCCTGAAGAACATCGACATGATCGGCAACGACGAGCGCATTCGCGACGGCGCGGGCGGGTGCGGTAAGGGTCGCCAGGGCCCTCTGGCCACCAGCATGGGCAGCCCGCACATCCGCATCCGGAACGTCGTCATAGGGGGGAAGGCCCGTTGACCGCCAGAGCCAGGGAAGGGAAGACCGCCTTCGCCTTCGACGCCGAGGCCCTGCTCGACAAGGCCCGCCGGCTGGGGTGCAGCGAGGCGGAAGTCTTCGAGACGGGGGTCGTCACGACCCCGGTCAGCTTCGAGAACAACAAGCTGAAGTCGGTCCAGACGGCGGAGACGGCCGTCGCCGCCGTGCGGGTCATCAAGGACGGGCGGCTGGGGTTCGCCACCTCGTCGCGGAGCGGTGACACCGAGGTCGTCGAGATGGCCGTGCGTGCGGCCGCGTTCGGACCCGAAGCGGCCCTCTCCTTCGCCGCCCCGAGTCCCGTGCGGACCGACCTCGAGACGTACGACGAGGCCGTCGTGGACTGGCCGCTCGAGGAGATGCTGTCCGTGGGCGAGGAGCTCACAGACCACATCCGCTCCTTCGAGGACGGCGTCCTCGGCGGGGCCACGGTCGAGAGACACCGGGCCTACGTCCGGGTGGCGACTTCGGCCGGCCAGGACGTCGTCACCGACGGGACGGGCTACTTCCTCCTGGCCTCGGGCGAGCTGGTCGAACCTGACAACATGATCCACATCTTCCGCTTCAAGGCCGGGCGGAGGCTCGATTTCGACCTCGAGGCCATCAAGAGCGACCTCGCCCGGATGTTCCGTCACGCCCGGCACAACGTTCCCTTCCGGGGAGGGCGCTATCCCGTGGTCTTCTCCCCGATGGCGGCCATGGACCTCATCAGCCCTGTGGCCGCCTGCGTGGACGGCATGGCCGTCGTCAAGGGGGAGTCCCCCTGGCGGGACAGGGTCGGCGAGAAGCTGTTCGCCGACGAGTTCACCCTTCACGACGACCCGACCCTCCCCTGGGGTGTCCACACGACCCCGTTCGACGACGAGGGCGTCCCGACGAGGAAGAGGGCCATAATCGACAGGGGCGTCCTCAAGGATTTCCTCCTCGACCTGCGCTCCGGAAAGGCCCTCGGCCGCGCGAGCACGGGCAACGGCTACCGGGCCGTGCCGCAGGCCATGCCGGCCCCCAGGGCCTCCAACCTCGTCCTGGAGCCGGGCAAGACCCCGGCAGCCGACCTCGTCGCTGAAATCAAGGAGGGCCTTCTCGTCGAGCGCCTGATGGGGGCCTGGGCCGGCAACCCCTACGCCGGTCAGGTGTCGGGGAACGTCCATATCGGCTTCAAGATAGAGAACGGCGAGGTCACCGGTCGGGTCAAGGACTGCATGGTCTCGGTGAGCGTCTTCGAGGCCTTCAAGACCGGCCTCGTGGCCCTCGGCCGGGAGCTCGAGGTGACCCCGGACGGGGCGTTGCTGCCCCATATCCTGCTCGACGGAGTGAGTGTGAGCACCAAGGCTTAGCCGGAAGGCCGGGCGGCTAGGTCCGCAGGAAGTCGAGGATCTTCATGTGGAGCTCGGCTATCTTCTCGAGGCGGAGCGTGTAGTAGATGTAGTTGCCTTCCTTCTCGCTCGAGATGAGGTCCGACTCGCGGAGGAGCTTCAGATGACGCGAGACGGTCGGCTCGGCCAACCCCAGCTCCACGGCCAGCCCCTGGGTGCACTGTCTGTCCTGCATCATGAGCTTCATGATCTTCAGGCGCGTCTCGTCGGCCAGGGTCTTGAGGAGGCGTGAGAGCTCCTCCGGCGGGACGAGGGTGTCCCTCCGCAGGTAGACCCCTGGCGGGACGGAGAAGGACATGAGGAGGCGCCCCTCGGAGAGTTCGAAGATGCTCTGGGGCGAGACGAAGAGCGACGGGAAGAGGACGATCTCGTCCAGCTCGTTCAGGGACACGTCCACCGGGGTGGGGGTGTTCTCGATGACGACGACGTTCGGCTTCATCCGGCGGACCCTGCGGTCGCCGCGCGAGATGAGGCCGCCCCCGAGCCGGGTCAGAAAGCGCGGCAGGGACTCCCGGGCGAGCCGCTCGGCCTCCTCCTTTATCCCCTTCACCAGGAGGAGCTCGACCCAGTAGAACTCCTCCTCGAAGTATTCGCTCCAGTAGGAGACGAGGAACCGGCAGAGTTCCCGGCGCACCTTCTCGGGGTCCCTGAAGAAGCGGGCCATCTCCTCCCGGCGGCGGGAGTCGTCTATCTCGAGCCTGCGGCAGACGACCTCGACGTTCGACGGAGACTCGAAGGCCGCCTCTATCTCCATCGGCGGGACCTGCTCGCCGAAGAGGAGGAAGACGAACCGGGTGATGGGCATGGCCTGGAGACGCTCGATGACCTCCCCGAAGCTCAGCCGGTCGAGGTCGGGCATGTCCAGGGCGAGGTCGATGAGGTAGAGCCACTCGCGGATGTTGTCCCCGAAGTACCTTATCTCCCGGTAGGTCTCAGGGGATATCCTCTCCTTGAACCGGATGACCCACGGCAGGAGCGCCCCGTGGTGCTGGGGGTCATAGAGCACCTGCAGACTCAGGACGGTCTCGATGTAAGGCGAGTACATGAACTTGACGCGGCTCTTGGGATCGGAGTTGACGGCTATCGACAAGGAACAGCTCACCACCGGCCAAAGCAGGCTGACCCCTCACCCCGGCCCGCGCCGGTCGCCCGGGGCCTCAGCGACGCGCTCCGTTCCGGCGTCACCGCTCACAATAGTAGTTCGGAGGCTCCTTCGTGATTTCGACGTCGTGGGGGTGGCTCTCCTTGAGCCCGGCCCCGGTAATTTGGATGAACTCTGCCGTTTCCTGGAGCTCCCGGACGGTGCGGGCGCCGCAGTAGCCCATCCCGGCGCGCACGCCCCCGATGAGCTGGTGGACCATGTCGGCGAGGGCCCCCCGGTAGGGGACCCTGCCCTCGACACCCTCGGGCACGAGCTTCGTCTCGCTGAGTTCGTGCTCCTGGAAGTAGCGGTCCTTCGAGCCCGCCTTCATGGCCGCGAGCGAGCCCATGGCCCGGTAGACCTTGTAGCTCCGTCCCTGGTAGATCTCCATCTCGCCCGGGCTCTCCTCCGTGCCGGCCAGGAGGCTGCCGATCATCACCGCCTGCGCCCCGGCCGCGAGGGCCTTGGTGATGTCCCCGGAGGACTTGATCCCGCCGTCGGCGATGATGGTGACCCCGCACCGGCGGGCCTCGGCCGCGGCCTCGAGGATGGCCGTGAGCTGCGGCACGCCGACGCCGGCCACCACGCGGGTGGTGCAGATGGAACCCGGTCCGACGCCCACCTTGACCACGTGGGCCCCGGCCTTAGCGAGGTCCCTCACCCCCTCGGCCGTGGCCACGTTGCCGGCCACGATGACGACCGAGGGGAAAGCCCGGCGGAGCTCTCTCGTCAGGCGGATGACGTTCTCGGAGTGGCCGTGGGCGCTGTCGATGACGATGACGTCGACACCGGCCGCCACAAGGGCCTCGGCCCGCTCCAGGCTGTCACGGGCGACGCCGACGGCCGCGCCGGCGAGGAGGCGGCCCTTGGCGTCCTTGGCCGCGTTGGGATACTTCTCGGCCTTCTCGATGTCCTTGATGGTGATGAGGCCCTTCAAGCTGAAGTTCTCGTCGACGAGGGGGAGCTTCTCGATCTTGTGTCGGGCGAGGATCTTCTTGGCCATCTCGAGGGTCGTGCCCACCGGCGCGGTGACGAGGTTCTCGCTGGTCATGACCTCCCTGATGGGACGGTCGAAGCGCTCCTCGAAGCGGATGTCCCGATTGGTGATTATGCCGACGAGACGCGAACCCTGGACGATGGGAACCCCTGAGATGTGGTACTTCTCCATGAGGGCGACGGCGTCGGCCACCGTGTTGTCGGGGCCGAGGAAGAAGGGGTCCACGATGACCCCGTGTTCGGAGCGCTTGACCTTGTCGACCTCTGCCGCCTGGTCGGTGATGGACAAGTTCTTGTGGATGGTGCCGAACCCGCCCTGGCGGGCCATGGCTATGGCCATGCGGGCCTCGGTCACGGTGTCCATGCCCGCGCTCACGATGGGGATGTTGAGGCGGAGGCCCGGGGCGAGCTCGACGGAGGTGTCGACCTCGCGCGGGAGGACCCCCGAGCGCCTCGGAACGAGGAGCACGTCGTCGAAGGTGAGTCCGAGACGCGGCGCGAGCGGGCCGGGGCCTCCGCCCCGGGCGGCCGCCGGGGTGCGTTCGGACGGAGCTCCGCCCCCGCGGGAGGGGTCTGGGACTCGACTGGCGGTTCCGGGCATGAGCGGCCTCCCAGCCCGCCGCCGGGGGGAGAAGGTCTTCCCGGGCGGCGGCAGATTTTCTCTAGGATAACACCGCTCCTCGGACTGGACAACCTTTCGGCGGAAGGCCCCCGGCGGAGGACCTCTGGTCGCAGGGGCGACCTCGACCTCAGGCGTCCCATCCGGCCCCGGAGCGCGAAACCCCTCCCCGCCGGGCAGACCGGTGCCGCGGGGAGGAAGGCCGCCGCGGCGGCTCGAAGTTGAGCCGACGAGAGCGGAGGGGCGGAGGGGGAGAGATGAACGTGGATGCTGGCGGGAAGTCCGGTTTCGACGAGGTCCGCGAGGGGGTCCTCTCCGGGAGGCTCGACCCGCGCATCGCCCTGGAGTGCCTGCTTGCCGTGAAGCTGGGGCTGAGGTCTGCCGCTATCGTCACCATCCCGGCCGAGCTGCCTGACGGCGAGGTCCTCGGCGCCCAGGTCGACTACGAGTTCAAGTGCCGCCTGGCCGGACAGGCTCCGGACCTGAAGACGCGCCTCGGAGACACCGTGCAGCGCAAGAAGATGCCGCCGGTCGCCTTCAAGGCCTACCTCCTCCGGTCGAGCTTCGAGAGGAACGTGGTCGGGAGTGAGTCCTACCGGGCCCACCGACGGGCGGCGGAGGACCTGGGGCTCGAGGTCATGGAGTCCGAAGTGCGCCCGACCATCCGCGAGTGGTACCTGTGCCTCCCGGAGAACCGCGAGGCCGTCTCCGAGGTCCTCCGGCGCCGCCACGAGATCCAGAAGGAGATGCGCCAGAGGTTCAAGCCTGGCGACCCCATCGAGTTCTACATCTACCCCGAGGAGCGCGACCCCGAGCACCTTCGGACTCTCGGCGCTCTTCTCGGCTACCCGCCGTGCTGTGTCGAGGAGTACCTGAAGGAGCGCGTCACGGAAGAGGACGCCCCGGCCGACATCCCCGAGGAGCGGGCGGCCCGCCAGGTCGCCCGGTGGTCGGCGGAGAAGGGCTCGGACCCGCCGGCGGCCGCTTATTGGCTCAAGGACTTCTTCCCGTGCCGCCCGGACTGCCCGCAGGCCTCGGCGAAGGGGGACGGTCTCCGCCGCGCCCTCGCCGCCCTCGACCCTGAGCTGGCGCGGCGCTACGACGACATCCGCCGCCAGAACCTGGCGCGGGTCAGGACCGGACCCGAGAAGATCCGCGAGCACGAGGAGTGGCTCCGCCGCCGCTAGGCCAGGTCCAGAAGGTTCCCGTCCGGACCGAACGGGAGCGGCCGCCAGGGCCCATGCGCCTCGGGGAAGTAGGCGGAGAGCGCTTCGGAGACCCAGACCCGGTCGAGCCGCCGCGTGTCCGACAGGCGCAGGGCCCTCACCCGGCGCCAGTCTTCGAGATGAAGGGACTCCAGCGCCGCACGCACCGCCTCCCTGTCGTTGGGAAGGACCGGGGGAAGGGCGGCCCTCTGCGTGAAGGTCGTCGTGAGGGCGTTCTTCAGGGTCTTGGGCCAGTCGATGTCGCGGGCCAGCCTGGCGGTGGTGAAGTCGGCCAGCCCGATGCCGTTGGCGTTCCCGGCCGACGCCGCCGTGAGCCTGAAGACGACGAGGCGCCGCACCCTGGGACGCTCGGGCTCGGGGTACTCCCAGACCCGCCTCCGGCCGATGACGCGCGTGTCCATCCCCGTCCCGGCGATGTCCTTCCCCATCCGGTCGACGAGAAGGAGGTCCAGGTCGTCGATTGGGAGGCTCGGTTCGAGGTGCCGGGCCAGGGCCAGGCACCGGGCTTCGACCGCCCTCACCTCCTCCCAGCGTCCCCCGCAGGGTTCGACGGCGGCCAGCTCACCCGCCGCGTCCTCGACGGTGGCGAGACCCCCGGCCAGGGGCAGCCGCCGCGCCAGGGCCCGGCTCATGTCGATGACGGCCGGCTCGATGCCGACGGCGCCGTGGCGGTGGACCTCGGCCGAGCCCTCCGGCCCCCCGATGCCGACGGCGAGCATCTTCAGAAGGCCGCTTTGAATCTCCCCGTCGAACGAGGGGTGGCTCCTCACCCGTCCGAGGAGGACCACCGCCTCCGCCGCGAGGGCGAGGGGATGGGCGAAGACCCTGCGCCCCCACGGGGTCTTCCCGACGAGGACCATGCGGGCGCAGTCGAGGATGGGGGCGCCCGCCGACCGGGGCGTCACCCCCAGGGCGGCCAGGACCTCCCTCCGTCCGGAGGGTGTCGCCCCACCGTGGCTGCCCATGGCCGGGAGGAGGAACACGTCGAACCCCCTCGCGCGGAGGAGACCGACGAGTTGCCGGAGGAGGGCCCCAAGGCCGGCGAGCCTCCGGCTTCCCACGGTGACGGCCACGCGGGCGCCCACCCTCAGCCCCGCCCTCCGGCAGAGCCCGTCCGCGAGCCAGAGCACGGCGCCGCGCGCGGCGCGGGCCGCGACCCCGGGCGAGGCCCGGGGATGGTCCAGGGTGACCGGGGCGAAGCGCGGCCAGGTCCTGCAATCCCTCAAGACGCTCTCCCCCGCGGCCACGATATTCAGGAGGTGAGGCCGGGGACGATGAGTCTCGCCCCGCGCGGGAGGAGGGCCTCGAGGTCGGCCGGGCCCCGCCCGAAGAGGTCGAGCCCGTCGGCCCCGAAGGACACCGGGGGCAGGAAGACCAGGTCACCCCCCTGGACGGCCCGTGCGCGCACGAGGAGCTCGAGGGCGCAGGCGAAGTCGCTCACGGTCAGAAGGCCGGCCGCGGCGATGGAGCCCCCGAAGGACCGGGAGGCCACGGAGACCACCCGCACGGCCGGGCCGGTGCCGGCCGCGGCCCGGAACCCCATCTCGAGGGGGCCGGCTCCCAGAGCGGAGGTGAGGACCAGGACCCTCC
>ENA-OSAF01000324-OSAF01000324.1-marine-sediment-metagenome-genome-assembly--contig:-NODE-324-length-16060-cov-22.454483_pt1 | contig 16060 bp, 20 predicted proteins | sample MGYA00237872_ERZ529318 | MGnify/ENA primary metagenome ERZ529318 (study PRJEB26369, sample SAMN03142813) | marine sediment metagenome | biome: marine; feature: borehole; material: sediment... | reverse complement strand
TTGGAAATACCCTCGGAGGTGCTACCCTTGATATCATTAACCGCTGAGTGCTCCTTTTGCGGTAAGAGACTGTCACAGGATCAGATTGTCCTCCTTGGATGCTGCCCTCTCTGCCAGTCATGCTATGAGAGTTTGAGGAGGGTTAAGCCATGAGGGCTGAAAGGTGCCACGCTGAAAGGTGCCACGCATTTTCCCAGTTTTCACCAACTCGCTGCCTTCTGCCCAACCCCAGGATTTGCCGTCATTTCAGCGTGAAGGAATACCTGTGCTCCCAGCCCTGGCTGAAAGAGCTGAAAGAGCTGAGAGGGGAGGTGGGTGCGGTTGTTCGTTAGCGCCCTTGAGCTGCTAATAGAGTCAGGCAGGTGTCCATGCCAGGGAGAGCTGGAGAGAGTGGGGGAAGGATGGAAGTGCACCAGATGCGGCTGGGAAATTGTAGAGGTTAGTAGAGATGCCTGAGGTCAAGTATCCGGGGCTGAACCGCATGGCGGAGGAATTGAGCAGAATTCTGAACAAGCACCCGGCAGCAGTTCGTAATACCATCCTGAGCAACGTGAAGCACTTGCTTGAGAACATTCCGCCTGATGAGCTTCTCTCAATCTTTGAGGAGGATAGAAAAGGTGGGGAAGGTGGGAAAGATGGACGATGAGACTCTCTGGGCTATCGCCCTTAACGGTTCCCCCATGGCCGCTGCTTTTGCCCTTGCTATCCTTGACGAAAGACTCGGGGGCAAAATCTCCGAGCTGAAAAAGAAGCTGGATGAGATGGATACTCCCCACCGCAAGAACAGCCTGGCCGGCGAAGTGGGAAGGAGGGTAGAAATTGGCTTCCGCTGACATCGTGAGAAGAAACGAGAAAGCATATTTCAACGGCCTTAAGGGTGAGCAGTACGCCTTAACCCTATACGATCAGATTGAGCTCCTTGATAGGCTGATTGATGCGAGGATTGGCGACAGGCTCACAGAGATAAAGACGTGCCAGGAGTGGCAGAGCAACGGAAAGCGAAGGTGCAGAGGGCGCTTTGTGCTGGATGAGGAGCAGCATAAATACCTGGTTGAGAATGGCGGTTACTACCTCTTTATCGTTCTGATGGATGACGGTTCTGTCAGTTACAGGTTTGTTAGAGCTTCTGAGATTCAGTTTAAGAGGAAAATAAGCTGGCTAAACATTTTCTCCGGCGAAATTACCGGGGAAGCCCCCGAAAGGGCTGGTGGCAATGCTGTGATGGCTGCCAGCCCCGGGAGGTGAAAAGCCATGGTGGAGACGGGAAAGGAGAAGGGAGTTAAGGAAGTTAAGGAGGCTGGAAAAGTGGAGAAGGCCGAGAAGGTCGAGAAAAAGAATGGAAACGGAAACGGAGAGAAAACAGTAAAGAAACCTGTCGAGACGGTGAACATCTTCACCAGCAACGGGATGCTTAGTTTCAGCGTGTGGGAGGGAGGTAGCATAAGCGTCAGGGTTAGCAAGAGGAAGGATGGAAGCGATGAGTACGAGAACGTCTGGAGCGGCAGGATAAACCCTGTTGACTTCATAAGCCAGTTTGGAGAGCTCAGGACTGTTGCCAAGACTGCCCAGGATGAGCTTAAGAAGATTTTAGGCCAGGAAATCTAACCCTCTTTTTCTTTTTGGTGATTGCCATGGCTGCGGACATCAAGCTCTCAAACGTCACAAATCCCGATTATTTCGGTAAGGAGAGGAAGATAGGCAAGCACTCCAGGAAGCTTTACGGCGAGACGTTCACAAGTCCTAGGGTGATTCTCCCGCCAGACTATAACGGTTTCATCGGTAAGTGTTACAGGCTTTACGAGGCTGACGTGGAGGTAACTGAGGAGTTGTGGAGCTATAACAGGGTGATAAAGGGTAAAGCGTTGATTCTGGTGATTCCTGAGAGCATTGAGGAGGAAATGAAGGATTACGATGAGGATACGGACTGGGAAGACTGGGATGGCGAGCTGGAGTGATTGCATGGACGTCCACGTGTGGACACATTACGGTCCTATGCTTGTGGTCACAGGGAGCTCTGCAGGAGTGTGGACACAAAGATCCGGAGCTGTGGACACGTCAGGCCCTGTGTGGACACAATCCTGGAACCTCGAGGTGTGGACACAGAGAAGATCCAGGACTGTGGTCACAGCAGCAGCTCTGGATGTGGACACAACAACCAGGGAGCTGTGGTCACATAGCTTAGCATGAAGCGGGTTGTTGTTGCCACTTCTCCATTCATTGAACCTCACGAATTTTTAGGAGTAGATTTGGAACTCTACACCATCAGACCTAATGCTGTTTTAATCCTCCCCGAACTCAACGCTAAAGTTCTGGAGAAGCACAGGCTGGTTACAATAATCGGAGAATACAGGGAGCCGGAAGAAGATCCATTTGAGAAGTGGCAGAGGGAAAGCATAGACCCTCTGGAATTCTTGGAGGACTCAGGTGAATCCAAAGACCCAGTAAAGGCGTGGGCTGAGGCAGAGCTTCAAAAGGAGTACTCCAAACCCTCACCAGATCCCAACCGCATCGTAGAACTCCGCATGATAGCAAAAGGCCTTAATCCTGCGGCGATTCTAAGCAACGACACAACCAGGCCAGCTAAGCCAGCCAGACCCTCACCAGCCACCCCGACCCAATCCCACCAAGGATGCCCCACGGGTTTATGTTCACCCTTTAGTATTACAGTACAGGCCCAAAATTTTGAGGATTTTATTGAAGAGGATGAATTCAAATATGAGGGGCAGAAGCTGAGGCGAGCCCTCGAAACTTTCGGGCTGAGATGCATAACAACGCTGCAGGCTGCCAGGATTTCTGGCCTTAATCAGATTGATTTGAGCGGTTACGCAATTCTCGATTATGGTTATACGAGGGTTGAGCTGCATGAGGAATTTGCCAGGCTTTTACATGATTTGGGATATGATATTGAGAAGGATTTTGCTTTAACGCTTCTCTTCGAAGAGTATCGTTGCGAAAAGCACGGTTATGTTTACAAACCCGTCATAGACTGGGAAAAGAAGTTCTTCAATGAAGATGGAGATAAGAAGAAGAGCTTTAAGCTGATTGCCGGGCGCTTGCATCCCTTAAAGAAGTATTCCGACAGTAAGCGCTACTCAGCCTTAAAGCTGGAGCAGATAAGAGCGATAAATGACGTTGCCAGCCAGGAGGCTGTAAGCTATAGAGTTTTTGATGGGTTCCTTAAGAAGGTGAGGCAGAGGGATTTGGCTTTGCTCTGGATGGTGTTTACGATACCTGACAAGCTGAGCAGGGATTTCGCCAGCTATACGCTTGCCCATCCTGGTAAAGTAGAGGATCTGATGAGAAAAGCTGTTAGATCCACCCTTAAGAGGTTCCTTAGGAAGTATCTGAAGAAACATGAGAACGTTCCATTATATGGCGATTTCAAGATGGGCGGGCTTATGAATGTCCATATCTGGAGCAGCAGCGAGCCAACAAAGCCCCATTTTCATGTTCACGTCATGCTCTGGAATATAGTTATCCATGAGGGAGAGATTATCAGGTTCAGCCCCTATTTCCCCAAAGAATGGTTGAAAGAGCTCAGAAAACTCTGGGCGAGTGAGCTCAGGAAGAGGGTTAAGAAAAGTGACGTTTACGTATGGACAGATCCCTTCCGCTGGGAGGAGGATTTTGATTCTTTCAACATCTACACTTCATACACCTGGCTTGACAAAGATGAGAGCGGGGAGCTAAAAGGGGCTGGCAGAATTGCTCATCATCTCCGCTACAACTCCCGAAAGGCTGTTGTTGATCTAAATGTGTTCTTTTACTCTGGAGTTAAGGCTGATGAGCTTACCGATAAGGAGAAAGAGTGGGTGAAGTTTCTCCTTGAATACAGTAACAGAACCAGCAATTTTGGCTTTATGAACAACTGGCGGAAGGTGTTTGGGATAAGGAGAGACGTGGTGGAGGAGTTTCTGGAGAGGCTCCAGAGGGAGCATTATGAGTATTGCCCCATCTGCAAAGCTAAGCTGGAATACGTCAGGCTCACAACTATTGATGAGGTAGTGAGGCGTCGCCGTTTACTGGTGCTCTGGTATTTCGATAGAAGGATGAACATAGAGGTTTGGAGGGGGTTATAGACCTTAGAGGAGGATAGCCCCGCGGGGATTCGAACCCCGGTCGCCGGCTCCAAAGGCCGGCATGATTGACCGCTACACCACGGGGCTTCATCAAATCTGCCATTGTTCCAGTTTTTATTGTTTTCCCATGATGATCTTAGATTCTCGTTAAACTTCCAGCGATATTGGTGGTGAACGTCTTTTCCTGTTCAATGATCACAGCTCCCTCCAAAATTCCAGTTCTGACATATATTTTGGCCTTAAGAAGAATTTTGGATCTTTCTCCATTCTTTAAATGTTTTATCCACCATTCTGGAATTTTTTTGTTATCTAAAAACAGAACGATTTCAAAATCCTTGGTTTCCCCCGTCCTGACTGTAATGTCTAAATTATTGCTTCCTTTTCCAGCTAAAACATCATTTATGGTTATCTCGTAATCTATTCCGGTAATCTCAACATCCAGTATGCCACTGTTCACCAGTTTGCTCGACATTACCACTTCAGTGACAAGATTTGATACCTCCCCTCTATTCAGCTCGATATCTTCTATTGCAAAGATTTCTTTTCCGGCAGCTTTGAATTCAATGTCATCAATATTCATTCTGAAAATATCGGTCTTCAGGGTTTCTGTGAACTTTTCTGAAGATTCGATATCTGTCACGAAAATGTCAGTAATAGTACGCACCTTTATCACCATTTCACTGGTCTCGTTTGATTTCATGTGTGATACCCAGAGATCTCTTATCCTTTCATTGTCAATTTTCATGTTCAGAATGGCTTTGTTGGTTTCAATTTTTTCTGCATGGCCTTGGGCGATTTCAATGCCATTTATGTACACTGTGGATTCGATATCCTTCAACGGAAGAAAAGGTAGTGGATTATCCAGCATGACCTCGGCTTTCAGTTCAGAATAGCTTTCAGTAATGTTCCCCCAGTATGCATTCATTTCCGTAACTTCAGGCTGAATGCAGCCTGAAATCACAATGACGACTGAAAGTGAAACAATCAGCAACCTCATACCTTTCAACAATTTAAAATTGTGCAGATAATATTTTGGTTCCCATTCACGTAAATTTTTAAAAATCATAGATTCAACAACCCACATGGCTCTGGATGACTATTTTGAGTTTAAAAAATTCGGGACGGACATGAGAACAGAGATCCTTGCAGGAGTGACGACCTTCATGACAATGAGTTACATAATCTTTGTAAATCCGCTGATTCTGAGCGATGCCATAGGAAAAGAGGCCATACCAAGCTTGGTAACTGCAACAGCACTTTCCGCAGGAATTGCCACCATAATAATGGGCCTTTATGCCAGAAAGCCCTTTGCTCTCGCTCCCGGCATGGGGTTGAATGCCTACTTCACATACGGTGTGGTTCTGGGAATCGGTTATTCCTGGCAGATAGCCCTTGCAGCGGTGTTTGTTGAAGGATTGATTTTCATAGCACTCTCATTGTCAGGTGTACGAACTGCCGTGATAAACGCCATCCCGGCAAGCCAGAAATATGCCATTGGAGCAGGTATCGGACTTTTTCTGACACTGATTGGTATGAAAGCAGCGGGAATTGTTGTTGATAGTCCGGCAACCCTTGTAACTCTCGGAACTCAGAATTTCTCAAGTCCTGAGTTCTGGGTTGCGATGATCGGACTTGTCATTGCCTTCCTTCTCATGGTGAGAAATGTGCCCGGAGCTTTGCTCTTCTCAATCATAGCTGCCACGCTTGTTGCAGTTGTGGTGGGTGTTTCTCCGCCTCCAGATAGTATTTTCGCACTACCAACCCTCGATAAAACACTGTTCCAGCTTGACCTCTCAGGACTTCTCAGTGTTGGAGCCATAGGGGTTGTTTTTGCATTCTTCATGGTTGACTTCTTCGACACCCTCGGAACGGTTGCTGGACTGAGCGCTAAGGCAGGTTTTATGAAAGAGGATGGAAGCATTCCTGACAGCGAGAAAATACTGCTAACAGACGCTATAGGAACCTCATTCGGTGCACTGCTCGGAACTTCAACCGTGACAACATATATAGAGAGTGCTGCAGGTATAGAGGAGGGTGGCAGGACAGGAATGACAGCAGTTGTTGTTGGACTGCTTTTCCTTGCAATAGGACTCTTCGTCTCTCCGATTGCGAAAATTATCCCATCTCAGGCAACCGCTCCAGCCCTGATGATAGTGGGGTTTTACATGATTACAGTTGTGAGAAACATAGACTTTGACGATCTGACCGAAGCTCTGCCGGCATTCTTTGTGCTTGTCACAATCCCCTACACCTACTCGATTGCAGATGGGATCGGAGCAGGATTCCTGAGCTACGTCATACTGAAGGTGGTTGCAGGAAGATACAGGGAGGTACATCCGCTGATGTATGTTCTTGCACTGGTCTTTGCCCTCTACTTCCTGTATCTTGGAGGAATTATCTAACCTCTTTTTTCTTTTCCGGCTTCAGATATTATTATATACAATCTTCAACAGGGTAGGTTATGGATAAAGTTAAGCTTGGCCTTGTGGTTGCTGAGTTCAACAGGGACATAACCTACATGATGGAAATTCTTGCAAGAGAGCATGCTGAATTTCTTGGGGCTGAGATCGTTGATGTTATAAGGGTACCGGGAGTTTTTGATATTCCGATTGCTCTCAAGAAAATGCTTGAAAAGAGGAGAGTTGATGCTGTTGCAACACTTGGATGTGTTATTGAGGGTGAAACGGAGCATGATGAGGTTGTTGCACAGCATTCTGCAAGAAAGATAATGGATCTCAGCCTTGAATACGGGATACCTGTATCCTTGGGAATAAGCGGACCGGGAATGGGAAGAATTGCAGCCCAGCAGAGAATTGATTACGCCAAGAGAGCTGTTGAAGCTGCAGTAAAGCTGGCCAGGAGGTTAAAGCAGTATGAGCAGGGCTGACCTGATACAGCCATCGGCCACAATGAAAATCTCAGAGAGGGCAAAACAGCTGAGGAAGGAGGGGAAAAGTGTAATAGATATGGGTCTTGGAGAACCCGATTTCACAACTCCAAGGCACATAGTAGAGTCAGCATGCCAGGCTTTGAAGGATGGGAAGACATTCTATGCTCCGGCTCAGGGAATTCCAGAGCTGAGAGAGGCAATAGCAGATAAAGCAAGAGCTGAAAACGGCATCTCTGCCACTCCTGAAAACGTAATTGTGACTGCAGGAGCCAAGTATGCGATATATGAAGCAATGCAGGCACTTATCAGTGAGGGAGATGAGGTGATTCTTCTTGAGCCTGCATGGGTCAGCTACGAAGCAGCCGTCCTCCTGGCAGGTGGGAGGCCTGTTTTTGTCAGACATTCTGATGACTTCAGGGATGCGGAGATTGAGGAGCACATCACTCCAAAAACCAGGATGATTGTTGTAAACTCCCCGAACAACCCCATAGGAGTGGTTTACACGAAGGAATTTATAAAAAAGGTGTGCGATCTTGCTGCAGATCATGATCTTCACATCATGTCAGATGAGGTGTATGAGAGAATAATCTTTGAAGGGGAGCATTACAGCATTGCATCATTTGATGGAATGTTTGAGAGAACCATAACGATAAATGCATTCTCAAAAACCTATGCAATGACCGGATGGAGGCTCGGATATGCGATTGCTGAAGAATCGGTGATTGCAAAGATGAGAAAGATCCAGTCTCATTCGATAAGCTCTCCAACCACGTTTGTTCAGTATGCGGGCATCTCTGCACTGAGAGGGGATCAGAGCTTTGTTGAGGAGATGGTCAATGAATTCAGGAGGAGAAGGGATATTCTTGCAAAGGGTCTTAAAGAGCTTGGATTTGATTTTGCGCCTCCAGATGGTGCGTTCTACATTTTCATGAACACAGGAATGGATGGTAATGAGTTTTCAAGGAGATTTCTTGAGGAATACCACGTTGCAGTTACTCCTGGTTCTGGTTTTGGAAAAAGCTACAATCATTGGGTTAGGTTGAGCTACGCCACAAGCACAGAGAATATAATTGAAATGCTTTCGAGACTTGAAGAATTTGCCAAAAAATATGTCGAGAAGAGAAATTAAAATGGAAAAAATTTTTTAAATGAGTATCTGAATTGGTGATAGAATGGGTTCACTCTTGCTGATAGGTTCACCCGGAACAGGGAAAACGAGGCTTATTCTAAAGTATCTGAAATGCTTCGACAAGGTTCTCTGGATCTCAACTACTGAAAGTGCACCAAATGTCCGAGAAAAAATCAGAGACTTTGAGGGAGAACTGTGGGTTGTGGACACCCATACTTGGGATCAGAAAATAAATATCATGCCCAGAGATATAATTGTGAACAACCCCCTCAATCTGAACGAGGTGAGTATTGCAATAGGGAAAGCTCTTGACAGCCTTAAAAAAGATTATTTCATATCTTTTGACTCCATTTCTGGTTTGCTTCTCTATCACAGTCCTCAGAAGGTCATACACTTTCTCAGAAACATTGTGGTGAGGATGACATCTGACAACGGTTCAGGGATATTCACTCTCGTCAAGAATGCCCATGACGTCCACACTGAAACTTCAATAAGCCTTGTTTTCAACAACATTCTCGAGCTTGACAGAATTTTCAATAAAGAGGATGTTAGAAGGCTCATTAAGGTGGTGAGAGCATCAAGTTACGTGGAGAGGGAGGTTGGTGAGCTCAAAATTGTGAAGGATGACCTTCTGATTCCTGATGAGCTTGACAGCTTCATTAAATCCCAGCTCAGGATTGAGAAATGATAATTGAGATTCTGCTTTCATATCTGGCTGGAATAATAGCTGTTATCTCACCGTGTGTTCTCCCCCTTATTCCTGTCATATTTGCAGGATCAATGGGAAATTGGAAGAGGGGAGTTTTGATAGTTCTTGGAATGGTCACAATGTTTACGATTCTCGGTACACTGACAGAATTGCTTCCAAATGAAGAAAATCTGAATTTTCTGGCCTATGCAGGTCTGACAGCTTTCAGTGCAGTATTGATTTCTGACAGACTTTTCATCCGGTATTCCTCGTTCACTTCAAGAATTGTGGGCAGAATAAAGATACCTGCTGATGGCTTTTTATTTGGATTTCTCTTGGGAATTGTGTGGATTCCATGCATAGGTCCTGTTGTCGGTGCCCTTCTCTCTTATAACATCATGAATTCATCCAGTATTTCCGGAACAATTTCTATGCTCTTTTTCGGATTCGGAATTGCAACTGCTGTTGGAGTAATCTTGAGATTCTCTGAAAAAAGAAAGACAATTGCTGAGTTTGGAGAAAGAATCAGAAAAATTTCAGGATATATAATCATGATTTATGTTATTCTCGCACTGACAGGAGTGTTGACTCAGATTGAACTACTTCTTTCCGAAACTATTCCTGTCTAAGCTCAATTCCAGAAAATCTTCTGCAACAATAACATCCTCAAAAACCTTCTTGGCCTCATCGACAAGAGGAGCTGCATCCTTTGAATACCTCGCACTTATGTGGGTGAGCACAAGAAGCTTAACACTGGCCTTTTTTGCCAGTTCAGCAGCCTCAAGGGCTGTTGAGTGCTTGGTTTCTTCAGCCCAGTCACTTAATTCAGAGGTGAAGGAAGAGTCGTGGATCAGCACATCGGCACTTTCAGCAACCTCAACAATCTTTCCGACAGGTCTTGTATCTCCTGTGTAAACAACCTTTCTCCCTCTGACAACACCATCTGTAACATCCTCGGGCCGGACTGTTTTGCCGTTAAATACAACACTCTCCCCCTCTGCGAGTCTCTTGTAGAGAGGTCCTGGAGGAATTCCGAGATTCTTCGCCTTCTCAGGAGAGAATCTGTACCTTGAATCCTCAATCAGAGCATACCCCACACTCTTCACAATATGTTCAGTTTCAAATGCCACAACCCTGAAATTTCTGAATTTAACAAAATCTCCATCTTCAAGGCCATGTACGTGTATTCTGAAATCCAGATTTTCATACCCGAAACTTCTGAAAAGCATTCTGAGGAAGTCTGGTTCCGGGCAGTAAACGTGAAGTGGTCTCTCTCTTCCATTCAGGGACATTGATTCAATCAGTCCGAAGAGACCTATGAAATGGTCTGTGTGCATGTGGGTTATGAAAACTGAGCTTATCCCGAACCCCGTTTTTGCCCTCATCATCTGTCTCTGAGTTCCCTCACCGCAGTCAAACAGGATCTTTTCACCGCCAAAAGAGATGAAAATTGATGAAGGATTCCTTTCAGTTGTTGGTACAGTGCCAGACGTGCCAAGAAATGTGATCTTAAATTCCATAAAAATTAGCTTTCAAGAACTATTTCAATGTTAACATCCTTGGGAACCTGAATTCTCATTATCTGTCTCAAAGCCCTCTCATCTGCTGCTATGTCAATTAGTCTCTTGTGAATCCTCATCTCCCAGTGATCCCATGTCTCGCTACCCTCTCCATCAGGGCTCTTCCTCGTGGGAACAACAAGTCTCTTTGTTGGCAATGGGATAGGACCGCTGATCTCAACTCCGGTTTTGATGGCAATCTCCTTTATCTGGTTGCATATCCTGTCAAGATCCTGAGGATTCAGTCCAGAAAGCCTGATTCTTGCCTTGTAACCCTTAATTGCCATGAAATCCACCCTAAAAAATTGGGTTAAAAAATTCAGCCTCTCGGAGTGAGTTCGAGAACCATTCCGGCTGCAACTGTCATGCCCATGTCTCTAACTGCAAACCTGCCCATTGGCGGGATGTCTTTCACTTTTTCAATGACCATTGGCCTTGTTGGCTGCAGTTTGACAATTGCTGCATCTCCAGTCTTCAGGAACTGCGGGTTCTCTTCCTTCACCTGTCCTGTTCTTGGGTCGATCTTCTTCTGCAGTTCAACGAACTGGCATGCAACCTGAGCTGTGTGAGCATGGACAACTGGAGTGTATCCGACTGTTATTGCTGTTGGATGCTGCAGAACAACGATCTGGGCTGTGAAGTCCCTTACAACTGTGGGTGGTGAGTCGGGATGACCTGCAACGTCTCCTCTTCTTATGTCGTTCTTGCTCACACCTCTGACGTTAAAGCCAATGTTGTCCCCTGGCTCAGCCTGTGGAATCGCCTCATGATGCATTTCAATGCTCTTTACCTCTCCTGACACGCCTGCGGGATTGAAAATGACCTTGTCTCCAACCTTGAGCACACCGCTCTCAACTCTCCCAACCGGTACTGTTCCAACACCGCTGATTGAGTAAACATCCTGAATAGGAATTCTGAGAGGCTTGTCGGTCAGCTTCTCTGGTGGCTTGAGTGCATCAAGAGCCTCGAATATTGTCGGGCCATTGTACCATGATGTTGCCTCACTTCTGTTAAGGACATTGTCTCCATTGTAAGCTGATACAGGAATGACCGGGGTCTCATCTGGCTTGTAACCAACAAGCTGAATGAGCTTGACAACTGCATCTCTGCACTTCTCGAACTCCTTCTGGTCATAGTTTACTCTGTCCATCTTGTTTATGGCTACAATGAGCTGGTTTATGCCGAGAGTCCTTGCAAGGAATACGTGCTCCTTTGTCTGTGCCTGAACGCAGTCCACAACATCAACAACAAGAATTGCAGCATCAGCCTGAGAAGCTCCGGTAATCATGTTCTTGATGAAATCTCTATGGCCGGGACAGTCGACGATCGTGATCTCGTACTTCTGGGTGTTGAACTTTCTGTGAGCAACATCAATTGTGATACCTCTCTCTCTTTCTTCTTTCAGCCTGTCCATGACCCATGCAAACTCAAATGTTGCCTTACCCTTCTCCTGAGCCTCCTTTCTGTATTTCTCAATTATGTGCTCTGGAATCTCTCCAGCATCGTACAGCAGCCTTCCAATCAGAGTGGACTTTCCGTGGTCCACATGTCCGATCATTGCGACGTTAATATGCTCCTTCTCCTTTGCCATATCTATCCACCTCCTTCTCAGACTTAAAAAATTAGAGGGTTTATAAAACTTTCACCCGATGAAATCTTCAGGCTTTGGTATCTCAAGCTTTAAGCCTTTTCTCTGTCTGACTTCCATAACAAACTGCTCAAACAGATTCTGCGGAACCTGCTCGAATCCTGCAAACTCAACACTCCATATTGCCTTGCCAGATGTTGCTCCTCTTATCGCTCCAGCGAATCCGAACATCTCCTTGACTGGAGCCTTGGCAATTACAGTCACAGCATCACCTTCTGACTCAATTTCAAGTATCTGACCTCTTCTTCCCTGAATCTCTCTTGTCACAGCTCCCATCATTTCCTGTGGGACAGTGATGTAAACCTTCTGCATTGGCTCAAGAAGTGCAGGCCTTGCCTGGAGCATTGCGGCGAATATGGCAGATCTTACAGCAGGAATAACCTGAGCAGGCCCTCTGTGGACTGCATCCTCATGAAGCTTACAGTCCACAAGCTTGACCTTCAGTCCATGAACAGGCTCTCTCGCAACAGGTCCTGCCTGCATTGCCTCCCTGAATCCCTCCAGTATGAGTTCCATGGTTTCATTGAGATACTGAATACCCTTTGTGACATCAACAAATATGTTTCCTTCAAAATACTCCTGAATTCCAGCAGCCTCCTCTCCCGGCAATCCAGCTTCCTGCAAAAGTCTTCTCCTCTCTTTCTTATCCATTCTCATGTCAATTTCGCCTTCCTTGAATCTCCTTATTACCTCCTCAGGGCATGGCTCGACAACAATGTAAAATCTGTTGTGCTTGTTTGGAGACTTTCCTTCAACAGATGGAGAGACTGTAGTTACCGTTTCTCTGAACACAACGATGGGAGGGGATGTGTTTACCTCCAAGCCAAAGTCTCTTCTTATTCTCTCAACCTTGACCTCAAGATGGAGCTCTCCCATTCCGCTTATGAGATGCTCTCCAGTTTCCTCATTCAAGGTAACCTGCAGGGTTGGGTCTTCCTTTGCAAGCTTTCTCAATACCTCAATCAATTTTGGCAGATCTCTCGGGTTCTTTGCCTCTATTGCCATCGTCACAACAGGCTCGCTGTAATGCTTTATGCTCTCAAAAGGCTCCATATCCTCAGAGGTTGAGCATGTTGAGCCTGCAGATGCGTCCTTCAGGCCTACAATTGCAACTATGTTGCCGGCAGGAATCTCATCAACCTCTACCCTCCTTGGTCCCATGAAAAGCCCCACAGTCTGGGCACGATTCTTTGCCTTCTTGTCAAGAATGTGAAGCTCTGTGCCAGCCTTCAAGGTTCCGCTGAAAAGCCTTCCAACAGCGATCTCTCCAGCGTGAGGATCCGTAACAATTTTTGTGATCATGAGGGCAACAGGGCCCTTTGGATCGCAATTGAGCATCGCCTTTCCAACATCAGATTCCAAGTCCCCCCTCCATATTGTGGAGATTCTCCTCTTCTGAGCCTCAATCGGAGATGGGAGATGCCTGATAACCATGTCAAGAACGACCTTGAAGAGGGGACTCTTCTTTGCAAGCTCCTTTGAGTTGTCGGCCTTGAGGTAATCGTACACCTCCTTGAATCCCACCCCTGTCTCCTGCATCGATGGAACACTGACAGCCCAGTTGTACAGGGCGGATCCAAAAGCCACGCTTCCATTTGTCACATCAAGCTTCCATTCCTCATACTTTTGAGGATTGACTGCCTTTATGAATTTGTTTACATCAGAGATGACCTTTACAAACCTCTTCTGCATCTCCTCCGGAGTTACCTCGAGTTCCCTTATAAGCCTGTCAACCTTGTTGACGAAGAGAACGGGCTTGACATTCTCCTTCAGTGCCTGTCTTAAAACCGTCTCTGTCTGTGGCATTATGCCCTCAACAGCATCAACAACAACTATAACCCCATCAACAGCCCTCATCGCCCTTGTAACCTCTCCTCCAAAGTCAACATGTCCGGGAGTATCAATCAGGTTTATCAGATAGTCCTCTCCCTTGTACTCATGAACCATGGAAACGCTGGCTGAGTTGATTGTTATGCCTCTCTCCTGCTCCTGAGAATCAAAATCAAGGTAAAGCTGTCTTCCAGCCAGTTCCTCACTGATCATTCCTGCTCCTGCCAGAAGATTGTCTGAAAGGGTTGTCTTTCCGTGATCTATATGAGCTACAATCCCCATGTTTCTTATCCTGTCAGGCTGGTGCATCAGCTCCTTTATTCTGTCAACCATTTTCTTTGCCCTTGTCATCTCTCATCACCTTGCAGACTTGGCAACTCTCTCAACTTCCTCCTTCTTTGATACTGCATAACTCCTGCTCTCGTTGTTTGCGGCAGCAATAATCTCATCTGCTAAACAGGAGGCTATGCTCCTTTTTGATTTGAATGAAGCCCTTCTTGCTCCCTCAGCAATGTTTCTGAGGGCGATATCAACCCTTCTTGAGCTTGACGTGTCAACAGATTTTGGAACTGCAATACCTCCGTACTTGAGCCTCACAACCTCCTCCCTTGGTCCCGCGTTTATTATGGCATCAACAAGAACCTGAATGGGATTTTTCTTTGTCTTCTTTTCAATTATCTCAAATGCCTCCTTGACAATGCTGTAGGCAAGCATCTTCTTGCCTGTGTTATGTTCCTTCCTCATCACCTTGTTTATCAGCCTCTCAACAATGAACACATTTCTTTTTCCAAATGGGGTGTTTGCATGCCTTCCATGTGTGTGGGGAACAACCCTCGGATTGAGATTTATGTAATTTTTAAGGGCAGGATCACTAACCTCAACCTCACTTGCATCATACCTTCCAAATACAAGCAAGTCCTCCTTTGCAAGCCCGTATTTCATTGGATCACCTCAGTCTCTTTTCCTTCTTGCCCTTCCAGAGCTCTTTAAGGCTTGTATTGTTAACCTTAACAACCTTGTATCTAACTCCAGGAATGTCTCCCATGCTCCTTCCCATTCTCCCCCCAATGCCCTCTATTATCACTTCATCGTGCTCGTCAATGAAATTGATTGCACCATCTCCTGGCGTGAAAGCCGTTACCTGCTTTCCGTTCTTTATGAGCTGAACTCTGACAGCCTTTCTGATTGCTGAATTGGGCTGTCTTGCCTCTATTCCCAGCTTCTCAAGCACTATCCCCCTTGCCTGCGGTGCTCCCTCAAGGGGATCGGCCTTTACCTTGAGATCAAGCACTCTCCTCACAAATCTCTTGTCACTCCACCTGAACTTCTTTCTGTTCTCCATGAGCTTTCTTGCAGCAAATAGACCTTTACCCATTCCCTATCACCTCATTTAACTATTACATCCTCGATATCGTGATGTCTTCTCACAAGCTCCTTGACTTTGTTTATATTTTTTCCGCCCTTCCCGATAACAAGCCCTTTGTACTGGGCAGGAGCCTGAACATAGGCCACTCTCTTATCATCTCTATCAACAATGTTCACCTTAACCTTGATTGGCCTGAAAAGATTCTGAATGAACTCGACAGGTTCATCACTGTGCTCAAGAATCTCCACCCTTTTACCGATTATCTCTCTTGCCTTTTCAACATTGATGCCACCCTTTCCAATGGCAACACCCATGTCACCCTTCCTGACGAGAAAAACCACCTTATCATCATAGATCAGACAGTCCTTGACATTTGCTCCTGTTAGGCTTTCAAAAAGAGCGATGTATCTAATACTCTCAGTGGAAAGCTTAACTCCCATGCTATCCCCTCAAAAATATTTGAAATAAAATTTCAGCCTTCATTCAGCGTTAAGAATTTCTGATTCACCCTCATTCACTATTGCAAGTGCTGCAACACTGAATGGCTTTCCGCATATTGCCCCGAGCTCCATGTTTGTTCCACTGAATGTTACCGTCTTCACATCATATCTCTTTATGATCTCCAGAACCTCTTCCGGACAGTTCTTTGCCACTATAACCATTTTCGCCTTTCCATCTTTCAGGGCTTTAATTGTCCTCTTACTGCCAATATAAACTTCTCCAGTTCTCATAGCTCTTCTAAGAGCCTTGTTCAGATCCACCTTCATTTATCTCCCCCCGTGAACAGCTTTACTCTCAACTCAACATCTCCCGTCCCAAGCTTTATGGGCTGACCGACAATTATGTTCTCGGTTATTCCATTCAACCTGTC